>Ga0209563_100130_pt1 | contig 98627 bp, 94 predicted proteins | sample AraplaCvi_mMF_r2_FD_184271 | JGI IMG/M metagenome (GOLD analysis project Ga0209563, IMG submission 184271) | Arabidopsis root microbial communities from North Carolina, USA - plate scrape CL_Cvi_mMF_r2 (SPAdes) (version 2) | ecosystem: Host-associated > Plants > Roots > Endosphere | place: USA... | reverse complement strand
GCCGAACGATCCGTCGACGCAACCTGGCAGCGCATCGGAACCCTCCTCGACGCCTTCCCACCTCATGAATGCGCCAACTACCTCAGAAACTCCGGCTACGCTTCAACCTAAGTGAAAACGACTCTAGTTCCGGGGTCCAACCCTCCACAACGGAATGCAGCCGTTGCTGCACGTTGGATGCCGGGACAGGCCCGGCATGACGGGTGTGCGGCGTCAGCCCTCATCCTGATAGAGCGCCACCTTGCGCCCACCATCGGACGCCGCACGACCGCGATACATGCTAGCGGTGGTGAAGCTCCACGCCATGACCCCGTCGGTTGAGGTCACAATCACCCCACCGGTGCCGCCCAGCGCCTTGACCTCGACCATCACCGTGTCGGCAGCCTGCTGCAGGCTTTCGCCCAGGAATCGGACGCGGGCGTTGATCTGGAAGGCGACACTCTCGCGGATGAAGAACTCGCCCGCGCCGGTGCACGACACCGCGGCGCCACGATCGTCGGCATAGGTGCCGGCACCGATCAGCGGCGAATCGCCGATCCGGCCCCAGCGCTTGCCGGTCACCCCGCCGGTCGAGGTCGCCGCGGCGATATGACCGGCCTGGTCGACCGCGACCGCGCCGACCGTGCCGTATTTCATGTCGACGTCGAACTTGCCGCCGTTCGACAGCAGTTCGTCGAGCTGGCGGCGGCGTTCGGGAGTCGCGAACCAATCGGCGTCGGCCTGGTCTAGCCCATGCTCGCGGCTGAACGCGTCGGCACCCTCGCGGCCGAGCAGGACGTGCGCGCTCTGCTCCATCACCGCGCGCGCCAGCGTCACCGGATTCCGGGTCGCGGTAACGCCGGCGACCGATCCGGCGTGCAGGCTAGCCCCGTCCATGATCGCCGCGTCGAGTTCGTTCCTGCCCTCGAACGTGAACGCCGAGCCGCGGCCGGCGTTGAAATGCGGATCGTCCTCGAGCACGCGGACCGCCGCCTCGACCGCGTCGAGCGAGGCACCGCCCGCCGCTAGTATCGCGCTGCCCGCATCGAGCGCGGCATTCAGCGCGGCGCGAACGCCCGTATCGGTTTCAGGCCGGGTCTGGCTGCGCGTTATCGCGCCGGCGCCGCCATGGATCACCAGCGACCAGGGTTTGTGGGGTGTCATCATGGCGGCGAGCGGTACCCCTCGCTGGGCGCCGCCGCAATCCGATCAGCGGGCGCAGCCAGTTCACTTCGCGCCCGATCAGGTAGAATGCCCAGCAGCCCGCCACCGTCGCCGGCACCAGGATCAGGAATTCGCCGAGGGCACCGATCCCCAACGGACGCAGCCAATATTCGGCCACGACGATGATCGTCTGGTGGATCAGGTAGAAGGGGAACACCGCCTCGGTCAGCGTCGGGCGCCACGCACCGTCGCGGTTCCAGAAACGCTCGGCGATGCCGATCAGGGCAGCGACCGCGGCCCAGCATTGAAGCTGATGCGCGACCAGCATCAGGTCGCCCAGCCATTGCGGCGGAAAGAGGTCGCCGGGATAGGCGATTTCGATGGCCGCGCCGAATGCGTAGCTCAGCACCGCGAGCACCGCCGCAGGCTTCCACCAGCGCACGAACGATGCGAGCACGCGTGACGACCGCGCGAGGCCGAAGCCGAACAGGAAAGCGGGAAAATAAGCGAGATGCGCAACGCCGTCGTTGATCAGGTCCTGGCTGTCGCTCCAACGGTGGAAGATCACCACCTGGCTCAGCACCAGATAGACGATCGGCAGTACCAATGCGCGCCAGCCGCCGAACACGGTATCGAACCACGCCTGCAGCCATTCGGGCCTGGGGACGAGCAGGAGCAGCGACAGCGCGGCGGTATAAGTCCACAGATAGGCCACGAACCAAAGATGGTTCCAGGTCGGCAGGAACACCCCATCGATCGCGCGGAAGCGGAAATAGTCCTGTATCAGGAAATGGCCGAAGCCCTGCGTGTAGCCATGCTGCGTCGTCACCTCGACCCAGCTTTGCGGTGGCACCATCACGACCATGCCGAACAGGAGCGGGATCAGCAGGCGGCTGCTGCGGCTCGACAGGAATTTCGCGACGCCGCTGGACTTGGCCAGCAGCGCCCGACTGGCATAGCCCGACACGACGAACAGCAGGGTGAGGCGCCAGGGGTTCGTCACCAGCATCAGCACCGACAGCCACTCGACCGGCTGAGCGGTCTTCACATGGAAGCCCCAGGGCGTGAAGACCATCGCGGTATGATAAAGGATCAGCAAGGCGAAGGCGCCGACGCGCAGCCAATCCATGCCGTAATGACGTGCCATGCCGGTCCATGTAGCGATTGAGGGCGCGATGACTACCCATCGCGCCCTCCGTAGTTCCCCGATGCGGGTAGAAAGGGGCTCAGGCGACGTCGGGCCGCGCCCGGATGTCCTCGATCCAGCCGCCCGACATCGACGGCTTGGCGGCCTGCCCACGCGCCTTCAGGCCGATCAGCGGGCGCAACAGGTCGATTTCGCGCCCAACGAGATAGAAGGCCCAGCATCCCGCGATCGTCGCCGGGACCAGGATCGCGAACTCAGTTGCCGCCCCCAGGCCGAGCGGCTTCACCCAGAATTCGACCAGGATGATCACCGTCTGATGGATGATGTAGAAGGGGAAAGTAGCCTCGGCGAGCGTCGAGCGCCAGCGATGGTCGTGGTTGAGGAAGCGTTCGGCCACGCCGATCAGCGCCGCGATCGCGAGCCATGTGTCGATCTCGCGCGCCAGGCGGAAGACGATCGTCACGTTATGGCTCGGAAAGCTGAAATCGGGATAGGCGACCAGCAGTCCGGCGATCACGGCGTAGCAGGCGACGGCGGTCGCGGTTGATGCCATCCACCAGCGCGTGAGGCCATCGCGCACCGCGCGCGAGCCGGCGAGGCCGAAGCCAAACAGCAAGGCGGGGAAATATTGCAGATGGGCCGGCCCATCGCCGAACAGATCGTGCGTTTCTTCCTGGTGCGGGAAAAGCCAGAATTGGGTGATCAGCAGGAAGATCACCGGCAGCCCCAGCGCCCGGCCGCCACCGAACACGCGATCGAACGTCGCCTGCAGCCGGTCCGCGCCGGGTATTAGCGTGATCAGCGCGAGGGCGAGCGTATAGACCCACAGATAGGTCACGAACCACAGATGGTTCCAGGTCGGCATGACGATGCCGTCGAGCTTGCCGAAGCGGAAATAGTCATGGGCCAGGAACCAGAAATAGGATTGGCCGTATCCGTGCTTGCCGACCAGCTCGACCCAGGTCTGCGGCGGGACGATCACCGCCATGCCGAAGATCAGCGGGATCAGCAGCCGCGACGTGCGGTTCTTCAGGAACCCGCTTATCCCCGTGGATTTGGATAATAACGCGCGGCTGGCATAGCCCGACACCACGAACAGCAGGGTGAGCCGCCAGGGATTGGTCAGCAGCATCGGGATCTCGACCCAGTCCATCGGCTGCGCGGTCTTGATGTGGAAGTCCCAGGGCACGAAGACCATGCCGATATGGTAGAAGATCAGGAGCGCGAATGCGCCGATCCTCAACCAGTCCATTCCATAATGCCGTTCCATCGTTCGCCTCCGTTCTTTGCGATGCGGTGACGGCTAGTCGAGGCCTTCCGGGGCCGGTATCGGAGAGGGCTGGACAGCGGCTTTGCGGGGACGATCGAAATAGTGGCTGGGACGAACGGCGGGTGGCGCGGGATGAACGGGACGCAGCGCAGGCTGGCGCTCGTGCTGGCTGCCGGCTTCCTGGTCATCGTCGCCGCGATCATGATCGCCAATGCCGAGTCTTCGCTCAGTGATCTTCGTGCCAACGGTCACTTCCTCCGCCCCGACCTGATCTGGTCGTGGGAATGGACCAGCATGATGGCATGGTTCACGGTCTGGCCGGTGATCTGGCTGGCGGTGAAGCATATCCGTCCACCCCGTTTCCCCTGGGTCGTGGTCGGCATCGTTTTCGTGCTCGGCAGCGTGATTGCGTCGGCTTGGCACGTGGCGCTGATGGTCGAGTTGCGGCACCTCTATTATTCCGCGACCGGCGCGGGGACCTACCAGTTCTTCGACGGGATCGAGAACAAGCCGCTCTACGAATATCGCAAGGACGTGGGTTCCTATCTGCAGTTCGTCGGGCTGTTCGCGCTAGCGCAATGGCTGATAGCGCGGGCCGGAACGGATCCAGCCGCGGAATCCCACGTGCCGAAGACACTCGCGGTCGGCGACGGCGCGGTCACACATCACGTCCCGATCGAGGAGATCGAATCGATCGCATCTGCCGGCAATTACGTCGAGATCGCCTGGGGCTCGCGGACGCTGTTGCATCGCGCGACCCTGGCGGCGGTCGAGGCAGAATTGGGCGATGCGTTCCTGCGCATCCATCGCGGCCGGCTGGTGCGGCGCGCGGCGATCCGCCGCATCGAAACCGATAAATCGGGGGACTTCACCGTCGAACTGGCGTCGGGCGCAAGCCTACGCGGAAGCCGGCGCTACCGTCCGGCGGATTGATCTCGGACTGAGGCCAACGAGCGGCCGCAGCCAGTCGATCTCTCGTCCGATCAGGTAGAAGCCGACCGCGAACCCGAACGTGCCGGTCAGGATCAGCGCGAACTCGACGAACGGGTTGAGGTTCAGCGGCAGCGTATACCACGCAATCAGGATGATCGCCGGATGGTGGGCGATATAGAGCGGGAACACCGCTTCGGCCAATGTCGCGCGCCATTTGTGATCGTGATCGAGATAACGGCTGGCGAGCTGGAACAGCACCAGGATCATGCTCCAGCCCATCGCCAGCCGCGCCGCGCGATCGAGCATCATGATGAGGTGCGGCGGGACGTTATGCCCTTCATAGGCGAGCTCGATGCAAACCACGGTCACCCCGGCGACCAGCGCGACCGCCGCCGCCGGCCATTGCAGCCGCGCGATCGTCGGCCACAATTTGCTCTCGCCCGCCAGCGCGAAACCGAACAGGAAGATCGGACAATAGGCGAAATGCGCATTCCAATCGGTGAACAATCCCTGCTTTTCGGAAAGGACGAACATCACCGAAAACTTGAGCAGGATCAGCGCGGCGATCGGAACCCAAAGCAATCGCGCGCCCGGCGCCAATCGGTCGACGGAGCGGGTCAGCCGCTCGGCATCCCAACCCGGCGCGAGCAACAAAGCCGCCAGCGCCATCGTATAGGCCCATAGATAGGCGACGAACCACAGATGCTCCCAGTTCGGGAAGCCGTGGCCATAAACGGGGGTGACGCTCCAATAATCGGTCAGCCAGAAATGGAGCAGGCTGCCCGGATAGCCGGCCTCGCGCGCTCTGACCCACATTTCGGGCGGGATCAGCGCGACCATTGCGAAGCCCCAGGGAATCAGCAGCCGGCGATTGCGTGAATCGGTGAAGGCGCGGACGTCGCGCGTCTTGTCGAACAACTTGCGGCTGGCATAGCCCGATACCGCGAACAACAGCGGCAGGCGCCACGGCGTCAGCAACGCCATCGGCGCGGTCAGTTCATGATAGGTGACGGGAGACTTGATCACCCAGTCCCAGGTCGAAAAGACCATCGCGACATGATACACGATCAGCAGGCCGAAAGCGCCGATCCTGAGCCAGTCCAGGCCATAATGTCGTCGCTGGGGAATCATCGTGCCGTTCGTATCCGAGTTGATCCAGATCATAGCGGACTGGCCCTGACCAAAAGGTTATCGCGAACGAAACCTCGGTTGCCCAAAATGAGTGTTGGCGGTTTTTTGTCGGCGTGGATCGTCGACTCGACGACGGGATGGCTGGATCTCGCCGTGTCTGAGCTAAGATCCGCGCGAGGGTGCTAGGTTTCGCGGCCGCGCGCCGCTATATGGCGGGCGACCCAAGAGGATTTCGAATGTCAGTTCGTCCCTGGCGCGACATCACGCGCCGCAAGAGCCGCCAGATCATGGTCGGCAACGTTCCCGTGGGCGGCGATGCCCCCGTCACCGTCCAGACGATGACCAACACGCCGACCAGCGACCCGCGGGCGACGATCGACCAGATCCGCCGCTGCGAGGATGCCGGCGTCGACATCATCCGCGTGTCATGCCCGGACGTCGAGTCGACCGCGGCGCTCAAGCAGATCGTCCGCGCCGCGCGCGTGCCGATCGTCGCCGACATCCATTTCCACTATAAGCGCGCGCTCGAGGCGGCCGACGCCGGCGCCGCTTGCCTGCGCATCAATCCGGGCAATATCGGCTCGGCCGAGCGGGTGAACGAAGTCGTCGCGGCGGCCAAGGCCAATGGCTGCGCGATCCGCATCGGCGTCAATGCCGGCAGTCTCGAGAAGGACCTGCTCGAGAAGTACGGCGAGCCGTGCCCCGACGCCTTGGTCGAAAGCGCGCTCGATCATATCAAGCTGCTCCAGGATCGCGACTTCCACGAATTCAAGGTCGCGGTGAAGGCGAGCGACCTGTTCCTCGCGGTCGCCGCCTATCAGCAGCTGGCCGAAGCGGTCGATTGCCCGCTCCATCTCGGCATCACCGAAGCCGGCGGGTTCGTCGGCGGCACGGTCAAGTCGGCGATCGGGATCGGCAGCCTGCTCTGGTACGGGATCGGCGATACGATCCGCGTGTCGCTCTCGGCCGAGCCCGAGGACGAAGTGCGCGTCGGGTTCGAGATCCTGAAGGCGCTCGGTATCCGCAATCGCGGCGTCCGCGTCGTGTCGTGTCCGAGCTGCGCGCGCCAGGGCTTCGACGTCATCCGCACCGTCCAGGCGCTGGAGGAGCGGCTCCAGCATATCCGCACGCCGATGTCCCTGTCGGTGCTGGGCTGCGTGGTCAACGGACCGGGCGAAGCGCGCGAGACCGATATCGGCATCACCGGCGGCGGCAACGGCAAGCACATGGTCTATCTGTCGGGCGTGACCGACCACCATGTCCAGGACGCCGACATGATCGAGCATATCGTCAAGCTGGTCGAGGCCAAGGCGGCCGAGATCGACGCCGCCGACGAGGCGAAAGCGGCGGCATGAAGATCGCGCTCGGGCTTGTCGCGGCGGCGATCGCGCTCGCCGCGCAGCCCGCGGCGGCTGACTCCGCGGCACCGACCGCAGCGCCCGTCCACCCCGAGGCGCGGCCGTTCGGCGATCCCGATCGCGCCGGCCGCGACGTCGCCGATGCGATGGCGCGCGCCAAGGCCAATGGCCATCGCGTGATCCTCGTGTTCGGCGCCAATTGGTGCCACGACAGCCGCGCGCTGGCCGGCTGGTTCGCCAGTCCGCGCTTCGCCGCGATGCTCAGTGCCCGCTACGAAATCGTATGGATCGATGTCGGGCAGAAGGACCGCAATCTCGATCTCGCCCGCCGCTTCGGGCTCGACGGGATCAAGGGAACCCCGACCGTGCTGATGCTCGATAGCATCGGCAAGCCGCTCAACCTCAAGGACGCGCCGCGCTGGCACGACGCCTCGACGCGCAAGGAAGACAAGATCTACAATTACTTCGCGCGCTAGAAGCGGGAAGGGGAGGGGCCATGACCGACGGACGCTTTCGCTTGGCGCAGATGCTGGTCGGTCTGCTCGCGGTCTTCGCGGTGGCGTTCGGCGTCTTCATGCTCGCCCAGCCGCAGCTCTGGTATCGTTCGATCCCTACGGTGCCGTTTACCGGGCCCTTCAACCAGCATTTCATTCGGGACATTGGCGCGGCCTATCTCACCAGCGGGATAATGTTCGGTTGGGCGACGCTGAACTTGCGGGTGCGGCGACTGGCAGTGCTGGCCGGGGCGTTATGGTTGAGCCTCCATGCCCTGGTCCACCTGTACGAAGTGATCACCGGCATTTGCGGCGTCGCGATCTTCTGGCGCGATTTCCCCGGCGTGTTCGGGCCGCCGGCATTGGCGCTGTTCGGCTGGTGGCTGGCCCGGCGGTAAGGTCTTCTTAGGCATCACTATTAGCCAAGCTGCAATCGCCGCGCGGTAGAAGAACAATCATGAAATACGCGCTGCTCGTCGTGACCGTGATCGGGATAGCGATCGGCCTCGCTCTGCCCGGAGCGAAGCGCGCGCCGATCGCCGTCGCTCCGCCGGCCACTGCGGCTCCACCGGGCGCCGCCGCTCCGCCGGCCGCGGCCGCGGCGGCGCCTGCCGACCAGCCGCAGCCGACTGTACTCGATCGTGCGGATAATGGGCACTTCTTCACCGTGGCCGACGTCAATGGCGAGCCGATCAAGTTCGTCGTCGATACCGGCGCGACCGAGGTCGCGCTGACCCAGGACGACGCGCGGCGCGCAGGGATCAAGTTCGATCCTGGCCAGTTCGACGTGGTCGGCACCGGCGCATCGGGCGCCGTGCGGGGCCAGGAAGTCGAGCTTGAGGATGTCGTGCTCGACGGCAAGCGCGTAAGCGGCATTCATGCCGTGGTGCTCGACGGGCTGACCATCTCGCTGCTCGGGCAGAACTATCTGCGTCGGCTCGACAGCGTGGCGATCAGCGGCGACAAGATGACGCTGAAATAGGCATAAAATTCCTCCCCGGAACGGGGAGGGGGACCGCGCGGCACAGCCGCGTGGTGGAGGGGGCCCTCTACCAGCTGTTTTTGACCTGTTGCTCGTCTGTCGCGGGCCCCCTCCACCAAGCCGCTTCGCGCCTTGGTCCCCCTCCCCGTTCGGGGGAGGAATTGGCCCCTTCCACAAGCCCACCTTCTCACCTCATGAGGGAACAGGCCGGTGACGTGACGATCGCCTGCCGCTATCGGCATGGATATGCCGCGCAGCCCCGCCTTCGTGTTTTCCGTCGCGGTGCTGGGGATCGCCGTCTTCTCGTCGATGGACGCAGTGATAAAGGTGCTGGTGATCGAGATCGGCGCCTATGACACCTTGCTATGGCGGACCCTGGCCGGCGCGATCCTGACTGGGCTGCTTTACCTGCCGCAGCGGACTGCCTGGCCGTCACGGGCGACGATGCGCGTGCATCTGATCCGCGGATCGGTGTCGGCGGTGATGGCGGTGACCTTCTTCTGGGGTCTCGCCCGCGTGCCGATGGCACAGGCGATCGCGCTAACCTTCATCGCCCCCTTGCTGGCGCTGTTCGGCGCAGCGTTCCTGCTCAAGGAACATATCTCGCGCCGCGCGATCGTCGCCTCGCTGGTCGCCTTTGCCGGCGTCGGGGTGATCATGCTGGGTCAGGCGGCGTCGGCGCCGTCGCCCGACCGCTTCCGCGGTACGATTGCGGTCCTGACCTCGGCGGTCTGCTATGCCTATAATATCGTGCTCATGCGGCAACAGGCGCTGGTCGCCGGGCCCAAGGAAGTCGCTTTCTTCCAGAGCGTGATCGTCCTCGTGATTCTCGCCGCCGGAGCGCCGTTCATAGCGCACGTTCCCGATGCGCGGCATGCGCCCGCGATCGTGGGAGCGGCGGTGCTGGCGACGGTATCGCTGCTGCTGCTCGCCTGGGCCTATGCTCGCGGGGAGGCGAACTATCTCGCGCCAACCGAATATACCGCCTTCATCTGGGCGTCCTTGTGGGGCTGGGTCGTGTTCAGCGAGCGAATCGCGCTCTATACGCTCGCCGGGGCCGCGCTGATCATCACCGGCTGCCTGATCGCCGCGCGGCGGCGGTCGATCGAGACTGTGGAGGCTGCGTTTTGACCCTGACTATCCGTCCCGCCACGCCGCAGGACGTCGCGCTGATGCTGCGCTTCGTCCGTGAACTCGCCGAGTTCGAGCGCGAACCGGACGCGGTGAAAGCGACCGAGGAGAGCCTGACGCAAGCGCTGTTTGGTGAGCGATCGGCAGAGGCGGTGATCGCCGAGCAGGATCGCGAGCCGATGGGCTTCGCGCTGTTCTTCCACAATTTCTCTACCTGGACGGGGCGCAAGGGTCTGTATCTCGAAGACCTCTACGTGACTCCCGAGGCGCGGGGATCGGGCGTCGGCACGGCGTTGTTGCGGCACCTCGCGGGCATCGCACTCGACCGCGATTGCGGACGATTCGAATGGGCGGTGCTCGACTGGAACACCCCGGCGATCGATTTCTACTCTGCCATGGGCGCCGAGAGCATGGACGAATGGCGAATCCGGCGGGTCAGCGGCGACGCGCTGGTCAAGCTCGCCGGCCGCAGCTGATGGCCTGGGTCTGGCTGATCCTGGGTGGCTTGTTCGAGGTCGGGTTCACCACCTGTCTTCGTAACGTCGAAGGGTTCCGTAACATCCCCTGGACGCTCGGCTTCCTCGGGTCGGTCGCGCTGTCGATGGGTTTGCTCGAATATGCGTCGCGTTCGATCCCGATGGGTACGGCCTATGCGGTGTGGGGCGGGATCGGCGCCTTGGGCACGGTGATCGTCGGCATTGCCTGGTACCAGGAACCCGCCAGCCTGCCGCGCTTGCTGCTGATCCTCGGCGTAGTTGCGTGTATAGCGGGGCTGAAGATCACGGGAGCGCGCTGATGGCGGCCGATCAAGGCCTGATCGATTGGGTGAGCGAGGCGATGGAACCGATCGGCCGCGTCACCAAACGCGCGATGATGGGCGGCGCCACGCTCTATTGCGAAGGCACCATCTTCGCGATCGTCGCCAGCGGTGGCGGGCTGTGGCTCAAGGCCGATGCCGACAGCGACGCAGTGTGGGACGAAGCGGGCTGCGCGCGCTTCACCTATGAGATGAACGGCAAGACCGGCAGCATGAACTATCGCCGCGCGCCCGACGACGTTTATGACGACGCGGATGAACTGCGGCGCTGGGCGGCGCTGGCGTTGGAGGCGGGACGGCGAGCGCCGAAAAAGGCGCCGCCGCGCAGGACGGCGCGGACGGCGACGCGGGTGCGGGTGTCGCGGAAATAGCTTTAACAACGGGCGCCACCGACAGGGTGCTCGCCAACTTTTTAATCCTCCCCCGCCAGGGGGAGGTGGCAGTCCCCGCTGCCGCGGGGACTGACGGAGGGGGAGGAAGCAATGCGGCTCGAAGGTTCGGGCAGCGGCAAGCGTAACGCGAAGCGCCTGCGCAAGGAAATGACGCCACCCGAGATCGGACTCTGGATTGCGCTACGCCGGAATGAGGCGGGCTTGCGTTTCCGCAAGCAGCACTCGGCGGATGATTATGTGCTGGATTTCTACTGCGCGCCCGCACAGCTTGCGATCGAAGTCGACGGCGAGGCGCACAGTCGTGGTGATCGACCAGAACGCGATGCGGTTCGCGACGCATGGCTCGTGTCGCAGGGGCTGCAAGTTCTGCGTTATCCGGCGATTGAGGTATTGACCAACCTTGAAGGCGTAGTCGGTCAGATCATCGCAGTTGCGCTCGAACGACGAAAGAGGTTTCAGGGCTGATCGCCGTCCGCCCCCTCCGTCGCCTTCGGCGCCACCTCCCCCTGGCGGGGGAGGATTAGAGGGCGACAACGCCGGTAGCAGATCTATCCGGCCCTTGCTCCCATTCGCCGTCCAAACACTCCCGACGCAAAGGACGCCACGATCGCTGTCACCAGGATCGCGAACCAGGCGTAGGTGAAGCCGGCCATCATCATGCGGTCGGGGAGCGTCCAGAAGCCGTAGATCGCCGCCGCGCCGCCGATGGTGACGACCAGGCCGAACAGCATCGGCCATAATTTGAACTTGGCGAGAAGCGTCAGGCCGATCGCGGTCGTGCAGAGTGCGAGCAGCGCGAATTTGATGTGGACCGCCCACCATAAAGCATCGAGTTGTCCCGGCGCGCCGGGCAGGTTGGCCATGATCCGCCACATGATCACGCCCTCGATCTCGTCGCTCACCCCCGCGAACAGTAGAGTCGCGACGATACCGCGCTGCAACCGACCACGGCTGGCGGCGATCGCCGCCAACACCAGGAACGCGGTGTAGGAAGGGATGAAGCCGAGCGCGTCTAGCCACAATCCCGCATTCTGTGCGCCGACCAACGCCGCTCGGCACGAGCCGCTGCCGAACAACGCCGCAATGTCGCCCGGCGACCGGGCCAGCTCAAAGGCCAGGATCGGCCCGAGCTGGCCGGAGCCAGCAAACGTCCCGCAGGCGACCAGCCCCGGGATCTTGCCGAACGCAAACGAACAGGCAAACGCCACCAGTCCCGCCAGCACACTCAGGCGCCAGGCGGTCCGTGGCCTCACGCCGGTTGGGATTCCTTCGCGCGCTCGATCGCCTCGATCACGATCTGGCGGGCTTCAGCGGCGTCGCCCCATTTGCCGACGCGCACCCACTTCTCGGCCTCGAGGTCCTTATAGTGGGTGAAGAAATGTTCGATCTGCTGGAGTACGATCGAGGGCAGGTCCCCGCGCTCGCCCACGTCCGAATAATAAGGAAAGGTCGAGTCGACCGGGACGCAGATCAATTTCTCGTCGCCGCCATGCTCGTCCTCGAGGTTGAGCACGCCGATCGGCCGCGCGCGGACGACACAGCCGGGGACGAAGGGCGAGCGCGCGATCACCAGCGCATCGAGCGGATCGCCATCGGGCGACAGGGTATGCGGAACGAAGCCGTAATTGGCCGGATAGCGCATCGGCGTGTGCAGGATGCGGTCGACGAAGAGCGCGCCCGATTTCTTGTCGAACTCGTACTTCACCGGCTCGCCGCCGACCGGCACTTCGATGATCACGTTCAGGCTTTCCGGCGGGTTGTCCCCGACCGGTATCAAATCGATCTGCATCTCATTCCTTTATGGCGTGGCGCGCCGCCCCGTCTCAGCGGGGCTGGAGCAGCAGGTCGAGACCGCTCTCCCCGGTCCCGGTTTTCACCAGATGCGGATAGCGCAGGCCACCGTGATAGTCGATGCTCACGCTGCGAACTTCTTCGCCTGCCTTGACCAAAAGGATGATGGGCGTTTTCGTACCCTTGGCTTCGGTCACCGCCGCCTTTAGCCGCTCGTCGGAATAGGCGAGGCCGTTCACGCCGACGATCGTGTCGCCGATCGTAAGGCCGGCATCGAACGCCGGGCTCTGCCAGCGAACCGAGCTCAGTCCGCCATCGGCGGCGGCGTTGAGGCCGAGCGAATAATAGAAATCGCTATATTTGCGCGCGCGCTCGGCCTGCTTGCCGATCGCCGGCTGCACATCGGTATAGACGAGCTTGTAGCCGTTGCGCTCGAACCCGCCCAAGGGCGCAGGCTCGCCAACGCCGTAGAGCCGCTTGGTCAGCAACCCGCGCCAGTCATAGCCGGGCTGGATCTTGTCGAGCGTCGCGACGACGTCGTCAAACGTATAGGTGACTTCGCCCCAATCGCCGTCATTGATGCCGAAGAAGGCGCGTGCGAAATCGTCGATCGACTTGCTGCCCTTCGACTGCTGGCGAAGGATCGAATCGACTTCCATCCACACCAGCAGGCCCTCGTTGTAATAGTCTTCCGAGCGCTGGTTGCTGGTCCAGCCCTTGGGCCGGCGGTTGGAGATGATCGGGTCGTTGGTCGTGTCGATCAGCGGACGCCAATTGCGGCCCGGCGTGTTGTCGAGATTGGCCATGATCGCGGCATAGCCGTCGAGCGTATCCTGCTTCGACACCAGCCCCGACCGCGCCTGGAGCACATAGCCCCAGAATTGCGTCTGCCCTTCATAGACCCACAACAGGCTGTCGCGCATCGGATAGAGGTAATCGGGCGTCCATAGGTCGGCACCGCGGCGGAACTTGCCGTCCCAGCTATGGGTGTATTCGTGCGGCAGCAGGTTACGCGCGCCCGCCATGTTCTCCCACTCGCTGAAATAGCCCATCCGCGTGCCGTCCTCGGAACTGCGATGATGCTCCAAGCCGATTCCGCCGAGCTCGTTGGAGATCGACAGCAGGAACTCGTAATGGTCGTAATGCTGCGCGCCGAAGGTCTTCACGGCCTGTTCGACCAGGCGCTTGTGCGCGTCGATCATTGCTGGGGTAGCGGAATCGAGCTCCTTCTGGGTGTCGGCATAGACGTTGAGGTTGACCCGATCGCTGAGCGGCCACTTCTTGTAATAGCGTCCGGCCAGCATCGGACTGTCGAGCAGGATCTCGTAATTGGTCGGCTCGTACGTATAGGTCGACCCCGTCACCTTGGCGTTGAGTGCCGACGACGCGGTCCAGCCTTCGGGATATTTCACGGTCATGCGGATCGGGATCTGCCGCACGAAATAGCCCGCGGGATAAAAGCTGGTGCCGATCGGCTCGAGGCTCAGCAGGTTACGCGTGACCATCATGCGGCCCTGGTCGCCCTTGGTCGAGGTGACGTATTTGAACGAAACCTCGATCGACTTGGCACCCTTCGGCACGTCGAGATGGAAGGCATAGACCTCGACCGGGTCGCGCTTCCACGCCACCGACTTGCCGGCGGCGGTGATGTGCAGGTCGACCACCTTGTCGATCTCGTTGCGCGGCGTATGCCCGCCCGGCACCCATTTCGGATAGAGCAGCACCATCTCTCCGCTGCCCGAGACCGGGATAGTCTCCTTGACGACATAGATGCCGCGCATCGTGTCGGTCGCATCGACGTCGAGCGTCAGCGTTCCCGGATAGGGCTTGTCGACCGCGACGGGGATCGTGTTCTCTACCGGCGTCGGCTGCGGCTTCGAATTTTCGGCGAGGGCGACGGTGGCAACGGAGGAGGCGAGGAGGACGGCAAAGGCTGCGCGACGGAGCATGGAGAGAGGACCCCTTTTTGATGTGCGGCCGTCCTAGGACGGCGATACACCCGTCGTCCAGTAGGTAACGCTAGGGAATTGTTGGAATCACGCTCCACCGATCGAGTTGATCGTGAAGGCCAGCACGCCCAGGTTGAAGACGAAGGCGGCGAGGCAATGCCCCGTCACCACGCGGCGGACGCGACGGCTCTTGATGTCGACGTCGCTGGTCTGGAAAGTCATGCCCAGGGTGAAGCTGAAATAGACGAAGTCCCAATAATCGGGGTCGTCGCAATTGGGGAAATCGATCCCACCGCTGTCTTCGTTATCCTCGGCCGGCGAATAATAGAGATGCGCGTAATGGAGCGCATAGATCATGTTCGAAAAGGTCCAGGCGAGCACCAGGGACGTCAGCACGAGCCCGATGGTGAAGGGCGATGCCTTGTCGAGCTTTTCGGTGACCACCGCGACCATGATGATGATCGACGTCATGACGGTGAGCAGCAACAGGAAGGCGCGATTGGCATCGTTGCGCTGTGCCGCCGCGCGCATCTGCTCCGCCGTCCCGCGGGCGAATAGCGGCATGATCGAAGCCAGGAAAATGGCTGCGGCGATATCGAACGCGATCATCGCACCGCGTCCATAGCCCTGGGCCGGGATCGTCACGAACAGGCCCCCAACAAAGATCGCGACGAAGGCGATGAAGCGCGGAGGCGCGAGCCGGTGACCGAGATGCATGTTCGCCATGACGAAACGCTAGCGTAGGCCGCGCGCCTCTACTAGATACCCGCCCCCAATGGCACGTATTGAAACTCCCCGGCCCATCAGGGGCACCCAGGACATTTTCGGCGACGAGCAGCGGCGGTTTGCGCGCGTGCTCGAGGCGTTCGACCATGTCCGCAAATTGTACGCCTTCCAGCGCGTCGACTTGCCCGTGTTCGAAGACACCCAGGTCTTCGCGCGATCGATCGGCGAGACCACGGACGTCGTTTCCAAGGAAATGTACACGTTCGAGGATCGCGGCGGGGATTCGCTGACCTTGCGCCCCGAATTCACCGCCGGCGTGTGCCGCGCCTATCTGACTCAGGGCTGGCAGCAATATGCGCCGCTCAAGCTGGTCACCTCGGGCGCCGTGTTCCGTTACGAGCGCCCGCAAAAGGGGCGCTATCGCCAGTTCCACCAGATCGACGCCGAAGTGATCGGCGCGGCCGAGCCGGCAGCGGACGTCGAATTGCTCGCCTTCGCCGATCAGCTGCTCCACGAACTCGGCATTGCCGACGGCGTGACGTTGCAGCTCAACACATTGGGCGATGCCGAGACGCGCGATGCCTGGCGGACCGCCCTCGTCGCGCATTTCGAGAAGCATCGCGGCGAACTGTCGGAGGACAGCCTGGTCCGGCTCGACAAGAACCCGATGCGCATCCTCGACAGCAAGGACCCGCGCGACCGGCCGATCGCCGACGCCGCCCCTGATATCGACGCGCATCTGACCAGCGAGGCCGGCGCCTTTTTCGAGAAAGTGACCAAGGGGCTGGATGCCGCCGGCGTGAAATGGACGCGCAACAGCCGGCTGGTCCGCGGGCTCGATTATTACCGCCACACCGCGTTCGAGTTCGTCACCGATCGGCTCGGCGCGCAGGGCACGGTGCTCGCGGGCGGGCGCTATGACGGGCTGATTGAGTCGCTCGGTGGTCCGCATACGCCGGGTGTAGGCTGGGCGGCCGGTGTCGAGCGGCTGGCGATGTTGCTCGAGGAACCGACGACCGAGCGCGTAGCAGTTGCGGTTATCCCGTTTGGCGAGGAAGCTGAGGCATTGGCGTACTCCGTGCTGGCGGATTTTCGGCGTGCGGGTGCGTCCGCGGACATGGCGTTCAAGGGAAACCTCAAGAGACGTCTGTCCAAGGCGAATGCGCAGGGAGCATCGCTGGCGATCCTGATAGGTGAGGAAGAAATCGCCAATCGGTCGCTGACGGTGAAGGTGCTCGGTACGGGCAAGCAGCTGAGTATCGCTCGCGAGAACGCCGACGCTCTTTTCCATGCGGCGTTCCTCTATTCCACTGGCGTTACCGATGCGGACGTTGAAGGCGATTCGGTGCTTGAGGAAATGCTGGAGGAGTGGCGCCAAGGGCTTTGGACGGCGGAGACAGGGGAGGCATGACCTCCATCTCCCCCGAGCGGATCGCGCAGATCGAGGCGCGGCGCGACGAATTGTCGGCGTTGATGGCGACCGGCGACCTGTCGGGCGAGCGCTTCGTCCAGGTGTCGAAGGAATATGCCGAGATCGAGCCAGTGGCGAAGGCCGCGGGCGAAGTGCGGCGGCTCCGCGCCGAGCTGGCGACCCTGAGCCATATGGCCGAGGACGATGCCGCTGACGGCGAGTTGAAGGCGATGGCGCGCGAGGAGATCGAGGAGATCCGCGCGACCTTGCCGCAGGCCGAGCGTTCGCTGGCGCTGGCGCTGCTGCCGCGCGATGCCGCCGACGAGCGCGCGGCGATGCTCGAAATCCGTGCGGGCACCGGCGGCGACGAGGCCAGTCTGTTCGCCGGCGACCTGTTCCGCATGTACCAGCGCTATGCCGAAGGGCAGGGCTGGCGGGTCGAGTTGATTTCCGCCTCGACCTCCGAAGCGGGCGGCTTCAAGGAAGTCGTCGCCTCGGTTGAGGGCAAGGGCGTGTTCGCCAAATTGAAGTTCGAAAGCGGCGTGCACCGCGTCCAGCGCGTGCCGGTGACCGAAAGCGGCGGGCGTATCCACACCTCGGCGGCGACCGTCGCGGTGCTGCCCGAGGCCGAGGATGTCGACGTCCAAATCGACGAGGCGCGCGACCTGCGGATCGACGTCTATCGCTCGTCGGGGCCGGGCGGGCAGTCGGTCAATACCACCGACAGCGCGGTGCGCATCACCCATTTGCCGACCGGCCTGGTGGTGATCCAGCAGGACGAGAAGTCGCAGCACAAGAACAAGGCCAAGGCGCTCAAGGTGCTGCGGACGCGGCTCTACGAGGCCGAGCGCGAGCGGCTCGCCGCGGAGCGGTCGGGCACGCGCAAGGCGATGGTCGGCTCGGGCGACCGGTCGGAGCGCATCCGGACGTATAATTTCCCGCAAGGGCGCGTGACCGATCATCGCATCAACCTGACGCTGCATCGCCTGCCTGAAATCCTCGAAGGCGATATGGACGAACTGATCGGCGCGCTGATCGCCGAGGACGAGGCCGAGCGGCTGGCGAGCCTCGATGCATAAATCCCCCTCCCGTTTACGGGAGGGGCTAGGGGAGGGCATGTTCCCTCCTCGCATATGGTGACAAGCCCTCCCCCAACCCCTCCCGTAAACGGGAGGGGAGTAAGGGCAGCCCTCGCGGATGCCGCTTCGCGCCTCGCGGCTGTCTCCGATACCCCGCGCCTCGATGCGGAACTGCTCATGGCGCACGCGCTCGGTACGACGCGCGAACAATTGCTGTTGCGCCATCTCGATAATCCGGCGCCCGCCACGTTCGTATCACTGATCGAGCGGCGCCTGGCGCACGAACCGATCGCCTATATCATCGGCACGCGCGATTTCTGGACGATCAGCCTCGCGGTCGGTCCCGGAGTCCTGATTCCGCGGCCCGATAGCGAGACGCTGATCGAGGCAGCAATCGAACACTGGCCGGATGTCGCCGCGCCGCTCAGGATATTGGACCTGGGAACGGGGCCGGGGACCTTGCTTCTCGCCGCGCTTGCGCACTGGCCCAAAGCGCAAGGTCTGGGGATCGATGCTTCGCCCGAGGCGCTCGATTACGCCCGGCGCAATGCCGAGTTACTCAATCTGGCCGATCGCGCCGCATTTCGCATCGGCAACTGGGCCCACGGAGTCGCGGGGGATTTCAACCTGATCCTCTGCAACCCGCCTTATATCGCCGCCGACGAATCGCTCCCTGCCGAGGTGCGCGAGCACGAGCCCGGCGCGGCATTGTTCGCCGGTGCCGACGGCCTGGACGATTATCGCATAATCGCCACCCAGCTCCCGCGCCTGATCGCACCGGGCGGGATGGCCGCGATCGAAATCGGCGCCACCCAGGCCGAAGCGGTTTCCGCCTTGCTGGCCGCGCAGGGCCTGAAGGTCGCGGTTCGCCGCGATCTTGCCGGGCGCGACAGATGCGTCATCGCCACACCTTGAAAGTGACACACTTCGGTTACATATTTCTTCTTGGACAAACGCCCCGCAGCCGCTATTGAGCGCCAAGGGGCAGACGATCTCAATCGACAAGTCGTTGAAATCGCGGGCCTGCCCAATCCATCGTCATTAGGCCGCTCGTCCGGCGGCCATGACAGGCCTTTCGCGCCTCCACCCTTGGTTTCGGGTTCGGCGCGGGTGGCGCGTGGGATTTGCATCCTCTTGGAGCAAGGCCGGGTTTGTTTTGAACACAAGGACCACAGGACTTTGAACATAAATCGTCAGGCCGGCCGCCGTCGCGGCCGTGGTGGCCAACGCCAGGGTGGCGGCGGTAATCCCAACGGCAACAACGGGAACCGCATCGACAACCGCGCGCGGGGCAATGCGAACCAGCTCTTCGAGAAGTACAAGGCACTCGCCGCTGAGGCGCAGCGCCAGGGCGACCGCGTCAACACCGAATATTATCTGCAGTTCGCGGATCACTATTTCCGTGTGCTCGCCGAGAATCGCAGCCGGTTCGAAGAGCAGAACCCGAATCAGGCTCAGCAGCGCCGCGGCCGCGAGGACGCGTTCGACGATGAGGATGAGGGCTACGAGGACGAGGGCGCCGAGGGCGAGAGCCAGGAGCCTCGCCGCGAGGTCCAGGCCGAGCCGCGTCGTGAGAGCCGCAATCGTGACGATCGTGGCAATCGCGACGACCGCGGCAACCGTGAGGATCGCGGCAATCGCGAACCGCGCGAGGCTCGCGGTAACCGCTATAACGGCAATGCCAATGCCAATGCCGATGCTGGCGTCAACGGCAACGTGAACGGCTATGCCGAGAACGACACGGACGAGGCGAACGGCGTCGAGGTGGCCGAGGTCGCCGCGCCGGTCGAAGAACGCGCCGAGCGTCCGTCGCGCCGTGGCCTGCGTCCGCGCCGCGAACCGCGTGCGGTCGAGGCGAACGAAGGCGAAACCTTCGACGCGTCGCTGCTGCCGCCGTCGCTCGGCATTTCGGCCGGCATCGAGGGCGAGGAAGAACCCGCCCCCAAGCCGCGCCGTCGCCGCACGCCGCGCGCCGCCGCTGCGGAGCCGGCTGCCGACGCCGCCGAATAACGGACGGCTTCGAAAATAGTCGTCATCCCAGCGAAAGCTGGGATCTCGGCCAGTATCTCGATTGCCTGAGATCCCAGCTTTCGCTGGGATGACGGAATGAAAAAAACGCCCGGCCGGATCCGATCCGCCGGGCGTTTTGTTTTTTGGGGAGGCCAGAAGGCCAAGGGAGCCGGTGGTTCCGGCTCCCGTCACCATGTCATGCCAGCGCGGGTTCGGCGTTCTCAGCCTGCGGAGACGTTGCCTCTCCGCTGATAAAGGCGAGGATGTCCGCATTGATGAGGTCCGGATGCGTCGTCATGCAGCCGTGCGGCAAGCCTTGATAGGTCTTTAGCGTGCCGTTTTTGAGCAGCTTTACGGCCAGCGGACCGCTGTCGGCATAAGGCACGACCTGATCGTCTTCGCTGTGGATCACCAGCACCGGCACGTCGATCTGCTTCAGGTCCTCGGTGAGGTCGGTCTCCGAGAATACCTTGATGCAATCATATCCCGCATTGGCGCCGCCCATCATTCCCTGGCGCCACCAATTGTTGATCAAGCCCTGGATAGGTTCCACGCCCGGTTTGTTGAAATTGTAAAACGGGCCCGAGGCGACATCGAGGTAGAATTGCGAGCGGTTCGCCATGAGCGCGGTGCGAAAGCCGTCGAATACTTCGATCGGCGTACCGCCGGGGTTCGTCTCACTCTTCACCATTACCGGCGGGATGGCGGAAATGAGCACCGCCTTCGATACGCGGCCTGGCTCGGCGCGCGCGACATAGCGGGCGACCTCGCCGCCGCCGGTCGAATGGCCGACATGGATCGCGTCCTTGAGATCGAGCGCCCGCGCAAGTGCGATGACATCGGCCGCATAGGTATCCATATCGTTGCCGGTGTCGGGCTGCCCCGAGCGGCCATGGCCGCGGCGGTCATGCGCGACGACACGGAAGCCCTTGGCGCGGAAGAACAGCAGCTGGTTGTCCCAATCGTCGGCGCTGAGCGGCCAGCCGTGGTGGAACACGATTGTCTGCGCGCCGCGCGCGCCCCAATCCTTGTAGAAAATCTCGGTGCCGTCGTCGGTGGTGATGAAAGGCATGGGGGAATTCCTCTCAAAGAGGCGTGCCGGCCGGCAGGACCGGTGCTGCTGTCTCGCGAAGGAATCGTCGACGGGCCCAGATACGCTATCCGCCAAACTCGGATCCGATTCGGTCACGGGGACCCGGTGACGTTACAGCCGCAAAGGCCGGGGGTCACTTCATCAATGCGTGCTTGCCGCCAAATACGCGCTCGGCACCCCGGCTCTCCGCACAATTGACGGTCGCGCCGAAATGGATGCGACGCCGCAGCCTCGACCATCTTTCAGCTTCCGTTCACCCGCCAATACGTTAGCTTCGTCGCAAACAAGATTAGGGGGATGAAGATGCGCGCATTGGCGGTTTCGGTCCTGTTGCTGGCGCCCGCCGCCGCCTTGGCGCAGACCGCGCCGCAACCTTCGGCCCAGGGCGATGTCTCGGTCACGATCTACAATAACAACTTGGCGCTGATCCAGGATACACGGCGGCTGACTTTGGCCAACGGCGTCAATCGCCAGGAATTTCCCGACGTCTCCGATCGCATCCGGCCCGAGACGGTGCGGCTGTCGGTCGACGGTGCGTCGATCATCGAACAGAATTTCGACTACGACCTATTGTCGCCGAGCGCGCTGATCCAGAAAGCGGTCGGCCAGACCATAACGCTCGTCCGCACCAACCCGGCGACCGGGGTGGAGACGCGCGAGCGGGCCAAGGTGCTGGCGACCAATGGCGGTGTCGTGCTCCAGATCGGCAACAATATCGAGGTGCTGCGCGACGACGGGTTGCCGGTCCGCGTGGTCTACGACTCGCTGCCGCCCAATCTGCGCGCACGGCCGACCTTGTCGATCTCGCTCGACGCCACGGCTGCCGGCACGCGGCCGGCGACGCTCAGCTATTTGACCACCGGGCTTGGCTGGAACGCCGATTATGTCGCCCTGTTCGACGAAGCGAAGAGCACGATCGACGTCCAGGGCTGGGTGACGCTACGCAACGACAACAATGTCGCCTTCACCAACGCCGATACGGTTTTGGTCGCCGGCGCGCCGAGCCAGGGGCGCGGCGGCAATGCCGGCATGGCCCCCGGAACGCTGCCCGGTACCGAGAGTGCGCGGCGGGCACGGCTGGGCGATTTCTACCTCTATCCGGTCGGCCACCGCATCACGATCGCACCCAACCAGCAGAAACAGGTCAGCTTCCTGTCAGTCGGTGGCGTGCCGGCGAAGAAGCTCTATCAATATCGCAACGACTGGTACGGATCGTCGAGCGACCCGGTGAGTGCCGCCACGGTCCTGAGCTTTTCGAGCTCGAAGGATGGCGGGCTGGGCGACGCGCTGCCCGCGGGCACGGTTCGCGTCTATATCCGCGATGCCAAGGGCCAGCCGCAATTCATCGGCGAGAACCGCATCGACCACACGCCGATGGGATCGACGCTGGCGATCCGCACCGGCGAGGCGTTCGACATCAAGGTCAAGCCGGCGGTCGAAAAGCGCGAGAAGATCAACAGCGGCGAATGGGAGCGGACCGAGAAATTCCGCATCTCGATCGACGGCGGCAAGCCGACGACGGTCGAGCGCGAGAATGAAGTGACCTATTGGCGCACGACGATGAGCTATACGGTGACCAATGCGCGGCCCGAACCGGTGACCGTCGACTTGATCCAGGCCGGACTGGACCGCACCTACTGGCACGACACGCGCGTTTCGAGCGAATCGATCAAGGGCGAACAGCGCTCGCTCGACGAGCGGCTGTGGCATGTAACGGTGCCGGCCAACGGGTCGACCGTGCTGACCGTCGCGTTCGATACCCGGTACTGACGGCGAGATCCGCGCGATGCGCGCCGCCTTGCTGTTGCTGCTCGTGCTGGCCGGCGCCATGCCGGCGCGCGCGCAGACGGTCGTCACGTCCGCCGGCCCCGACAAGGTTTCGGTCACGCTCTATCGCGACCCCAATCGCGACGCCCAAAGCGCGATCAACCGGTCCTATCCGCAGGGTTTCGCGCTGATCACCGAGACGCGGACGGTTACCATTCCCGCCGGCCCCGCGGTTATCCGCTTCGAAGGCGTGGCGGGCAATATCCTGCCCGAAAGCGCCTTGGTGTCGGGGCTGCCCGATGGTGTCGAGGAGAAGAATCTCGATGCCAACCTATTGTCACCGCGATCGCTGTTCGACCGTGCGCTGGGCCGGCGCGTCCTGGTCCGCCGCACCGATCCGGCGACGGGCAAGGCGCAACTGCTGCAAGCGACCTTACGCTCGTCGGCCAATGGCGCGGCGGTGCTCCAGTTCGGCGGCGTCTATGGCGACCTGCGCTGTTCGGGCCTGCCCGAAGCGATCGTCTATGACGGCGTGCCCGAGGGCTTGTCGGCCAAGCCGACGCTGTCGGTGAAGACGATTGGCAAGGCTCAGCGCCAGGTGACGCTGACCTTGTCCTATCTGTCGGGCGGGTTCGACTGGCAGGCGGATTATGTCATCGCGATGCGCAAGGACGGGCGGAGTGCCGATCTGTTCGCGTGGATCACTTTGGCATCAACCGACGTAACCAGCTTCGTCGATGCCGATACCCAGGTGGTCGCGGGCAAGATCAACCGCACCGCGAACAGCAATTACGGTCCGCGCAATTTCGCCTCGGCGAGCTATCTGCCGCTGCAATGCTGGCCACTGCCGGAATACGATCTGGATGATGGAGAAGGCTTCGCCCCCGGGGCGCCGCCGCCTCCCCCTCCGCCGCCACCGGCCCCGGCCCCGCCGCCGATGGATATCGTCGTCACTGGTAGCCGCGTCGCCGCGCGTATGATGGAGGCGAAGATGGCAACCGCGGAGGAACTCGGCGACCTCAAACTCTATCGCTTTCCGAGCCGGGTCACTGTCGCCTCGCAATCGCAGAAACAGGTCGGGCTGATGAGCAAGTCGGGCGTCAAGCTCGCGCCAATCTATGTCAGCGACGTCATAGGCGAGGATGCCGAGACGACGTTGCTGCTGCGCGGCAAGAACAACGCCGCCAACGGCCTCGGCGCGGCGATGCCGGCGGGCAAGGCCGCGGTGTTCAGCGATGTCGATGGAAAGATGTTGCTGGTCGGCGAATCGGCGATCGACGACAAGGCGGTGGACGAGATCGTCGAGTTCCGAATGGGCCGGCCGCAGAGCGTGTCGGCGCAAGTGGTGGGAACGCGCCGTCGCCCCGACGATCGCACCACCAGATACGCGTTGACCGTCACCAACGATCAGCCCTGGCCGGTGACGTATGAGGCCAAGATCCATCTCGACGACGATGAAAAGATGGCGCGATCGAGCAGCAGACTGGGGCGGAAAGACGGCGCGTCTTTCTGGACGACCATTGTTCCCGCGAACGGCACCGCGACCTTGTCCTATGCGGTGCGCGACGATCGCGAGCGGTAGAATGCTGCCGATTTCGCCCATATGCCGGCGCCAGTTTGCTCGCACAAAGACGCAAAGGCGCAAAGAGCGTTCGCGCAGAGGCGCAAGACCGCGGAGATTTTAAAGAGCTTCGCTGAGCGAGGCTTCCTGTTCAATCGCCGCGTTTGAGTCCCGCCGACCGCCCGGAGTGATAACACCTTCGCGCCGCTGCGCCTCCGCGCGAACCCATTCTTCTTTGTGCCTTCGCGTCTTCGTGTGAGAAAAATTAAAGCGGATCGCCGGTCATCGAGCCACTTGTTTTGCGCCCGCCGAATCGCGGCTATGGCACCGCGATGCAACGCCTCGCCATCTATGACATGGACAAGACGATCACGCGGTCGCCGACTTGGATGGCGTTCCTCCGCGCCTGGGCGAGGCGGCGGCCGTGGCGGATCGCGGCGTTGGCGGCGAGTGCCGCGCCCGCCGCGCTCTATCTCGGCAAGCGCATCGATCGTGCGCGGCTGAAGGAAATGACGCAGCGGCTGGTGATGGGGCGGGGGGCGGCGAGCGTCGCGGTCGATCGCGTCGCCGGGCGTTTCGCCGCCAATGTCGTGACGGGGAAGGTATGGGACGATGCCCGCGCGCGCATCGCGGCCGATCGCGCGGCCGGTTATCGCGTGGTGATGGCGACCGCCTCCTATGATTTCTACGTCCGTCCTATCGCCGCCGCGCTGGGCATCACTGATGTCATCGCGACGCCATCTACGCTCGAACATGGCCGTTTGCTGCCGCGTATCGCCGGCGAGAATTGCTATGGCGACGCCAAGCTGCGGATGATCGAAGCATGGATGGAGCGCGAGGGGATCGTGCGCGCCGACGCTCATATCCGTTTCTATTCGGATCACGTGTCGGATGCGCCGACGCTCGACTGGGCGGACGAGGCCTTCGCGGTCAATCCGCACGCGCCGTTGCTGGCGCTGGCGCAGGAGAAAGGCTGGGAGGTGCTGCGCTGGCGGTAAGGTTTAGGCCATCGCTGTAGTTTCCCTCCCTTGGCAGGGCGGGGAGCTACAATCTTCTACAACAACACATCCACCGCATGGATGACGAGCCCGACCAGGCCACCGACCAATGTACCGTTGATGCGGATATATTGCAGGTCGCGGCCGACCGCATTTTCCAGCCGTCGCGTGATGGTCTGCGCGTCCCATCCGCGTACCGTTTCCGACACCAATCGGACGATCGCGTCGCCATAATCGGCCGCGGTGCCGACCGCAGCGCGGCGGGCGAACCGGTTGATCGTGTTGGCGAGTTCGGCATCCTCTTGCAGGGTGGTGCCAAGTTGATGCAGCGCCTCGCCGAACCGCCCCGCCATCATCGCGTCGGGATCGCGCGCGATCTTGAGCATCGCGCCGCGCATCTGCTCCCAAATGCCTTGCCACCAGTCCGAAAGCGCCGGATTGTCGAGCATCTCCGCCTTGAAACCCTCGACTCGCGCGCGCATCGTCGCATCGTGCTGCAAATCGTGGGCGAGTTGCGCCAGGCCTTCTTCTGCCTTTGCCCGCAGCGGATGGTCGGGTTGCGACGCCATGTCCTGGATCATGCCGTCGAGCCCGGCGATGATCTTGTTGGCGAGCGTCTCATCGAGTCCGGTCCAGCGCATCAGCGATCCGGCGCGTTCGTGCACCATTGCGCGGATCACCGGTTCGTTGGCCGACAACACCTTTGCCGCCCATTTGATGATGCCGTCGAGCAACGGCACGTGGCGATTGTCGGCGATCGCGGCGCTCAGCGCGTTACCCAAGCGCGGCGAGATTTCGAGTGAGCGCAGCCGCTGCGCGAGGGTCGTCCGTACCATCCCGCCCAGCCGTTCCTGGTCGAGCGATTCGAGGACGTCGGCGGCCAGCCGCGACGCGCCGCGCCTCAGCCGTCCTTCGCTCGCGCCCTTCGGGCTCGCCAGCCAGCGGCCGGCGGCGCCGGCGACGTCCACGCGCTGCATGCGCCGCGCGACGACGCGGGGAATCAGGAAATTATCGCGCAGGAATTGCGCGAGCGTGTCGCCGATCCGGTCCTTGTTCCTCGGCACGATCGCGGTGTGCGGGATCGGCAGGCCGAGCGGGTGGCGAAACAACGCGGTCACCGCGAACCAGTCGGCCAGTCCGCCGACCATCGCAGCCTCGGCAAAGGCGCGGACGAAACCCCAGGTGGGGTCACGATCGCCGAGCGCACGAGCGATTAGGTACAAAGCGGCCATCGCCACCAATAGGGCGGTCGCGACTAACCGCATCCGCCGGAGGGCAGGGGGCGCGGCCGTCGGGCCGGGTACGGACAGTCGCGCCAGCTTCATGCCCGAAACAATCCCCGAAAGCCGGGATTGTTCAAGCCCTCCTTATGCGCCCGGCCATTATTATTCGGCCGGCTGCGGCCCCTGTTCGCCATGGTCGTAGCCGATCGGCTTGGGCGCGTCGGGATGCGCGAGGATTGGCCGGCTATCGTCGCCCGGACGATAGGTCAGCAACACGCGGCGCAGCCACGGTCCGGCCCATTCCTCGATTCCGATCGCCAGACTGAAGCTGGCCGGCACGATCAGCAAGGTGAGGGCGGTCGACAGGATCAGGCCGCCGATCACGACGATGCCCATCGGCGCGCGCCACGAGGCGTCGCCCGACAGCGACACCGCGGTCGGCACCATGCCCGCGACCATTGCGACCGTGGTCATCACGATCGGCTGCGCGCGCTTGTGACCGGCATCCTCGATCGCGGCGAGGCTGGGCACGCCCTTGGCCATCTCCTCGAGCGCGAAGTCGATCAACAGGATCGAGTTCTTGGCGACGATGCCGATCAGCATCAGCAAGCCGATATAGACCGGCATCGAGATCGGCTGGCCGGCGATCCACAAGGCGATCAGACCGCCCAGCGGTGCCAGGAGCAGCGAGCCCATATTGACGAACGGCGGGAGGACGCGGCGATAGAGCAGCACCAGCACCGCGAACACCAGGAACACGCCGGCCACCACCGCGACCAGGAAGTTGTTGATCATCTCCGCCTGCCACTTGGCTTGGCCGAGCGTCAGCTGCTGCACGCCATTGGGCAGGTGCTGCATGATCGGCAGCGCGTTGATTTCCTTCCACGCCTGGCCCGACACCAACGGCTTGCCGGTCTTGGGGTTGAGGCCCAGATCGGCGCCGATCGTCAGCTGGCGCTGCAGCTGCACGCGTTCGATTTTCGACGGGCTGGCACCGAAGCCGATATCGGCGACGGTCGACAGCGGCACCGAACCGCCGTTGATCGTCGACACCGGGATATTTTCGATCGTCGACATCCGCGCGCGGGCCGATTGTTCGAGCGCGACGGTGATCGGAACCTGGCGATCGCTGAGCGAGAATTTCGCCTTGTTCTGGTCGATATCGCCCAGGGTGGCGAGGCGCACCGCGCTCGACAGCGCCTGGGTCGTCACGCCTAGGTTCGCGGCGAGGTCGAACCGTGGGCTGACCACCAGTTCCGGCTGTTGCAAATCGCCCTGGATGCGCGGTGCGGTGACCGATTTCAGCTTCGACAGCTGCTGCACGATCGTCTGCGCGGTCGAGGTCAGCAATTTCGGATCGTCGCCGCCCAGCACGATCGTGATGTCGCGGCCGCTCGAGCCCCAGCCTTGCTGGGAGCGGAACGAGACACGCGCGTCGGGAATCGCGGCCAGGGTCGGCGCCAGCTGGCGCTCGAACTGGACGCTCTTGAGGTCCTTGTCCTTCTTGAAGATCGCGGTCACGCGGCCGTTGCCGACAAAGGCACGCGAATAGACGTCTTCGACCTGCGGCTGCTTCTTGAGGATGGCCGCGACCTTGTCGACCACCGCCTGAGTCTGGGCGAGCGTCGTCCCCGGCACCATTTCGATGCTCGCGGTCGACGCATCCTGATCCTGATCGGGCTGGAACGATTGCGGCAGGATGGCGAAGAAGACCACAGTCAGCGCCAGCGCGACCGCCCCCGCCACGATCGACGACCAGCGATGGCGCAGCGTCCAGCGCAGCGCCGCCATATACCAGTTCATCATCCGGCCTTCGCCGTGCGCGGCATGGCCTTTGGCCTTGAGGAAATAGGCCGCGATCATCGGCGTCAGCAGTCGCGCCACGGCCAGCGACATCAGCACCGAGGCGACGACGGTCAGGCCGAAATTCTTGAAGAACTGACCCGACACGCCCGGCATCAGGCCGACCGGCAGGAACACCGCGACGATCGACATGGTCGTCGCGAGCACCGCCAGACCGATCTCGTCGGCGGCGTCGATCGCCGCCTGATAGGCGGTCTTGCCCATGCGCATGTGTCGGACGATGTTCTCGATCTCGACGATCGCGTCGTCGACCAGCACGCCGGCGACCAGGCTCAAGGCGAGCAAGGTCATCTGGTTGAGCGTGAAGCCCAATTGCTGCATCACGAAGAAGGTCGGGATCGCCGATAGCGGGATGGCCAGCGCCGAGATCGCCGTCGCCCGCCAGTCGCGCAGGAACAGGAACACGACGAGCACGGCCAGGCCCGCGCCTTCGTACATCGCTTCCATTGCCGAGTGATATTGCATCTCGGCATATTGGACGTTGTTGAAGATCAGCTTGAATTTGACCTTGGGATTCTTCTTTTCGAGGTCGGCGAGCTTTTTCTCGGCGCCATGGAAAACGGTGACGTCCGATGCGCCCTTGGCACGCTGGAAGTCGAACGAGATGACCTGCGCGCCGTTGAGCTGCGACGCCGAGCGCTGTTCGGCGAATTGGTCGACGACGGTCGCGATATCGGTCAGGCGCACCATGCGGCCGCCACCGACCGAAATCTGCGTCTGACCGAGCGCATAGGCGTCCTTGGCATTGCCGAGCACGCGCACCGTCTGTTCGGAGCCGGCAATCTCGGCGCGCCCACCCGCGGCGTTCATGTTGACCTGGCGCAGCTGGGCGTTGACCTGGCTGGCGGTCAGGCCGAGCGACTGCAGCTTGTCGGGATCGAGCTTGACGCGGATCTCGCGGCTGACACCGCCATTGCGTTCGACGGTCGCCATCCCCGACACCGACTGCAATTCCTTGGTGACGGTATTGTCGATGTACCAGCTCAGCTGCTCGATCGTCATGTCGGTCGAGATCGCGGCATAATTGGCGAGGTCGTTGCCGGTGGTGTTGGCGCGTTCGACCTGGGGCTCGAGGATGCCGTCGGGCAGGTTGCCGCGAATTTGCTGCAGCGCGCTGCGCACGTCCTCGACGGCGCGGTCGATCGGCGTACCGATGTCGAGCTGGACGATGGTGACCGAATTGCCTTCGGTCACGTTCGAGTTGATCTCGTCGATACCCGACAGGCTGCGGACCGCGGCCTCGACCTTCTGCGTAACCTGGTTCTCAAGCTCAGTCGGCGCGGCGCCAGGCTGGCTGACCGACACGATCACGACCGGAAAGTCGATATCCGGGTCGTTGTTGACCTGCATCGTCGCGAAGCTGACCAGCCCGGCGACAGTCAGCATGAAGAACAGGACGAGGCTGGGGACCGGGTTGCGGATCGACCAGGCGGATATGTTGCGGAAGCTCATGCGAACATCCTTCTCAAAGCTTGCGCAGCTGTGGCTTGACCTTCTGGCCGGGGCTCAGGAACGCGCCCGCCGACAATACCACGCGCTCGTCGCCGGTCAGTCCCTGGACGATCGCGACGCCGCGATCGGTGACTTCGCCGGTCTTGATCGCGCGGCGCTCGACCTTGTCGTCCTTGCCCAGGATATAGACGAAATTGCCGCTGGCGTCGGTCTGGATCGCCGAGTTGGGCAGGATCGGAGACGTGTTCGCGCCGCCATAGATCGTCGCCGAAGCGAAGCCGCCGGGGCGCAATGTGGCGTCGAACGGGATCGCGATGCGGACGATACCACGGCGCGACTGCGGATCGATCACCGGGGGCAGCTGCCACACCTGGCCGGCGAATGACTGGCTGCCGCCGACTGGGGTCACCTCGGCCCGCGAGCCGACCGAAATGCCCTTGATGTCACCTTCGGCCACTTCGGCCCTAAGCTCCATCTCGCCACCCTTGGCCATCCGGAACAGCGTGCCCGAGCCCGAACTGACGATCTGGCCGGGCTCGACCATGCGCGCCAACACCAGGCCGGCAGCGGGAGCGCGGATGTCGAGCCGCCCGTTGCGCGCCTGGGTCTCGGCGAGCTGCGCCTGCGCCACCTTCACCTTGGCATTGGCTGCCGCGAGCGTCGCTCCCTTGCGTTCGAGATCGGCCTTGGAGATGAAGCCGCGGTCGACCAGCGCCTGAGCGCGATTATATTCGCTCTGGGCGATGGCGGCATCCGACTTGGCTACCGCGATCGAGGCGGCGAGGCTGCTCGCGGTCTGTACCTGGACCGAGCGGTCGACGGTCGCCAGGACCTGCCCGGCACCGACCCATTGCCCCGGCTGCACCAGCACGGCGGTGACGCGACCGCCTTCGCCGGCCACGCCGACCGGCATGTCGACCCGCGCGGCGAGCGACCCCGTCGCCGACACCATGCGATCGACCGAGTTACGCCCGGGCGAGCCTACCGATACCGTCGGCATCTGGTCCGCCGGGGCGCCGCTGGCGGTCGTGCCGCCGGTTCCAGCCGCGGGCTTGGCGGCGGGGCGCATCATGAAGAAAGCGACGATCAGCACGACGATGACCGCGCCGATCCCGGCCAGGACCAGCCAACGGCGGCGCGGCGCCGCGGTTTCGTCGGTGAGCGCGTACATGCCGCTCGACTCGTAATTCATGTCAGCCACGATCCCCATGTGCCCTGTCATTGAGGCACCATCAGGGCCTCCGTTGGAACTGTATTATAGAAATAAAGCACCGACCTCAAGAGGCTCGGTGCGCTACTTTTATAATGTCCTTTTCGGCCGTGAATCGCAATCCGCAACGTTATTTCGTGTCGGAAACGGTTGCATTTGCCGGCGCTTTGGGCGGACGATGCGGCACCGCCCATCAAAGAGGCGGTAAGGAGGGAAGTTCGATGCCCGAAAGATCGATTCTAGGATGGCTGCTGATCGGCCTCGTCGCCGGAGTGCTTGGCAAGTTCGTGATGCCGGGCAAGGATCCCGGCGGGTTCATCGTCACGATCCTGATCGGCATTGCCGGCGCATTGCTGGCCGGCTTTGTCGCGCAGACGATGAACTGGACGTTGGTCGGCGGCTGGCAGAACTATGCGGCGGCGACGACCGGTGCGATCGTGCTGCTTGCTTTGTACAGGCTGGTGGTCAACCGTCGCGTATAGTGCATTCGCGTAAGGCCGCGACCTCGTTCAGGTTGGTGTAGTCCGTCTTGTGGCACGGGCGCCGAGGACGGAATGATCCGTCATGTCTGGAGGACATATGCGTTTGCTTGCCACTGCCGTCGTCATCACCCTGTCATCGATCGCGGTTGCTCCCGCGCTCGCGCAGACGATGCCCGTCGCGCCGGCGATGATCCCCGACGGGACGTTGCTCGACATCACCGCGACCGGAAAGACCACGCGCGTTCCCGATCTGGCGACGATCCGCGCCGGTGTCGTCACCCAGGCGCCGACTGCCGCGGCGGCGTTGTCGGACAATGCCAATCGCATGAGCGCCGTGCTGTCGGCGCTCAAGCGCGCGGGTATCCAGCCGCGCGACATCGCGACCGCCAACGTCTCGTTGCAGCCGCAATATCGCTACGAGGACAACAAGCCGCCTGTCATCACCGGCTATCAGGCGACCAACACCGTCTCGATTCGCTTTCGCGACATCGCCAAATCCGGCGCCATTCTCGATGCGTTGGTAACGCAAGGCGCCAACCAGATCGACGGACCCAATCTCTCGCTCGACCAGCCCGACGCCGCGCTCGACGAGGCGCGTGTCGACGCGGTCAAGCGCGCCCAGGCGCGCGCGCAGCTTTATGCCAAGGCGGCGGGCCTGTCGGTATCGCGCATCCTTACGATCGCCGAAGGTGGAGAAATTGCCGGACCCCCGCCCCCGATGCCGGTCTATCGCATGGCCGCGGCGAAGGCGGCGGACACCCAGGTTATGCCCGGGGAGAGCGACGTCACCGTAACGATCACGGTGCGGTTCCTGCTCAAATAAACGAAAGGGGCCGCTTCCGGTCGGAAGCGGCCCCTGAATTAATGACTTCCGATCAGCGCGCCAACCGGCCGCGATTGATCAGGTGAAGGATCGCGAGCAGGATGATCGCGCCTAGCACCGAATAGATGAACGTATTGATCGTGATGGCGTCGTTGATCCCGGCGCCGAACAGCAAACCGGCGATCACGGCGCCGACGATGCCGACGACGATATTGACGAGAATGCCCGACCCGCCGCCGCGGACCACAAGGCTGGCGAGCCAACCCGCGAGACCACCGACGACGAGCCAGATGATGATGGATTCAAGCATGCAACCCTCCGATTTTCCCGGCCACGAACGGCCGGATCCTTCCAGGTTACGACGCTCCAATCAGCCGGTTTGTTCCGCTACCGTTTTTGTTGGCGCGGGCGTCTCGATCTTTAGGGTCGCATCTTTTTGCGGAAACGGGGCCCCCGTCTTTCCGCGCGATACTCAATATTTCTGCTGACGCTCGTAAAGGCTCTTATAATGCTGGATGCGCGTCACGCGCAGTCCGGGCATGCCCGAACGATCGATCGCGCGCTGCCAGCCGGCGAATTCCTCGACGGTCAGATTGTACCGGTCGCACACTTCGTCGACGCTCAGCAGACCGCCATTGACCGCAGCCACGACCTCTGCCTTGCGACGCACGACCCAACGCGTCGTATCCGCTGGGGGTAGCGTCTCGAGAGTCAGCGGCTCCCCGAGGGGGCCGATCACCTTTGCAGGGCGTATTTTCTGGTTCTCAATCATTCACTACCTCGATTGGGGCGGGGGGCCCCCACTCACTTTGGCTAAAACGACCGTTAGCGGCCGGACTTGAACATCCATTGAAGCGTCTAGGTAAACACGTCCTTCATTCTTGACCCCAATCCGCGATCCGCGCGGCGACGTTCGCGTCGAATGCGCCCGAGACCGGGAAGAAGGCCGTGGATTCAATCACTCGCGGAAATTGCCGAGTCTGAATAAGCGCGGTCGGGCTCGCCGCCTGGCGTGCCGAGATGCCGACCATCAGGACGGCCAGGTCGGGTGGCAACACCGCAACCGACGCGTCGTGATCGAATCTCAGATAGCTCAGGTCCACGCTTTTACTCGCCCGCGTTCAACAGAATCGAGGGTCTACCCATTTTGCCCTAAAGGTCGGTAAAGACGGTGTTCGCGACCGCTTAACCGCGCGAATCCAGGCCATCGCCTAGGCAAAGCGGGCCGGCATCCCTATTGAGCGCCGTACAGCAATGACCGAAGCCGACTTCCAACTGGGCCCCGATCTGTCGGGAAAGCGCATCGTCGTCGCCATGTCCGGCGGGGTCGATTCGTCGGTCGTGGCCGCGCTCGCCGCGCGATCGGGGGCGGAGACGATCGGCATCACGCTCCAGCTCTACGACCATGGCGAAGCGGTAGGACGCGCCGGCAGTTGCTGTGCCGGGCGCGACATCCGCGACGCGCGTGCGGTGTGCGACCGGCTCGGCATCGCGCATTATGTCCATGATCATGAAAGCACGTTCCGCGATGCCGTGATCGAGCAGTTCGCCGATGAATATGTCGCCGGGCGCACGCCGATCCCCTGCGTCCGCTGCAACATGGGGCCCAAGTTCACCGACCTGTTCCGGCTGGCGCGAGACCTCGGCGCCGACTGCCTCGCGACCGGCCATTATGTCCGCCGCGTCGAAGGAGCGGGGGGCGCCGAACTCCACCGCGCCGCCGACCCGGCGCGCGACCAGAGCTATTTCCTGTTCGCGACGACGCAGGACCAGCTAGATTTCCTACGCTTTCCCTTGGGAGGCATGCCGAAGCCGCGCGTCCGCGAGCTTGCCGCTGAACTTGGTCTGGGCGTGGCCGCAAAACCCGACAGCCAGGACATTTGCTTTGTCCCTGACGGCGATTATGCGAGCCTGGTCAAGAAGTTGCGGCCAGAGGCGGAAGCCGGCGGCGACATCGTCGACCTGGCCGGTCGCAAGCTCGGCGAGCATAAGGGCCTGATCCACTTCACCATCGGCCAGCGCCGCGGGCTCGAGATCGGCGGCAGCCCCGAGCCTCTTTATGTCGTCCGACTCGATCCGGCGACGCGCCGCGTGATCGTCGGCCCGCGCGCCGCGCTCGGTGTCGCCTCGGCGCGACTGTCCGACATCAACTGGCTGGGTGGCGAATATAACGGGCCGATCGCCGCCAAGGTGCGTAGCCTGGCCAAGCCGGTGCCCGCGCATTTCGCCGGTGATCGCGTATCGTTCGACAGCCCCGAATATGGCGTCTCACCTGGCCAGGCGGCGGTGTTCTATGCCGGCGACCGCGTGCTCGGCGGCGGCTGGATCGAAGAGACTGAGGCGGCGGAAGCAGCGCTGGCGGCGTAAGGCCCGCTATTCGCTTTTGGGAAAAAACCGCTCGATCACGCTCGACGCCAATCGCGCCGGGCGCAGCGTTTGGGCGTCGATGCAGCACCAGCTCGACTTGACCTCGGCCAGCACTTCCTCGCCGCGGTGGATGACCGTCTGGTAGAAAGCGCGCGCACCCTGCACCTTCTCGAGCAGGACGGTGGCAATCACCTCGTCGTCGAGGAAGGTCGGCTTGCGATACGTGATCTCATGCTTGAGCGCGACCCAGAGCAGGCTGGCTACGGCGTCGGCCGGGGCGATCTTCTGCCAGTGGCTCAGTACCGCATCCTGCACCCACTTCAGATAGGAGGCATTATTGACGTGCCCCATGAAGTCGATGTCGGCGGGTTGGATGCCGATCGGAAAATCGTGCGGGATGGCATGGTCGGTCACACTCGGGACTATAGCGGAAGCGATGGAAAATAGCCAGTTTTGCCGGGGGGTGAGCGGACGCTACGGAAAGCTGGGATGCTATAAATTCCTCCCCGGAACGGGGAGGGGGACCATTCGCTACGCGAATGGTGGAGGGGGCCCGCGACAACGAGCAACAGACTAGGGGCTAGCAAACAGCCGGCCCCCTCCACCACGCGCTATCGCGCGCGGTCCCCCTCCCCGTTCCGGGGAGGAGTTTAGGTCAGCCCAGCAAAAACGTCCCCTCCAACACCGTCACGCAATTCCCGCCCAGAATCACGCGGTCGCCCTCCAATCGGCAGTCGAGATACCCGCCGCGCGCGCTCGCCTGATAAGCAGTGAAACGATCGCGTCCCAGCCGCTTCGCCCAATAGGGCACCGCGACCGCATGTGCCGATCCGGTCACCGGATCCTCGTCGATTCCGCCGCCGGGCGCGAAGGCGCGGCTGACGATGTCGGTTTCGTCACCCGGCGCCGTCGCGATGGTGAGGAGGTCGCCGCCCGCCGCCAGCGCACGGAAATCGGGGGTGAGCGCGCGCACCTGATCGGCGGTTTCGAGCACGACCAGCGCGTAGCGATGTTCGTGCCACAAGGTCTCTACCGCGCTGTCGATGCCCAGGCCGGCGATGATATCCGGCAGCGGTTTGGGCGAGGGTACCCAGGCGGGCAGCGCCAGTTCGTAGCTGCCGCCGGCCCGCGCGACTTCGAGTGTTCCAACCTTTCGCGTGCGGAATCGGACGCGCTCGCGATCAGCGTCCGACGACAGGACAAAATGTCCGCTCGCCAGCGTCGCGTGACCGCACATCACCACTTCAACCGCGGGTGTGAACCAGCGCAGCTCGAAATCGGCTCCCCCATCGTCGTTGCCATCGTCCGACGCGACCAGGAAAGCGGTTTCGGACAGATTGTTCTCGGCCGCGATCTTTTGGAGCAATGCGTCGTCGAGCCAGCGATCGAGTGGCATCACCGCCGCCGGGTTGCCCTCAAAGGCATGACGCGCGAATGCGTCGATCTGCGCGATCGGTAACCTCATACCTCGTCTCCTCAGAGCATCGCGCGGAAAAGAGGGTACCGGTTTTCCGCAAGAAGCGATGCGATCACAATAACTAGATACGCTTGCCGAACCAGTGCGGCGTCACATCGGCTTCGACCAGCGGGTTGTCGGTGTCGACATGCCCTTCGGGATCGACATGGATCAGCACCTCGACCCGGGGAAAGGCGCGATGCAGCGCGTTCTCGACGCGCTCGACCACCTCATGCGATTGCGCCACGGTCAGGTCGCGGCCGACTTCCATATGGAATTGCGCGAATTCGTGGCTGCCCGATCGCCGCGTGCGGAAATCGTGGATGCCCTTCAAGCCTTCCTGCCGTGCCGCGACTTCGATGAATTGCTTGCGCAGATCCTCGGGCCATTCCTTGTCCATCAACTGGTCGATCGCGTTGGACGATGCCTGAAACGCGCCCCAAGCGAGCCAGGCCGCGATGATGATGCCGAACACCGGGTCGGCACCACGCAGGCCGACATATTGATCGAGCACGATCGCGACGATCACCGAAAGGTTGAGGAACAGGTCCGACTGGTAATGGACCTTGTCGGCCATGATCGCGACCGATCCGGTCTTGCGGATGATGCTTCGCTGATAGGCGAGCAGCGCGAACGTGGCCAGGATCGCGACGATCGATACACCGATCCCGAACTCGGCCTCGCCGGTCTGGCTATTGTCGCCGAACTTGAGGATCGCCCGCCAGGCGATGCCGGCGGCCGACAAAGTGATCAGCCCGACCTGGAACAACGCGGCCAATGCCTCCGCCTTGCCGTGACCGAAGCGGTGGTCGTGATCGGCGGGCTCGGCGGCGATCTTGACGCCGTAGAGCGTGACCAGGCTGGCCAACAGGTCGAGCCCGGTGTCCGCAAGGCTGCCGAGCATCGCGACCGACCCGGTCGACCATGCCGCGTAACTCTTGAGCGCGAGCAGAAACAGCGCCATCGCCACGCTGGCCAGCGCGGCGCGGATCGCGAAGGGAATGATGCGGCGGCGTTCGCTCTCGGTCATCATGGGTAGAGCAGTCCTTCGGACCAGGTTCCGTCGCCCGCAAGGTCGAACACGCGGCGCTCGTGCAGGCGATGCGCGCGATCCTGCCAGAACTCGATATGGGTTGGGGTCAGGCGATAGCCACCCCAATGGGGCGGGCGCGGCACGTCTTGCCCCGCGAATCGTGCTTGGACCTCCTCGAACCGCGCCTCGAACGTGGCGCGGCTGTCCAGCGGGCGCGACTGATCGGACGCCCAGGCGCCGAGCTGCGAATCACGACTTCGGCTGGCGAAATAAGCGTCCGACTCGGCGTCACTGGCGAGGCTCAGACTGCCCTCGATCCGGATCTGCCGACGCAGCGACTTCCAGTGGAACAGCAGAGCGGCGTGCGAATTGGCCGCCATCTCGCCCGCCTTGCGGCTCTCTCGATTGGTGTAGAAGACGAAGCCGTCGCGGCCATGGCCCTTGAGCAGCACCATGCGGACCGATGGGCGTCCCTCCGCGTCGGCAGTGGCAAGCGCCATCGCGTTCGAATCGTTGGGCTCGGTCGTCCGCGCTTCCGCGAACCAGCTATCGAAAAGGTGGAAGGGATCGGTGCTCATGATCGGGCCTTTAGCCGATCCTCCCCGGGACGGGGAGGGGGGCCGCTCGCGATGCGCGTGGTGGAGGGGGTGGGCCGCAAGCGATGACATGTGTGGCCCGCCCCCTCCACCGCCGCTTGGCGTCGGTCCCCTCCCCGCAAGCGGGGAGGATTTGATTCGCGGAACGACTCCGCTCCTATTGCCTGGACCCCCGGGCTTCGCCGGGCGACGAGTGACGGAACGAGTCCGTCGCTCGACGATTGAATCGGTTTCGCAACGGAGGTGACCATGGCCGCACGGGCCTATTGGCAGGGACAGATCAGGCTCGCGCTCGTGTCGATCCCGGTCGAGATCTACACCGCGACCAAGTCGGGCGCGCAAGTCGCGTTTCACCAGATCCACGAGCCTTCGGGCAAGCGGATCAAATACGAGAAGACCGTGCCCGGCATCGGGGAGGTGGATCCCGACGAGATCGTCAAAGGCTTCGAATATGAGAAGGGCGAATATGTCCTGCTCGATCAGGACGAGATCGATGCGGTGAAGCTCGAATCGAAAAAGACGCTCGAGCTCACGCAATTCGTCGACATGGATGAGATCGACGTACTCTATTACGAGCGGCCCTATTTCGTCGTCCCCGCCGACGATCTGGCCGAGGAGGCGTTCATCGTCCTGCGCGAGGCGCTGCGCCGGTCGAAAAAGGTCGGGATCGGCCAGCTCGCGATGCGCGGGCGCGAATATGTCGTCAGCCTGAAACCCTGCGGTCGCGGCATGGTGTTGGAGACGCTGCGCTATGCCGGTGAGGTCAACCGCGCGCAGGGCTATTTCCGCGACATTCCCGACGACGAGCCCGACGACGATCTGCTCGACCTCGCGACCGCGTTGATCGACAAGAAATCTTCCAAGTTCGATCCCGCCAAGTTCCACGACCATTATGTCGATGCGCTGAAGGACCTGATCGCGCGCAAGGCCAAGCAGAAGTCGCGCCGCAAGATCATCGAGGACAAGGATGACGAAGGGACCGGTCGTTCTGGCTCTAACGTCATCGACCTGATGGCGGCACTGAAGAAATCTATCGAGAAGCCGAGCGCCAAACCGGCGCAGAAGGAGAGCGTCACCACCACCAAGAAGACCACGCGCAAAAAGACCCCGGCGCGAGCCGCCCCGGCGAAGAAACGTGCTTGAGCCTCACTCGTCGTCCCGGCGAAGGCCGGGACCGCTGGCGGCTCTCGCCGGGACGGAGCCGCCGGCGACCCCGGCCTGCGCCGGGGTGACGGACAGGACGCGGCATGGCTGATCGCGACCCCCTCGCCAAATATAACGCCAAGCGTGACTTCTCGAAGACGGCCGAGCCCAAAGGCGAGCGCGCGAGCGAGACCGGCCATCGCTTCATGGTGCAGAAGCACGACGCGACGCGCCTGCACTGGGATTTGCGGCTCGAAGTCGATGGCGTGATGAAGAGCTGGGCCGTGACGCGCGGCCCCAGCCTCAACCCCGACGACAAGCGCCTCGCGGTCCAAACCGAGGATCATCCGATCAGCTATGCCGATTTCGAGGGGACGATCCCCGAAGGCGAATATGGCGGCGGCACGGTGATGCTGTGGGACGACGGCTGGTGGGAGCCGATCCCCGGAAAATCGGCCAAGGATCTGGAGAAGGGGCACCTCCATTTCATCCTTCATGGCGAGCGGATGAAGGGCGAATGGCTGCTGATCCGGCTAAAGCCGCGGGGAAAGGAACGGAATACCAGCTGGCTACTGAGGAAGCTGGAGGACGATTATGCCGGCGGTTCTGACGATCTGGTCGAGAATGCCGTCACCAGCGTGAAGACCGGCCGCTCGATGGCCGAGATCGCCAAGGGGACGAAGGCGAGGGAATTGGCGAGCTGGAAGAAGCTGCGTTCCTCCAATACGTCGCCCCGGCGAAGGCCGGGGCCGCCGAGTGGCTCGGATTCCCCCGTGAAACGCAGCGGCCCCGGCCTCCGCCGGGGCGACGCCAAGATGCCCAAATTCCGCGACCCCCAGCTCTGCACCCTGGTCGACTCCGTCCCGACCGGCACCGGCTGGATTCACGAAGTCAAATATGACGGCTATCGCGCGCTGATCGCGATCGGCGGCGGCAAGGCCAAGGTCTTTACGCGCAATGGCCTCGACTGGACCGACAAGTTCCACGCGATCGCCGACGCGGCGGCCGAGTTGCCAGTGGGATCGGCGCTGATCGATGGCGAGATCGTCGCGTTCAAGGACGGCAAACCCGATTTCTCGACGCTCAAGGACGCCATTTCGAATGATGGCGAGATGACCTTGTTCGCCTTCGACCTGCTCGAACTCGACGGCGAAGACCTTGCCAAATTGCCCCAGGTCCAGCGCAAGGAACGCCTGCGCCCGCTGATCGAGGGCGCCGATGCGCGGCTGCAATATGCCGAGCATATCGTCGGCGAAGGCGAGAAATTGTTCGAGACGATGTGCCGCGAAGGCTATGAAGGAATCGTCTGCAAGCGCGCCGACGCTCCCTATTCCGGCCGTCGCACCCAGGCGTGGCTCAAGGTCAAATGCCTGCTCCGCCAGGAGTTCGTCATCGTCGGCTGGACCGAGAGCGACAAGTCGCGCGGGTTTCGGGCGCTGCTGCTCGGCGTGCACGAAGACGGCGAACTGCGTTATGCCGGCAAGGTCGGCACCGGCTTTTCGGTCGAGACGATGAACGATCTGCGTGCCAAGCTCGACAGGCTCGCTCGCAAGACTCCGACGGTGCAGGCGCCGCGCGCCGCCACCCGCCGCGTGCATTGGGTCACGCCCAAGCTCGTCGCGGAGATTGCCTATACCGAGACGACGCCCGACAAGGTCCTGCGGCATCCGAGCTTCCTGGGGCTGCGCGGCGACAAGGAGGCCGAAGAGGTGGTCGAGGAAAAAGCCAAGCCGGCCCCCAAACCCAAAGCGTCGAGCGTGAAGGTCACGCACCCGGACCGGCTGATCTTTCCGGATTCTACGGTGACCAAAGGCGATCTCGCCGCATTCTACGAGGCGATGGCGCCAGTCGCGCTGCAATGGATCGCCAACCGTCCGATCAGCCTGGTGCGCTGCCCCCAGGGACGCGGGAAGCATTGCTTCTTTCAGAAGCATGACGCCGGCTCGTTCGGCGAGCACGTCAAGCATGTCGACATCAAGGAGAAGGACGGGTCGGTCGAACCCTATCTCTATGTCGACGATGCCCATGGGCTGCTGCAATGCGTCCAGATGGGAACGATCGAGTTCCACGGTTGGGGATCGTCGGTCGCCGATGTCGAAAAGCCCGATCGGCTCGTGTTCGACCTCGACCCTGACGAAGGGCTGGGTTTCGAGGAGGTCAAAAAGGCGGCGGTCGAGATCAAGGGACATCTTGCCGAGATCGGGCTGGTCAGCTTCGCGATGGTGTCGGGAGGCAAGGGCGTCCATGTTGTCGTGCCGCTGACGCCGCAGGCCGAATGGCCGGCGGTCAAAGACTTCGCCGACCGCTTCTGCGTGGCGCTCGCCCAGGCCGAACCCGACCGCTTCACCGCGACCATGTCCAAGGCGAAGCGTAAGGGGAAGATCTTTCTCGACTGGCTACGCAACCAGCGCGGCGCGACCGCGGTGATGCCCTATACGGCGCGGGCGCGGGCCAAGGCGCCGGTCGCGGTGCCGGTGACCTGGGCGGAACTGGGCGACCTCGACTCCCCGGCGAATTGGCATGTCGGGGATCAGGACGAGTTGCTGAGGCGCGCCTCGTCGAAGGAGCTGGCGGGGTGGGGGATTGCGCGGCAGGTGCTGCCGGATCTTTGAGCAAATAAGCCCCTCCCCTTCAGGGGAGGGGTTGGGGTGGGGCCCATACGCAGGCCATAGGGTTTGAGGCACGTCCCCACCCCTAACCCCTCCCCTGAAGGGGAGGGGCTTATATTAGCACATCAAACTCCTAATCCATGTTGCCACGCAGCATGCTTTGTGGTGGTTAGCTGTTCGCCAGGGGAGCCCGGTTGGCCAGTCACGCACTCAGCGAAGGTCTATTCGACGCCGCGGCGCATGCCGCGCGCTGGCTGGCGGACTATCGCGAGCGGGTCGGGGATGGCGACGTCGTGGCGAGCGGCGATGCCGATGCCTGGACCGCTGCGTTCGAGGAACTCGCGGTCGCGGCAGGCGACGACCTCGCGCATGCCCAGGAACGCGTGCAGCGCCACGCCGAAGATATCGGCACGGGTTTTCGTGTGGCCGGCGATCCCGACGAGCGACCCTGGCCGGTGTCGCCGGTTCCACTACTGATCGCCGAACAAGAGTGGTGCGGGATCGCCGAAGGCGTCGCGCAGCGCGCCGGACTGATCGAAGCCGTGCTTGCCGACATCTATGGCGAGGGAACCTTGATCTCTGACGGCGCCATTCCTGCCGCGCTGATCAACGGCAGCCCGCTGTTCCTGCGGCCGATGGTCGGGTTGACCTTGCCCGGCGGCTACCAGCTCCAGTTCGCGGCGTTCGATCTCGGGCGAGGTCCCGACGGCGAGTGGCGCGTGCTTGCCGATCACCTGCGCGCGCCGGCTGGTGCCGGCTATGCGCTCGAAAACCGCCTAGCCACGTCTCGGACCCTGGGAGGATTGCAGGGACGGCTGAACATCCTCCGCCACGCGCCGTTCTTTACCGCGTTCCGCGACGGCCTTGCCGCTTTGTGCAAGCGCGCGGAGCCGCGCATCGGCCTGCTCACCCCCGGCCGTTGGAATGCCAGCTATGCCGAACAGGCTCATCTCGCGCGCTATCTGGGCTTCCTGTTGGTCGAAGGCGCCGATCTCGCCGTCGCCGAGGATCGGCTTTACGTCCGCACGATCGCCGGGCTGAAGCGCGTCGACGCGCTGTGGCAGCGCGCGGACCCCCGCATGCTCGATCCGCTCGCGTTCGATTCGCATTCGACCATTGGGGTCGCCGGGCTGATCGATGCGTTCGCGGCACACAATGTGCTGATTTCCAATGCGCCGGGGGCCGGGGTGCTCGAGGCGCCGGCGCTGCAGGCCTTCCTGCCCGCGCTGGCCGAGCGGATCATCGGCGAGAAATTGAAGCTGCCCAATATCGCCACCTGGTGGTGCGGTGACGATGCCGCGCGCGCCACGGTGGAGGCGCGGCTCGACAGTTTGATGATCGCGCCGGCGTTCGGCGTAAACCCGCTCGGCCTGCCCGATGGCGCTGTGCAAGGATCCGAATTGTCCGCCGAGGCGCGCCGGACGTTGCTCGATGACATGGCGCGGCGGCCGCAGGATTATGTCGGACAGGAACTGGTCCGGCTGTCGACCATGCCGGTGGTCGCCGATCAAGAGCTGGCCGCGCGCCCCTTCACCTTGCGCGTGTTCGCGGCACGCGGCGTCGACGGCGCCTGGACCGTGATGCCCGGAGGCTTCGCGCGGATCGGCGAGCATCCCGATATTCGTGCCGCCGTGATGGGCGAGGGGATCTGGTCGGCGGATGTCGCGATCTACAGCCCCGATCCGGTGCCTCCCGCCTCGTTGCTGCCGGCGCCTGACAGCACCCAAATCCGCCGCAATCCCGGTACGCTGCCGAGCCGCGTCGCAGACAATTTCTACTGGCTCGGCCGCTATCTCGAACGCGGCGAGGCATTGCTGGCGATCATCCGTGCGATGCTCGGCAATTCGATCGATGCGGATGCGGGCGCCGCGCTCGACCATGATACGGTCGGGCGGATGGCCGGGTTGGTCGTTGCCGCCGGTGCCGCGGCGCACCCCGCGCATCTCAAACGCCCCGATCTCGTCCAACTTGCAAGGACGGCGCTCGACGCGCTCGACGGCTGGAACAACATCCCGACGATCAATCGCATGGCGCGGACCATCGCCCAGGTGTCGCGCGACCGGCTGTCGGCGGATGTCGTGCGCCTGCTCGACGCGCCGCATCCGACCAAGGGATCGATGCTCGACCGCTGCGGGTCGCTGCAACGGCGCTATGCCGCTTTGTCGGGCCTGGCGGCGGAGCATATGGGCCGGACCGCGGCATGGCGGTTCCACGATCTCGGTCGTCGCGTCGAACGCGGGCTGGCGGTAGCGCGATTGGTCCGCACCTTCGGCATGACCGGGGCGTCGAGCGACGACCTTACGACGCTGCTCGATCTGGCCGACAGCCAGATCGGCTATCGCCAGCGCTATTTGACCGGGATCGCGCGCGTACCGGTCGTCGATCTCGTCGCGCTCGATCCGGGCAATCCGCGCAGCCTGGCTTACCAGGCAGATCGTATCGCCGAGCATCTTGCCGAGCTCCCCGTGCTCAACGATGACGGCTTGCCCGAAGAGCAGCAGGCCGAAGCACGAGCCTTGTGCGCCTTGCTGTCGACGGCCAGCGCGGCGCGGCTCGATATCGGCCAGCTCGATCAGGCCGAACGCCAGCTCGCGCATTTGTCCGACGCAATCGCTCGCCGGTATTTCCTGCAAGGTGCGGAACCGCTGCGCGCGAGCGGACTTACGCTGGCGTGAGATTTGGGGCGTGATCTACGATATCCGTCACGTCACGCGGTTCGACTACGGTCGGCCGGTCGCTTTCGCGCGCTGTAACCTGCGGCTCAAGCCGATCCTGTGGTCGGGACAGCAAGTCGAGCGTTACGAGCTGGCGATAACTCCGGCCGGCGAGACGCGGCCGGCGCTCGCCGAAGCGGGGCTCGCCAATGTGACGCGCCTTGTCGTCACCGAACGCGTCCGCACCCTGACGATCGAAAGCGTCTCGCGCGTCGGGGTCGACCGCCCGGTGCCGGTACCGCAGCCCGACGATCCGACTCTGGCCGAGGTCGCGGCGCTTGCGCGCGCCAATCGCGACCTCTCGCCGGCCGGTCCCTCCGCCTATCTCTACCCGTCGCCGCTGATCCCGCTCGACGCCGATATCGCGGCGTGGTGTGCACAGGATCTCGATCCCGACCGCAACGCGCTGGAAGCTGGCATCGCCCTGGCGCGGCGCATCCAGCGCGAGTTCGCGTTCGATCCCGCCGCGACACTGGTCGACACGCCGCCGCGCGAAGCGTTCCTGAAACGCCGTGGCGTGTGTCAGGATCTGACCCAGATCATGATCACCGGCCTGCGCGCTGCCGGCCTGCCCGCCGCCTATGTCAGCGGCTATATCCGCACGATCCCGCCGCCAGGGCAGGAGCGGCTGATCGGTGCCGACGCGACGCACGCCTGGGTGATGTTGTGGTGCGGTCCCGCGCGGGGCTGGATCGGGGTAGACCCAACCAACGGCATCTGGATGGCGGGCGACCATATCATCATGGCTATGGGCCGCGACTATGCCGAGATCGCGCCGATCGACGGCATCGTGCTGGGATCGGGCGCGCAGAAGATGGACGTATCGGTCGACGTCGCACCGGTGGGCTGACGCATGAAGGGCTGTAAGGGAACGCCCGCGTTGCGCTCTGCCGCGCAATCCCCCAAATAGCGGCCCAAGATGGCAGCTGATCCTTACACCTTACTGGGCGTGTCCCGCACCGCGACCGAAGCGGATATCAAGAAAGCCTATCGCAAGCTTGCGAAGGAACTGCATCCCGACCGCAATACCGACAATCCCAAGGCGGCGGAGAAATTCAGTCAGGTGACGTCGGCCTACGACCTGCTGAGCGACAAGGACAAGCGCGCGCGCTTCGATCGCGGCGAGATCGACGCCGACGGCAATCCGGCCGCGCCGTTCGGGTTCGGCGGTGGCGGCGGCGGGCCGCACGGCGGCTTCCGCGCCGATTTCGGCAGCGAGCAGGCGGGCGACTTCAGCGACTTGTTCGAAGGACTCTTCGGCGGCCGTGGCCGGCCCGGTGGCGCTGGCGGCGGCTTTGCCGGCGGCTTCGGTCGTCGTCCACAGCCCAAGGGCGCCAATGTCGCCTATCGTCTGACCGTTCCGTTCACCGACGCCGCGACCCTGGCACCGCAGCGGATCACGCTCGCCGACGGCAAGACGATCGATCTCAAATTGCCGGCGGGAGTCGAATCGGGAACGCAGATGCGCCTGACCGGCAAGGGCCAGCCCGGTCCTGGCGGCAATGGCGACGCGATCGTCACGATCGAGATCCAGCCGCACCGTTTCTTCACGCGCGATGGCGACGATATTCGGATCGACTTGCCGATCAGCCTATCGGAAGCCGTGCTCGGCGCGAGCGTCCGCGTGCCGACCGCCGATGGCGCGGTGATGCTGACCGTCCCCAAGGGATCGACCTCGGGCAAGACATTGCGGCTGAAGGGCAAGGGGTTCCACAAAAAGGGCGGCGCGCGGGGCGACCAACTCGTCACGCTGATGGTCGACCTGCCGGTCGATGACGATGCCCTGGTCGAGTTCGTCCAGGGGTGGAAGGACAAGGACAGGAATCCGCGCGGCAACCTCGGCGTCTGACGTCGGTTACGATCCTGTATGTCGCATCTTTCGCCCCTTTCCCCTGAAGCGCGCGGTCTTCGCGGCTATCGCGAACGGGATGGGAAGCCGCTGCCGACCCGCGCCTGGATCGTCACCAAGCGCGTCTTCGTTGGCATCTTCGCCAACGGCTTCATGTATGCCGGCAACATCGCCTATATGGCGCTGCTGACGGTCTTTCCGTTCTTCATCCTGGCGGCGGCGATAGCGTCGATCTTCGGGCAGAGCGCGGACGCCCTGCGCGCGGTCGATTCATTCCTCTTCACCCTGCCGCCCAGCGTTTCCGGTCTGTTGCGCAAGCCGATCGCGGACGTGCTGGCGGCGCGGACCGGCTCGCTGCTCGTGCTCGGCGGGTTGGTGGCGCTCTGGTCGGTGGGCAGTTTCGTCGAGACGATCCGCGACATCTTCCGCCGTGCCTATGGCGTGACATTCGAAAAGCCGTTCTGGCATTATCGGCTCGGATCGATGGCGGTGATCGTCGGATCGGTCGTGCTGGCATTGCTTGCCTTCCTGATCCAGGGCGTGCTGACCGCGGCCGAGCAATTCATCTACCGGATGGTCCCCTGGGCGGCCGAGTTTGGCCAATGGGTCGGCTGGTCGCGGATCATTCCGGCGCTCGTCATGTACGCCGCGCTCTACATGCTGTTTCTGTCGGTCACGCCGGGCAAATATCGGGCAAAAGGGTGCCCACGCTGGCCGGGCGCTGCCTTCACCACGGCCTGGTGGATCAGTGCCACCTTGTTGTTGCCGGTGTTCCTGTCCAACCTCAGCAATTACGACCTCACCTACGGCAGCCTGGCTGGGGTGATCGTCACCTTGTTGTTCTTCTGGATCGTCGGCCTCGGTATTTCGATCGGCGCGCACCTCAACGCGGCACTAGCCGAAACGCCGTTGAAGGACGTAAGGGACGGTCCGACAACGGAAATGGAGATTGAAGCGGCATGACCGGACTGATGCAGGGCAAGCGCGGGCTGATCATGGGCCTGGCCAACGACCGCTCGCTGGCCTGGGGTATCGCCAAGAGGCTGCACGAGGCGGGCGCTGAATTGGCGTTCAGCTATCAGGGGGAGGCGATCGAGAAGCGCGTCCGTCCGCTCGCCGCCGAACTCGGCTCGGACTTCCTGATCGATTGCGACGTCAGCGACATGGCGGCGCTCGACCAGACCTTCGCGACGCTCAAGGAGCGTTGGCCGACGATCGACTTCGTCGTCCACGCGATCGGCTTTTCCGACAAGAACGAGCTGCGCGGGCGCTACGCCGACACCAGCCTCGACAATTTCCTGATGACGATGAACATCAGCGTCTATTCGTTCACCGCGGTGGCGCAGCGTGCGGCGGCGATGATGCCGAACGGCGGTTCGCTGCTGACGCTCAGCTATTACGGCGCCGAAAAAGTCGTGCCGCATTATAACGTGATGGGCATCGCCAAGTCGGCGCTGGAAACCAGTGTGCAATATCTTGCGGTCGACCTCGGCCGCGACAATATCCGCGTCAACGCGATCTCGGCGGGCCCGATCAAGACCCTGGCGGCAAGCGGGATTGGCGATTTCCGCCTGATCCTGAAGTGGAACGAGCTCAATTCGCCACTCAAGCGCAACGTCACCATCGAGGATGTCGGCGGCTCCGCGCTCTATTTCCTGAGCGACCTGTCATCGGGCGTCACCGGCGAAGTCCATCATGTCGATGCCGGCTATCACGTCATCGGCATGAAGGCGGAAGACGCACCGGATATCGCTTTGGTGTAACAAAAACTCCCTCTCCCCTCCGGGGAGAGGGCTGGGGAGAGGGGCAGTCGGGGACGCTCCTTTGACGGACTCCCCCTCTCCCAAACCCTCTCCCCGGAGGGGAGAGGGCTTTCCAGTTGAGCTACAACACCTTCGGTCACGTCTTCCGCTTCTCGACCTGGGGAGAAAGCCATGGGCCCGCGATCGGCGCGGTCGTCGATGGCTGTCCGCCGGGGCTGAGCCTCAGCGAAGACGATATCCAGCCGTTCCTCGACCGCCGCCGTCCAGGTCAGTCGCGCTTCACCACGCAGCGTCAGGAGCCGGACCGGGTCCGCATCCTGTCGGGTACGTTCGAGGGCCGCACCACCGGTACGCCGATCAGCCTGATGATCGAGAATGTCGACCAGCGGTCGAAGGATTATTCGGAAGTCGCCCAAGCCTACCGCCCGGGTCATGCCGACTATGCGTACGACGCCAAATACGGCTTTCGCGACTATCGCGGTGGCGGCCGCTCCTCGGCACGCGAGACCGCCAGCCGGGTCGCGGCGGGCGCGGTCGCCCGCCTGGTCATTCCGGAAGTCTCGATCCTCGCCTGGGTCGAAGCGATTGGCGGCGATGCGATCGACCCTGCTCGGTTCGATCCGGCGGAGATCGGCAACAACCCGTTCTTCTGTCCTGACGCCCAGGCGGCTGCACGCTGGGAAAAGCTGGTCGACGATGCGCGCAAGTCGGGATCGTCACTGGGCGCAGTGATCGCTTGCGAGGCGACCGGGGTGCCGCCGGGCTGGGGTGCGCCGCTCTATGCCAAGCTCGATGCCGAGCTCGCCCATGCCTGTATGGGGATCAACGCGGTCAAGGGTGTCGAGATCGGCGACGGCTTCGCCGCCGCGACTTTGACCGGCGAGGAAAATGCAGATGCGATGCGGCCGGGCAGCAACCAGACTGGCGGCCCGCATTTCCTGTCCAATCACGCCGGTGGCATCGCCGGGGGTATTTCCACTGGACAGCCCGTCCGCGTCCGCGTCGCGTTCAAGCCGACCAGTTCGATTCTGACCCCGGTCGAGACGATCACGCGGGCTGGTGAGGCCATCGACATCCGCACCAAGGGGCGGCACGATCCGTGCGTCGGCATCCGCGGCGTGCCCGTCGTCGAAGCGATGGTGGCGCTGGTTCTGGCCGATCAAAAGCTGCTGCATCGCGCGCAAAACGGATAAGTTTCCGTCAGTTAGTCCCGATACAGGCTCAATCACCGGCAAGCCGTTCGATTCCGTGGACGTAACGACCGGCGTGACGGAGCCTTTTAGGTACTGAGCCTTTTCCTTTCCGGTCCATTCAGGACAGGAGAGTATCGAATGAAGCTTGTCATGCTTGCGGGCGCCTTGATCATCGGCGTCTCGGGGGTTGCGGTGGCGCAAACCACCCCGGCGACCCCCGCAACGCCGGCTACGCCGGCAACGCCTGGCTCAATGGGTACCCCGGCGGAACCCGCGACGCCGGCAACCCCAGCCACCCCCGCGACGCCCGACGCGACGGCGCCGAGCTCAACCCCCGACACCGCTACTGCGCCGTCGACTACGACAGACTCGACGGCGACGTCCGATACGTCAGCGTCGACCGACATGTCGGCGGATACGGGCAAGAAGAAGAAAAAGAAGCACTGATAGCCCCAGCCCACCCCATGCAATCGGATCGTGCCTGACCAGGCGCGGTCCGTCGGGGCTAATGGGCCTGTCCTCGCGGCCGGTGCTGGCGTGCACTGGCTGCGGGGGCAGGCCCTATCTTTTTTAATTATGCTCGCGCTTCACTGAGCCGGGTCAGTCCGCGAACGGATCGCGCACCAGGATCGTGTCGTTGCGCTCGGGGCTGGTCGATACCAATGCCACCGGGCAACGGATCAACTCCTCGATGCGGCGGATATATTTGATCGCAGCCGCTGGCAGTTCCGCCCAGCTGCGCGCGCCGGCGGTCGATTCGGACCAGCCCGGCACCGTCTCGTAGATCGGCTCGGCCGCGGCCTGATCGAGCGGATGCGGGGGCAGATAGTCATAGGTCTTGTCGCCCAGGCGATAGCCGGTGCAGATCTTGATCTCGTCGAGCCCGTCGAGAATGTCGAGCTTGGTCAGCGCGATGCCGGTGATGCCGCTGACCGCAGCCGATTGCCGAACGAGGACCGCGTCGAACCAGCCGCAGCGCCGCTTGCGTCCGGTATTGACCCCGAACTCGCGCCCGCGGGTGCCGAGATATTCGCCGATCTCGTTATCCTGCTCGGTCGGGAAGGGGCCCGATCCGACCCGCGTCGTATAGGCCTTGACGATTCCCAGCACGAACCCGACCCGCGACGGACCCAGGCCCGACCCGGCCGAGGCGGTGCCGGCGACAGTGTTGGACGAGGTGACGAATGGGTAAGTACCGTGATCGACGTCGAGCAGCACGCCCTGCGCGCCTTCGAACAGGATACGCTTGCCGCGCTCGCCGGCTGCGTTGAGCGTGACCCAGACCGGCTTGGCATAGGGCAGCACGAAATCGGCGATATCCCTGAGCTCGGCCAGCAAGGCCTCGCGGTCGACCGGCGGCTTGCCAAAGCCGGCGAGCAGCGCGTCGTGATGGGCGCAAAGGCGATCGATCTGCGGTCCCAATTGGTCGAGATGGGCCAGGTCGCAGATGCGGATCGCGCGACGACCGACCTTGTCCTCATAGGCTGGGCCGATGCCGCGGCGCGTGGTGCCGATCTTCTGTCCCGAATTGCCGGCATCGAGCGCGTCCTCGCGCAGCGCGTCGAGATCGCGATGGAGCGGCAGGATCAGCGGGGCGGTCTCGGCGACGTGCAACAGATCGGGCGTGACCTTGATGCCTTGCTCGCCGATCCGCGTGACTTCGTCGCGGAAATGCCAAGGGTCGAACACGACGCCGTTGCCGATCACGCTCAGCGTGCCGCGCACGACGCCCGACGGCAGGAGGGCCAGCTTGTAGGTCTTGCCGTCGATGACGAGTGTGTGGCCGGCGTTGTGCCCGCCCTGGAAGCGGACGACGACGTCGGCGCGCTCCGACAGCCAGTCGACGATCTTGCCCTTGCCTTCGTCACCCCATTGGGCGCCGATCACGGCTACGTTGGCCACGGCATTCTTCCTTTACTCTAGTCCGTCATGCCGGGCTCGTCCCGGCATCCACAGTGCCACAGGCGCGAAGTGCGTGAGGCGCGGTGGACCCCGGCACAAGGCCGGGGTGACGATGGTTATGTGGCGAGCGTGCGAACCTCACCATCGGCTAAAATATGCGTACACAATTGCGCCTCGGGCGTATCGCCGGCCTCGAGCGCGGCGACCGTGACCCAGCCTTCGCCGCGCAGCTTGGCAGCCATCGCCGGATCGCTGCCCAGCGGCACGAACAGCCGCCGCCGTTCTTCATGCGCCAGCCCCGCCGCGACGATCGCATCGATGTACAGCGTGAAGCCGATCGCGGTTTCCTCACTGCCGTCCTCATGGACGATCATGTAACTGCCGCCGCGCCCGATCTCGCCGCGCGCGCCATCGGCGAACAGCGAGAAACCGAGCCAAGTCTGATATTCGAAGCCATGCCGCTCGGTCGGATCGAGCGTCAGCGCGACGCGCCCCTTCACCGCCTCCGCCACTTTCCACAACCCGTCGAGCCGCGACCGCAACGCGCCGCCGACATCGAATCGGCAGAGGCGGTCATGCGCGGGTTCGAACGGTCCGGCGGCCTCGATCATCGGCAGGTAGCTGGGCGCAAGCGTCGCGACGGCACCGGCGTCCTTGGCATCGAGCCGGTCTGCGAGCTCATCAAGCGATACGCCGTCGAGCGGCAGCGGGCCGGCCGCGAGCGTGCTCAGGAGATCGGGCAAAGTGAAGTCGATCGAGATGCCGGTGACCCCAGCCGCTTCGAGCGCTTCGACCGCCACGGTCACGACTTCCTGCGCGGCGGCGATCGTATCGAGTCCGATCAACTCGCACCCGGCCTGACGCCGCTCGCGTTCGGGCGACAGCTCCGACGCGCGCAGTCTCAGCACCGATCCGGCGTAGCTCAGCCGCAGCGGGCGCGGATGATGCCCCATCCGCGTCGCCGCGATGCGTCCGACCTGTGCGGTGATGTCGGGCCGGATCGCCAGGGTCCGCTGACTGATCGGATCGACGAAGCGCACCGCGTCCTGCGCGCGCGCCGCTTTCAGCCGATGCGCCAACGCATCCTCGAATTCGGCAAGCGGCGGATCGACCCGCTCATAGCCATGGGCATGCGCCGCATCGAGCACACGCCGCTCCAACCGCGCCGCCGCATCGGCGTCGGGCGGCAACCGATCGTGAAAGCCGGAAGGGAGCAGAGCGTGAGTCACGTCCGCCCCCTTAGCGCGCCCGGCTCAGAACGACAGCCCCATCACCGTCTTCACGCCCGCCAATTGGCGCACGCGGGCGATCAGCTCGGCGTCTACCGCCTCGTCGACCGACAGCAACAGTACCGCTTCGCCGCCGGCGGAGCGGCGGCCGAGATGGAAGGTACCGATATTGACGCCCGATTCGCCGAGCAGCGTGCCGAGGCGGCCGATGAAGCCCGGTGCGTCCTCATTGACGACATAGAGCATGTGCCCTGCCAGATCGGCTTCGACCTTGATGCCGAACAGTTCGACCAGGCGCGGCGCCTGATCGCCGAACAGGGTGCCGGCGACCGAGCGCTCCCCGGTCTCGGTCTTGACCGAGACGCGGATTAGCGTGTGGTAATCGGCCTCGCGCTCGGTGCGCACTTCGCGCACCTCGATGCCGCGCTCCTTGGCGAGCAATGGCGCGTTGACCATGTTCACCGTATCGGTCTGGGTGCGCAGGAACCCGGCCAGTACCGCCGAGACGATCGGCTTCTGGTTGAGTTCGGCGGCGGCGCCTTCGCTATGGATCGAGATGCGACCGATCGCGCCATGCGTCAGCTGCCCGACCAGCGAACCGAGCTTTTCGGCCAGCGCCATGTATGGCTTGAGGCGCGGCGCTTCCTCGGCCGACAGCGACGGCATGTTGAGCGCGTTGGTGACGCCGCCCGAGACGAGAAAGTCGGCCATCTGTTCGGCGACCTGGATCGCGACATTGACCTGGGCTTCGGTCGTGGATGCGCCCAGATGCGGGGTCGAGATGAAGTTCGGCGTGCCGAACAGCGGGCTTGCCTTGGCCGGCTCCTCGACGAACACGTCGAGTGCGGCGCCGGCGATGTGACCCGAATCGAGACCTTCCTTGAGTGCGGCCTCATCGATCAACCCGCCGCGCGCGCAATTGATGATCCGCACGCCCTTCTTGGTGCGCAGCAGGTTATCGCGGCTCAGGATGTTGCGCGTCTGGTCGGTCAGCGGCGTGTGCAGCGTGATGAAGTCGGCGCGCGCGAGCAAATCGTCGAGATCGACCTTTTCGATGCCGAGCTCGACCGCACGCTCCGGGCTGAGGAACGGGTCGTAGGCGATCACTTTCATGCGCAGGCCGCGCGCACGATCCGCGACGATCGAGCCGATATTGCCCGCGCCGATCAGACCCAGCGTCTTCGAGGTCAGCTCGACGCCCATGAAGCGGTTCTTCTCCCACTTGCCGGCCTGGGTCGACAGATCGGCCTCGGGCAGCTGGCGGGCGAGCGCGAACATCAACGCGATCGCGTGTTCGGCGGTGGTGATCGAATTGCCGAACGGGGTGTTCATCACCACCACGCCCTTGGCGCTGGCGGCGGGGATATCGACGTTGTCGACGCCGATCCCGGCGCGGCCGACGACCTTGAGGTTGGTCGCCGCGTCGAGGATTTCCTTGGTCACCTTGGTCGAGCTGCGGATCGCCAGACCGTCATATTGGCCGATGATAGCCTTCAATTCCTCGGGCGTTTTGCCGGTGATCTCGTCCACCTCGACCCCGCGTTCGCGGAAGATCTGGGCGGCCTTGGGGTCCATTTTGTCGCTGATCAGTACCTTGGGCATGACGTTTGCCTTTCTGCAAACGTCATCCTGACGAAAGTCAGGATCTCAGGCAGCAAGCGCGTCGCTTGTGGCGCGAGATCCCAGCTTTCGCTGGGATGACGGGATATTAGTTGGAAGCCTTGGCGGTCGCGTAGGCCCAGTCGAGCCAAGGCCCGAGCGCCTCGATATCGGCGGTGTCGACGGTCGCGCCGCACCAGATGCGCAGGCCGGGAGGGGCATCGCGATAGCCGGCGACGTCGAACGCGGCGCCTTCCTTCTCGAGCGCGCTCGCCATCGCCTTGATCAGCGCCTCGTCGGCGCCCTCGACGGTCAGACAGACGCTGGTCTTCGACCGCGACGCCTCATCCACCGCGAGATGGCCGAGCCAGTCGCGCTCGGCGACAATCTTGTCGAGCGCGGCGGCATTGGCATCCGAGCGCGCGATCAGGCCTGCGGCACCGCCAACCGATTTCGCCCATTCGAGCGCGAAGATCGCGTCCTCCACCGCCAACATCGACGGCGTGTTGATCGTCTCGCCCTTGAACACGCCTTCGGTCAGCGCACCCTTGGAGACGAGGCGGAACACCTTCGGCAGCGGCCAGGCCGGCGTATATTCGGTCAGCCGCTCGACCGCGCGCGGGCCGAGGATCAGGACGCCATGGCCGCCTTCGCCGCCCAGCACCTTCTGCCACGAGAAGGTCGCGACATCGATCTTGTCCCACGGCAGGTCATAGGCGAACACCGCGCTGGTCGCGTCGGCAAAGCTCAGACCCTCGCGGTTTGCGGGAATCCAGTCGCCGTTCGGCACGCGCACGCCGCTGGTCGTACCGTTCCAGGTGAACAGCACGTCGTTCGACCAGTCGACCTGGCTCAGATCGGGTAGCTGGCCGTAATCGGCACGGACGACGGTCGGTTCGATCTTGAGCTGCTTGACGGCGTCGGTCACCCAACCTTCGCCAAAGCTTTCCCATGCGAGCGCGGTGACCTCACGCGCGCCGAGCATGGTCCACATTGCCATCTCGAACGCGCCGGTGTCGGAACCGGGGACGATGCCGATGCGATGCGTGTCGGGGAGCTTGAGCAGTTCGCGCATCAGATCGATGGCATATTGCAGCCGCGCCTTGCCGAGCTTCGAACGGTGCGACCGGCCGAGCACCTCGACCGCGAGCTTCGACGCGTCCCAGCCCGGAGGCTTGGCGCAGGGACCAGAGGAAAAATGGGGGCGAGCCGGCTTCGTAGTGGGCTTCGCAATGGACGCACGGGTGGCGTCGGCAACGGTAGATTCAGTCATGTAGTCTCTCCTCGCAGAGAGCGCGCGCGGCGTTGGGACCGCGTGGCCCGTCGGCCGCCCTAAAGATATTGTGCGCCGCGTCAAGGAGCTTGCGCTGGACGGCGGCGAGCCGGCCCGGTTAGGTCACAGTACAAAGGGGGAGGGCGAAGATGTACGAATTCAAGGATCCCGGCGGGCGCGGCCGGGCTGCGATTATCGCTGTATTGGCGTGGCTTGCGGCGGATCTGGTCTATACGATCGGCGCCGCGACGACGATCGCGGCGCTGAACGGCGCCGCCTCCGGCACGGGCCCAGCACCCGAAACGGCCGACATGATAACGGGCGCTGGCGGGGTCGCGCTGCTGGTAGCCACGCTGAGCTCGATCATATTCGTCGCTCGTTGGATCATGCGGGTGAACGCCAACGCACATTCGATGTCCGATTCGATGACAGTCACGCCGGGATGGAATGTCGGCTGGTTCTTCATACCGGTCGCCCTTCTGTGGAAGCCATTCCAGGGGTTGCGTGAGGCTTGGCAGGCCAGCGTCAGTCCGCACGATCCGACTTCGGTCGCCGTGCCGCCGCTGATGCGGTGGTGGTGGGGGTTGTGGCTTGTGAGCAACGCCCTGGGCAACGTTTCGACTCGGCTCTCGTTTGGCAAGGCCGACGCCGCCAGCCTAATCGCGTCGAGCTGGATCGACATCGCGACCTTGGCGATCGACATACCGTTGGCGATCGTGCTGATCAGGATGATTCAGCGGTTCGACGATCTTCAAGCCAGAGGACCAGATTACGCCGAGACCTTCGCCTGACCGGCAGCACGCGCCGTCGCAGGATTAGCGATTCGTTAACCATGTTCGCGCACATCGATGCGCGTGAAGCGTCTCGTTCCCTTGCTCGGCTTCGTGCTGTCGGGTTGCCTGTTCGGCGGGGGAGGAAATGACCGCCTGCCGCCGCCGCGCCGTCCAGCTGGCGCGCCGCCGATCACGCTCAACATGCCGACCAGCCGCGAGACGCAGATGTGCTACGCCGACTTGTCGCGCGAGCGGGTGCGCTATTCGCCGTTGCCCGACCGCGATTATGGTGGCGGGTGCACCGTCATCGGCGCGGTGCAGCTGATCGATATCGGCGTTCCGGTTACCGGGCTGAAGGCCATGCGCTGCGGCCTCGCCGAAGAATTCATCGGCTGGACGCGCAATGCGGTCGCTCCCGCCGCCTATCAGATCCTGGGCAGCCGCCTGGTCAAGATCGAGACGTTCGGTACCTATGCCTGTCGCAACACGATCGGCACCCCGTTCGAGCGATTGTCGGGCCATGCCTTGGCCAATGCGGTGGATGTGTCGGCCTTCATCCTGGAGGACGGCCGGCGGGTGTCCATCGAGAATGACTGGCGGTCGGATAGCGACGATGTGCGGCGCTTCCTGGAGGTGATCCACACATCCGCATGCAAGCGGTTCGGAACGGTGCTCAGCCCCGATTATAATGCGGCGCACCACAACCACCTGCATCTCGAGGACGACCATAAGAGCTTCTGCCGGTGATTTCCCAATTCCCTCTCCCGCACACGGGAGAGGGCTTAAGAGCTGCGGAGGAGGGCCTCTTTTTGAACCCTTCAATCCGTCACGACTTTGCTCTAACGCGCTGGGATGACTGATACCCGAGTACCGTCGCGCGTCTTTCCGCGCGCGAAACAGGAAGCCGACCGCGCGAAGGGCGGTGTCTCCACCCCACAGACCCAGGACCCGGCCTATCGGCTCGCCTTCCAGGACATGGACTTCCTGCTCCGCGAGGATCTGCGTCCGGTCCGATTCCAGCTAGAGCTCCTCAAGCCCGAACTGGTCATCGACGAAGCCGGAATCGCGTCCACCTTCGTGATGTATGGATCGGCACGCATTCCCGCGCCGGACAAGGCGCAAGCGCTGCTTGATGCGGCGGCCGATGACACGTCACGCAAGATTGCCGAACGGCTGGTCGCCAAGTCCAGATATTATGACGTTGCGCGCGAACTCGGTCGGCTGGCGTCGAGCTTCCCGGTCGACACTGATGGACGTCGCCATTTCGTCGTCTGTTCGGGCGGCGGCCCGTCGATCATGGAGGCGGCCAATCGCGGCGCGGCGGATGTCGGTGCCGAATCGATCGGTCTCAACATCGTGCTGCCGCACGAGCAGGCGCCGAATCCGTACGTGACGCCGCGGCTGAGCCTGCAGTTCCACTATTTCGCGCTTCGCAAGATGCATTTCCTGCTCCATGCGCGTGCGCTGGCGGCGTTTCCGGGCGGTTTCGGCACGTTCGACGAATTGTTCGAGCTGTTGACGCTGATCCAGACCGGCAAGATTCAGCCGATTCCGGTTCTGCTCTACGGCAAGGAATTCTGGCAGCGCGTAGTCAATTTCGACGCGCTGGTCGAGGAAGGCGTGGTCAGCGCCAAAGACCTCGAGATCTTCAGCTATTGCGAAACGGCGGAAGAGGGCTGGGAATGCGTCCAGCGCTTCTACCAGGACCGGTCGATGGATATTGGCCTAGCCGAAGCGGAGCAGCACGCCGCGGAAGAGATCGCCGCGCAGGCTGACACGGCGCGCTGAGCGGTTCGCCCGGTCCACGATAAAAATGCACCTCCCCGGCGAAGGCCGGGGCCTAGTTCCACTGATGCCAGAAATGGCGCGACCGTCGTGCCATGGCAAAGACGTCGCGACTGGGCCCCGGCCTTCGCCGGGGAGGGATGTTTCGGATTACTTCTTCGCAGCCGGCGCCGCCGTATTCCCATCGGCAGGCGCTGTGGCATTGCCTTCAGCCGGCGCGGTGGTGTTACCGCCGGCCGGAGCCGCGGCATCCTTGCCCGCCGGGGCAGCGGCCGGCGCGGCCGGCAGCGGCAGGTTCGAGCCCTGCTGGTTGAGATACAGGATCACGTCGGCGCGATCCTTCGGGTTCGACAAGCCCGCGAAGGTCATCTTGGTACCCGGCGCGAACTTACGCGGGCTGGTCAGCCAGGCGTTGAGCGAATCGAAATCCCACTTGCCGCCCTTGGCCTTGAGCGCGTCGGAGAAGGCGAACCCGGCCTTGCCCTGGGCGACCGCTTCGCCGACCGTCGCATACAGATTCGGGCCGATGCCGTTGGCGCCGCCCTGGTTGATCGTGTGGCACGCCGCGCACTTCTTGAAGACTTCGGCGCCCTTGGTGGCGTCGGCGGTAGGCAGCAGGGCCGCGATCGGCACTTCGGCCGCGGCGCCACTGCCGCTACCTTCGTCCACCGCCTCAACCGGATAGCCTTCCTTCTTGGGCTCGCCGCTGTGGAACATCATCCCGCCAACGATCGTGGCGCCAAGCGCGACAAAGCACCCTGCGAGGGTCCAGCCAGCGATCGTGTTGGTCTTGTCGGACATGATTTTTCGCGTACGCCCCTGAATTGAGTAGCAGCCCTTTAGTAAGCGTATTCGCGGGGGGCAAGGTGGAGTGTTTGTTTGCGACCTGGCGGTCACGCGCGGTGCCAGCCCGCACCCCCACCCGACCGCCCAATCAGCTTATATTATGGGCGGTCGGGTGGGGGCGCGGGCTGGCACCGTCCCACGCGCTGGAGCGCGTCAAAAAAGCCTCAAGCAAAGCTCGGGTTGCTACTATGGGGGCACCTCTCTAATCGCCGCCGCCCATGGAGAACTTCGCCGCCCCCGCACAGCCCATCGTTGCCGCGATGACCGAAGCCGCTGCCCGCGAGCCCGAGCGCGCGGTGGCGTTTCAGGGCGCGCCGGGCGCCAACAGCCATGTCGCGGTCGAAGAAACCTTCCCCGACGGACTGCCGTTGCCGTGCTTCAGCTTCGACGACGCGATCGATGCGGTGAAGGAAGGACGCGCCGATTGCGCGGTCATCCCGATCGAGAACTCGCTTCATGGGCGGGTTGCCGACATCCACTTTCTGCTGCCCGAATCGGGGCTGGTGATCACCGGCGAGCATTTCCTGCCGATCCGCTACGCCCTGATGGGCGTCGGGCCGCTCGACGGCGTCAAGGAAGCGATGAGCCATCCCCAGGCGCTGGGTCAATGCCGCCATTGGCTGAAGGCGCATGGCATCACGCCGATCGCCTATCCCGACACCGCGGGCGCCGCGGCACTGGTCGCCGAGATCAATGACCCCAAGGTCGCCGCGCTCGCGCCGCCGCCGGCCGCGAAGATCTACGGACTGCAGACGCTGGCCAGCGACATCGCCGATGCCGAGCACAATACCACCCGCTTCGTGACCCTGGCGCGGGGCAGTCGGCCGCTGACCGGTGACGGTCCGTTCATGACGACGATCATTTTCGAGGTGAAGAATGTGCCGGCCGCGCTCTACAAGGCGATGGGCGGGTTCGCGACCAATGGCGTCAACATGACCAAGCTCGAAAGCTATCAGCGCGGCGGCAGCTTCGCGGCGACCGATTTCTACGCCGATGTCGAGGGTCGGCCCGGCGACGAGAATCTCGACCGCGCGCTGGAGGAACTGGGCTTTCACTCCAAATGGATGCGCGTGCTCGGCAGCTATCCGCAGGCGCGGAAACGGGGATGACGCCCCGCATCCTGATCATCGCCGGGTCCGATTCGGGCGGCGGCGCGGGGATCCAGGCCGATATCAAGACCGTGACGATGCTCGGCGGCCATGCCATGACCGCGATCACTGCGATCACCGCGCAGAACACGCTTGGCGTCCAGGCGGTACTGACGGTGCCGACCGAGATGGTGATCGCGCAGATCAACTCGGTGGTGACCGATATCGGTGTCGACGCGGTCAAGATCGGGATGATCGGATCGGCGGGGACCGCGAACGCGGTGGCGGACGTGCTTGAGTCGCTCGACGTGCCGATCGTGTTCGATCCGGTGATGGTCGCGACCAGTGGCGATACGCTCGCCGACGCGGAGACGATCGCCGCGTTCGAGCGGCTGATGGGCTTGGCGTCGGTGACGACGCCCAATATTCCCGAGCTTGAGGCGCTTGGCGGCAAGGACGCGGTGCTCGCGCACGGCACGCATCTGGTGGCGAAGGGCGGTCATGCCGAGGGGAATTGGATCGTTGACGAGCTCTACTCGCCGACTGGCCGTCTTCGCCATTGGGAAGCGAAGCGCTTCGATACCACCGATACCCATGGAACCGGCTGCACGCTTGCCAGCGCGATCGCGACCGGATTGGGCGACGGCATGACAATTGAGGACGCGGTCGAGCGCGCAATTCGGTTCGTGCGCATCGCGATCCTGTCAGCGCCGGGGTTGGGCGAGGGCCACGGGCCGTTGGGACACGCTCTTGGCGTGATCCCGTTCGACGAGATAGAAGGCTGAAATGCCCGGCCTCAAACACGAAAAGCTCTGCCTCGCACCAGTCGCCGGTGTTGACGAAGCCGGCCGCGGGCCGCTGGCGGGGCCCGTGGTCGCGGCAGCCGTGATCCTCCCGGCCAGGGGCATCCCACGCGGGCTCGACGATTCGAAGAAGCTCACCGCTGCCGAGCGCGCGCGCCTGCATGGCCGGCTGATGGACTGCGCGATGGTTGGCGTCGGCATCGTCGAGGCCGACGAGATCGACAGCCTCAACATCTATTGGGCGACGATGAAGGCAATGACGCTGGCGGTCGAGGCGCTAGGCTGCCCGCCGGGCCACGTGCTGGTCGACGGCAATCGCCTGCCGCGCTGGACCTATCAGGCGACCGCGATCGTCGGCGGGGACGGCATCAGCATGTCGATCGCCGCCGCCTCGATCGTCGCCAAACATACGCGCGACACGATCATGATCACCCACGCCGAATCCTATCCGCATTACGGCTGGCACACGAACAAGGGCTATAGCGCGCCCGAGCATTTGCGCGCGCTGCGCGAGCACGGCCCGTGTCCGCTGCATCGCCGCAGCTTCGCGCCGGTCGCCCAGGCGGCGCAGCCACAAGAAATTTCGGTTCTGCTGTTTTAAGAGTCTTTTGTGCCACACCCCATAGATTGGGGCTGTGGATAACTCGCGACTCAACATCTCGTGCGGGTCGTAAAATGTTCCGCTCCCTTAACCATTTGGTAACCCAGGTCGTTAACTAAACTTCGCTTGACCGGAGTCCGCGCGCTCGGTTTTCGTGCGCGAGTGATTGCGGGGGAGCGTTTGCCGATGGGGGTTATCGAAAAGGTCAGTGCGCGCGCGGTCGCTCTTGGGCAGCCGTCGGTGCTGGTCCCGGGCGAGTTGCCGCTCGACCGCATCCTCATGGGCGATTGCATCGAGACGATGCGCGCGCTGCCGGCCAAGTCGGTCGACCTGATCTTCGCCGACCCGCCGTACAACCTTCAGCTTGGCGGCGACCTGTCGCGCCCCGACGGCAGCCATGTCGATGCCGTCACCGACGATTGGGACAAGTTCGACAGCCTGGCGATCTATGACCGCTTCACCCGCGAATGGCTGGGCGAGGCGAAGCGCATCTTAAAGGATAACGGTTCGATCTGGGTGATCGGCAGCTATCACAATATCTTCAAGGTCGGATCGGCGATCCAGGATCTCGGCTATTGGATCCTCAACGACATCGTCTGGCGGAAAGCCAATCCGATGCCCAATTTCAAGGGCACGCGCTTCACCAACGCCCACGAGACACTGATCTGGGCGTCGACCGGCGAGGGCGCGAAATACACCTTCAATTACCGCTCTATGAAGACGCTCAACGACGAGCTCCAGATGCGCTCGGATTGGGAATTCCCGATCTGCGGCGGCCAGGAGCGGTTGAAGAGGGGCGGGGTGAAGGTCCATCCGACCCAGAAGCCCGAGGCGTTGCTCTATCGCATCCTGCTCGCCTGTTCGAAGCCGGGCGATGTCGTACTCGACCCGTTCTTCGGCACCGGCACCACCGGCGCGGTGGCCAAGCGGCTCGGCCGGCATTGGATCGGGATCGAGCGCGAGCCGGTCTATATCGAGGCGGCCGAGGAACGCATCGCCGCGGCTTTGCCGCTCGACGAATCGGCACTGACGACGATGCAGAGCCCCAAGGCTGCACCGCGCGTCGCGTTCGGGTCGCTGGTCGAGAACGGGATGCTTAGCCCCGGCACCGTGCTGACCGACACCAAGCGCCGCTGGAAGGCGACCGTCGGCGCCGACGGCTCGCTCAAGAGCGAGTGCGGCCAGGCCGGGTCGATCCATAAGCTGGGCGCGACCTTGCAAAAGGCGCCGGCATGTAACGGCTGGACCTTCTGGCATTTCGAGGCGGTCGACGGACTTCGGCCAATCGATGCGTTGCGGCAGAATTATCTGTTGGCGACCCAACCCTGACGATATTCGTCACCCCGGCCTTGTGCCGGGGTCCACCGTGCAGCAAACCCGATACGTGCGGTTCTAGCCGCACGGTGGATGCCGGGACCAGCCCGGCATGACGGAAGTAAGCGAATGGCCAACCTCCACCTCCGCCCGGTCCAGTTCGCCGACACGCCGATCGGCCGCGACGGCGAGGTCGCGCGGCTGGCGGGCGGGATGCAATGGTTCGCCGCCTATGAAGTGATCGCAAACGGGGCCAGGCGAACCGTCCCGATAGCGGAATTCGAGCGGACGCTTGGCGCCGACGACGAGCGTGCCGCCGCGCTTCACGCAAACATCACGCGCGCCCGTCCGCCGCTGACCCTGGGCGACCGCACGCTGCGCTTCGATCAGCCCTTGGTCGCCGGTATCCTCAACGTCACGCCGGACAGTTTCTCCGACGGCGGCACACAAGACGATCCGGTCGCCGCCGGCGTCGCGATGGCCGCTGCCGGCGCGGCGCTGATCGACGTCGGTGGCGAATCCACGCGGCCGGGCGCGGAACTCGTCTGGGAAGAGGACGAGAAGAAGCGCGTCGAACCGGTCGTGCGGGGGCTGGTACGCGCCGGGACCCTGGTGTCGGTCGATACGCGCAAGGCAGTGGTGATGGAGGCGGCGCTCGCCGCCGGTGCCGCGATCGTGAACGACGTCGCCGCCTTGCTGTGGGACGACCGCGCGCTCGAGGTGGTAGCGAAAGCCGGCTGTCCGGTGGCGCTGATGCACTCGCCCGACCCGGCCAAGGGCCCGCATGGCGGCGGCGGTTACGGCGACGTCCTGACTGAAGTCTATGACTGGCTCGATGCGCGCATCGCCGCCGTCGTGGCAGGGGGCGTCGATCGCGCGAAGATCATCGTCGACCCTGGCATCGGCTTCGGCAAGTCGCTTCAGGACAATCTCTCGTTGCTGAATGGGCTCGCCATGTTCCACGGCCTGGGCTGCCCGATCCTGCTCGGTGCCAGCCGCAAGCGGATGATCGGCGCGCTGTCGAACGAGGCGCCCGCCGACCAGCGGCTCGGCGGCTCGATCACCCTGGCGCTCAAGGGGGCGGAAGCCGGCGTCCAACTGCTGCGCGTCCACGACGTGCCCGAAACGGTCCAGGCGCTCAAAGTGTGGCGTGGACTGCGCGACCAGGCGCTGGTCGGCCGCTGATCGTATTGCTCTAGCGGCCTCGCCGCTTGACTTCTCCCATCGCCGCGCCACGTTTCGCCGTACGATAACGGGGGCCCGACCGCATGCCTCACCAGTTTGTCCGTCGCTTCGTCGCGCTGATAACGGCGCTTGCTGTCAGCCTGTCACTTGCGAGCTCGGCCACGGGCCAGGCGACCAGTGCCTATGTCGCGCCCCAGCATACCACCGGCTGGCCGGGTCTCGGCACCGGCGACGATCAGGGGGCGGCGGAAGCGTCGCTCGAGCTTGGTCCTGAACTCGATCGCGATCGGTCGCCGGTCTGGATGCTGGCCGACCAGCGCCGGCTCGACACGGCGCTCGCCACGCTGCAGCCGCAAAAGAAGGGCGTGGTCGACGCCTATGTCGTGGCGGTCGGGCTCGATAGCGATCCGATTTTCGGTCGTGAAGCACGCGAGGCGGGCAAAGTTCTCTCCCGGCGCTACAATGCGGTGGGGCATACGATCGTGCTTGCCGGGACCGATGGGTCCGGCCCGAGCGACCTGCCCAACGGCTCGCCCCGTGCGCTCGCGCTGGCCTTGGCGCGGATTGCCGAACTGATGGACCGCAACGAGGACGTGGTCGTGCTCTACACCGCCGGCCACGGCGCGCCGATCGGCCTCGCCTATCACGATGGCGATGAGGGGTTCGGGATCATCTCGCCGGCGCGGATGGCGCGGATGTTCGAGGAGCTCGGGATCAGGAACCGGCTGTTGATCCTGTCGGCCTGTTATTCGGGTGTGTTCGTGCCGGCGCTGGCGAATGAGACGACCGCGTTATTCACCGCGGCCTCGGCCGATCGCACCTCCTTCGGGTGCGCCGCGGATCGCGACTGGACCTTCTTCGGCGATGCGATGGTCAACCATGCGCTACGCCAGCCGGTGCCGCTCGCCAAAGCCGGCGAAGACGCGCGCGCGCTGATCGCGCAATGGGAAAAGCAGGCCGATGTCACGCCGTCGCACCCGCAGATCTCGATCGGCAGCGGCGTCGGCAAGTGGCTCGCCCCGCTCGAAGCCCGCATGCCGAAGACCGTGACGGCGATGGTCGGCCGCCCGGCAATCTCGATTCTCAGCGACCAGGGGCGCTGATTTTCGAACCGTCCGCTTCGGCCTGCACTTCGGCGACGAGCTCTTTGCGGCTGAGCTTGCCGACCAACGTCTTGGGCAGGGTGAGCCGCACGACGACCTGATCGACGCGCTCGTGATGGCCGAGCTGCGGATTGAGCCACGCCTTGATGTCGTCGCCGGTCGCGGTGGCGCCGTCGTTGAGCGTCACATAGGCACGTGGCTGCTCGCCGCGATAGGTGTCGGGAACGCCGATCACCAACGCCTCCTTCACCGCGGGATTGCGGTAGAGGACAGCTTCGACCTGGCTTGGGAACACTTTGAACCCGCTGACCGCGATCATGTCCTTCAGTCTGTCGACGACATGGATGAAGCCGTCCGCGTCGATCGTGCCGACATCGCCGGTGCGCAGCCAGGCGCCGCCCGCCTCCGGCACGAACACCTCCGCATCGGCGTCTGGCCGGTTCCAATAGCCCTTCATGACCTGAGGACCGCGGACCAGTATCTCGCCGGGCTGTCCGGCCGGGGCGGGACGCGACGCATCCTCCTTGTCGGCCAGCCGCACTTCGGTCGACGGGATCGGCTGGCCGATCGTGCCCAATTTGCCCTCACCCTCATAAGGGTTGCACGAGACGACACCCGAACTCTCCGACAGGCCATAGCCCTCGATCACCCGCGCGCCGGTCGCCGCTTCGAATTTGGCCTTGACCTCGGCGGGCAGCGGGGCGCCGCCCGAGATGCAATATTTGAGGCTGGAAAGGTCGGACGACGCCAGCTTGGGATGGTCGAGCAATGCCTGGTACATGGTCGGCACGCCGGGCAGCGCGGTCGCCTTGGTCCGCCCGATGGCGGCGAGCACCTGCGCGCCGTCGAAGCGCGGCAGCAGCACGATCATGCCGCCATTGGCGACCGTGCGGTTCATCACGCAGGTGTTGGCGAAGACGTGGAACAGCGGCAGCACGCCGATGATCCGATCGTCATCGCCGGGGTGCGGATCCAGCCCTTCGACCTGACGGGCATTGGCCGACAGATTCTGGTGCGTCAGCATCGCGCCTTTGGGCGTGCCGGTCGTGCCGCCGGTATATTGGATGAGGGCGATCTGGGTCGCGGGGTCGATTGCCGGGAAATCGTGGACGCCATCATTGGCGATCAGCGCGGAAAAGGCGGTTATGCGGGGATCGTCGGGCCGCTTGGCCACTTCCTTGCCGCGGAACAGCCGATAGAAAAGCGATTTGGCCGCCGGCAACGCGCCCGCCACCGACCCCACCACCAGCCGTTCGAGCCCACTCTGGTCGAGCACCTTGAGCGCGGTCGGCAGCAGCGCGCTCGCCGAAAGCGTGAAGAGCAGCTTGGTTCCTGAGTCCTCGACCTGATGCGCCAGTTCGCTGGCGGTGTAGAGCGGCGAGAAATTGACCACCGTCGCGCCCAGCTTGAGCACGCCGAAATAGGCAGCAAGATAATGCGGGACGTTGGGCAGGAACAGACCGATCCGGTCGCCCGGCCCATAGCCCATCCGCGCCAGCCCGGTTGCGACGCGCGCCGCACCATCCGCCACCTCGGCATAGGAATAACGGCGGCCAAGGAAATCGAGCAGCGGTCGCTGGGGATAGGTTCGCGCGCTATTCTCGAACACGTCCACCAGCGACAAGGGCGGAAAGTCTGTCGCCCATGGCGTGGGGTGACGATAGGCGCTGCCGCGCCACGGATTTTCCATATCTTGCGTCATTGACATGGATGTAAGCGCCCGGCCGGTCCGGCGGCAAGCGAACTCAGCGGTCGATCGTGTTGCCGCCGGTCCAGGTCAGTAGAAACTTGACCGCGACCACGCCCAGATCGACCGCCGCCTGGATACGGTGCGGCGTCGGATCGCCTTCGCGATGCGTCAGAATCTCGATATCGGCGGTCGGGTGACGCACGAGGGCGATGAGCGCAAGCAACGCCACCAACGCGACCATCGAATTACGCTTACGCATTCCCGCGCCTCCAGCCGCTCCTATAAAGCGCGGCCGGGAAAGCGACAAGCTAAAGTCGCGGCGATCCGGCGCGATTGCGCAGGCGAAACGAGTATCAGGCGGCGCGGACGGCGATCGCTGGCGCGAACCGGGCGCGGTCGCGGCCGGCCTGCTTGGCATCGAACAGAGCACGGTCGGAGCGTCGATACATCGCTTTCCAATCGGCTTCGTTGGCGATCGGCCCGGTGCAGGCGCCGATACTGGCGGTCACGGTCAAGTCGAACGGCATACGGGCCGACCGCAGCTTTGCGAGCACGGCATCGGGCGTGATCGCGCGGTCGGCGGGGCTCAGGATGGCGAATTCCTCGCCACCCATCCGCGCGATCAATGCGCCCGGCGCGGCCTGGCGCAGCACGCGAGCGAAGACGCGCAGCACCTCATCGCCACCATCATGCCCCAATGTTTCGTTGACTCGTTTGAAATGGTCGAGATCGGCCAGCATCAGCTGTTGCTTGCTCTCGCGGCCGATCGCCTGGCGCAGGAAGGCGCGGCGATTGAGCAGGCCGGTTAACGGGTCGGTGTCGGCCAGCCGCGCGGCGATCACTTCGCGTTCGAGCGCGTCGTCGCGTTCGAGCGACAGGAGGCGGATGCGATAAGCGATCGCCAAGGTCGAGATGACCGCCTCGAACGCCATCGATACCAGGGTCGAATTGTCGAGCCAGAAACTCCAGGGGATGAGCGTCAGGTTGCCAAGCAACCGCAGCGTCGCGAACAGGATCGGCGCGGCCCAGGCGAGCGCGAACAGCCAGAGATAGGGGCTGCGTTCAGCGCGCGCGCGGCGGATGATGGGAACGACGACGACGATGATCGCCGCGAACGCCAGCGAGAACAGGGCGTCGAGTATGTGGATCTGCCAGGGCGCGAACAAGGCGACGAAAGCCGTTGCGACCACGGAGGCGGCGGTGATCGCGCTGATCGACTTGCCCACCCAGCCGGCGGTCACCGCGGGTACGAAGAAATAGCGTGCGAAGGTCAAGGCAGTGGCGGCTGCCGTGCACAGCAGCACGTAGTTGAGGCGCAAGCGGTCGTTGTTGAGCATCGTCGGGTTGAGCCAGGCGAGCGCACCTGACGAGGTCAGCGCATGGAGCATCAGCGCCCCAACCATCGCGCAATAGGCCAGCTGAAAGGGATGGCGTAACGCGCCCCACATCGCGAGATTGTAGATCAGCAATGCCAGGCAAAGTCCCCCGAACCCGGCATAGAGCGCTGCCATCTCCAGGTTCGCCTGGCCCGACTCATCCGGTGTGGCGATGGTCGGCGCGATCAGGATGCCGCGAAGATTGGCCGCTCCCTGGACATGCCACATAAGCCGTACCGGCGGACCGATATCGGTCGGCAGCGGCCATTCGATCATCGCGCCGAGCTGAAGATGGCGGGTCGCCTGGCGGCCGTCAAACCGCCAGCCGCGGATCTTCCCGTCGGGATATAGGGCATAGAGCGTCGCCGCGTCCTGCCACAAGCTGCCCACGCGCACGCGCGATCGGTTCTGCATGTCGGGAATCGCGCTCAGCGGCTGGGAAATCACCCAAAAATCGCCCGAGCCGAACCAGGTCTGGCGATGCGTGCAATCGAACCGCGCGGTGGCGCCGAACATGGCGCCTGGCCGGTCGCCCGGGCGCGCTGGGGCGATGCACGTCGATAGCGGCACGCCAACAACGGCACTCCGCGCCTGGGCCGGAACCGGCCATAGCGAGGAGATAGCCAGCAATAGGGCCGTCATCAGCAAGGCGGGCAGACCGGCTAAGCGCATGATTCAGCCCTAGGCCGGCGACCCCAAATTATTGGTAAATCTCGCGCAAGCCATGCTGATTCGTCTCCTTGCTCAGCACGGTTTGAATCCGCCCAGCGTAATCCGCGGTTTGCACTTCTTTTTCGGAGCCTCGTTGCCACCATTGCCGTTCGCGGCGCCGCCGTCATTGTCGCCCATGTCCTCCATTCCCGGCATGCCGAGCATGACCGTCGTATTGGAGCGATAGCGGACCCTCGCCGTCCAGTCCGGCTTCCATGCCAAACGCGGATTGGCCGGACGCGGCGGATAGGCGAAATCGCGTTCGGGACCATAGGCATAGAGCTGGGTCATCATGAACCCGCCGGCCGCGCGCTTCACCTCGGCCGGGATTTGGCAACTCGTCTGGCTGGGCGGCATCACGATTTTCCGCGCGATCAGGCCGGGAACGACGTCGGGGGCGATCCAGTCGGCCAGGCCGCCACCGAATTGCTTGCCGCTCGCCGACGTCCACCACACCATGTCGGCGCCTTCGCCGCCCGATCCCTGCGCGCCGATCAGCCAGGCATAATAGCCGGTCGCTTGCGGCACCGAATTCCAGCTGAGCATCTGCGATCCGTCGGATTGTTCGCTGCCTCGCCCGTTCAGCGGCGCCATGAAATCCTGATCGAGCGCGAACTTGATCTCCGGCGAATAATTGCCCGCGACGCGATGATCGCCGATCAGCGAGGAGCCGGGCTTGGCCGACTTGTTGGATTGGCTGTTGGGCCATTCTCCATAGGTGCGCGAGTTGCTTGCGGTCGGGCCGCGGTCGACCGGCACGTCGGCGGTGAACAGGCCCGGCGGAAATTGCTGTTGGCCGAGTTTGGAAAAGTCGACGATCACCGGCTGCCCCGCCCCGACATGCGCGCCGCAGCCCCAGAAGATCAGCAGGCGGCCTTTGGGCCGGCGCATCTCGCCCGGCATCTCTCCGGTCGGCGTGGGCTGGGGCGACGTCAGTGGAACCGACGGGCCCAGCTGCATACCAGCGGGCATGAAATGATCGGCCTGCGGTGCCCCTCCCGCCGGTGCCAGCGTCGAGCCCAAGCGCAGAATCAGCGTGTGCGCGACCGAACCGCCGCGACCGCCGCCGAACATCATCTTCATCGGATTGGCGCCGCCCGCGCCGAAGCCGGACGTGGTCGCGACGTCCATCTGGTAACGCGCCTTCGGAGCTGCCGCCGGCGGTGCCGAATAGCCGATGCTGACGATCGTCGCGATGGCCGCGGTGCCGGCCGCTAACGGAATCAAATGGCGTCGCATGATATCTCCCCGCTTTGGTTTGCGGCGCTGGATACCATGATCGCCAAGTCCCCAGATTGGACGAACGCGACGGCCAGTTTGCTTGACTCGCGGACGGTTGGGGGTCGTTATGCGATCGGAACATGGTTAACGAAATGAGGTCGCGTGATGACCCGATCGCTTATTCCCGCCCTGCCGGCCGTCCTGTCCGCTGCTGCGCTGATCGCGCCGGCGGCTACCGCCTCGGACTATTATGATCGCGACGTCCAGACGGCGGTGGTCGGCGTGGGCGATCTCGACCTGTCGACCGGCTGGGGGATGGACCGCCTGATCAAGCGGCTGCGCGGTCGCATCGACGAGATGTGCGGTGGGGATGAGGATTGCCGGGACGAAGCGTGGCTGAGCGCCGACTGGCAAGTCGCCCGTGCCGCCAGCCGCGACCAGTGGCGCCGCCGTATCGCGTTCGAGCGAGCGGCGGATCGGCGCTACTATCGAATGCGACGCTATACGCCGCCGCCGCCACCTCCGCCGCGGATGATGGCCGAGCCGCCGCGCATCGCTTATGCACCGCTCCCGGCAGTGCCCTCCCAGCTCGTGTCGAAGACGACCAAGGTCACCACGACGACGATCAAGACGACGACGATCACCCTGACCTATCGCATGCCGCCGGCAACGTTTCGTCCTGCCTGGAAGCCGCGCTGCGCCTGCGTGGAGTAGAGGGAGGACGGACGCGTTGACGATACGCTCTGCCGTCCAAAGGTTTGCCTAAGCCGATATCCGGTTGGGGCCAGATCATTGCGGGACTGCGGCCACATTCGGATTACGAGCTTGTCGGGTCTGCGCGAGCATACTGCCCGCCACTCGCTAATTGATTTTGATCAATCGCGAATTATCTGTTTTTTCGGTTTTGGCCGTTAGCGCGGGTCCGACAGCAAGGACCCCCTCGATGATACGGTTGCTCTACATCAGCTCGACGCGAGAACCGCACTCTCGCGCTCGGTTGGACAATATTCTGTCGGTTTCCCGACGCAATAACGTCGCCGCCGACATAACCGGTCTGCTGATCGCCGGCGGGAACCGCTTCCTCCAGGTTCTCGAGGGGCCGGAGGCGCGTGTGCAGGAAACCTTTGAGCGTATTCGCTTCGACGAGCGCCACTTTGCGCCGGTCGTGCTCAAGCGGGAAGCGGTGGAAGAACGTCTCTTCGGAAAATGGGCGATGGGGTTTCAACCTGGCGGTGCCTTGAACCGAACTTCAACCATGACCGATGAAGTGGCCGCACTGGTGGCGCCAATCGATGATCCGCTTCTCAAGGCCTATTTCGAGGGGTTCGCGCGGCGGCACGCGGCATAACGTTCGTCCGATTGGTCGGCGTTGCGAGCTATCGAAGGGACTGCAACCCACAATATTCGCAAATCCCGTGTTGCCGACCGATGCTCGCTTCCCAAGCGCTGGTGCGCAGAGCGCCGAGAAGTTGACCGCCCGATCCGGATTGCCGCGGCCCTGGAAGGAACTCGAGCAGCGATCGGCTCGGCGGGTATCCTCTCGCTATATGTCGATTACGATCTTCCCCGTCGCTTGCCCGGCGGTCACCATGGCATGCGCTTCACCGACGGTTTCCAATGAAAAGCTATGCGGGTGCAGGCGAGGCACGAGCTTGCCGGCCTCGACCAAAGCTGCCGCAGCCCGCAATATTTTTCCATGATGCTCGCGGCCGACGCCGGTCAGCAGCGGAAGCAGGGTGAACACGCCCGAATAGGTGCCGCCCTTGAACGACAAGGGCCCAAGAGCATGCGCGCCCCAGCCCAATGCGCTGACCACATGGCCGAAGCGGCGCGCCGCGACGAAGGATGCGTCGAGCGTCGCGCCCCCCACCGTATCGTAGACGATGTCGAAACCCTCCCCATCGGTAAGGCGGGCGACATAGTCCACCACGTCCTCCGCCTGGAAATCGATCGCGGTCGCGCCGAAGCCAGTGATGATCTCGCCGTCCTTGGCGGTTCCGGTCGCGAATACCTGCGCACCGTAGGCGCGCGCCAATTGGATGGCGACATGCCCCACGCCACCGGCGCCGCCCTGGACCAGCACGCGCTGACCCGCGCCGACGCGCGCGCGATCGACCAGGCCTTCCCAGGCCGTGATGACGGCCAAGGGCAGCGCCGCCGCCTGACGCATGCTGAGATTGGCGGGCTTGGGTGCGATCAGGCGCGCGTCGACCGCGGCATATTCGGCCAGCGAACCTTGGATGCCGCCCACGCCTCCCGTCATCCCGAACACCTCGTCGCCGACGGCGAACCCCGTCACGCCGTCGCCTATCGCGACGATCGAGCCGGCAAGGTCGATGCCGAGGATGGCGGGAAGCTCATGCCTGGCGTGTGCCGCGGCCCCTGCGCGAATTTTGGTGTCGAGCGGGTTCACGCCGCTGGCATGAATCCGCACCAGAACTTCGCCCGCGGCCGCGACCGGGCGCGGCGCCTGAACCAGCACGAACGGGCCATTTGCCTCATTCACCACGGCGGCGATCATTTCGGATGCTAACATTTCGCGATCTCCAATCGTCATGCGCACAAGATGGCTCGATCAGGATCGTTTTGCGATCAGCGATCTCGCATGTTATCCATGCATTTATGCATGCAGACTGGGGCGATATTCGCATATTCCTGGCGATCGCGCGCGCTGGATCGCTCGGCGCCGCGGCCCGATCTTGCGGGCTCACACAGCCGACCATGGGGCGACGACTAAAGGCGCTGGAGGACGCGACCGGCCATATCTTGTTCCAGCGCACCGCGCATGGCTTCGTCCTGACCGACGAAGGCAGCGCCATGCTTCCCCCCGCCGAGCGGATGGAGGAGGAATTCCTCTCGCTCGAGCGCGCGCTCATGGGCAGCGACCGGCAATTGCAGGGCGGGCTGCGGGTGACGTCTTCGGACTGGTTCGGCGTCCATGTGCTGACGCCGGTATTTTCCCGCTTTGCGGAGGTGCATCCCGATGTGACGATCGAACTCGTCACCGACAGCCGGCTCTATTCGCTCTCGCGCCGCGAAACCGACCTGGCCTTTCGAATTACGCGGTTCGAGGAAGTCGACGTCATTCAGCGGCGGCTGATGCGGATGGGCTATGCTGCCTACCGGAAGCGGGGCGTGAGTGCCGAGCCGAGGCTCATCACGATGGACGCGGCGCTGAGCCACATGCCGGACGCGATCTGGCTTCGCGAGCGACTGCCCGACGTGCCCGTCGCGTTTCGGAGCAACGACCGCCAGGCGCAAGCGCGCGCCTGTGCCGAGGGGATCGGCATCGCCGTGTTGCCATCTGCGCTAGGCGACAGCGAGCCAGAGATCGAGCGCTTGGACCTCGGCGGCGCGCCGCCATCGCGCGACGTCTGGATGGGGTATCACCGCGACCTGCGACGGCTGCCCCGCCTGCGTGCTCTGGTGGATTTCACGGTCGAGATGCTGGCTGGCGAAGCCGCGGAAGTTCTGAATTAGGTAAGTCATCTGAACCCTGCTTCCGAACTTGGACAGGACCATAACGCATGCCCGTTCCTGTCTTTCCTTGTCGAGCTTGACAGCCCACGTAGCGGCGGTTCGGTCATCCGTTTCGAACCGATGAATGGTATCTGAAAACGGTAGTTCATCCGACGCGGAGTGACCGCTGTACCGCCTCCTTCGCGCTGGGGGATACTCCGGAACATCGCGCGGTCAGCGATGGCCTGGCAGCATCGCCGTCACCACTTGCCGTCCACTGCGGCGCGTTTCGAACACCACTCCAGCGAGATGCAGCGCGATGAGGACGTAAAGCAGATTGGCGGCTAGCTCATGGATCTCGCCCAGCGGCCCTTCCTCACCCTCTTCTCCTTTGCCCTCGTCCCGTTCTTCCGTTTCCCGCGCCTCGGCATATGAACTATCGGTCGCCGCGGCCGAGGCAGGCGTCGATCGCGTCTCGCGCGGCGCGCCGGGGAGACCGGCCATGGCGATGCCGGTCGCGATGATGACCAGCAAACAGGACCAGATGGCATAGACCATCAGGGCGCCGAGCGGGTTGTGCGAGCTATGAAGGCGCTTCTCCCCCGCCACGATCTCACGGATGTGCGCGATGGCCGCGCGCGGACTTGGCGGGAACGCCGAGAAGCGCGCTTCGGCAGGGCCGATCAATCCCCAAATCAGTCGTGCCGCGAGGATTGCTGCGAGTGCATAACCCACCCAGACATGCGTGCTCGACCCTTCCTCGGTGAAGACCGCGTTGACCAACACCGCGGCGACGATCGACCAATGGGTGATCCGGACGACGGCATCCCAACGGCGCGGGCGCGGTGCATCAGTCGTCATCACGGTCATGGTCTTCCTCCTTCGCTGGATTGCCGGGTTTCTCGCAGCGCGCCGCGCTGCACTGCTCGGCGTCCGCCTTGGCGGCCTGCGGTGCCTTTTCCGCCGCCCGGTCCGCTGCCCGCGGCCCAGGCGAGGCAGCGGGCCGGTATGCCGCCAGCGCGGCAGCGGCGATCGCGGATAACGCCGCCACAGAGGCGATGCCGATAAGCTTCGAAACCATATTTCTCTCTCCAGGTTGGGAAGTCCCGACCTGCGCGGTTCGATCGCATTGCGCCATCGGCTAAGCGCTTATCCCGCCCGGCATACGCACTCGCTTAGGCGGCGATGTTCAGCGCCGAGAATGGGCACATTCAGTAATGGCCTGATGAAAATACGCGCGAAGAGACTTGCCCCGAAATAGGGGAAGCTACGGATTTGGAGGCCATCGGGCGCCGTTTACTGCGGTGCGGAGCAACACGGGGAACGTGATCGTGGCAGCGCCACCGCAGACGGAGCCGGACGCGGTCGACCCGCACCTCGGGCGGCAGATAATCTACCGCGTCGAGGATCTGGCGAAAGTCTATGGTTCGGGCGACAATGCGGTCCATGCCCTTCGCGGCACGACGTTCGAGGTCGCCGAAGGAGAAATGCTGGTCCTGCTGGGCCCTTCCGGCTCCGGCAAGTCGACCTTGTTGAACATCCTGGGCGGACTGGACCACGCCAGTGGCGGTAAGGTCTGGTTCTTCGACCGCGAGATCACCGCGTTCGACGATGACGCCTTGACTGAATATCGCCGCCGCAGCGTCGGCTTCGTCTTTCAATTCTACAATCTGGTGGCGTCATTGACTGCCCGCGAGAACGTCTCGCTGATCACCGAAATCTCCGAGGATCCGATGGACCCGGTGGAGGCCCTGGCGATGGTCGGGCTTGAAGAACGGCTCGATCATTTTCCGGCACAACTTTCCGGTGGCGAGCAGCAGCGTGTGGCGATCGCACGCGCCATCGCCAAGCGCCCGCGGGTATTGCTTTGCGACGAACCCACCGGTGCGCTGGACAGCCAGACCGGCACGCGGGTGCTTGCCGCGCTCGACCAGGTGAACCGGGAATTGGGCACCACCACCTTCATCATCACGCACAATGCGGTGATCGCCGACATGGCCGACGAAGTCATGCTGTTCGGTGATGGACGGATCGCCGGCCATCGCCACAATCGCAGCCGCAAGTCCCCGCTGGAGTTGAGCTGGTGATACGGCTGCGCTCGACGCTTACCGTAAAGCTGTTCCGCGACCTGTGGCGGCTACGCGCCCAAGCGGTGGCGATCGCGCTGGTCACCGCGGCCGGTATCGCGACCGTGGTGATGGCGCAGGGCCTGATCCGCTCGCTCGACGCGACGCGCGCCGCCTATTACGATCAATATCGTTTCGCCGACATCTTTGCCCCGCTCGTGCGCGCTCCCGAGCCCGTAATCGCGGAGGTTCGCCGGCTGCCCGGCGTCGCGGCGGCCGACAGCCGGATCAGCGCGCGTGCAACGCTCGACCTGCCGCAGATCGGCGAGCCGGTGTCCGCGCGGGTGCATTCGCTTCCCGCCCCGACGGCCGACGCGCTCAATCGCCTGGTGTTGCGCAGCGGTCGCTTTCCAGAGCCCGAGAACCCGAATGAGGTGGTCGCGAGCGAGCCCTTCGTGCTCGGCGCCGGGCTCCGTCTGGGCGACCGCTTCCGCGCCGTATTGTACGGCAAGCAGGTCGAGTTACGCCTGGTGGGAACGGTGCTTTCGCCCGAATATATCTATGCGCTCGCGCCGGGTCAGTTCATGCCCGACAATCGTCATTACGGTATCTTGTGGATGGCGCGCGAACCTCTGGCCGCGGCGCTCGATCGCAAACAGGCGTTCAATGAAGCGCTCGTCCGGCTCAGCCCCGGTGCCGATTCCGATGACGTGATTCGCCGGCTCGATCTGCTGCTGGCGCCCTATGGCGGGGTTGGGGCCTATTCGCGCAAGCAGCAGATATCTGACCGCTTCATCTCGAGCGAGATCGAGCAATTGCGGACCATGGCGGCGGTGCTTCCGCCGGTATTCCTGCTGGTCGCGGCGTTCCTGCTGAACATCGTATTGGCGCGGCTCGTCGAGACGGAACGCGAAATAATCGGCCTGATGAAGGCATTCGGCTTCCGTAACCGCGCGATCCTCCTTCACTATGCGGCGCTCGCTTTGCTCCTTGCCTTTGGCGGATTCGTTCTCGGTATCGGTCTGGGTATCTGGCTCGGGCGCGCGCTGTCGCAAGTATATCAGCGCTTCTACACCTTCCCGTTTCTCGCATTCCGCGCCGGCCTCGACGTTTATCTGCTCGCGGCGGCCGCGACGCTGGTTCCGGTTCTGCTCGGTGCAACAACGGCTGTCTGGCGATCGGCGCGATTGACGCCCGCCGCCGCCATGCAGCCGCCCAAGCCGGCGGACTTTTCGAGCGCGATATTGGGTCGGCTGACCAATCGGCTCGGTCCCGACGAGCCTAGCAGGATAATCTTGCGCGGGCTGCTGCGGCGTCCGCTGCGTACGGCATTGACCGTGCTTGGGCTGGCTTCGGCGCTGGCGCTCTATGTCGCCACCCAGAATGCGCCGGCGAGCATGAACCGGATGATCGAGCTGGGCTTTGGCGCCGCCGACCGATCGGACCTGATGGTCACCTTCGCCGAGGCGCGCGACGCGCGCGCGCTGTTCGAACTGGCACGCATTCCGGGCGTGATCGCGGTGCAGCCGTTCCGGGCCACCGACGCACGCTTTCGAGCGGGCCATTACCTGCTGCGCGAAGGACTCGTCGGCGCCGAGCGCGACGCCGATCTCAGTCGGCTGGTCGACATGCAAGGCGACGCCGTGTCGTTGCCGAAGGACGGCGCGATCATCTCCGGTCGAATGGCACAGGCGTTGGACGTCGGCCGGGGCGATGTCGTCGAAGCGGAAGTGGGCGAGGGGGAGCGGCCCGTGCTGCGGCTACCCGTGGTCGGCGTGCTGGACAGCCCTTTCGGCGCGACCGCGACGCTCGATCGCGGCGCGCTCAATCGGCTGTTGCGAGAGGGAAACACCTTGTCCGGCGCCTATCTGGAGGTCGACCCGGCACGGCGTGCGGCGGTGGAGAAACGGCTCGAGCAGAGCCCGATGGTCGCCGGTATCAGCAGGAGCGCCGCTGCAGAGCGAGCGATCCGCTCGACGATCGAGGAGAATCTGCTGACCATGACGCTATTCTATAGCGGCCTTGCCGGACTCGTCGTCGCCGGCGTGGTCTATAACAGCGCGCGGATCAGCCTGTCCGAACAGGCGCGCGATCTCGCCTCGCTGCGCGTCCTCGGCTTCCGGCGGCGCGAAGTCGCCTTCGTCCTGTTGGGCGAGCAGGCCATCCTGCTTCTCCTCTCGCTGCCGCTTGGGCTCGTCGGCGGCGTGGAACTCTGGCGATATCTGGCCGGGCGTTTCAACAGCGACCTCTTCACCATTCCCGTGGTGATCGACCCGCGCGTTCTGGGACAGGGGGTGATCGTCATGGCCGCCGCCGGCGCGGCAACCGCAATGCTGATACGCCGCCGCGTCGACCGGCTCGACCTGGTACGCGCCCTCAAGACGAGAGAATAAGCCGTGGCAGCCAAACGCATCACCGGTCCTCGCATCCTGCTCGCGCTGATCGTCGTCGCGCTGGCGGTCGCCGTCTATGTCGCCACGCGCGTCCCGCCGGTGGAGGTCGAGGCGGGATCGGTCACCCGCGGGCCGATGACGGTGACGGTCGACGATCTGGCCGAAACGCGCGTGCGCGACCTCTATACGGTCTCGGCGCCGGTCGGCGGCGAGCTGTTGCGGGTCCCGCTCAAGCCTGGTGCGCGCGTCGTCGCGGGCGTGACTGTGCTCGCCCGCATCAAGCCGCCCGAGCCGGCGCCGCTCGACGCCCGGACGGTCGCTCAGATCGAGGGGAATATAGCAACGCTCGAGGCGCAGGCCGATGCGGCCGATGCCCAGACCGAAGCGGCGCGGACCGCGGTGACGTTGTCCGGTCGTCAGTTCACGCGCCTGACCACGCTCTACGGACGAGGGTTCGTCGCCCGCGCGGCTCTCGATGAGGCCGAGGCCGCTCGTGACCGGGCGAATGCAGGGCTGCGTTCGGCGCGTCGCGCGGCCGAGGCGGCGCACGAAGCGGTGCGCGCGGCACGTGCGGGATTGATCCCGCCCCAGGCCGGCGGCGCTGGGCGCGGAATAGTCGATGTGCGCGCGCCGGTCAGCGGGTTCCTCCTGAGCGTGCCGCAGGAGAGTGCTCGCGTGGTGCTCGCCGGAACGCCGATTGCGGCCGTCGGCGACGCAACGCAGATCGAACTCGTCACCGACCTCTTGTCGGCGGATGCGGTACAAGTGCAGCCAGGAGCTGCGGTCTCGGTCGAGGATTGGGGCGGCGCGAGACCGCTGGTCGGTCGGGTGCGCCTGGTCGAACCTTATGGTTTTCTCAAGGTGTCGGCCCTTGGTGTCGAGGAGCAGCGGGTGAACGTCGTCATCGATCTGCTCGATCCTTCATCCGTCTGGGCCCGGCTCGGTCACGGGTTCCGCGCGACGGTGCGGATCACCGTGTGGTCGGCAAATGATCGGGTGCGTGTTCCGGTCGGGGCGCTGTTTCGCAAGGGCGACCAATGGCAGGTGTTTCGCATTTCGTCCGACCGGCGGGTTGACGCCGTGACCGTCAAAGTGGGCCACATGAATGCCGATTGGGCCGAAATACTCGCGGGGCTCGCCGCCGGCGACCGGGTCGTTCTTCACCCCGGCGACAAGGTCGCGGACGGCACCCGTATCGCTGTACGCAAATAGGGCAGGAAGGCGCCCGCTTCTTTACGACCCCCGCCATGTCGCCGCTACCCGGGAGAAACGCCCGCGCTAGGGTAATCTACCTAATGTGCCGCCGATCAAATGATGCGAAGCGATCGTCATGTCTCGCTTGCATCTCCACGTCGAACGCCACACCGTCGAGCGCATCGGCTGGCTGCGTGCCGCCGTCCTCGGCGCCAATGACGGCATAGTTTCGACCGGCAGCCTGATCGTCGGCATCGCGGCGTCCTCGGCCGGAAAGGCGGAGGTGCTGCTCGCCGGCCTCGCCGCGCTCGTCGCCGGCGCGATGTCGATGGCTGCCGGGGAATATGTCTCGGTCAGCTCGCAGGCCGACAGCGAAAGGGCGAACCTCGCCAAGGAAAGCGGCGAACTTCGCGATCAACCCGAATTCGAGCGGGAGGAATTGGCCGGCATCTATGTAGCGCGAGGCCTCACTCCCGAACTCGCCGGTCAGGTCGCCGACCAATTGATGGTGAAGGACGCGCTCGGCGCTCACGCTCGCGACGAACTCGGCATCTCCGAGCTTTCGACCGCGCGTCCTCTCCAGGCTGCGTTCACTTCCGCGGCGACCTTCAGCGTTGGCGCCGCCGCGCCACTGGTCGTGGTCGCGCTTGCTTCGACGGCTTTGCTCATCCCGCTCGTCACGGTCACCTCGCTCGTCTCTCTCGCCATCCTGGGCGCATTGGGAGCCAAGGCCGGTGATGCCGCGCCGCTCAGATCGGTGGTGCGAGTGACGTTCTGGGGCGCGCTGGCGATGGCGTTGACGGCCGGAATCGGCAAGCTGGTCGGAACGGCGGTCTGAGGCCGCTGGCTTACTGCCAACCCGGTCAAAACCCGAAATGAAACGGGCCGAGGATCGCTCCCCGGCCCGCTTGCATTTCCGGCTGAGGCCTCGGCCTATTTGGCCTCGGCCTTGGCGGTCTTGCCGCCCTTCTTGCCCGGCTTCTTGGGCGCCGCCGGGGTGATCTCGAAGGCCAGTGCGCCGTCCTTCATCTTCACCACCACTTCGCCGCCATGGACCAGCTTGCCGAACAGCAATTCCTCGGCGAGCGGCTGCTTGATCTTTTCCTGGATCAGGCGGCCCATCGGGCGGGCACCGTAGAGCTTGTCATAGCCCTTGGTGGTCAGCCACTTCTTCGATTCGTCATCCAGGCTGATATGGACGTTGCGGTCCGCCAGCTGCAACTCGAGCTGCAGGATGAACTTCTCGACCACGCGCGCGACGACCTCGGGCGGGAGGTAGCCGAACGGCACGATCGCATCGAGGCGGTTGCGGAATTCGGGCGTGAACATCCGCTGGACCGCCTGCTCGTCCTCACCCTCGCGAGTCAGATTGCCGAAGCCCACCGTCTCGCGCGCCATGTCGGACGCGCCGGCATTGGTCGTCATGATCAGGATGGTGTTGCGGAAATCGACCGTCTTGCCGTGATGATCAGTCAGCTTGCCGTTATCCATCACCTGCAACAGGATGTTGAACAGGTCCGGATGCGCCTTCTCGATCTCGTCGAGCAGCAGCACCGAATGCGGCTGCTGGTCGACGGCATCGGTCAGCAGGCCGCCCTGATCGTAACCGACATAGCCCGGAGGGGCGCCGATCAGCCGGCTGACCGAATGGCGCTCCATATATTCGGACATGTCGAACCGCTGCAGCGGGATGCCCATGATCGAGGCGAGCTGGCGCGCGACCTCGGTCTTGCCGACGCCGGTCGGGCCGGTGAACAGGTAATTGCCGATCGGCTTGTCGGGATCGCGCAGACCAGCGCGGCTGAGCTTGATCGCCGAGGCGAGCTTCTCGATCGCGTCGTTCTGTCCGAACACGACGCGCTTCAGGTCGGTCTCGAGCGTCTCGAGTGCCTTCTTGTCGTCGGTCGAGACCGATTTCGGCGGGATGCGCGCCATCGTCGCGATCACCTGCTCGATCTCGCGGGTGGTGATCGTCTTCTTGCGGCGGCTCGGCGGCACCAGCATCTGCATCGCGCCGACTTCGTCGATCACGTCGATCGCCTTGTCGGGCAGCTTGCGGTCGTTGATATACCGCGCCGACAGTTCGACCGCCGACTTGATCGCGTCCGGCGTGTAGCGGACCTGATGGTGCTCCTCGAACGCCGAGCGCAGGCCGGCCAGGATCTTCACCGTATCCTCGATCGTCGGCTCGTTGACGTCGATCTTCTGGAACCGGCGCAGCAAGGCGCGATCCTTTTCGAAATGGTTGCGGAATTCCTTGTAGGTGGTCGACCCGATGCAGCGGATCGTGCCGCCCGACAAGGCCGGCTTGAGCAGGTTCGACGCGTCCATCGCGCCGCCGCTAGTCGCGCCCGCGCCGATCACCGTATGGATCTCGTCGATGAACAGGATCGCGTCGGGCATCTTTTCGAGCTCGGTCACGACCTGCTTCAGCCGCTCCTCGAAATCGCCGCGATAGCGCGTGCCGGCGAGCAACGCGCCCATGTCGAGCGAATAGATCACCGCGGGCTTGAGCACGTCGGGCACGTCGCCCTCGACGATCTTGCGCGCCAGACCTTCGGCGATCGCCGTCTTGCCGACGCCGGGATCGCCGACATAGAGCGGGTTGTTCTTCGACCGGCGGCATAGGATCTGCACCGTACGGTCGACCTCGGCCATGCGGCCGATCAGCGGATCGACCTTGCCGTTCTTGGCCTTCTCATTGAGGTCGACGGTGAATTGCTTGAGCGCACTCTCGTTCTTGCCCTTCTCGCTCTTGGTCGACTTCTCTTCCTCGGCGCCCTTGGGAGTCGAGGCCTCAACCGGCGCGCCGCCCTTGCCGACGCCGTGCGAGATGAAGCTGACCGCATCCAGGCGGCTCATGTCCTGCTGCTGCAGGAAATAGACGGCATAGGATTCGCGCTCGCTGAACAGGGCGACCAACACGTTGGCGCCGGTCACTTCGTCGCGGCCCGACGACTGAACGTGGAGGATCGCGCGCTGGACAACGCGCTGGAACCCGCTGGTCGGCGACGGATCGGTCGCCTTGTCGACCTTGAGCGCGTCGAGCTCGGTGTCGAGATATTGCGCGACGGTCATCTTGAGCTCGTCGAGATCGACGCCGCACGACGCCATCACCTTGGAGGCGTGTTCGTCATCGACCAGCGCAAGCAGCAAATGCTCGAGCGTCGCATATTCGTGGCGGCGCGACGAAGCGGCTTCGAGCGCCTTGTGGAGAGTGGTTTCGAGCGCGGAGGCGAAACTCGGCATTAGACTATTACTCCTGACGGGCCGCGTGAACGCACGGCCCTTTGCCCTAATGTCGGGTGGGGAGGGCCCCGCATCAAGCGCCGGCCATTATTCGCATCGTCATGTCGGCCAGCCATGAGTGAATGCCGGGCCGGCGCGAAGATGCGATTCGCGCTCATCGCTTGAATAGAGAGTCAGCGCTTGCGCGATGGTTAACGGCGCGTTGCATATGATTTTGGACGCGTGCGATCTCGCCTTCGAGGATAGCGATACGCTCCTCGAGCTCGGCCACCGAGAGCGGATCGAGGTCCTGTTTGACCAGGAGCGCGATCGGGTCGCCGGGGCGCGGGAGATTCTCTTCGGAATCCATGAAGGTGAACGTTGACCCTGGGCCGGGCGATGTCAATAACCCCAGCGGGTTTCCGACGAAGGGGTGCGAATGAACGCGATACCGACCGTGATGCGCGCGATCGATCCTGAAGAGCCGGGCGGACCCGAGGTGCTGCGGATCGTCGAGCGCCCCGTGCCGGCGCCGGGCGAGGGCGAGGTGTTGATCCGGGTCGCCGCCGCAGGGATCAATCGTCCCGAAGTACTGCAGCGAATGGGCGCCTATCCGCCGCCGCCGGGCGCGCCGTCGATCCCGGGGCTGGAAGTCGCCGGGACAATCGTCGCCACCGGCTCGGGCGTCGAGCGCGATCTGATCGGCCAACCGGTCTGCGCGCTGATCGCCGGCGGTGGCTATGCCCAATATGCCTTGGCGCCCTACGGCCAATGCCTGCCGGTGCCCGAGGCGCTGACAATGATCGAAGCGGCGGCGATGCCCGAGACTTTGTTCACCGTGTGGACCAATCTGTTCGAGCGCGGCTTTGCGACCGAGGGCGATACCGTGCTGGTCCATGGCGGCACCAGCGGCATCGGCACGATGGCGATCGCCCTGTGCAATGTGTTCGGCGTGGAGGTGATCGTCACCGCCGGGTCGGACGAGAAATGCGCGGCGGCCAAAGTGGTCGGCGCCGACCACGCGATCAATTACAAGACGCACGATTTCGTCGAGGAAGTGAAGGCGATTACCGGCGGCAAAGGCGTCGCGGTGGTGCTCGACATGGTCGGCGGCGACTATGTGCCGCGCAATTTGCAGTGTCTCGGCGATGACGGCCGCCACGTTTCGATCGCGGTGCAGGGCGGCGGGCAGGCGACGATACCGATCTTCGAGATCATGCGTCGCCGGCTGACGCTGACCGGATCGACGCTGCGTCCGCGTTCGGTCGCGTTCAAGACTGCAGTGGCCGATGAACTCGCCCGTACGGTGTGGCCGCATGTCGAGGCGGGCCAGTTGAAGCCGGTGATCGACACCGTGTTTGCCTTCGATCGGGCGCCCGACGCGCACAGGCTGATGGAATCGGGCAATCACGTCGGCAAGATCGTGCTGGAGATCGCGTAACGGATGGCCGCCATAAGCCGTGCTGATCAACGGCCGAGCGAATTTGGTTGGACGGACGACGCGCCCTGCGCTTTTGCTCGCGCCGCACCGGAAGGGGGAGTTCGATGGCCAATCTGATCCTGCACGAATATTCGGCCTCGGGAAATTGCTACAAGATCCGACTGACCGCGGCACATCTCGGGCTGAAGCTCGAGCGGCGCGAATATGACATCATGCAGGGGGAGACGCGGTCGGACGCATTCCTGGCGGAAGTGAACGCCAATGGCCGCATCCCGGTGCTCCAGGTCGGTGACGACTTCCTGCCGGAAAGCAGCGCGGCGTGCTTCTACCTCGCCGACGGTTCGACCCTGATTCCGGCCGACCGGTTCGACCGTGCCGACATGCTGCGCTGGATGTTCTGGGAACAATATAATCACGAGCCCAATATCGCGACGATCCGCTTCTGGACGACCCTGGTCGGCGAAGCCAATCTGACCGAGCTTCAGCGTGTCCAATTGCCGGTCAAGCGCGCGGCGGGGGATGCGGCACTCACCCTGATGGATGAGCATCTGGCGCAGACGCCGTTCTTCGTCGGGGGCCGCTTCACCCTGGCCGACATCGCGCTCTATGCCTATACCCATGTTTGCGAAGAGGGCGGGTTCGAGCTCCATCGCTATCCGGCAGTCCAGGCGTGGATTGAACGGGTCGCCGCATTGCCGGGGCATATCGCCATCACCGATTGATTAGTTGGTGTATTTCAAGTCATCGCGATTCTGTTTGTAACATAACTTCGTCATAGGCCGGCCAACGTCATCCGTCGGGGCTCGTGACGCATGAATGAAATGACGAAATTGTTACAGGACGGTACTATCGCCGACCTGGCGGACTTCGCGAATTCGAAGCCCGCTATTCCAGAGCGGGCGACGCATAGCCGTCGTCAGTACAGGACTATCTGGATCAGCGACGTTCATTTGGGGACGCGGGGCTGCAATGCCGAAATGCTGATCGACTTTCTCGACCATGTCGACAGCGAAAAGATGTATCTGGTCGGCGACATCATCGACGGCTGGCGGCTCAAGAAGAAACTCTATTGGCCGGCCGCGCATAACGACGTGGTTTGGCGGTTGCTCAAGCGGGCCAAGCGCGGTGCCGAAGTCGTCTATATTCCGGGCAATCACGACGAAGTCGTGCGGCAATTCTGCGGGCTCGATTTCGGCGGCGTGGCGATACGGCGCAACGCGATTCATGAAACCGCCGACGGCCGTCGGTTGTTGGTGCTGCATGGCGACGAATTCGACGCGATCACGCTTTCCCACCGCTGGCTCGCCCATGTCGGCGACGCGGCGTACGAAACGATGATGGCGCTCAACCGGCTGGTCAATCGCTGGCGGCGGTTCTGGAACATGCCCTATTGGTCCTTGTCGAAGCACGCCAAGGCCAAGGTCAAGAACGCGGTCGAGTTCATTTCGAATTACGAAGACGTTGTTGCCCAGGCCGCGGCGCATCGCGGGGTCGACGGCGTAGTGTGCGGCCATATCCACACTGCGGAATACCGTGAAATTCACGGCGTTCAGTATTATAACGACGGCGATTGGGTCGAAGGCTGCACCGCATTGGTCGAGCATTTCGATGGTCGGATGGAGGTGTTGCACTGGGCCGACGAAATCAAAGGAAGGCAGGCCCAAGTCCCCTGCTTGACGCTAGCGGCGGCCTGACGAACGTGCGGATCGCGATCGTCACCGATGCCTGGAGCCCGCAGGTCAACGGCGTCGTGCGTACCTTGCAATCGGTCCGCGACGAATTGGTGCGTCAGGGACATGATGTGCTGATCGTATCGCCAGATCTGTTCTACTCGATGCCCTGTCCGACCTATCCCGAAATCCGCTTGGCCTTCGCCTCGACCGGATCCGTCGGTCGCATGCTCGAGGAGTTCAGCCCCCAGGCGATCCACCTCGCGACCGAGGGGCCGGTATGTCTTGCCGCGCGGCGCTGGTGCCTGGCGCGCGATTTCCCCTTCACCACCGCCTATCACACGCAATTCCCCGATTATGTCGCGGCGCGTACCGGCGTGAACCCCGAATGGGTGTGGCGCTATATCCGCTGGTTCCATTCGCCCGCTCAGTCGATCCTCGCCTCCACTGCCTCGATTGCCGAGACGCTCAAGGCGCATGGTCTGACCCAGATCCGCCATTGGGGCCGTGGCGTCGACCTGTCGACCTTTGGCGATCCGACGCCCGATCCCGCGATCCGCGCCTTGCCAGGCCCGGTCCAGCTCTATGTCGGCCGCGTCGCGATCGAGAAGAATATCGAGGCGTTCCTGACCGCCAAGCATCCCGGATCCAAGGTAATCGTTGGTGACGGTCCGGCGCTCGCCTCGCTCAAGGCCAAATATCCCGACGCGCATTTCCTCGGGCCTAGATTCGGCGCGGACCTCGCCGCCGCGTACGCCGCCGCCGACGTCTTCGTCTTTCCGAGCAAGACCGATACGTTCGGGCTGGTGATGATCGAGGCGCTCGCCTGCGGCACGCCGGTGGCCGCTTATCCGGTCACCGGGCCGATCGACGTACTGACGCCCGAAACTGGCGCGATGCACGATGATCTCGACCAGGCGATCGCCGAGGCACTGACCCGCGATCGCGCCGCGTGCCGCGCTTATGGCCAGGGCTTCACCTGGGCCAAGAGCGCGCACCAGTTCCTCCATGCTCTGGTGCCGGTCGGCGGTGACGAGGCACTGGCGGCGTAGAGCTTGCCCCGCGCGGCCAATCGGATTAAGTCCAGCCCAACGACAGGCCGCTCCGCGAGGGGCGGCCCTATTTATTTCTGACGGAGATTTTCGTGGCTCAGCCGCTCATGCCCCATGCGACCGCTTCCTGGCTGGTCGACAATACCTCGCTCAGCTTCGAGCAGATCGCCGAATTCTGCGGTCTGCACATCCTGGAGATCCAGGCGATCGCCGATGATACTGCCGCGACCAAGCTGACCGGCCGCGATCCGGTGCGCGCGCACGAGCTCACGATGGACGAGATCGAAAAGGGCCAGAAGGACCCGAACTACGTCCTCAAGATGTCGAAGGGCCCGGAGCAGATCCGCCGCACCAAAGGGCCGCGCTACACGCCGGTGTCGAAGCGCCAGGACAAGCCGGACGGTATCGCCTGGATCATTCGGAACCATCCGGAAATCTCGGACGGCCAAATCTCCAATTTGATCGGCACCACGCGCACGACGATCGCCGCGATCCGTGATCGCACGCATTGGAACATCGCCAACATCACCCCCAAGGATCCGGTGACGCTCGGCCTGACGACGCAGCGCGAGCTCGACGCCGCGGTGACCAAGGCGGCCAAGGCGCACGGCATCGAGGCGCCGGTCGACACAAGGCTGGAGGGCGACCGCGAGGCGCTGATCGAACAGCTCCGCGCCGAGCGCGACCAGGCCGCGCGCGACGCCGAAGCCGCGGCGGGAGAGGGCGAAGGCGAAGCTGCGCCGGTGGTGCATACCGCGGAGACGCTGTTCAAGCATTGATCCGCCGAAGCGCGCCTCGGCGAAGAGGAAAGGGCGGGGGACCTCCGTCCGCCGCCCTTTTTGCTGCCGAAGGCCGATTGGTCAGTGCGGCGCGGCGCGCGAGAACAGGTTCATGACGGTCACCCCGGCGATGATCAGCGCTATGCCGACCAGCGCAGCGATATCGAGCTTTTGGCCTTGGAATATCCAGGCGACGCCTGCGATCAGCACGATCCCTACGCCGGACCAGATCGCGTACGCTATTCCGGTCGGGATCGTGCGTAATGTCAGCGACAGCGCGTAGAATGCGATTGCATAAGCTAGGATCGTCACGATTGCGGGGCCCGGCCGCGTGAATCCCGCCGATGTCTTCATGAACGACGTACCGATCACCTCGGCGACGATCGCGATGGCGAGATAAAGATAGGCCATACGCGGGGCCTAGAATGCTCCATGGAACATGTCATGTTCGATTTCTGGGTATCGGAACACTTGTAGGCGAAGAGGCACCGATTCGTTTCGCTGGTATCTCATCGCGACGCTTGCTACCGCCCGATCATGGCCACCGCCCGCACGCCCGACGCCGCGTTCGTCGCCGACGAGAGCTTCGTTCCCACCAGCCATAAGGGCCTGACCTATCCGTTCGGCGGGAAAGAGCCCGGCGATGGGGAGGTGATGCAGGTTGCGCCGGGGGTGCGCTGGGTCCGGCTGAATGTCCCCGGACCGCTCAAGCACATCAATTGCTGGCTGATCGACGACAGTGACGCTCGCGGCGACGGGGTCGCGCTGGTCGATGCCGGGATGAACCGGACCGAGACGCGAGAGGCGTGGAAGTCGGTGTTCAAGGGACCGCTCGCCGGCGTGCGCGTGACGCGGATGATCGGCACGCATTTCCATCCCGACCATATCGGGCTTGCCGGATGGATGTGCGATCATCACCAGGCGCCCTTATGGATGACACGCGGCGAGTGGCTGACCGCGCAGATGCTGGTCGCCGATGCCCGGCCCGAGACACCGCAAGAGGTCAATGATTTCCGCCGGGGCTGCGGCTGGAGCGACGAGCAGATCGACCTGGCCGCGGCGCGCGGCTGGTCGAATTTCGGGCGCATCGTCCGGCCGATGCCCTTGTCATATCGCCGGATGGTCGATGGGGAGACGATCACGATCGGCGCGCGCGCCTGGCGGGTGATCACCGGATCGGGGCACAGTCCCGAGCATGCCTGCCTGCTCGACGAGGCGGGTAAGGTATTCATCGCCGGCGACCAAGTCCTGCCTCGGATCAGTCCCAACGTCTCGCTCGGTATCACCGAACCCGACGCCGATCCGCTGGGCGAATGGTTCGACTCGATCGCCAAGTTGAAGCGCGAGGTTCCCCCCGACGTGCTCACCCTGCCGGGGCATGGCGACCCCTTCCTGCATCTTCACACACGCCTTGAAGCGATGGACCGCGAGCATCGCTCGCGGCTCGACGAGCTCGAGGTGTTCCTGGAGGAGCCGCGCCGGGTGGTCGATTGCTTCGGCCGCCTGTTCCGCCGGGCGATCGGCCAGGAGGTGCTCGGCATGGCGACTGGCGAGGCGATGGCGCATTTGAAGCGCATCGAGGTCGAAGGACGGGCGAAGCGCGAAACGGGCAGCGACGGCGTGTGGCGCTGGCGCGTGACCTGAACGCCGGCGCGGCTCGCGCGGAGCGTCGCATCGTCATAGGGTAAGTCCGAATCGAGCCACCCAGGGAGAGATCGCATGTGCGACGAACATACGGCAGAGGATAACGCCCGTTTTCTGGGCATCGCGCATCCGTCGCGCCGCCAGTTCGGAATGATGACCGGAGTCGCGGGACTGATGGCGGTGCTGCCGGTTCCCGCCAATGCCGCGGCTATCAAGGGACGCGATGTCGTGATCGACACGCCCGAGGGGAAGGCCGACGGCTACTTCGTCGCGCCGGCGACGGGCAAGCATCCCGGCGTCTTGATCTGGCCCGACATCATGGGCCTGCGCCCGGCTTTCCGGCAGATGGCCGAGCGGCTGGCGCAATCGGGCTATGCCGTTTTGGTGGTCAACCAATTCTACCGCTCGACCAAGGCACCGTTCCTCAAGCCGGGCGAATCGTTCGACCAACCCGAGGTGCGGGCGAAGATCATGCCGTTCGTCGAGAAACTGACACCGGCCGGGACGGTCAGCGATGCCAAGGCGTTCACGACGTTCCTCGATGCGCAGAAGGAAGTCGACACCAAGCGCGGGCTCGCCAGCACCGGCTATTGCATGGGCGGGCCGATGGTGTTTCGCACCGTCGCCGCGCGCGCCGACCGCTATCGCGCGGGCGGGACGTTCCATGGCGGCGGGCTGGTCGGTGACAAACCGGACAGCCCCAACGCGCTGATCCCGCAGATGAAGGCGAGCTTCCTGATCGCCATTGCCGAGAATGACGATCAGCGCGCGCCGACCGACAAGGATGTGCTGAGGAAAGCGTTCGACGACGCCAAGCTGCCGGCCGAGATCGAGGTCTATAAAGGCACGATGCACGGCTGGTGCCCGCCCGATAGCAAGGTGTACAACGCGGCGCAGGCGGACCGTGCCTGGGAGCGTATGCTGGCGCTGTTCCAGAAGGCGCTGTGACCGGCGCGCATCCCGCCCGCCAATGTTCCCGAGGGAGAGGACGATGAGCGACCTGATCTTGTACACCAACCCGATGTCGCGCGGCCGCATCGCTCGCTGGGCGCTGGAGGAAGTCGGCGCGCACTACGAAGTCCGTGTGATGAACTATGCCGATAGCATGAAAAGCGACGATTACCTGTCGATCAACCCGATGGGGAAGGTGCCGGCGATCGAGCACAAGGGCAAGATCGTCACCGAATGCGCGGCGATCTGTGCCTATCTCGGCGATGCCTTTCCCGATGCAGGTCTGGCGCCCGTGCTGGCCGATCGCGCCGATTATTACCGCTGGTTGTTCTTCGCTGCCGGCCCCGTCGAACATGCCGTGACGAACAATAGTGCCGGCTTCGTCCCTCAGGCCGACCAAGGCAGGATGTTCGGTTACGGCAATTACGACCAGACGATCGAGGTGCTCGAACACGCCGTGTCGCGATATGATTATGTGGCCGGTGACGCCTTTACGATGGCGGATGTCTATGTCGGCGCGCAGGTAATCTGGGGCAACCAATTCGGCTCGATCCCGAAGCGCGACGCTTTCACCGCGTACGCCGCGCGGCTGACGTCACGTGGCGCCTATAAACGGGCGAACGAGCTCGACGACGCGCTGATGGAGACCAATCAGTTGGCGTGAGGACTTAAGCACGTTTCCTGAAGGGGAGAGGCTAATCCGGTAACGGGAATCAGCGCTCCGGCAGTTCCGCCATCACTTGATCGCGCTCCGCCGGCGTCATGCTCGTCCAGCGCGCGACTTCGTCGACGGTGCGACGGCAGCCTTCGCATAGCCGGTCCTTGCCGATCCGGCAGATATTGACGCACGGGCTGACGATCGGTTCGACCGGCACCAGGCTGATGAAGTCAGGCAGGCTCACGCGTGCCTCAGTCGCTGGTCAGCACCACGCTGAGGAAGTCGGGCACCGGCCCGTTCCAGCCTTCGTCCGGACCATCGTCCTGCTCGCGGCCGCGGCGCGGGCGGCGGTCGTCGTTGCGGGAGCGTGGCTCTTCCCGGGGATGGCGCGGCGCATCGCTGCGCGGGCGCGGTTCCTCGCGGCGCGCCGGCTTTTCCGCGCGCGGTGCAGGCGCGTCGGGCGTTTCTTCCTCGGCGGCCTTTCGGCGCGGCGCGGCGCGCGCGCGTTTCGGCTTTTCGTCTCTTGCGGAGCGTCCGCGCGGTGCCTCCTCGGCTTCGGGCGGCGGGCCGCCTTCCAGCCGGGGGATTTTCATGCCGGTCAGCTTCTCGATATTATCGATATTCTCGGCATCCGCGCTCGACGCAAAGGTATAGGCGACGCCGGTCGCGCCCGCGCGTCCGGTGCGGCCGATGCGGTGGATATAATCGTCCGGGTGCCAGGGCGCGTCGAAATTGAAGACGTGGCTGACGCCCTTGATGTCGAGCCCGCGCGCGGCGACGTCGGACGCGACCAGGATGTTGATCTCGCCCTTCTTGAACCGCTCGAGCTCGGCGATCCGCTGCGGTTGTTCCATGTCGCCATGGATCTCACCGCTCGAAAAGCCATAACCTCTGAGGCTCTTGTTGAGCTCGCGCACCGTCGTCTTGCGGTTGCAGAAGATGATCGCGTTCTTGACCTCTTCCTGGCCCAGCAACTGGCGCAGCGCCGCGCGCTTGGCGTGGCTCGCGCTGCCGACCGGCACCACATATTGGGTGATGTTGATATTGGCGGTGGCGGGGCGCGCGACCTCGATCGTCTTGGGATTCGACAGGAACTTGTCGGCCAGCTTCTTGATCGGCGGCGGCATCGTGGCTGAGAACAGGAGCGTCTGGCGATTGGCCGGGAGCTTGGTGCAGATATTCTCGATATCGGGAATGAACCCCATATCGAGCATGCGGTCGGCTTCGTCGATCACCAGCAGGTTGCACTGGGTCAGCAGGATCTTGCCGCGCTCGAACAGGTCCATCAGCCGGCCCGGCGTTGCGATCAGCACGTCGACGCCCTTTTCCAGCGCCTTGACCTGATCGCCCATCTGCACGCCGCCGATCAGCAGCGCCATCGAGAGCTTGTGATACTTGCCGTATTTCTCGAAATTCTCGGCGACCTGAGCGGCCAATTCGCGCGTCGGCTCGAGGATCAGGCTGCGCGGCATCAGCGCGCGGCTGCGGCCATGGCCGAGGATATCGATCATCGGCAGCACGAACGCGGCGGTCTTGCCCGTCCCGGTCTGCGCGATGCCGATGATGTCGCGCATCATCAGAACGCTGGGAATGGTCGCGGCCTGAATCGGAGTCGGTTCGGTATAGCCCGACTCGCCTACGGCGCGGAGCAACTCATCTGAAAGGCCGAGGTCGGCAAAGGGCATCCATAAATCCGGAAAAATGGGCGGCGCGCAGGTGCACCATCCAACAACGTGCGCGCTTGCCGATCAGTTGCCGAAAGTCAAGCTTGAGCGTCTTTTTGCGAAACTTGCGGAAGCGCGAGTTTCGGTCGCGGCACCGCCCTTCGCAGCCATTCCAACGATGTTGCGCATCGCCGGAATGGCTGCGAAGGGCGGCGCAGCTCAGCGCCGTGAGGCGTCAACGACTCACTTTTTGGCGACCAGTTTCTTGAATTTCCTGATCGTGCATTGGTCGCCCGAGCGCGTACGGATCGAATCGCGTCCGGCGCAGACCTGGCCGTCGGCCGAGGGTTTGACGTAGAAACCGCCATAATAACCCAGCCCGGAACAATCGCCGTCCAACTCTGCCCGGACGCGGTCGCCGCCGCGCAACACCAGATCGACATAATCGGCCGCGACGATCGCCCCGCCCAATTGGTCGGCGGCGATGCACTTGGGACCCTTTTTCTCGGCCCATTTGATCGGTCGCACCGGTGTGGGTTGTTGTGCGGGCGCGCCACGCAATCTGCTGGGGACGCGGATGATGATCCGTCCGCGAATCGTCACTTGCGCCAGTTCGATGCCGGTCACCTGGCCGGCGGGCGCGGGAGTAGCGGCCGCGGCGATGGAGGCAATGAAGGCAAAGGCGGCAAGGGACGGATTCGGCATGAAGCGCGCCTTGGTAAGGCCATAATTTGAACACGCAATGAATTGGATGCGTGCGCCCGGCCATGCTAGCGCCATCGCCATGACACCCGCACAGGCCGAGTTGGTCGCCGCCGTCCGCGCAGCGCTGGGCGAAAAGGCAGTCGTCACCGATCCGGCGGATATCGCCCCGTGGCTGACGGACTGGCGCGGCCGTTTTCATGGCAGCAGCCCGGCGATCCTGGCGCCCGACACGGTCCCGGGGGTGCAATTGGTCGTGGACAGGGCGCGCGAGCTTGGCGTCGCGCTGGTGCCGCAGGGAGGCAATACGTCGATGGTCGCCGGTGCCACGCCGCCGACCGACGGCTCGGCGCTGATCCTGTCGACGCGGCGGCTGAACCGTATCCGCTCGCTCCGGCCGGCCGACGCCCTGGCGGTGGCAGAGGCAGGCGTGATCCTGTCCAATCTTCACGACGCGGCGCTGGCCGAGGGAATGCGCTTCCCGCTCACCCTGGGCGCAAAGGGCAGCGCAACGATCGGCGGCCTAGCCTCGACCAACGCTGGCGGCACGCAGGTGCTGCGGTTCGGGACGATGCGCGGGCTGGTCGCGGGGGTCGAGGCGGTGTTCCCCGACGGTACCGTCCATGACGGGCTCGCCGCGCTCAAGAAGGATAATCGCGGCTACGATCTCAACCAGTTACTGGTGGGCGCGGAAGGCACGATCGGGGTGATCACCGCGGCAACGCTACGGCTCGTCCCGGCGATCCTCGATCGGGCGGTGGCCTGGGTCGGCCTGGCCGATCCCGAACGCGCGCTGGCGCTGTTGCGGCGGCTGCAGGCCGCCACCCAGACTGTCGAGAGCTTCGAGATCATTCCGCAAAGCTTCCTCGAAGCGGTGATCCGCCATTTCCCCGCAACGCGCACGCCGCTGGGCGGCAATCATGGCTGGCACGTCCTGATCGAGGCGACGCGCGCGGCGCCCACCGATGAATCGCCGGCGGCATTGCTCGAACGGATGATCGGCGATGCGCTCGCGGCAGGAGAGGTCGAGGATGCGGTCGTCGCGGCAAGCGAGGCGCAAGCCGACGCCTTGTGGAAAATCCGCGAGACCATTCCGGAGGCGTCGCGTGCCGAGGGGCCTGCGTTGCAGCATGACATCTCGGTGCCGGTCGCCGGCATGCCGCGCTTCCTCACCGAAGGCGCGAGGACAGTGGAAGCGCGCTTTCCCGGAACGCACGCGGCCGGGTTCGGCCATCTCGGCGACGGCAATGTCCATTTCCACGTGCGGGCGCCGGCCGGCACCGACGGTCCCCGCTGGTACGAGCAGGATGGCCATGTCATCTCGGCGTTCGTCCATGATCTTGTCGTCGCCGCGGGCGGTTCGATTTCGGCCGAGCATGGCATCGGCCAGCTGAAGCGGGACGAGCTGGCTCGCCTGTCCTCGCCCGCGCGGATGATGGCGTTGCGAGCGATCAAACGGGCCTTTGATCCGAGCGAATTGATGAATCCGGGCAAGCTCGTTATCCTTGCGCCCGACGGCGCCACCCCTTAGGGCGCACGGCCACGTGCGGCTTCTTGGGGGAGCCGCGTTCAAGAGATTCGATTGGAGTAGGATAATGGCCAGCGCGCCGCAGTCGCTTCCGCTTTTCTATAATGCGCTCGAGCCGCTTTCGAGCGAACAGCACGGCAATTTTCGCATCCGCCCGTCCAACGGCGCGCCGTTCCTGGCCAACCAGCATGCGATCCCGCTGACCGTGGACGAATTCCCGATGGCGCAGCGCAACATGCCGATCGTCTTTTCGCAAGGCGATGATGGCGTGCCGCTGGCGCTGATGGGCCTGAACGAGGGCGTCAACGTCTTCATCGACGAAAAGGGCCAGCTGCGTGAGCCCTATACCTATGTGCCGGCCTATATCCGCCGCTATCCGTATTTGCTCGCGCGTCTGCGTCCGGAAGCCGAAGAACTGACTTTGTGCTTCGATCCGAGCTCGGAGACGATCGGTGCGTTCGACGATGGTGAGCCGCTGTTCGCCGACGGCGCGCCGACCGACGTCACCAAGAACATCCTCGAGTTCAATCAGCAGTTCGAGGAAGCCGGCGCGCGCACCGCGGCATTCATGAACGAGCTGCGCGAACTCGACCTGTTGATGGACGGCGAAGTGACGATCCAGCCGGACGGCGCCGACAAGCCGTTCGTTTATTCGGGCTTCCGCATGGTCAACGAACAGAAGCTCAACGAATTGCGCGGCGACCAGCTGCGCAAGATGACCCAATCGGGCCTGTTGCCGCTGATCTACGCGCATCTGTTCTCGCTGTCGGTGATGCGCGAGATCTTCACGCGCCAGATGCAATTGGGGCTGATGCCGGCGCCGCAGCTCGTCGCCTGACGGTGTCCGGGCGCGCTGAGTGACGAGGATGACGCTGATCCGAACCGACCGCTATTCGTGGGGAGCGATCTGGCTCCATTGGGCGATCGCGCTCCTGGTCCTCGTCAACCTCGCGCTCGGGCTGTTCCACGAATCGCTGCTCGACGGCATCAAATGGGTGATGCCGGTCCACAAGTCGATCGGGATCACCGTGCTGGCACTGACGCTGCTGCGGCTGGGCTGGCGGCTGATGCATCGACCGCCGCCGCTGCCCGCCGACGTGACGGGTTGGGAGCGGACGGCGGCAAAGGCGACGCACTGGGCCTTCTACGCGCTGTTGCTGGCGTTGCCGCTGACCGGCTGGATGCTGTCGTCCAACCCGGCGCGGCTGCGCCCGATGGCATGGTTCTGGCTGTTCCCGGTTCCGCCGCTGCCGATATCGGGCGCGGCGGCGAAGCTGGGCAGCAATCTCCACGGCGTGATCGGCTATATCATGCTCGCGCTGGTCGTGCTGCACATCGCGGCGGCACTGCGCCACCATTTTCTGTTGCGTGACAGCGTGCTTGCCCGGATGGCGCCGGGATTGAACCGAAACGGATGAAATTCTCCGTTGAGAACGTTCAAGTCCGAGTCTTGAAACGGTAATCTCATCGACCTATGTTGCTTGAGTACGGCTTCGTGTCCCCCCTTTCGCGAGGTCGTGCAGGCACGCTTTCGGGCGTGTCTCCTCCCTGAACCTTGGCCACCTCGGGCATTTGCCCGGGGTGGTTTTTTATGGGCTGGGCGAGATCGGTCAGGCCGCCGGCGTGAGGCCGCTATTGGGTGGATTGCCGACCGGCAGGTTTTATCAAAGGTTGGCGAGCAACGGCACAGTGGTTTAAATTTACCGCATGCACCCTTCGAACTTCATTGATGCCGATCGGCCTTCGGCCATGGAAATTGAGGCGGCCGCCCGAGAGCTTGATAGCTGGGGTAAGTTACATGGATGGTGGCCAGAACCCGTGGCCACATACGATGCTCTCGATCCGATTGGACGAGAAGAGTTCGAAGCGATTGTCGAGCGTATCCTAATGTCCGCCGCTGCCGTTCGCCGAGGCGTCAAAGCAGACACGCCCTAAGCGTCCACCATCGGGTCGCGACCTGCCGATGCAGGACGGTCGACTTCTCAGCCCACCTCATTCCGCAGCGAGCGCCAGCTCGCCGGTCAGCAATTCGTCGGTTACGGCATCGATCATCCGGCGCAGTAACGCGGCGGTGCCGGCCAGGCCCTTGCCAGGCGCTGTCAGACTGGGGTCGAGATAGAGGCGCCGGTCGATCTCGATCTGGATCGCGTGGATATGCTCGTGGGGGCGACCGTGGCGCGAGAGGATATAGCCGCCCGGATAGGGCGTGTTGAGCGCCGCGCGATGGCCTGCGGCGACGACTTCCCCTTCCAGCCGATGGACCAGCCGCCCGCCCGCGCTGCGGCCGAAGCGGTCGCCGATCACCACGCGCGCGGCGGCCCCTCCGGGCAATGGCGGCATCGAATGGACGTCGAGCAACAAAGCGGCCCCGAACCGGTCGCGCGCGGCCGCCAACGCGTCGGCCAACGCGGAGTGATAGGGGCGGTGATCCTGGACAATGCGCTGCCGCACTTCGTCGTCGCCCAGCCGTCGGTTCCAGATCGCGACCCCGGGCGCCGATCGTCGTGGCACCAGGCCCAGCCCGCTGCGCAATTTGGTCGCCGCCGCGCCGGCCGGAATCGGCCGCGCGCCGTCATCGATCATCGGATCGCGTTCGTCCTCGCCGCGATTGAGGTCGATCCAGGCGCGCGCGCGGCGCTGCACGAACACGGTCTCGTCGATCCGCGCGGCCAGCGCGACATCGTCGGCATGGCGATCCTCCAGCGCCAGCATCGACGCGACCGGCACGGCGGCGGCGGCGCGCAGCTGAAGCGGATAATCGCGCCCGGCATGCGGCACCGACAGGATCACCGGGCTGTCCGGCGGGATTGGTCCGACGCGGTCGAACGAGGGAACTGCCATGCCGGCAAATCTACTCGTCGTATCGCATCGGGGCAATCGTCGCGCGACGCTGGAAAATCTTAAGCCCTTCGGGCATAAAAAGCTTCGCGGGACACTAGGCAGCGGACGGGCATGATCAGGATTTTATTGGCCGAAGACGATTCGGTGATGCGCGAATATCTGACGCGCGCGCTCGAACGCTCGGGCTATGCCGTTACCGCCGTCGATCGCGGCACCGCCGCGCTGCCGCTGATCGAAACCGAGCATTTCGATTTGCTGCTGACCGACATCGTCATGCCTGAGATGGACGGGATCGAATTGGCGCAAAAGGTGTCCGACATCGCGCCCGATATGCGCGTGATGTTCATCACCGGATTCGCCGCGGTAACCCTGCGCGCCGGCAAGCAGATGCCCAACGCTCGCGTGCTATCCAAACCGTTCCATCTCAAAGATCTGGTGATCGAGGTCGACCGCTTGTTCGAGGTCGAGAGCGCAAACGGCGGGCTTTAATATTTCAGGCGCAGCGACACGACAAACTCGCTTGCACAGCGGCGGAAGCGCCGCTACAGGGCGCCCTCCCCGTGGGCGTGTAGCTCAGTGGTAGAGCACTGTGTTGACATCGCAGGGGTCGCAAGTTCAATCCTTGCCACGCCCACCATCGAAAGCCTCGGAAGACTTCGGTCTCCCGGGGCTTTTGTGTATCTCGTCCATAGGGGCCAGCGTGGTACGGCCCGACCGGTGCGTAGCAGCATCGTCTGGTCGCGATAGATCAGCGAAACGGGTGGCCATAGGCAAGCTGACTGGCCGTACCGTTGGTCAGGTTGGCGACTTGAGATTGCGGCGGAACGAATCCGGACCTAGTTGTCGCACTTGAGAAAACCGGATTTCGATTAGCTGCCGTCACGCAATCTGTTGATCGCCATGGCGAGAGCCTAGGCGGGAAATTATCGGGCCATCGAGGAAATGGGTGGCCCTGGCGCTTGCCAAGGAATTGGTTCGACGGAATGAAGACGCGGGGTTCGACCATCGTGTCGAGCATCCTCCATTTGTGCGGATTCGACTCCTTATGAGGTTATATCTTGGGGTATAAGGACATCGGCGCATCCGATCGGATATCCAATGGCAATCGGCAAGATTCTTTGTTCGTTCGGCCGACACCTACCGGATCCGGGGCATATGAACTGGGGCAATTCGACTTCAGGGTCCGGTTTCGACGTGAGCCATTGCAGCCGCTGCGGGATCGAACTGACCCGTCGGCGGGGAAGCAAATGGCGGGCGACCCCTCTTGCCGACCGCTGAACTGGAGAGGTGACGTTCATCGGCGCCGCGGATCGATAATAGGTACGGTGACGTCGCTATTCAGGGCGATGCTGGCGGTCGCCGTTCTGATCGTCAGCCAACCGGCCGCCGCTCGGGCACGGGAAGGCAGGATCGCGCTGACGTTCGACGACCTTCCGGCACTGACCATTCTCAACGATCAAACCTATGTCGATTATCTCAACGTCATGATCCTGCGGGGACTGAAGCGTCATCGTTTCCCCGCGACGGGGTTCGTCAACGGGGGCAAGCTGGATGAACTGAATCGAGACCGGCAAATTGCCAATCTCAAGCGGTGGCTCGACGCCGGAATGGATCTTGGGAACCACACATTTTCGCACGAGTCCCCCAATACGCTTGGCGCGAAGGCCTATATAGCCGACATCATTCGCGGCGAGCCGGCCACCGCTGACCTTCTTCGTTCGCACGGCCAACGACTGCGCTGGTTCCGGCATCCCTATCTCGAAACGGGCTTTCCGATGTCGGTCAAGCGGACGATCGACGGCTGGCTTTCGGGGCACGGCTACCGCATCGCACCGGTCACGGTCGATGCGGACGACTGGGAGTTCGCCGAACCTTATGACGATGCCATCGCGCGCAAGG
>Ga0209563_100125_pt1 | contig 113854 bp, 111 predicted proteins | sample AraplaCvi_mMF_r2_FD_184271 | JGI IMG/M metagenome (GOLD analysis project Ga0209563, IMG submission 184271) | Arabidopsis root microbial communities from North Carolina, USA - plate scrape CL_Cvi_mMF_r2 (SPAdes) (version 2) | ecosystem: Host-associated > Plants > Roots > Endosphere | place: USA... | reverse complement strand
TCCCCATCCAAGGCAAAGTGGCAGCAACGACGCCTATCGCCGAACCCGCGGCGGTAGACCCGAGATCAAACAGACCCTGTTCATGGCAGCCCTCGCCGCCGCTCGACACAACCCGACCCTCCGCGACTTCTACCAACGCCTCAAACACAACGGCAAAAAACCCATCGTCGCTCTCATCGCCGTCATGCGCAAAATTATCGTCATCGCAAACGCCCGCATCCGAGATGCTCAACTGAGTTGATGACGGGTTGGACGAACCCCTATTTCAACGTCACGCTGTCCAGATTGACCTTGTCGGCCGGGATCACCTCGACATTGGGATATTTCTTGCGGAGATCGTCGACGAACAGTTTCGCGTCGCCGACCACGACGACGCTGGCGTTGGTCGGATCGAGCAGCCGCTGCGCCACGCGCTGTACCGCCGCCGCATCGACGCCTTCGACCTTGGGAGTGAATGCCTTGAGCTCAGACAAGGGCACATTCTCGACGACATAGTCGCCCAGCACGCCGGCAATACCCCCGGTCGTCTCCGTATCGCGGCCGAAGTCGCCGATCAGCACCGCCTTGCGCGAGGCGAGTTCTCCATCCGGAACCGGCGCCGATCCCATTCCCTTCATCGTATCGATGATCAGCCCGACGACTTCGGGCGCGGAGGGATTCTTGGTCTGGGTGTTAGCGGCGACATAGCCCGGCTGGCGCCGCGCCGCGATGCCGCTGCCCGCACCATAAGCCAGGCCGCGCTTGATGCGGATTTCCTGGTTGAGCCGCGACGAAAAGCCGACGCCGAGTGTCGCGTTGGCGACGCTGGCCGCGTAGAAATCGGGGTCGCTGCGGGCAATGCCAGGGCGTGCGACGACGACGCCTGCCTGACCGGCATTGGGCATGTCGACGACGATGACCCGCGGCGTCGCATTGGCGGGATCGGACTTAGCCGCCGCGACGGGCGCGGCCTTGGCCTGCCAGCTACCGAAATTGGCTTCGGCGAGCGTCTTGGCGGCAGCCGGCGTGATGTCGCCCACCATCACCAGGGTCGCGCGCGCCGGTGCCCAGGTGCGCGCATAGGCGGCTTGCACTTCGCTTCGCGTGATCGCCTTGAGCGACGTCGGCGTGCCCGTGATCGGATGGCCATAGGGCCCACCGCCCATCACCGTGCGCGCGGCGACCAGCGACGCGAGCCTGGCGGGATTTTTGAGTTGTACCTGCACTCCGTCGATCGTCTGCGCACGGTCGCGCTCGATTTCCTCGGCGGCGAACACCGGATTGCGCGCGACGTCGGCGAGCACCGTCATGGCCGGGGCGATCTGGTCCGACTTGACCTCGAGCGTCACCGCCGCGGCGTCCCAGCCGACGGCCGAGCTGATCGATCCGCCGAGTTTCTCCACCTCATTGGCGATCTGCGTCGCCGAACGCGTTTTGGTGCCCTTGGTCATGAGATCGGCGGTCAGGCTGTTGAGCCCGGCGCGGTCGGCCGGATCCGCGGCGCCGCCGCCATTGGCGAGCACCTGGGTGGTGATCAGCGGCAGATCGTGCTTCTCGACCACGATCAGCTTCATGCCGTTGGCCAAAGTCGCCGTCACCGGGGCAGGCAGTGACGCGACCACCGGCTTGGCCGGCGCGGGAATGGCCACGCGCTCGGCGTCGCTCGCCGGCTTGACCACCTCGACATTGCCAGGCGCCTTGAGCTCCGCGACCTCGACGGTGTTGGCGACCGCGATCTTGTCGCCTTTCGGTCCGTCCTTGGGCGCCATTTCGGCGGGCATATAATTGATCGTCGCCGATCCGTTGTCGGTCAGATATTTGCGCGCGACACGCTGAATGTCGGCGGCGGTCACCCTGCCGATCGCGGCGAGTTGCTTGTCGGCGGCCGCCGGATCGCCGTCGATGATGACCGATCGCGCGATCGTCGAGGCCTTGCCGTCCGCGGTCTCGCGGCTCTGGATCGTCGCCGTGATCAGCTGGTTCTTGGCGCGGGTCAGTTCGGCCGGGGTTACCAAGGTGTCGCGGGCGCGGGCGACTTCGGCGCGCAACGCTTTCTCGCCATCGGCGACACTCTTGCCATCGGCCATCGTCGCGGTGACGACGAACGACCCGGTGCCCTGCTTGGTATCGAGGAAGGTATTGGCCGACTGGGCGAGTTGATCGCGATAGACGAGGTCCTGATACAGCCGCGAACTATCGCCCCGCGACAGGATCGCGTCGAGCACGGTCAGCGCCGGAATGTCGGCGTTGTTGTCCGACGGCACCTGATAGCTGATCAATACCGCGGGCAGCGGGGTGTTGGGCTCGTAGACCGTATAGCGAGTGGGCGCGGTACGCGGCGGTTCGGTGACAGTCACGCGCGGGATCGGGCGATCGGGACGCTTGATCCCGGCGAAATATTTGTCGACCCACCGGTTCAACTGCGCCGGGTCGAAATTGCCCGCGACCACCAGCACCGCATTGTCGGGCCGGTAATAGGTCGCGTGGAAGGCGCGGACGTCGTCGATCGTCGCGGCTTCGAGATTCTCCAGGCTGCCGATGCCTGGCCGCGCATAGGGATGCACGCGATAGCTGATTTCAGGATAATAGATCGAATAGAGCTTACCGTAGGGGGTCGCCAAGGTGCGGAGACGAAGCTCCTCCTTCACGACGTCGCGCTCGGAGGCGTAGCTGACCGGCTCGACCACCAGGCTCGCCATGCGATCGGCCTCGGCGAACAGCAGCCGTTCGAGGTGATTGGCCGGGACGACCTCGTAATAATTGGTATAATCGTCGTTGGTCGAGGCGTTGTTATAGCCGCCGACATCCTCGGTCAGCCGATCGAAATTCTCCGACTTCAGGTTGCGCGTCGCCTTGAACATCAGATGTTCGAACATGTGGGCGAAGCCGGACTTGCCCTTGGGATCGTCCTTCGAGCCGACATCGTACCAGACCTGGACCGAGACGTTGGCGGTCTTGGTATCGCGGATCGCATAGACCCGCAGGCCATTGGCGAGCGTGCGGACGGTATAGGCGATCGGCTTGACGGCGGTTGCGCTGACGGCCGCAGCCTTTGGCGCGGGTTTCTTGGGTGGTGCAGCGGTGGCGGCGAGGGGAAGCAGGGCGGCGCCCATCAGCAGGGCGGCACGTGTCAGACGCATTCAAGTCTCCGCAAAGGAGGTGAGGATGACGCCGATGTGTCGCGCTAAACCGCCGCCTGTCAATCGCCCGCCGTCGCCAGCGACAAGCGTCGGCGATCAGACGCGAAACGTCATCCACGCTTCTTGTTGCGGTTGGCGTAGAGCATTGCCGCTGCGACCGCCGCCGACCCGACGCCCGCGCCCAATGCCGCCATGCCCCATTTGCTCAGCTTCGCCGGCTCCGGCGTGCCTTCGGCGCCCTTCTGACGCTCCTTGGCAATCCGCGCCGCGGCCATGATCTCATTCTCTTCTTCGGGCTTGTCGGTCACGCTCACTCTCCTCGACCCTGTCCGTAGCGCGCCCGGAATCCGCTCGCAAATGCGTTCAGCGTTCCCTGGGCGATTGCCGCGCGCAAGTCCGCCATCAACGCCTGGTAGAACCAAATGTTGTGCTCGGTCATCAACATCGCGCCAAGAATTTCTCCGGCGCGGACGAGATGGTGGAGATAGGCGCGTTCCCAGGTTGCGCAGACCGGGCAGCCGCATTCGGGATCGAGCGGCCCCTGATCCTCGGCGAACTTCGCATTGCGGATGTTGATCGGACCGGTCCGCGTGAACGCCTGCCCCGTCCGCCCCGAGCGCGTCGGCAGCACGCAATCGAACATGTCGACCCCGCGCTCGACCGCGCCGACGATATCGTCCGGCTTGCCTACGCCCATCAGGTAGCGCGGCTTGTCGGCGGGAAGCTGCCCCGGCGCGAAGTCGAGACAGCCGAACATCGCCGCCTGCCCCTCCCCCACCGCGAGCCCGCCAATCGCATAGCCGTCGAACCCGATCTCGGTCAGCGCCGCCGCACTCTCACCCCGCAATTGTTCGTCCAGCGCGCCCTGCTGGATGCCGAATTGGGCGGCGTGATCCGCATGTTCGCCGCCACCGAGAAACGCGTCGCGCGATCGCCGTGCCCAGCGCATCGACCGCGCCATCGCCGCCGCCTGGACCGCGGGCGTGGAGGTCGTGGGCACCAGTTCGTCGAACGCCATGACGATGTCCGATCCCAGCAGGCGCTGGATTTCCATCGACCGCTCCGGGCTCATCAGATGCCGCGTACCGTCGAGATGGCTCTTGAACTCGACCCCATTCTCGTCGCGCTTGGTCAGCTCGGACAGGCTCATCACCTGATAGCCGCCGCTATCGGTCAGGATCGGCCGATCCCAGCCCATGAAATGGTGCAAGCCGCCCAGCCGCGCGACGCGTTCGGCAGTCGGGCGGAGCATCAGATGATAAGTATTGCCCAGGATGATGTCGGCACCAGCCGCGCGGACATCGCCGGGCTTCATCGCCTTGACCGTGGCGGCGGTGCCGACAGGCATGAAGGCCGGCGTGCGGATCGTGCCGCGCCGCATCGCGATTGAGCCGGTACGCGCCTTGCCGTCGGTGGCGTGGATTTTGAAATCGAAACGGGGGTTCATGCGCGCGCTCTACCCACGCGCCTGCCGCCTTGTCGACCTCAGGTCAGATAGTCGATCACGTCTTGCGGCGTCGCAAACGTCTTGTCGGGCTTCATCGCCATCAGCATTTCCGGGTTGGCGTAGCCCCATAACACCGCGCCGGCACCGATCCCGACCGCGCGTGCGGCGTCGATGTCGCGCGTTTCGTCGCCGATCGACAGAATCGCGCTGGGCGGAAGGCCGCTCGCCTTGATCGCCTGGCGGAACTTGCGCACCTTGCCGAACAGGCCCGAGCCGCAAAAGAAGCGCTCGATCCGCGCAGAATCCGCCGCCCCCAAAATGGCCCGGACATTGGCTTCGGAGTTGGACGAGCAGACGAACATCCTGACCTTGGCCTCGTCGATCATCCTCAACATGTCGCGGACGCCGTCGAACAAATGGATCTGGTCCGTGTTCCGTCCGAACCGGGCGCGAACATGGCGCGCGATCAGCGGCAGTTTCCAGCGCGAGATGCCAAGATGGTCGATCACTTCGCGCGTGGTGCGCTTGCGCAAGCCCTCCACTTCGTCGGGATGGACGCTGCGGAACCGGAAGCGCGCGGCGAGATCGTCGACGATCGACAGGAACCAGTGGCCGCTGTCAGACAGCGTCCCATCGAAATCGAAAATGACCAATTGATAGGGAGGCCGAGCGGCTGCCACGATTATCCGCCTCGTTTCCCGCGTTTCCCACCATCGCCCATCGGGAAGGCGCGGATCGTCAGCAGTTCGGCACGCGTCAGCACGCCGTCCTTGTCCTTGTCGAGCCGGGTGAAGATCTGATCGAACTTCGCCTGGAGCTCGGCCAGCGTGATCTGGTTATCGCTGTCGGTGTCGGTCTCGTAAGCACCGGGCAAGGCATTGGGATCGCCCAGCCATTTCTGCGCCCAGTCCGAAAAGGCGATATAGCCGAGCTTGCCGGTATGGGCCGTATCTATCGCAGCGAAGCTCCTGGCTACGCCCTTGCGCATCTCGTCGCGCGTCACCCGGCCGTCGCCGTCGGTGTCGAACGTGGCGATCATCATCGCCACCGGCTCGACTACCAAGATCGGCGGCGCGGCGATCGATACGGGCGCGTTCTTCTTGCTGCCGAGCGGAATCGGAACGCGATTGTCGTTCTGCGCGGCCGCCGGTCGGGACAGGCCGATCGCCAGCAAGGCGGAGGCGACCATGAGCGTCCGGGGAGCCAGGGCGAAGCCGCGGCGGATGGCTGGCGTCAAGCGATTCGGCGGCATGGCGACAGGCTGTGCCCCAGCGGCGCGGGCTCGGCAACAGTGACCAGCCTTTCAGCGCGTTAACGGATCGGAACCGACGCCCCCGCATAGGGATCGTAGGGCGCCGGCACCCCGGATGATTGGACATTCGGTGGGGGCGGCGGAGGCGGCGCGACGACGACCACAGGAGGCGCGGTATCGCCGCCCACGCCACTGGCCGCATAGCGCAGCCCGTTCACGATGGCCGACGCGCCGAACAGGATGAAGCAGCCCAGGACGACGGTCGCGCCATGGCGGATATTGACGCGCCCCGTCAGCATACCGAATCCGATCGCCGCGATCGCGATCACCGCGATGGACGTCGCGACCGTCCCGAGCAGCAGATCCTGCAACCACGATATCGCCGCAACGAGCACGCTGGACCCCGCGGGGGAGTCGGCAAGCGAAGTCGGGGCGTAGGAGAGGAGCACGTGCGGATGTTACGCCGATCGCGTCGGTAGCAACAGACTGGCATCGCCATAAGAATAGAAGCGGTATCCTTGCGCGATCGCATGCGCGTATGCCGCCTGCATCCGCTCCAGCCCCATCAGCGCCGAGACCAGCATGAACAGGGTCGATTTCGGGAGGTGGAAATTGGTCATCAGCCCGTCGATCCCGCGGATCGGCACGCCCGGCGTGATGAAGATCGCGGTATCGCCCTCGAACGGGTGGACGCGCCCCACCTTATCCGCCGCGCTCTCGATCAGCCGCAGGCTGGTGGTGCCGACCGCGATCACGCGGCCGCCGGCGGCGCGGGTGGCATTGATGCGATCGGCCGTGGCGGTGTCGATGCGACCCCATTCGGCGTGCATCTTGTGCTCGTCGGTGTCCTCGACCTTGACCGGCAGGAACGTCCCCGCGCCGACGTGAAGCGTCAGCGTGACATGGCCTATGCCGGCCGCATCCAGCGCCGCCACCAATTCGGGCGTGAAATGCAGAGCGGCGGTCGGCGCCGCGACCGCGCCGGGCTCGTTCGCGAACATCGTCTGATAGTCGTCGGCGTCGCGCGCATCGGTCGGCCGGCGTGCGGCGATATAGGGCGGGAGCGGCATCCGTCCGGCGCGGTCGAGCAGCAATTCGACCGGCTCGTCACCGCCGAAATCGAGGGCGAAGCTGCCGTCTTCGGCGCGGTCCGCGGCGATCGCGGTGACGCCCGCGCCGAAATCGATCGTCTCGCCCTCGCGCAGCCGCTTGGCATTGCGGATGAACGCCCGCCAGCGCCGCGGCCCCTCGCGCTTGTGGAGCGTCGCACCGATCCGCGGCCCAGGCGCGCTCTGCGCGCCGTCACCCGAACGACTCCCGCGCATACCCTCGAGCTGCGCCGGGATCACGCGGGTGTCGTTGAACACCAGCAGATCGCCGCACCGCAACTCGCCCGGCAGGTCGCTGACCAGACGGTCGCGTGTCTCGCCGTCGAGGCCCGCACCATCGAGCACGAGCATCCGCGCTGCGTCGCGCGGGCTGGCCGGGCGCAGCGCGATCCGCTCGGGCGGCAAGTCGAAGTCGAACAGGTCGACGTCCACGCCGTCCCTCGCGTCAGTTGATCGTGATTATTTCTTGGCCGGAGCCGGCGCCTTGTCCGCCGGAGGCGTCTTTCCGGCAGGCGTCGGCGTGGTCAGCGTCGGCGCGGGCGCCAAAACGGGGGCCGGCGGCGGCGGAGGCGGCGGGGGCGCGCTATAGGGCGGCGGATTATCCGCAGCGATATAAGCGTGGTAGATTATCGATGGGTTCGCCGGCGGCTCGCCGCGCTCGACCGCATCGACATATTCCATGCCGGAGATGACGCGCCCGAAGACCGTGTACTTCTTGTCGAGCGCCAGCTTGGGCAGGAATACGATGAAGAACTGGCTGTTGGCGCTGTTTTCAGCCTTGGCCTTGTCCTCCGGCGAGGCGTCCGGGGCCGCACCCTCGCGCGCCGCCGCCACCGCGCCGCGCACGTGCGGCAGATAGTTGAACTCGGCGGGCACATCGGGAAGCGTCGAACCGCCGGTGCCGTCGCCCTTGGGATCGCCGGTCTGCGCCATGAAGCCGTCGATCACGCGGTGGAATTTGAGCCCGTCATAGAAATGCTGGCGAGTGAGCGTCTTCACCCGCTCGACCATCTTGGGCGCTACATCGGGCCGCAGCCAGATCACCACCCGGCCGCCGGTCGACAGATCGAGATAGAGCAGATTTTCCTTGTCGGTCATCGGCGGCGGCGCGAGCCGCGCCGTTACCGGCGGAGTCGGGGGCGCCTTCTGCTTCTTGGCAGCGATCGAAGGACTGCCGGCGATCGCGACACTCATCATCGCAATCAGGCCGAAAAAGAAACGCATGGGCACTCCGGAAAAGACGGTCGTTCGGTGTGGGGGCTTAGAGCAATTATCGCCAAGCGCCAATGCGCAGTGCGTGCGGCTTTTTTGAGGCAGGTTTGGTGTCGTTGCCGCGGATGCAGCTCGAAAAATGACTCGCACAAAGTCACGAAGACGCGAAGATCCGATCGCATGAAGGCGTGGGCGCCGGGCGGTGCAGGCCGTAGGGCGGTCCACCGCGCAAAAGGGAGCCTCGCATCGCGAGGCTCAACAAACCTCCGCGCGCGCTGCGCCTCTGCGCGAACCAATCCTGCCCGTCTTTGCGCCTTCGTGTCTTTGTGCGAGCAAAATCACTCGCCGACCTAAGCTCGCCGCAGGCCGTCGCGGTCGATTCGCGCGATCACCTCGTCGCGGATGCTGGGCGTGACGAATTTGGAGATGTCGCCGCCGAACACCGCGATTTCCTTGACCAGCCGGCTGGCGATCGGCTGGAGCGAGACGTCGGCCATCAGGAACACCGTCTCGACGCGGTGATTGAGTTGACGGTTCATGCCCGTGAGCTGATATTCATATTCGAAGTCGGTGACGCCGCGGATGCCGCGGATGACGATCGACGCCCCCTGGCTGTCGGCGAAATCCATCAGCAGCGAACTGAACCCGACCACTTCGATATTGTCGATGCCCGTCGCCTCGACCTCGCGGCGAACGATCGCAATCCGCTCGTCGTCGCCGAACAGCGGGGCCTTGGCGATGTTGGTGGTAACCCCGATCACCAGCCGGTCGACCAGCTTCGCGCTGCGCCGGATGATATCCATATGCCCCAGCGTGATCGGATCGAACGTGCCGGGGTAGACCCCGGTGCGAATGGTCATGCCCCCGTCCTTTTGGCTAGTGGTCGCGTTCCAGCACGTAGCGCGCGATCCCGCGTAGCAGGTCGGCCTCCTGCCCATAGGTGCGCAGATGATCGATCGCCTGGTCGACCAGCATGCGTGCCTGGCCCCGCGCGCGATCGACGCCGAGCAGGGAGACGAAAGTCTCCTTCCCCGCGCCCTCATCCTTTCTCAGCTTCTTGCCCGCCTTTTCCTCGTCGCCCTCGACGTCGAGCAAATCGTCGGAGATCTGGAAAGCGAGGCCGATGTCGCGGGCATAGCCGCGCAGGCCCGTCCGCCCCTCCGGCGCGACGCGGCCCAGGATCGCGCCCATCTCGACCGCGCAACTGATCAACGCACCGGTCTTGAGCGCCTGCAGCCGCGTGACGGTGTTGAGGTCGAACGTCTGGCTCTCGGCCTTCAAATCCATCATCTGCCCGCCGGCCATGCCGGCAGGTCCCGCCGCGCGCGCAAGCTCGAGCACCAATTCTGCGCGGACAAAGGGATCGGGATGAGTGGCCGGATCGGCGAGCCATTCGAACCCCAAAGCATGCAGGCTGTCGCCCGCCAGTATCGCCGTCGCTTCGTTGAAGGCGCGATGCACGGTCGGCTTGCCGCGGCGCAAATCGTCATCGTCCATCGCCGGCAGATCGTCGTGAATCAGCGAATAGACATGGACCGCCTCGATCGCGCAGGCGGTGCGCGCGGCGCATTCGCGATCGACACCGAACAGGCCGGCGGTCGCGAAGACGAGCAACGGGCGCAACCGCTTGCCGCCGCCGATCGCCGCATGCCGCATCGCCTGGTACAATTCGGCGCGCGCGTCGGCCGGCACCGCGAGCATCACGTCGAAGCGCCGATCGACCTCCGCGCCCACCTGGGTCAACGCTGCCTTGAGCGACGAAGAAGTAGCCACGGCGCCGTCTCTCATGCGGCGTTGAACGGCGCGACGCCCGCGGGGCGCCCATCCGAATCGAGCCGGATCGCCTCGATCCGCGCCTGCGCCGCGTCGAGCCGCTCGGTACATTTCTGACGCAGACGCGTGCCTTCTTCATAGAGGCGAATCGCGTCATCCAATTTCGCCTCGCCGCTTTCGAGCTGGCGGACGATTTCCTCGAGGCGCTTCAGCGCGTCCTCGAACGACAGGTCATCGATCGGCGTGTCCATCCGCCACGCTATGGGGCAGCGGACCGGCGGGAGCAACCGCCGATCCGCCTCTTACCATTAAGCGATATGCAGCAGCCGCGCGACGAAGATCAGCACCATACCGCCAATGATCGACGCGATGAGACCCGCCGGATGGAGAGGCTCGCCCGCCTTGCGATTGACCATCTGCAGCACGAAACCGGCCACGAACGAACCGGCGATGCCCAGCAGGATCGTGACGATCCAACCGGCGTGGACGGGACCGGGATAGAACCAGCGCGCCAGCGCGCCGACGATCAATCCGATGACGATCATGCGGATGATACCCATTATTCTCTCTCCTTAGGCCATTGGCGTCAGCAGGATTGCATGACCGTTGCGGTTGCACAATGACTCGTTCGAAGAGTGGTTCCCCGGAGAATTCCAACTGCGGGACCCGCCATCGAGGCCGTGCGTTCGGCTGACCGAAAACGAGAGGCAACGCCTATGTTTACCAGCATCAATCCCGCCACCGGGCAACCCGGCCAGCGCTTCGCCGAACTGACCGACGCGCAGGTCGACGCGCGGCTCGCCAAGGCGCACGAGGTCTTCCTCGCCTGGCGTGAGAGCGGCCTCGACGACCGCATGACCCTGCTTCGCCACATTGCCGAGCGGTTCGAGGATGACAAGGGCCGGCTGGCGCGGATCGCCACCGAGGAAATGGGCAAGACGCTGAAATCGGCGATTGCCGAGGTCGAGAAATGCGCCTCCGCCTTCCGCTATTACGCCCGGCACGGGGCACAATTGCTCAAGTCCGTGGAGGTCGACACGCCGGTCGGCCATGCCGTGGCGCGCTGGCTGCCGATGGGGCCGGTGCTCGCGGTGATGCCGTGGAATTTCCCTTATTGGCAGGTAGTCCGCTTCGCCGCGCCGGCGATCATGGCGGGCAATGTCGGGCTGCTGAAACACGCGTCTTCAGTCCAGGGATGCGCCGCCGCGCTGGAGGAGACCATACTGGCGGCTGGCGCACCCGAAGGCCTGTTCCAGAACCTGGCGATCAAATCGGGGAAGGTCGCCGACCTGATCGCCGATGAGCGCATCGTCGCGGTGACGCTGACCGGCAGCGAAGGCGCGGGCGCCAAGGTTGCCGAAGCCGCGGGGCGCGCTCTCAAGAAGGTCGTGCTCGAACTCGGCGGATCGGATCCGTTCGTGGTCATGCCATCCGCCGACATAACGCTTGCCGCCAAGACCGCGGTCACCGCGCGCACCCAGAATACCGGCCAGTCGTGCATCTGCGCCAAGCGCATGATCGTCCATGCCGATGTCTATGACGATTTCATGCACGCATTCTCGGCCGGCATGAAAGCGGTGAAGACCGGCGACCCGATGGATCCGGAGACCGAGATGGGTCCCCTATCTTCGGAGGAGCAGCGCGACACCGTGCTCGGCCAAATGGACAAGTTCCGCGACGCCGGCGCGACCTTGCTGTTCGGAGCGGAGAAACCCGATCTCCCGGGCGCCTATCTGACGCCTGGCGTGCTGGTCGATATCGATCCCGACAGCGACGTCGCCAAGGAGGAAGTGTTCGGCCCCGTCGCGATGGTGTTCAAGGTCAAGGATATCGACGAGGCGATCGCGCTCGCCAACGATGTGCCGTTCGGGCTGGGATCGTCGGTCTGGACCAATGACGACGCCGAAAAGGAGCGCTTCGCTCGCGACATCGCCGCCGGCATGACTGCGGTCAACCGCATGCTCTCTTCGACTCCCGAGGCGCCGTTCGGCGGGGTCAAGCGCTCCGGCCATGGCCGCGAACTGGGTCCTTGGGGCCTGCACGAATTCATGAACTTGAAGGCCGTGATCGGCTGACCGCGGCGAACCAACTTGGCATCTAGGTCCAGTCTGCCCTCCCCGACCGAGGAGGGCAGACCATGGCGCTTCAGAGCGAAACGCCGCCATCGACGTTCAGCGTCGTCCCGGTGATGAACGTCGCATCCGGTCCGGCCAGAAAAGCGGCCACGCCGGCGATTTCTTCGACTGCGCCGAACCGGCCCAGCGGCACCGATTGCCTCAAAGCGTCGGCGAGGTCACCGGTCGGCGCCATATCGGTATCGATCGGACCCGGCTGGATCACGTTGACGAGGATGTTCCGAGGCGCGAGATCCTTCGCCCAACCGCGGCCCAGTCCGGCAACCGCTGCCTTCGTCGCGCCATAAGTCGATATTCCGCCGAACGGCGCACGGTCGGCCGCAACCGATCCGATCAGGATGATGCGGCCGCCATCGCCCAGGTGCGGCAGAGCGGCGCGCGTGCCGACATGCAACCCGCGGACATTGACCCCGAACTGGCGCGCGAACGACTCGTCGGTATCTTCCTCGATCGCAGCGAATTCCGCGACGCCAGCATTGTGAACCAGGATGTCGATGCCACCGAGCGCTGCCGCGGCCGCTTCGATTCCCGCGCGCTGCGAGGCATCATTACTGGCATCGGCCTGAATCGCCACCGCCTTGCCGCCTGCCTGTTCGATCGCTGCTACCGTCGCGTCGGCGGCGGTCTTGTTGCCGGCATAAGTGATCGCGACCTCTGCGCCATCGGCGGCAAGCCGCTTGGCGATCGCCGATCCGATCCCCCGCGATCCACCCGTGACGAGTGCCTTTTTGCCGCCAAGGGCATTGCTATGGGACATGTGTCTTCTCCGAAATTCCGTGCCCGCGATCACGACCTCGTGCGCTGCCGGCCACGGTGATCTGGGAGGCAAGATCCGATAGTTCAATATTCCCGAACTATGAAAATCAAGAACCATTCCTATATTTGGGCAATGCCCCGCTTTACCCATCCGCGATTAGAGGACGTGCCGCTCGACCTGGCGCTCCACGCGCTGGCCGATACGAATCGGCTGGCGATCGTCGCGCGGCTGGCTGCGGCCACGGGGTTGAGCTGTTCGAACACGACACCGTGCGACGCGCCGGTTCCCAAGAGCACGCTGTCCAACCATCTGAAGACGCTGCGCGCCGCCGGCCTGATCGAAACAACCCAATCCGGTCGCGAGATGATCAACGTGCTGCGCCGCGCCGAGTTTGACAGACGCTTTCCGGGCCTGCTCGATGCAGTCCTTGCCAACGCCGCTTGAAGCGCGTTCGCCGCTGGGGCAGACGACGGCTATGCCAGACACCGGAACGACCGATCAAGCCCGCGCGATGCTCGAACGGGTATCGCCGGAAGGACGTGCACGTGCGCTAAAAGCGCAGCGTCGGCGGCAGGCCGCGACTAACAGACTGCTGCTGCGCTGCTTGATAGCGGGGCTAATCATCGCGGCTTTGCTCACCATCGCGATCCAGCTCGGCGTACCGATTGGATCTGCGGGTCTGCTCGGCGCGTTCGCTGGCTGGGTAGCTACATGCGTCGCCATCGCGACGGCGTCGCGCGAACGCCCAGCAACGAGCGATGTGTTGGCGGCGACCTGGTTGCACCAATTGCCCGATGTCGCCGGCCGCTGGCTGGAGGGGCAGCGGGCCGCTTTGCCCGCGCCTGCGCTTCGGGTCGCCGATGACATCCTCCACCGGCTGGAGGGAATGACACCGCAACTGGCGCAACTCGATCCCAAGGAGCCGGCGGCGGACGCGGTGCGCAAATTGCTGTGCGTCGAGCTACCTGACCTCATCACTGGGTATCACGCCGTCCCGCCGAGCTTGCGCGACCGCGCCGGGAGCGGTGGGCAGAGTGCGGATAGCCATCTGGTCGAAGGACTCGGCGTGATCGACGCCGAGGTCGCGCGGATGACCGAGCAGCTGGCGCGCGGGGCATTCGATGAGGTGGCGACGCAGCGACGGTATCTGGAACTGAAATATGACGGGGCGGGGTCGCTGGAGGGTTAGGAGCCGTCATGGACGGAATCGCGACCGTGTGGATTCACATTCGAAGTGCAACGGGTTGAGGAAGGCCTCGGCGGGGGTTTGGAAGCCGAGGCATTTTCTGGGGGTATGGTTGTAGTTTGCGAGGATGGCGTCGAGGCTGTCGTTAGACAAGCTGGAGATGTCGGTTTTGCGGGGGAGGTTGCGTCTGAGGCGTCCGATGGCGTTTTCGACGCCGCCTTTTTGCCAGGGCGCACGGGGGTCGCAGAAGTAGGTTTGTGCGCCGAGTTGGCTGGCGATGCGCTGGTGGCGTGCGAACTCGGTACCGTTATCGAAGGTGATCGAGCGGCGCAGGCTGGGCGGCATGGGCTGGAGCATGCCGATCAGGGCGGTCGCTACGGGATCGGCCTTGAGGCTGTTCTGGCGCAGGGCGATGGTGAGCCGGGATCGGCGTTCGTGGGCGATGAGGATGGCCTGTCCCTGGGTTGAGAAGAGCATGGCGTCGGCTTCCCAATGGCCTGGCTGGACGCGTGTAGCGATGTCTGGCGGACGGGCGTGGATCGGCGTTCGGCCCTCCTGCCAGCGCAGCCACGGTCCGCCCTTGGTGCGCCAGCCGCGCTTGTATTTGGCGCGGGGCAGATACTGGCGCCAACGGCGATCGTTGGTCCGTTTGAGCTGGGCATAGACGAAGCGATAGATCGTCTCGTGGCTGATGATCCGGCGCCCTGCCTCGCGCGCCAGCCGCCCGGCGATCTGCTCGGGCGACCAGCCTTCGCCAAGGCGATCGAGGATGGCTTCGCGCAAAGCATCCTCACGCTCCAGCCGGGCACCGCTCCAGCGCCGGGCATCGGTCTGCTGCTGCGCATAGGCTGGACGATAGCCGATCCGCGACCCGCTGTTCCGCTTCAACTCCCGCGAGACGGTCGACGGCTGGCGATCCAGAGCTGCAGCGATCTGCCGGATCGATTGCCCGGCTTCATGAAGCCGGGCAATCGATGCCCGCTCCTCGAACGATAGCTGACGGTACGACATGGCAACACCTGATTGAGGTGTTGCACTTCGTTTGTGAACTCAGACCGCGGCCTCCCGCGTTTGAGAATACCAACCTCAGCTATTCACCGACAGCACCAGCTTCGGGTCCGGTATCCGATCCGTCTCCGCCATCCCCTCGATCGGCAGCACCGCCGTCCCGATCGCGAAGAACTCGATTACATGGGTCGACCAGCCGTGATTGCCTTCGTGCAGGTCGGCCCCGACCACGCCCTCTGCCCCTGCGCGGCTCGCTTCGAGCTGCATTCGTTCCATCGCGATCTCGCGCGCCTCATAAAGCGCAACCGAGAAGTTGGTCAGCTCGACATTCTGCCCGATCGTGCCGAGCGAGGCGAACGGACCGCGCCGCGCGACGTGATAGACGCAACTACCCATCACCATCTCGAGCGGCCGATAGCCGGCCTGGAGCAGCGTCCAGAAATCCTGCCCGCTGAGCGCTGAGGTGAACGGCTCGCCACGGGGGCCCTTGAAGCCCTGATGGCCCTTGGCGTGGACGATGCCGGTGCCGATCGCGACGAATTCGAGCACCTTGTCATCCCATTCGAGCCGCTTGACCGTCAGCCGCACGCCGACGACGCCGTCCGCGCCCATTTGCTGCGCCTCCGCTTTCATCCGCTCCATCGCCAGCGCGCGCGCTTCGTACATCGCGGTCGACAGCACATCCATTTCGACCGACGAGCCCCAGCCGGCCATTTGAAAGCCGACATGATAGATGCACGAGCCGACGCAGAGGCCGATCGGCTCGAACCCTGCCTTGCGCACCAGCAGAAACTCGTTGACCGAGAAATCCGATGTGAAGACGCCGTCCGGATGCCCCTCGCGCCGCAACCCCGCGAGCCGCGCCAACGCGTGTTCGGGGATGGGCTGGCTAGTGTCGGCCATCAAATGCTTCCTTCCTGATCGTCCATGTCGCTGCCATAGCTCGAATGGCGCGGCCCATTACCCGCCCCCAGCGGCGAGGCCCGGTCGCGCATGTCGAGCACCATCTCCACCTCGTGGCTGACGCCTTCGCCGCGCTCGACTTCGACCACCGTGCCGATGACGATGTGACGGCCGAGATATTGCGGCGGCTGCTTGTCGCGCTCGCGGCGGAGCAATTGCCCGAACTGCGTATGCGCCAGGACTCCGTTGCCTTGCTGCGCAGCAGCCCGCCGCAATTCCGCGTGCGCCTGGCGCCGTATCCCTTCCCAGAATTCGGTCAGGTCCATGATCGGTTGGTTGGTCCAGGAATTCATCGCGCGCTGGGTTTGCCAGGCGCCGCCATTGGTCCAGGCATTGTTGAGATACCAATCGAACTGCGCGCCGACCGCGATCCCGACGGGAACGATACCGGCCTCGAGCAGCCGGACGAATTCCAGCGCGGGCACGGTGGCGACGACCGGCTTCGGTGTCGGCTTCAGACCCGCGATCTTAACCGCCGTGCCGATCAGGGTGAAGTCCATGCTGGCGCCGATCGAATGCCGCAACGTGCGCATACGGACGTCCACCACGGCATTGGCACCGGCCGCCGCCGCCTCGCGCTGGAGGCGGCCAAGCGCCTTGTGCCAGCCTTCGGCATGGCCCTCGGTCCAGCTATAGCCATAATGGTACCAGCAAGTGCCTGAAACGGTCGCGACCGGCCGGATGCCATGGGTTCTGGCGAGCAGCAATTCCGCCGGCGTCATGCTGGCGACCCAGGGTGTCGATCCGGCCGCGGCACACACCAGCCGCTCCTCGACAAAGCCAGGCAATCCATGATGTTCGAGGGCGACCGTCCATTCGGCGGCGCGTTGCTCGTGATCGACGGGTTCGATCGGATTCATGCGATGCGTGTCATGGCAGGATAAGACGGCCAACTCAATCGGGTCAGCAGCGTTGACCTACGAATTTTCGGATGGGGTTGCGCTGCGCCTGCGAAAGGCATAGCCGCGTCGCGATCGCGCGACGCATAGGGATTGACGATGGCCGAGTTCAGCCTGCCGAAGAACAGCAAGATCCGCAAGAACGGCACGGTCCATAAGGCGCCAGAGGGCGCCACCAATATCCGCCGTTTCAAAATCTATCGCTACGATCCCGATACCGGCGAGAATCCGCGTTACGACATTTTCGAGGTCGACCTCGACACTTGCGGCCCGATGGTGCTCGACGCGCTGATCAAGATGAAGTCCGAGCAGGATTCGTCGCTGACCTTCCGCCGCTCGTGCCGCGAAGGGATTTGCGGATCGTGCTCGATGAACATGGACGGCAAGAACGGCCTCGCCTGCACGACCGCGATCGAGGACTGCAAATCGGAAGTCACGATCACGCCGCTACCGCACATGGAAGTGATCAAGGACCTCGTCCCCGATTTCACCCATTTTTACGCGCAATATGCATCGATCAAGCCGTGGCTGCAGACGGTCACTCCGCCGCCCGCGGGCAAGGAGCGGTTGCAGAGCCCGGAGGATCGCGAGAAGCTCGACGGCCTCTACGAATGCATCCTGTGCGCCTGTTGCTCGACCAGCTGCCCGAGCTATTGGTGGAACAGCGACAAGTTCCTCGGCCCGGCAATCCTGCTCCAGGCGTATCGCTGGCTCGCCGACAGCCGCGACGAGATGACCGGCGAGCGTCTCGACCAGCTCGAGGATCCGTTCCGCCTTTATCGCTGCCACACGATCATGAATTGCGCCAACGCTTGCCCCAAGGGCCTCAACCCGGCCAAGGCGATCGCCGAGATCAAGAAGTTGGAAGCCGAGCGGATCGTCTGATCCAATCTTCCGTTCGCCCCGAGCGTGTCGAGGGGGCGTGACCGGAACACGAACGGATTTTAGTTGGACGACGCCCCTTCCCCTCTCTTCCTTTACGGCGACGATCCTGATCTGCCCGGCTGGAAACGCTGGCAGTTCCGCGATTCGACCCGGTTCAATGCGTTTCTCGAACCGCTCCAGGTGAAGCTGGAGGGCAGCATCGCGCGGGTCCGCATGATGCCGCGGCACGAGCATTCGAACATGCGCGACAACGTTCATGGCGGGGCCCTGCTCGGATTCATGGATGTATCGCTGTTCGCCGCCAGCCGGGCGTTCGGGTGCCTGAGCGCCGGCGGGGCGGTAACGCTGGACCTGTCGGCGCAATTCATCGGCGGCGGGATGATTGGCGAGCCGCTCGAGGCACATATCGAATTGCTCCGCGAAACCAGCCGGATGCTGTTCCTGCGCGGGCTGATCGTCCAGGAAGGGCTGCCGACGATCGCGAGCTTTACCGGGACGCTGCGGAAATCGAGCCCGCCGCCGGGAACGGTATAATCTCCAACTCAGTCACCCTCACCCTTCCGCGCCTTTGGCGCTCCCTCCCTCTCCCAATGGGAGAGGGAAGGGGCCCGCGCGGCGTAGCCGCGTGGGAAGGGTGAGGGTGACCACGGTCCTCCAGCAATATCACGCGTTGATCGCCGCCGGCGAACTGCGCGCGGACCCGGACCAGGAAGCCGCCGCCCGGCGCCTCGACCGCCTCCAGCAGGAACTCGAGGCCCAGCCCAAACGCGGCTCGGTGCTTTGGCGCGCGCTCGGCCGCAAGCCCGACTCCCCGCGCGGCGTCTATATGTGGGGCGATGTCGGGCGCGGCAAATCGATGCTGATGGACCTGTTCTTCGGGTGCCTCGCGATCAACCGCAAGCGCCGCGTCCATTTCGCCGAGTTCATGCTCGAAGTGCATCAGCGCATCGCAGAGGAGCGCAGGAAGGAAGCCGGCGACCCGATCGCCCCGGTCGCCGCCGCATTGGCCGAGCAAGCCCGCCTGCTCGCGTTCGACGAGATGATGGTGACCAATTCACCCGACGCGATGATCCTGTCGCGCCTGTTCACCGCGCTGATCGAGGCGGGCGTGACCGTCGTCACCACGTCCAACCGCCCGCCACGCGATCTCTACACGAACGGGCTCAACCGCGAGCATTTCCTGCCCTTCATCGACCTGATCGAGAGCCGCCTCGACGTACTGCCGCTGAACGGTCCGGTCGATTACCGCCGCGACCGGCTGGGTCAGCAGGAAACCTGGCTGGTGCCGAACGGCCCCGACGCGACCCGCAACCTGTCCGCCGCCTTTTTCCGCCTGACCGACTATCCGCCCGAGGATGCCGCGCACGTGCCGAGCGAGGATATTCCGGTCCAGGGCGGGCGTACGCTTCACGTGCCCAAATCGCTCAAGGGCGTGGCGGTGTTCAGCTTCAAGAAGTTGTGCGGCGAGGCGCGCGGCAGCGCCGACTATCTCTCCATCGCACGGCGCTTTCACACGGTCATCCTGGTCGGTATCCCCAAGCTCGGGCCCGAGAACCGCAACGAGGCGGCGCGCTTCGTCTCGCTGATCGATGCGCTCTACGAGCACAAGGTCAAGCTGCTCGCCGCTGCCGACGCCGAACCGGCCCAGCTCTACGAGAAAGGCGACGGCCGCTTCGAGTTCGAGCGCACCGTCAGCCGCTTGGAGGAGATGCGCTCCGACGAGTATCTCGATTCCGGGCACGGTATCGACTGAACGGGATCAGATCAGCGCCAGGCTGTCGAGGTCGAGCGCCATTCGCGCGGGGCGCTCCGCCATCGCCGCGAACATGCGGTCGCCGCGTTCGGTACGTTCAACATAATTGGCGGCGTTGATCGCCATGATCATCCCGGCGAACGCGTTGCGGCAATAGTCGCGCCAGAACGGCTCGGCATCGAGCGCTTCGCCGAGCGCCGCCCGGCGCGCGAGATAGGCATCGACCAGGCCGCGCTCTCGCGCGCGGCGCTCGGCCGGATCGGCGAAGCTGGTGCCGATCAGATAGGCCACGTCGTTCGCCGCCCGCCCCATCGCCACCGTCTGCCAATCGAGCAGGCACGCGGTGCGTCCGCTTGGGTCGAACAGGATGTTGTCGAGCCGGAGGTCGCCGTGACGCAGGCATTCAGGCGGGGCCTCGTGATCGAGATAGGCGTCGATCCGGTCGACCAGCGCCTGGCCGAGATCGAGCACCTCGACGTCGAGCAGCCCGGCGAAACGCTCGCGAAATTGCGGGTAAGCGGCCGGCATTGCGCTGCGGACTACCACGCTGCCGGCGTTGTGATGCGCCCAAGTCAGGCTCGCCCAGTCGCCGCCCGCGGGCCGCCAGGCGTGAAGCGCGGCAGCCGCGTCGAGCGCGGCGGCGACCTGAGTCGCGCTGCCGCCCGCGATCTGATCGCCCTGACGCAGCGGCGCCATGTCTTCGATCAACAGCGCGAAATGCTGTTCGTCCTCGGCGATCGCGGCATAATAAGGCCGCGGGCACGCGACGCCGGCGGTCGGCGCGCAGTCGCGGTACCAGCCGATTTCCATGTCGTAGAGGTGGAACATGGCCGCCCCTGCCCGGCTCGTCGCGTCGGCGCTCGGGCATTTGGCGATGAAACTCGCGGGCGCGTCACCGCCATGCCAGTCGCAGGTGAAGCGATAGCTGTCGCAAACCTGCCCCGTGCCAACTGCCCGATACTCCAGCGCCGCGAGCGATCCCGCCGGCTGTGCGAACACCCGCTCGACCCAGGCCCTGTCGAAATCCTCCGGCGCGGTCGGGAAGCCGTTCACCCCGCCGGATCCAGCAAGCCGGTCAGCCCGCTCCCCGCGTGCGGACCAATGAACAATTGCTCGACCACGCCGACGCCGCGATGCGCAACGCCGTCGATCGTCAGCACCGCGTCGGCCATCGCCTGGATGTGCAGGTTGAGCATGCTCGGCGCATCGCCGAAATCCGGCGGACAGACGCCATAGGCCACGGCCAGGTCGGCACCGTGATCCATGCCGTGCCCCCATTGCGGATGGAGATAGCCCAGCCCCGACATATGGAAATGCTGGTCGCGCGGCGTCACGTCCAAGGTGCAGCCGGGCCATGGCTCCAGCCGCACCGAGGCAAGCCGCCGCGTGCCGGGATGATAGGCCGAGCCGATCGCCGCGCTGAACTCGCGCGGATCGCCATCGAGCGGCGCGATCACTCCACGGCGATTCCACGGTTCGCCCGCGCCATCGTCATTGCTGTGGAAGAAGGCGACGCGATCGGGGAAGTTGAACGGCATCCACAGCCACCAGAATTGGCGCATGCCGCCGGCCGCGGGTTGTGCGTCGGGCGCGCCGACCGGACGGATCCCCCAGCTGCGGTCGCGCGTCCCCCAATGCGTATCGGGCGCGACCGTGACGATCTGGTCACCGATCGACACGGTCCCGGACCAGCCGCCATTCTGCGTCAGCCGCGTATAGTCCATCAGCATCCGCGTCTCGTGACGCCGGGTGAAGCGCGGTTCCTCGATCGGCGCGTGACGCGCGGTGAAGGTCAGATCGGCGCGAATCGGGGAATCGTTCGGACCCACGACGACGCGCAACACCTTCAACGGCTCGATCACCTCGACGCGGATCGGGCCGACGTTCAGGTCCATCCGCTCGCCGCCGAGCGGACGCGACGCGCGCAGATTGTGCTGCATGCCATCCATCGTCACGCAGAACGCCGCGTCGATCACGCCGAGCTGGGGATACACGCCGAGCGCAGCGGCAAAGAACAGGCGGCCATCGGCGCTATAGCCGTTGAAGAAGTAGCGGTCGTAGAAATTGCGTTCGGCGCTGGCGATCGCGATCGGCTCGGGAGTCTGGTGGACCGGATAGTCGTCGCCCCGCGTCAGCATCGCCCTGCCCTCTCCCCGGCTTTCGCCGCAGTGTGGCGGACGCCTAAGGAATTGCAACACCCAGCGCATCAGGCTTTGCCGGGCGCGCCGGCGGCGGCTATGAGGCGTGCGCCGCTCCAAAGCGGAGCATCCAAGGGGAACAGAATGTCCGATCAGGACCGTGCCGCGCTCAGCAAGGTGCCGGCCGTCACCTTGGGTTTCTGGATCATCAAGGTTCTCGCGACGACGCTCGGCGAAACCGCGGGCGACACCGTCTCGATGTCGATGGACCTGGGCTATCTGCTCGGCACCGTTATCTTTCTGGTGCCCCTGATACTGCTGGTCGGGGCGCAGGTCGCGGCGCGGCGATTCCATCCGCTCCTCTATTGGGCGACGATCATCGCATCGACCACCGCCGGTACCACTATGGCCGATTTCGCCGACCGCTCGCTCGGCATCGGCTATGCGGGCGGAACGCTGGTGCTGCTCGCGCTGGTATTGGGGTCGCTCGCGGCCTGGAGGATCACGATCGGCTCGATTTCGTCGGACGATATCCGCAGTCCAAATGCCGAGGCCTTCTATTGGCTGACGATCACCTTTTCGCAGACGCTGGGCACCGCGCTCGGCGACTGGGCCGCCGACGATGGTGGCCTCGGCTATCTCGGCGGCGCGGCGCTGTTCGGCGGCGGGCTGACGGTGGTGGCGCTGCTCTACGCTACCACCAAGGTCAACCGCGTCGCCTTGTTCTGGGCGGCTTTCATCCTGACCCGGCCGCTCGGCGCCACGGTCGGCGATTTCCTCGACAAACCGCTCGGCCATGGCGGTCTCGATCTCAGCAGGCCGGTCGCCTCGCTGGCGCTTGCGGCCGCGATAGGCTTGCTTATTCTCATCCTGCCCCAGCGTGCCGGGACTCATCCGGCACGCGGGCCAACAGGAGACGCCGCATGATCGTCACCACCACCGAGAACGTCGCCGGCCACAATGTCGTCCGCAATTTGGGCCAGGTGTTCGGCGTCGTCGTCAGGAGCCGCGGGCTCGGCGGCAATATCACCGCGGGCCTGCGCTCGATCGTCGGCGGCGAGATCCCCGAATATACCAAGCTGGTCGAGGATGCCCGGCGCCACGCGATCGATCGCATGATTCAGAACGCCACGGTGATGGGCGCCAATGCCGTGGTGATGATGCGCTTCGACTCGGGCGAGATCGCGCAAGCGATGAACGAGGTTGTCGCGTACGGCACGGCGGTCATCCTCGACCCGGCCCCCTGACATGCTGCGCAACGTCGTCCTCGCGCTTGGCCTGGCGTGGCTGGCGGTTGGGCTGTGGCTCACCTTGGTCGACGCCGCCGGCTGGCCGATGTTGATCTTCCCGGCGATCATTGTCGCCGGGATCGTGTTCGAGCGCGTCAATTATCGCGGCAATGCCAGCGACACGACCGACCCGAACTGGCAGCCGACCAACGAACGCTTCCTCGACGAAGCGACTGGGCGGCCGGTTACCGTCTGGTTCAACGCCGCGACCGGCGAGCGCCGCTATGTCGACGATTGAGGCACTATTGCACTTGCGAACGAATTGCAGTAAGACTTGTTAATTCCTCCCGTTTAGCGGTTGCTTCGGGACGGCCAAGCGCCTAAGCGCCGTCGCGTTCCCGCGCGCCCTGTGCGCGCCCACTCGCGCTTAGGAGTGCTCATGGCCCGCAAGAAGATCGCGCTGATCGGCGCCGGCAATATCGGCGGCACGCTCGCCCATCTCGCCGCCCAGAAGGAATTGGGCGACATCGTCCTGTTCGACGTCGTCGAGGGCGTACCTCAGGGCAAGGCGCTCGATCTCAGCCAGTGCGGCCCGATCGACGGCTTCGACGCCAAGATCACCGGCACGAACGATTATGCCGACATCGCAGGCGCCGACGTCATTATCGTCACCGCCGGCGTGGCTCGCAAGCCGGGCATGAGCCGCGACGACCTGCTCGGCATCAACCTCAAGGTGATGAAGGCGGTCGGCGAGGGCATCAAGAACAACGCCCCCGACGCGTTCGTCATCTGTATCACCAACCCGCTCGACGCGATGGTCTGGGCGCTGCGCGAATTCTCCGGCCTGCCGCACAACAAGGTAGTCGGCATGGCCGGCGTGCTCGATTCGGCGCGCTTCAGCCACTTCATCGCCGACGAGTTCCAGGTTTCGGTCAAGGACGTGAACACCTTCGTGCTCGGCGGCCATGGCGACACGATGGTCCCGGTTGTCCAATATTCGACGGTCAACGGCATCCCCGTTCCCGACCTGATCAAGATGGGTCTGTCGACTCAGGAGCGGATCGACGCGATCGTCAAGCGCACCCGCGGCGGCGGCGGCGAGATCGTCGCCCTGCTCAAGACCGGTTCTGCCTTCTACGCGCCCGCGACCAGCGGCATCGCGATGGCCGAAGCCTATCTCAACGACCAGAAGCGCATCCTGCCCTGCGCCGCTTATGTCGATGGCCAGTACGGCGTCGACGGCCTGTATGTCGGCGTGCCGGTGATGATCGGCGCGGGCGGCGTCGAGAAGATCATCGAGATCGAGCTCGACGAGGAAGCCAAGGGCAATCTTCAGGTCTCGGTCGACGCGGTCAAGGAATTGCTGGTCGCCTGCAAGGGCATCGACGGCTCACTGGCGTGATTGCGCTGCTTGCCCTTGGACTCGCTGCCGGCAATGCCGGAGCAACGCCGCCGGATTATCCCGCCGCGGCGGTAGTCGACGCGTTCAAGGGCCTGTGCGGCAATCCGGCGTCGATCGACGTCATCCGCGCTGCCGCGCATGACAATGGCTGGATCGAATTCACCCCGGCACCGACCAGCAATCTCGGCAAGATTCTGGCGAACGGCAAAGCCATGGCGTCGCAGCTCACGCATAATGATGCGACTACGCAGAACATGCGATTGTCGTCCGTGGTGGCTTTTCGCAAGACCGTCGCCGGGCGGGATATCGAAGCAACAACCGATGCGGCGACACTTTCCACGTCGGGCAAGACGGTGACGGCTACCGGCTGTCAGATCTACGACTTCGCGGCACCGGCGATGCCCGACTACACGGCATTGGTCGCCTGGGCCGGGCGAGCACCCGACAAGAAGGTCGATACCAGCCAGATCGCGCTGTTGTCGTGGGACAATGGCCTCGCCCGCCCGATCTCGAAGCTGATGATCACATATACCCCGCGCGCCTCCGCACTCGCCGATCCGGCGCGGATGGTGCTGCTCGGCCTCGTCATCAAGTCCCAACAATTCACGGTGGCGCAATGACTGTCAGCGGGTCAGCGATCGTCGTCGCCGTAGCGCTCGTCGTCGCGACACCGGCGGCGGCGGAAGACGGCCCCGATCTGCACCCGGCGCCGCAACCCGCGATCGTGGCGGGCGCCCAAGCGTGCCTGGGCGCCACGGTCGACCCAACCGGCCAGACGTCACGTCTCGCCGGTTGGTCGCCGGCGACGCCCGAGCAGCGTAAGGGCATGAGCGCCGACAGCGACGCCGACGTCGTGACGCGCGACAACGTGGTGATCGCCTATAAGACCGGGCGGGACGGCGGCTGCGTCGTCATGGCCAGAGGCGATACAGCCTTCGATCCCACGACATTCTATCCGCAGATCAGCGCGGTAGTCGGCGCGAACGTGCCGCAGCCCGCGGCGGACGCCAAGCCGGCGCCGGTCGCCCTGCCCAACGGCGAAATGATCGTCCCCGTCATCACGCCCAAGACCGCTAGCGCGGCACCCACCATCGTTCTGGTTATCGCCAACAGCGCCGGCAAATTCGCCAAGAAGGGAAACTGACGTGTCCATCCTCGTCGACAAGAATACCAAGGTCATCACCCAGGGCATGACCGGTGAGACCGGCAGCTTCCACACCAAGGCGGCGCTCGATTACGGCACCCAGATGGTTGGCGGCGTGACGCCGGGCAAGGGCGGCACCGAGCATCTCGGCTTGCCGGTCTACGACACCGTTGCCGAGGCGGTCAGCAAGACCGGCGCGACCGCGTCGGTGATCTACGTGCCGCCGCCCTTCGCCGCCGACTCGATCCTCGAGGCGATCGACGCCGAAGTGCCGCTGATCGTCACGATCACCGAGGGCATTCCGGTGCTCGACATGGTCAAGGTCAAGCGCGCGCTGTCGGGCTCCAAGTCACGCCTGATCGGCCCGAACTGCCCGGGCGTGCTGACGCCGGGCGAGTGCAAGATCGGCATCATGCCCGGCAGCATCTTCAAGAAGGGTTCGGTGGGCGTTGTAAGCCGCTCGGGCACGCTTACCTATGAAGCCGTGTTCCAGACCTCGAATGCAGGGCTTGGCCAGACCACCGCGGTCGGCATCGGCGGCGACCCAGTCAACGGCACCAACTTCATTGACGTGCTCGAACTGTTCTTGGCCGATGACGAGACCAAGTCGATCATCATGATCGGCGAGATCGGCGGCTCGGCCGAAGAGGAAGCGGCGCAGTTCCTGAAGGACGAAGCCAAGCGCGGCCGCAAGAAGCCGATGGCCGGCTTCATTGCCGGCCGCACGGCGCCTCCGGGCCGCCGCATGGGCCATGCCGGGGCGATCGTCTCGGGCGGCCAGGGCGGCGCCGAAGACAAGATCGCGGCGATGGAATCGGCGGGCATCAAGGTCTCGGCCAGCCCGAGCCTGCTCGGCGAGACGCTGCTCGAGGTGTTGAAGGGGTGATTCAGGTCCTTCTCCAGAGGGAGAAGGATACGAAGGCTTGGCAGCTTGCTGCCTAGCCGAAGTTGGATGAGGGGACCCGCTCTCGATAGGGTGATCCCCTCACCCAGCTCCGACTAAGGCCCTAATGGGCCAAAGTCTGCGCAACCCTCTCCCGACGGGAGAGGGAGTGAGGTGTGGAATGGGCTACGAAGGTCTGGATTTCAGCGAAATCGCCGCAGGGGTGTCCCCGGCGTTCGTTGAGGCGCTGTACAGGAAGTTCAAGGAATCGCCGGAATCGGTTGAGCCGTCTTGGCGCGGCTGGTTCGAAGGGCTGGAGAACGGCCCGTCGACCGCCAGCTGGGCGAATCCGTCCTGGCCGTTGGCGTCGACCGATGACCTGACCGCGGCGCTCGATCCGACCCAGATGGAGCCGGCGCCCAAGCCCGCGCGCGGCGGCGCGCCCGCCGCGGCAGCCCCGGCGGCCAAGCCGGCCAGCCAGGACGACATCGTCAGGGCGGCGAGCGATTCGATCCGCGCCATGCTGCTGATCCGCACCTATCGCGTGCGTGGCCATCTTGCGGCAACGCTCGATCCGCTGGGCCTTATCCGGCAAGACCTGCCCGACGACCTCAAGACCGAATATTACGGCTTTTCCGAAAGCGATATCGATCGCCCGGTCTATCTCGGCGGCACGATGGGCCTGCAATGGGCGACGATCCGCGAGCTCGTCGACATCCTGCGCGCCAATTATTGCGGCAATGTCGGCCTCGAATATATGCACATCGCCGATGTCGAGGAACGCCGCTTCCTGCAGGAGCGGATGGAGGGCAAGGACAAGGCCATCCAGTTCACCGTCGACGGCAAGAAGGCGATCCTCAACAAGGTGATCGAAGCCGAGCAGTGGGAACGCTTTCTCGGCAAGAAATACGTCGGCACCAAGCGCTTCGGGCTCGACGGCGGCGAGGCGATGATCCCCGCGCTGGAAAGCGTGATCAAATATGGCGGCCAGATGGGCGTCAACGAGATCGTCTACGGCATGGCGCATCGCGGCCGCCTCAACGTGCTGGCCAACGTCATGGCCAAGCCGCTGCGGGTGATCTTCCACGAATTCGGCGGCGGCTCGGCCAATCCCGAGGATGTAGGCGGGTCGGGTGACGTGAAGTATCATCTCGGCACTTCGACCGACCGCGAGTTCGACGGGATCAAGGTCCATATGTCGCTGGTCGCCAACCCCTCGCATCTCGAGGCGGCGGATCCGGTCGTGCTCGGCAAGACCCGGGCGATCCAGACGCTGGCCAACGACCTCGAAGAGCATGTCCATTCGCTGCCGGTGCTGATTCATGGCGACGCGGCGTTCGCCGGCCAGGGCATCGTCTGGGAATGCCTCGGCTTCTCCGGCATCCGCGGCTACAATACCGGCGGCTGCATCCACTTCGTCATCAACAACCAGATCGGCTTTACCACCAGCCCGCAATTCGCGCGCTCGTCGCCTTATTGCTCGGACGTCGCCAAGGGCGTCCAGGCGCCGATCTTCCACGTCAATGGCGACGATCCCGAAGCGGTGACCTTCGCCTGCAAGATGGCGATCGAATTCCGCCAGAAATTCCATCGCGACATTGTCATCGACATGTGGTGCTATCGCCGCTTCGGCCACAATGAAGGCGACGAGCCGAGCTTCACCCAGCCGCTGATGTACAAGGCAATCCGCCAGCATCCGTCGGTCAGCGAAGTCTATGGCAAGCGCCTGATCGCCGAGGGCGTGGTCGACCAGGCCTGGATCGACACGATCACCCATCAGTTCGATACCTTGCTGGAGGGCGAGTTCGAAGCGGGCGCGTCGTACAAGGCGAACAAGGCCGACTGGTTCGCCGGCCGCTGGTCGGGGCTGCACATGCCGGCCGATGCCGAGACCGCGCGCCGCAACGTCGAAACGGGCATCGAGCGGAAGCTGTTCGACAGTTTGGGCCGCACGCTGACCACCATTCCCGAGGATCTGACCGTCCACAAGGCGCTCAACCGCGTGATCGACGCCAAGCGTGAGATGTTCAAGTCGGGCGAGAATTTCGATTGGGCGACCGGCGAGGCATTGGCTTTCGGCTCGCTGTTGTCGGAAGGCTATGGCGTCCGCCTGTCGGGCCAGGATTCGGGCCGCGGTACCTTTTCGCAGCGGCACGCAGTTTGGGTCGACCAGAATGACGAGCACAAATATGTGCCGCTATGGAATGTCGAGCACGGCAATTTCGAAGTCCTCGATTCCCCGCTCAGCGAATATGGCGTGCTCGGCTTCGAGTACGGCTATGCACTGGCCGATCCCAAGACCATGGTGATCTGGGAAGCGCAGTTCGGCGATTTCGCCAATGGCGCGCAGATCATGATCGATCAGTTCATCGCCGCGGGCGAGGCCAAGTGGCTGCGCGCCAACGGCCTGGTGATGATGCTGCCGCACGGTTACGAGGGCCAGGGTCCGGAGCATAGCTCGGCACGACCCGAGCGCTTCCTCCAGCTCTGCGCCGGCGACAATATGCAGGTCGCCAATTGCACCACGCCGGCCAACATCTTCCATTTGCTGCGGCGCCAGATGCACCGAACGTTCCGCAAGCCGCTGGTGATCTTCACGCCCAAGTCGCTGCTGCGCCACAAGCGCGCGGTGTCGAAGGCCGAGGATTTCCTGGGCGAGAGCCACTTCCGCCGTATTCTGTCGGATCCCGATGCGCCGGCGGATACCGAGACCAAGCGCCTGGTGCTGTGCACCGGCAAGGTCGCCTATGACCTGTTCGAGGCGCGCGACGCTGCGGGCGACAAGAACACCCAGATCGTCCGGATCGAGCAGCTCTATCCGTTCCCGGGCGATCCGCTCGCCGAGCGCATCCGCCGGATGCTCAATCTCGAAGAGATCGTCTGGGCGCAGGAAGAACCGCGCAACAACGGTTATTGGTTCTTCGTCGAGCCGCTGATCGAGGAAGCGCTGGCCGCGGCCAAGTGCAAGGTCCGGCGCCCACGTTATGCCGGCCGCGCCGCGGCGGCGTCTCCCGCTACCGGCCTCGCCAAGCGGCACCAGATGGAACAGGCCGCGCTCGTCGCCGACGCGCTGGGTCATAATGTACGCGAGGAAATCCGCCGCACGCGGAAGAGTTGAACCCGCCCGTCACCCCAGCGAACGCCGGGGTATCGAGCGACAGGAATGAGATCATGAGATCCCGGCTTCCGCTGGGATGACGAGGTGAAGATGGCAACCGAAGTCAACGTGCCCGTGCTGGGCGAATCGATCGTCGAGGCAACTGTCGGCGAATGGCTGAAACAGCCGGGCGATCCGGTGAAGGCCGACGAGCCGATCGTCAGCCTGGAGACCGACAAAGTCGCGGTCGAGGTGCCGTCGCCGGTCGCCGGCGTGATGGGCCAGCATGCGGTCGCGGTCGGCGACAATGTCGCGGTCGGCGCGCTGCTCGCGACGATCGAGGAAGGCGGTGCAGCCGCTGCTACTCCCGCTGCGGCCCCTACACCTGCCCCCGCCGCTCCTGCGCCCACCCTCGCCTCCGCTGTCTCGCCCGCCGCGACTGCCGGCCAGCAGGCGCCTGGCTCGGGCGACACGCCCGCAGCGCTCAGCCCATCGGTACGGCGCGCGGTGCTGGAAACCGGGGTGGACCCGGCCACGGTTCGCGGCACCGGCAAGGACGGCCGCTTGACCAAGGACGATGTGCTCGCCGCCGCCGCGACCCCGGCTGCGCCGGCACCGGCCCCGGCCGCCGAGCCGGTGCAGACCCCGTCCGTCGCCGCCTCGACCGGCCGTAAGGAAGAGCGCGTGCGCATGACGCGCCTGCGCCAGACGGTCGCCAAGCGCCTGAAGGACGCGCAGAACACTGCGGCGATGCTGACGACATTCAACGACGTCGACATGTCGGCGGTGATCGAGGCGCGCACCAAGTACAAGGATTTGTTCGAGAAGAAGCACGGCGTCCGCCTGGGCTTCATGGGCTTCTTCGTGAAGGCCGCCTGCATTGCGCTCAAGGACGTGCCCGCAGTCAACGCGCAGATCGACGGCGAAGAGATCGTCTATCACGATTATGCCGACATCTCGGTCGCGGTTTCGGCGCCGCAGGGCCTGGTCGTGCCGGTGATCCGCGATGCCGACCAGCTCTCGGTCGCCGGCATCGAAAAGACGATCGGCGATTTCGGCAAGCGCGCCAAGGACGGCACGCTCAAGATGGAGGAGATGAAGGGCGGCACCTTCACCATCTCCAATGGCGGCGTGTTCGGCTCGCTGATGTCGACTCCGATCATCAACCCGCCGCAGTCGGCCGTGCTCGGCCTGCATCGCATCGAGGACCGTCCGGTGGTCCGCGACGGCCAGGTCGTGGTGCGTCCGATGATGTATCTTGCGCTCAGCTACGACCACCGCCTGATTGATGGCCGCGAAGCGGTGACCTTCCTGGTCGCGCTCAAGAACGCGATCGAGGACCCGACGCGCATTCTGATCGACCTGTAACTATATACTAGGCGTCACCCCGGCGCAGGCCGGGGTCGCTGTGTGATCGCTCCCTCGCTGGCCGGCCCCGGCCTCCGCCGGGGCGACGGAGGAAATGATGGCTGACTATGATTTCGACGTCCTGGTGATCGGTGCCGGCCCAGGCGGCTATGTCGCGGCGATCCGCGCGGCGCAGCTCGGGCTCAAGACCGGCTGCGTGGAAAGCCGCGAGACGCTGGGCGGCACCTGCCTCAATGTCGGCTGCATCCCGTCCAAGGCGATGCTGCATGCGAGCGAATTTTACGACCACGCCGCCAACGGCATGATGGCCAAGATGGGCATCAAGGTCACGCCCGAGCTCGACCTCGACACGATGCACGGCCAGCGCAAGGACGCGGTCAAGCAGCTGACCGGCGGCATCGAATTCCTGTTCAAGAAGAACAAGGTCGAGTGGATCAAGGGCAACGCCGCCTTCACCGCCGCCGACACCGTCCAGGTCGGTGACCGCAGCGTGCGCGCGAAGAATATCGTCATCGCCACCGGATCGTCGGTCGTTCCGCTTCCCGGCGTCGAGATCGACCAGAAGGTCGTGGTCGATTCGACCGGCGCGCTCGAACTGCCCAAGGTGCCCGGGCAAATGGTCGTGATCGGCGGCGGGGTGATCGGGCTCGAGCTGGGCAGCGTATGGCGGCGCCTCGGCGCCAAGGTCACTGTGGTCGAATTCCTCGACCAGATCCTGCCCGGCTTCGACGGTGAGGTCCGCAAGGAATCGAACAAGATCCTGAAGAAGCAGGGTATCGAATTCAAGCTGTCGACCAAGGTCACCGGCGTGACGGTGAAGGACGGCAAGGCCACGCTCACCCTCGAACCGGCCGCCGGCGGCACGGCCGAGACGATCGAGGCGGATACCGTATTGGTGTCGATCGGCCGCAAGCCGAACACCGCCGGCCTCGCGCTCGACAGGGCCGGGCTCGCGACCAACCAGCGCGGTCAGATCGAGATCGACCACGACTTCCGCACTTCGGTCCCCGGCATCTGGGCAGTAGGCGACGTGGTTCCCGGCCCGATGCTCGCGCACAAGGCCGAGGATGAAGGCATCGCGGTCGCCGAGAATATCGCCGGCCAGCACGGCATCGTGAACCACGACGTGATCCCGTCGGTGGTCTATACCTGGCCCGAAATCGCCGGCGTCGGCCTGACCGAGGAAGCCGCCAAAGAGCGCGGTGAGGTCAAGGTCGGCAAGTTCCCGATGCTGGCGAACTCGCGTGCCAAGACCAACCACGAGCCCGACGGCTTCGTGAAGGTGATCACGGACGCCAAGACCGACCGCGTGCTCGGCGTGTGGTGCATCGCCAGCGTCGCCGGCACGATGATCGCCCAAGCCGCGCAGGCGATGGAATTCGGCGCGACCAGCGAGGACATCGCCTATACCTGCCATGCGCACCCGACGCACAGCGAGGCGATCAAGGAAGCGGCGATGGCTGTGACGGGCAAACCCATTCACATTTAGCCTGCGGCTAAATGTAAATAAAAAAGGGTTTGCCCCGGACGGTGGGCGGGCGAAGCCCGGCCCGGCCGACGGCGCGGCTTTGCCGCGCCGCTAGCCTTCCTACCGCTCAGCGATAGCGCCAGCCACCGCTCCACCGTTCGCGGTGCCACCAATAGCGGCGGCCGTCCCAATAACCGCGCTGGGGATAATAACGGCCGATCACCAACCGCACCTCGGGCCCGCGATTGACATAGCGCGGGCCGTTGGGAACGCAGCGATCGTGCCAGCCGCGATGCCAGCCGCGGCCGCATCCTTCGCGCGCCGTGGCGGGGGTGGCGGCGGCAAGCATCGTGCCGGCGGCAGCCAAAGCCAGAATCATTGTCTTACGCATGGTGACCTCTCACTTCTTGTTACACGCCCGGTCGCGCGAAAACGGCGTCGCCGGACTATTCTCTAACGCACGAGCTCGGATTTCCCTCCGATCGCGCCGCGCGTGAAACGAATTCAGCGGTCCCAGGTTGCAGCCAGCGCGCGCAAATCCCAGCGGATTTCGAGCGGTACCGCGTCACGCTGTCGCCAAGCCCCAATATGGACATGCGGATTGCGTGCCATGCCGTTATTGCCGTCCAGCGCGATCGTCTGACCGGCATTTACGTGGTCGCCTGCCTTGACCCGAAAATCGGTCAGATGGGCCAGGACGACGACAATTCCGTCGCTTGTCAGGATGCGGATCTGTCCCGCTGGCGGCGGCCCCATCTTGCCCGGCACGTTGCTTTCGGGCTTCGTTAGTATGCCGAGCACCGTCCCGGAGACCGGCGCCAGAACCTCGGCATGCCAGCCATACCAATCTTCATTCGCTTTGCCGTCGGTGCGATAGGACTTCATGTAGCCCGACGTCCCGGCGACGCCGCCGGTCACGACGCAATCGCTGCCTAGCGCGTCACCGGCATAATCGAGTTCACCCATCGGGTGCGGTGCGCACATGAAGCGCTGGCGAAAGATCGGGCCAAATGTGATTTGCTCGATCGGGCCATCCACCGGCGCCGCTTTGGGGGGCGGACCGAGCGGTGGAGATGCCGACCCGGGCTGCGCTGCAGCGGCATTACCAAGAAGCAGAAAAGACAGCAATGGCAGCATCATACGTTCCTTGATCAGCGGCAGCCGCCGCATATCACGAGGAAACGGGGATCAGCCAGCAAGCATCGCCTGCCGACGCAACAGCGCCGCTGGTGCGCCAATCCCCTTAAGTCCGGATATTGGACGTCAGCGGGGCTCAGCCGACCCGACCGGGATTTATTGCTCCTTGCCCTTGCCGCCGGGCCTGCCGCGGCCTTCGCGTCGCGGTGCTCCACTGCTGCTGCGTACCCCGGAAACCGGCCCCACCGGCCGAACAACCGGGGGCGTGGGTGGAGCGGCCGCTGCCGGCGGAGGAGGCGGCGGTGGGGGTGGAGCCGAAACCGGTGCGCGGGGCGGCGAAAAGCTCGGCCGCGGTGCCACTACGGCTGGCGGTGGCATGCGCCGCGGTTCGACGCCGGGGGGAATCGTACGCCGTTCAAGGGGCTGCAACTCGGTTGGCTTGCCGGTGTCGGATTTGACCATCGGCGGCTTCGGCACCACGAGCATCGGCCGCTCGATACGGCGCTCGCCGCGCAAAATAGGCGGCGACTGAGGGGCAGGCGCCGGCACCGCTGGCGGAACAGCGGTCGGGATGTCGCTCTGTATCCGCGGTGGCAACCGCGTCGGGCGACCGGGATCGTCGCGTCTTGGCGGCGGCGGGACGACCACCGGCGGGGGCAGCGGTGTCGAGGTCACCGGCGCCGCGGGCGGGGTTGGGATCGGCTGTCCCGGAATCGGCTGGCCCGAGCGCGGTGGACGTCGTGGGAATCCTGGCCCGGTATCGTCGCCGCGACCCGGCCGGCCAGGCTTCGTACCCGGCACACCCGGTGTCGGCGGCGCAACCGGCCGTGGCCGCCCGATCCAATTGCCCTTCCCCTTCCAGGCGTCGGGACCGCCCTTCCTCCCTGGCCGTTCGCCGCCTGGCGTCGTGACCCACTTGCCGCCGCCCTGGGGAGCGCCGCGATAGCCGCCGCGCCGCCACCGTTCGAACCATTCGGCGCGTTGCCGCCGCTTCTGCCATTCCGTGCCGAGCTTGGTACGCCAGTCGCGATGATGCAGCCGGCCCGGCCCATCGCGATAGCGGATCCAGCCCGGCCGACTGCGCCAACTGTCGAACCGCAGCTCGATCGCGCCGAACCAGCCGATACTGTCGGCCCAGTCGCCCGCATAGACCGGCTCGGGATATTGCATCGCCTGCTTCATGTCGAAGCCACGATCCGACAGCCATCGCGCACCGTCGATGATATCGTCTGACGGGTCGACCAGGTCGCCATTGTCGCCATAGACCACGGCGAGCATCCCCCGGTCGAAGCCATAGGCATAGGTCCGGTCGCCAACGAAGAACGGGTAATCGTCCCCCGGCGCGAAGATGTAATAGCGGTAATCGTCGCCAAGCGGCTCGGCGAGGATCGTCGAACCATCGGCCATCGACCACGCCCAGCAGTCGATGCCCTCGAAGCGGAAGCCGTGATCGGGCGGCGACGTCCCCATCGCATCGAGCAAAGCGTCGGCGTCGTCGATATAGCGATAGGCATCGTCGGACGCGGCCGAGGCCGTAAAAGACCTATCCTGCGCGGCGGCCATGCCAGGCAGCGCCACACCCGCCAACAGGACCAGCATTGCGCGTGCTACCGATCCTATCCGTTTCCGCGACATCATCTGCCCCACTCCTGCCAACGACACCGGGGTCATCCCACAGTGTCAATGAACTCGCCCTGTCGCACTCGTTCAGCCTGCGTTGTCTCAATGGCCGAGTCCTGAATAGTGTCAGCGTGACCTAAGGCGAAAAGGAGTCAATGAGGGGTCCCACGTAACGATCCTTTGGCGTTTGCCTCGCACCGACGCCTTGCATCACGACGTGGCGCAGTTAGGGTCGCAGCAAGCGGCATCGCCGCAACGGGAGAGCGCGATGGCGACTTTACGCCTGAGACAAGCAGCCAAGGCGTTCGGCCCGGTCGAGGTCCTGAAGGGCATCGACCTCGACATTGCCGACGGCGAATTCGTCGTGTTCGTCGGCCCCTCCGGCTGCGGCAAATCGACCTTGTTGCGCAGCATTGCCGGACTGGAAGCGCTCGGTTCGGGGACGGTCGAGATCGACGGCCGCGTGGTCAACGACGTGCCGCCATCGGAGCGTGGCATCGCGATGGTGTTCCAATCCTATGCGCTCTATCCGCATATGAGCGTGCGCGAGAATATGGGTTTTGCGCTCAAGCTTGCCGGACGATCCAGGGCGGAGATCGCCGCCGCGGTCGATGCTGCCGCCGCGACGCTCGACATCGCGCACCTGCTCGATCGGCGGCCCAAGGAATTGTCGGGCGGCCAGCGCCAGCGCGTCGCGATCGGCCGCGCGATCGTCCGCCAGCCCAAGGTGTTCCTGTTCGACGAGCCGCTGTCCAATCTCGACGCCGCGCTGCGCGTGCGCATGCGCTACGAATTCGCCGGGCTGCACAGGGCGCTGGGGACGACGATGATCTACGTCACGCACGACCAGGTCGAGGCGATGACCCTGGCCGACCGGATCGTCGTGCTCAACAATGGCGTTATCGAGCAGGTCGGAACGCCCGACGAGTTGTACGAACGGCCCGACACAATCTTCGTCGCAGGGTTCATCGGGTCGCCGACGATGAACCTGATTCCGGCCACCTATGCAGGGGCGGGGGCAACAGGCGCGATGGTCAGATTGAATGGCGGGCAACTGATCGACACCGCGATCTCAGCGGAATCGCTGTCGCCGGGCGCGGCAGTGACGCTGGGCGTTCGCCCCGAGCGCCTGACCGGCGACGGTCCCGCTAATCGGCTCGGCTGTTATGTCCGGATGGTCGAATCGCTCGGCGCGGTGCATCACGTCCATCTCGCGATCGAGGGGCTCGCCGAGCCGTTGGTCGCGTCGCTGCCGACACGGCCTGCGAGTGAGACGCTGGCGATCGCGATGCAACCGGAAGCATTGCATCTGTTCGACGAACGAGGGCGCGCGCTTCCGCGCCCGGCACTCGCCGTTCCACGCGCAGCGGCTTAGCCCCGCTCCGGACATAAAATGCCGCTTGGCGCAACGCCCCCAAGCCGCTTAGAAGAGGCGCTTGGAAACGGTTACACGCGTCCCCGAGGGCGCACCGGGGAGGAAGACATGTCGACCGTCACTATTCGCGATGTCGCTCGCCGCGCCGCGGTGTCGGTCGCCTCCGCCAGCCGGGCGCTCAATAATCATTCCAGCGTCACCCCGGCGACGCGCCAGCGCGTGATCGAAGCGGCGCGTGCGCTCGATTACGTGCCGCATCTCGGCGCGCGCAGCCTGTCGCGCGGCCGCTCCAACACGATCGGCGTCGTGCTGCCCGATCTGTTCGGCGAATTCTTCTCCGAAATCATCCGCGGCATCGATTACGCGGCGCACCGCCGCGGGCTGCAATTGTTGCTGTCGAACATGCATGGCAGCGCGGACGAAACCGAGCTGGCGATCCGGGCGATGCGCGGCCGCGTCGACGGGCTGCTGGTGATGTCGCCGCAAGTCGATGCCGAGTTCCTCGGCCGCAACCTGCCAAAGGGGCTCCCCGCCATCGTCATGAATGCCGCGGCCAGCGACGGCACGCATCCGACGATCGCGATCGACAATCTGGCCGGCGCGCGCGAGGCAGTCGCGCATCTGGTGGCACAGGGCTGCAAGCGAATCGCGCACGTCACTGGGCCGCGAGGCAATGCCGACGCCGATGCGCGCCGGGCCGGGTTTCGCGCGGCGGTGACCGAATTGCTCGGCGCCGATGCGGGGATCGAGATCGAAGGCGATTTCAGCGAGGCGTCGGGAATCGACGCGGCATGGCAGATCCTCAGCCAGCGTCCGCATATCGACGGCGTGTTCGCCGCCAACGACATGATGGCGGTCGCGTGCATGGCGACCCTGGCCGAAGGCGGCATGCACGCGCCCGACGATGTCGCGATCATCGGCTTCGACGGCGTCCCGATCGCGCAATATGTCACGCCCGCGCTGTCGACCATGGCGCTCAATCTTGCCGAACTCGGAGAACGCGCGCTGGAAAAGCTCGTCGCGATCACCGAGGCAGAGGATCAGGTCGAAGCGACCACCGAAATGCTCAAGCCCGAACTCGTCATCCGCGCCTCCAGTCGCCGCCATGCTTGATCGCCGTCACCTGCTGCTGGCCGGCGGCGCGGCACTCGGCGCGGCAGCCTTGCCCGCAATCGGCGCGTCGCGCGCGCGTACCGGCGATCTGTTCGGCGATATCCAGCGCCGAACGTTCCGTTTCTTCTGGGAACGGTCGAACCCGGCAAACGGACTGATGCCCGATCGCTGGCCAAGCCCGAGCTTCTCTAGCATCGCCGCGACCGGCTTTGCGCTCACCGCCTATCCGATCGGGGTCAAGCACGGCTGGATCACGCGGGCGCAGGCGCGCGACCGCACACTTGCGACCTTGCGCTTCTTCTGGAACGCACCGCAAGGCGACGCGCCGGCGGGAGTCTCCGGGTACAAGGGGTTCTTCTACCACTTCCTCGACATGAACAGCGGTCTCAGGTTCCGGCAGAACGAGTTGTCGTCGATCGACACCACGTTGTTGCTCGGTGGCGTGCTGTTCGCTGGGCAGTGGTTCGATCGGCCCGAGGAAGCCGAGATTCGCGACCTCGCCGCCAAGATCTATGCGCGCTGCGACTGGCGCTGGTTCCAGCAGCACGACGCCCAGAAGCGGGTGTCGATGGGCTGGCATCCGGAGAGCGGGTTCATCGCGCGGCCATGGTTCGGTTATACCGAAGGCCAGATTCTGTACGTGCTCGCGCTGGGCACGCCCGATCACTATCTCGACCGCGACGCCTATGACGGTTGGTGCTCGACCTATCCCGACAGTTGGCGCGGCAGTGGCGCTACGCGGCACCTCGCCTTCGGGCCGCATTTCGCGCACCAATATAGCCAATGCTGGCTCGACATGCGCGGCATCCGCGACGCGACGATGCGCGACGCCGGGTTCGACTATTTCGAGAATAGCCGTCGCGCGACCTATTGGCAGCGCGATTACGCCAGGCGGAATCCGGGCAAGTGGGTCGGCTATTCGCGGGATATCTGGGGGCTGACCGCGTGCGACGGGCCGGGCGGCGGACAAGCCCCGGTCAACGGTACGCAACGCCGTTTCAGCGGCTATTCGGCTCGCGGTCCGGTCGGGTTGCCCGACGGGTTCGACGACGGGACGATCGCGCCGACCGCCGCGGTCGCCTCTCTGCCGTTCGCCCCGGAAATCGTCGAGCCGGCGACGCGCGCGCTCCGCGACCGTTATGGCAGCGCGATTTACGGCCAGTACGGCTTCCTCGATTCGTTCAATCCGAGCTTCACCTTCGCGGGAGCCCGGGTCGACCAAGGCAAGGTCACCGCGACCGCGGGCTGGGTCGACAGCGATTATCTCGGGATCGACCAAGGGCCGATCGTGGCGATGATCGAGAACCACCGTAGCGGCATGATCTGGGACGCGATGCGATCGCACCCAGCGATCCGGCGCGGTTTGCAGCGGGCGGGCTTTACCGGCGGCTGGCTGGGGTGAAACTGTTCGCGGTCCTGACCGCCGGGCTGGCCGCGCTGTTGCTGGGATCGTGTTCCAACGCGCCCGCAACGACCGTGCTCGACGTCTGGGCAATGGGCCGCGAAGGCGAAGTGGTCGGCGATCTGGTTCCCGAATTCGAACGCGAAAATCCGGGTGTGAAGGTGCGCGTCCAACAACTGCCGTTCACCGCCGCGCACGAGAAACTGCTGACTGCATTCGTCGGCAACGCGATGCCCGACATGGCGCAGCTGGGGAATAGCTGGGTGCCCGAATTCGCGACCTTGGGCGCGCTCGATCCGCTCGACGGCCGCGTCGCCGCGACCCCGGCCATTCCGCGCGCGGATTATTATCCCGGCATCTGGGATTCGAATGTGGTCGACGGCAAGCTGTACGGCGTGCCCTGGTATGTCGACACGCGGTTGCTCTTCTATCGCCGTGACATTCTTAGGCGCGCAGGCTTCGACCATCCGCCGCGCGACTGGGCGGAATGGCGTCGCCAGATGGCGGCGATCAAGAAGCTGGTCGGGCCCGACAAATACGCCGTCTATTTCCCGCTCAACGAGTACGAGCCGCTCGAAATCCTGGGGCTGCAAGCGTCCGCGCCGATGGTCACCGACGATGCGCGCGGCAATTTCCGCAGCGCGGGGTTTCGCAAGGCGCTCGATTTCTACCTCGGCACGATGCGCGACGGGCTGGCCCCGGTTGTCGCGACGACGCAGGTCGCCAATGTCTGGGACGAGTTCGACCGCGGCTGGTTCAGCTTCTACATCACCGGGCCGTGGCAGATCGGCGAGTTCAAGCGCCGCCTGCCGCCCGGGCACCAGAGCGAATGGATGACCGCGCCGATGCCCGGCCCCGACGGCCCCGGCGTATCGAATGCCGGCGGGTCCAGCCTGGTGCTGTTCAAGTCGTCGACCAAGAAGGACGCGGCGTGGAAGCTGGTGCGATTTCTGTCGCGGCCCGACGTGCAAATGCGCTTCCATGCGCTGACCGGCGATCTGCCGCCCAGGATCAGCGTTTGGAAGACGCCCGAACTCGCCAAGGATCCCTATGCCAAGGCGTTCGGCGAGCAGATGATGCGAGTGCGCGCCACACCCAAGGTCCCCGAATGGGAGCAGATCGCGACCGACCTCAAGCTCGTCTCGGAAAAGGCCGCGCACGGCGAACTGACAACCGACCAGGCCGTCGCCGAGCTCGACAAACGCGCCGATGAGACGCTCGCCAAGCGGCGGTGGATATTGGCGCGCAAGAAGCAGGCGGGCGTACCCCGCGCGGAGGCGCGGTCGTGAGCCAGGAGCGGGCCGCTTGGGGATTCGTCGCGCCCGCATTGGTCGCGCTCGGACTGTTCTTCTTCCTGCCGGTTGCCGCCGCGCTGGTCCTTAGCTTCACCGATTTCGACATCTATGCAGTAGCGGATATCGGCAATCTGCGCTTCGTCGGCCTCGATAATTACATCCACCTGCTCGAAACGCCGTTATTCTGGAAAGCGCTCGGCAACACCGCCTGGTTCGTCATACTCGGCGTGCCGCTGTCGATCATGATGTCGCTCGCCGCCGCGTTGCTCCTCGACAACAAGCTGGCGCGGTTCAAGGGCTTCTTCCGCACCGTCTATTTCGCGCCGGTAGTCACCACGCTCGTCGCGGTCGCGGTGATCTGGCGCTACCTGCTCCACGCCAAATACGGGCTGGTCAACTGGGCGCTGGGCGGGATCGGCATTGGCCCGATCGACTGGCTGGGCGATCCGCATTGGTCGATGCCGGCAATTGTGCTGTTCGCCGTGTGGAAGAATTTCGGTTACAACATGATCATCATCCTGGCCGGCCTGCAGACCATTCCCGAGGAGCTGCACGAAGCCGCAAGGATCGACGGCGCCAGCGCCTTCCAGCGGCTCCGCCACGTCACCCTTCCCGGCCTCGCGCCGGTGCTGCTGGTGGTGTCGATCCTGACCATGGCGGGCTATTTCCAGCTGTTCGCCGAACCCTATGTGATGACCCAGGGCGGGCCGGTCGAGAGCACGGTCTCGATCCTCTATTTCATGTACGAGCAGGGCTTCCGCTGGTGGAACCTGGGCTTTGCCAGCGCCATCGCGTTTGTGCTGTTCCTCATCATGTTCGCGCTGACCCTGGTGCAACTCAGGGTCAGCGAGCGGTGGACGCAATGAAGCGCGCACGCCTCCTGCCCAACCTGGCGCTCTGGGCCGTCGCGCTGTTCGCGACGGCGCCGCTCTTGTGGATGGTGTCGGTCAGCTTCATGACCCCGGGCGAGGCCTCGTCCTTCCCGCCGCCGTTGCTGCCGGCGCATCCTACCACCGCCAACTTCGTCGAATTGTTCGCCAGCACCGACATGGCGCGATATTTGGTCAACAGCCTCGCGCTGGCGACCTTGGCGACGTTGCTGTCGCTGACCTTCAACGTGATGGCCGGCTATGCCTTCGCCAAATTACGGTTTCGCGGCCGCGAGCGGTTGTTCCGTTTTCTGCTGACCGCGCTTGTCATCCCTGCCCAGGTCGCGATGATTCCGCTGTTCCTGATCTGCAAATCGCTCGGCATCGTCAACAGCTTCGCCGGCGTACTGGTGCCGTCGATCGCGACGGTGTTCGGCATCTTCCTGGTCCGCCAATATGCGCTGTCGATCCCCGACGAGATGCTCGAGGCCGCGCGCATCGACGGTGCGAGCGAGGGCAGGATCTTCCGCTCGATCGTGCTGCCGACGCTGAAGCCGATCCTGGCGACCCTGGCGACGTTCAGCTTCCTCGGCTCGTGGTCCGATTTTCTGTGGCCGCTGATCATCCTCAACGACAGCGAAAAGCAGACCCTGCCCGTCGCGCTCGCCAATCTCAGCCGCGAGCATGTCCAGGATGTCGAGCTGATGATGGCGGGAAGCGTGGTGACCCTGGCCCCCGTCCTCCTGCTCTTCCTGGCATTGCAGCGTTACTACATCGCCGGACTCATGGCGGGGAGCGTCAAGGGATGAGGAGACTGATCTTGGTCCTGGCCGCCGCGGCGACGATCGCCGCAACCAAGCAACCGCCTGCGCCACCACCGCTTCCCGAAGGCGTGCAGACCGCGCAACCCGCGCCGGCCGAGGGCGGCTATCCCTATCTGATCTTCAAGCCGCGCGGTTACGATGCCGACAAGACGCAGCGATGGCCGCTGGTGATCTTCCTCCACGGCTCGGGCGAGCGCGGCACTGATATCGAGGCGGTCAAACGTAATGGCCCGCCCAAGATCATCGCGCAGCATGCCGGGTCGCCCTTCATCCTCGTCTCGCCGCAACTGGAAGCGGCCAGCGATGAAGACAGGCGATGGGACACGGCCAAACTCGACCAATTGCTCGCCGCCGTCCGTAAGCAGTATCGCGTCGATCCGAGCCGCATCTACCTGACCGGCCTCAGCCTGGGCGGGTACGCCACCTGGGCCTGGGCGCTCAGGCATCCCGAGCTGTTCGCGGCGATCGTGCCGGTCGCCGGCTTGTCCGAGGACAAGGACTTCGATCCCTGCGTGCTCAAGGACATGCCGATCTGGGCGTTCCACGGCGACCAGGACGACGTCGTCGATCCGCAGCAAGGCTTCGCGATCGTCAAGAAGGTCGATGCCTGCAAGGGCAGCATCCGCCCAAGAATGACGATCTACCCGCAGATGACCCATGGATCGTGGGAGCCTGCCTATGACGACCCGGCGATGTGGCGCTGGCTGCTCGAGCAGCGCCGTACCGTCCCCGCCCCAGGCGGTCCCCAGGAAACCAGCAAGAAAAAGGCCGACAAGAAATGAGCAATCCGTTCCCCGACGATTTCCTGTGGGGATGCGCGACCGCGGCGTACCAGATCGAAGGGTCGCCGCTCGCCGATGGCGCCGGCGCGTCGATCTGGCAGCGCTTCAGCCACGACCCGCGGCTGATGGCGGCCAAAGGCGATACCGGCGACGTCGCCTGCGATCACTATAATCGCATGGTCGACGACGTCGCGCTGATGAAGCGGTTGGGGCTCAAGGCCTATCGCTTCTCGGTCGCCTGGGGCCGAGTGCTGCCCGACGGCATCGGCCAGGTGAACGAAGCCGGATTGGGGTTCTACGAGCGGCTGGTCGACACGTTGCTCGCCAACGACATCGAGCCGTTATGCACGCTCTATCATTGGGACCTGCCAGCGGCGCTCGACGACCGCGGCGGCTGGCTCAATCGTGACAGCGCGGACTGGTTCGCCAAATACGGCCGCGTGCTGTTCGAACGGCTCGACGGTCGCGTGACCAAGTGGGTGACTCTCAACGAACCCTGGGTCGTCACTGATGGCGGCTATCTTCACGGCGCGCTCGCGCCGGGACACAGGAATGTGTTCGAGGCGCCGATCGCCAGCCGCAACCTGATGCGCGCGCACGGCGCGGCGGTGAAAGTCTATCGCGAGGTCGGCAAGCACGAGATCGGCCTGGTCGTGAACCTCGAGCCAAAATACCCGGCATCGGATTCGCCCGAGGATCAGGCGGCGACCGCGCGCGCCACCGCCTATATGAACCGCCAATATCTCGACCCCGCGATCCATGGCACCAACCCGGCCGAACTCGCTGACGTGTTCGGCGAGGCCTGGGTCGATTGGTCCGCGGAGGATCTGGCGCTGGCCAGGCAGCCGATCGATTTCGTCGGGGTCAATTATTACACCCGCAACGTCACCAAGGCGGACGACAGTTTCCCCGTCCGCGCCGGCATGGTCGTCCAGCCGCAGGCGACCTACACCACCACCGGCTGGGAAGTGTTCGGCCAGGGCCTGACCGACGTCCTATTATGGGTGAAGGACAATTACGGCGACCCGGCCATCTACATCACCGAGAATGGCGCGGCTTTCTACGACCCTCCCACAGCCTCGCAAGGCCGGGTCGAGGACCCGCTGCGCGTCGCGTATCTTCGCGAGCACATCTCGGCGGTCGGCAAGGCGATCGAGCAGGGCGCGCGGATCAAGGGCTATATGCTGTGGTCGCTATTCGACAATCTCGAATGGTCGCTCGGCTATTCGAAGCGGTTCGGCATCGTCCACGTCAATTTCGAGACGCAGGAACGCACGTTCAAGGATTCGGCCAAGCTGTACAGCGAAGTGATCGCGACCAATGGGGCGTGTCTGGGGTAGAACGTGATGATATCGGCTTGACCCATTCACCCTCACCCTTCCCACCGGCTGCGCCGGCGGGCGCCTTCCCTCTCCCATCGGGCGTGTTGGGTAAACAGCGCCCCGCGCTGTTTAGGCCATGCCGGGGGCATGGCCGACCCAACACGGGAGGGCGGCGCGAAGCGCCGGAAGGGTGAGGGTGATCAAGTCGACCAAGCCGATTCATCACGCTATCCAAATTTTGAAGCCGTCCCTTACCCCCCGATCGGCGCGCACTTCGCCAACAGCCACGCCCGCTCGTCCGCATTGAGTTCCGGCCCCAGCACGTCGAGCACGCGGCCATGATAGGCGTCGAGCCACGCGCGCTCGGTCCGGGTCAGCATCGCCGGCTCGATCAGCCGGCGCTCGATCGGCGCGAAGGTCAGCGTCTCGAACCCCATCATCGCCTGTTCAGCGCCGGGGATGTCGCGGCGTTCGACCAGCACGAGATTCTCGATGCGGATGCCGTATTCGCCCGCTTTGTAATAACCGGGTTCGTTCGAGATGATCATGCCGGGACGCAACGGTTCGGCCGGGCCGCCGCCGGGATAATTAGGCTTGGCGATGCGTTGCGGCCCTTCATGTACCGCAAGGTACGAGCCGACCCCATGGCCGGTGCCATGCGCGAAATCGAGCCCGGCTTCCCATAATGGCCGCCGCGCGAAACTGTCGAGCTGACCGCCATTGGTCCCTTCGGGGAACACCGCCGTCGCCAGTGCGATATGCCCCTGGAGCACGCGGGTGAAGCGGTCGCGCATCTCGGCGGTCGGCTCGCCGACCGGGACGACCCGCGTCACGTCGGTGGTGCCGTCGGCATATTGGCCGCCCGAATCGACCAGATAGAGCTGGCCGGTCTCGATCTTGAGGTTCGAGTCCTCGTCGACGCGGTAATGCGGGCTGGCGCCGTGCGGCCCGGTTGCGGAGATCGTGTCGAAGCTCAGATCCTTGAGCAACCCGGTCGCCTCGCGCAATTCCTGCAGCTTCGCCGCCGCAGACAGCTCGGTCTCGGTACCCTTGGGCAGGGTCTCCTCGCACCATTTGAGGAAGCGCGTCAGCGCCGCGCCGTCGCGCACGCTCGCGGCGCGATGCCCCGCCGCCTCGGCCGGGTTCTTGATCGCCTTGGCCAGCACCACCGGGTCGCGCAATGCGAGCACCGTCGCGCCACCGCGCTGCAGTCCGTCGAAAATCGCCGCGACCGCGCGTTCGGGGTCGGCGGCGACGCGCTTGCCGCCATAGGCCGCCAGCGCCGGCGCGAAATCGTTGCGGTCATGAACGCGCACCGCATTGCCGAGATGCGCCGCGACTTCCTCGCTCATCTTCTCGGGCGCGACGTAAAGGTCGACCGTCCCGTCGGCATTGGCGATGGCATAAGCGAGCGCGACCGGCGTGCGATCGACGTCGGCACCGCGCACGTTGAGCGTCCAGGCGATCGAATCGAGCGCCGACAGCACCACCGCATCGGCCTGCTGCTCGCTCAGCCAGTCGACGATATCGGCGCGCTTCTCCGCCGAGGACTTCCCCGCGAGCGTGTCGGGCTGGACCACCAGCCGCGCATCCGACGGCGCCGGTCGGTCGGGCCACACCGCGTCGACCGGATTGGTGTCGACCGCGACCAGGGTCGCGCCCTTGGCCGCCAGCGCCTTTTCCGCCTCTTTCACCCAGGAAGATGTATGCAGCCAGGGATCATAGCCGATCCGCGCGCCCTGTCCGGCATGGCGACCGAGCCAGTCTGAGACGCTGGTCTCCGGCACGCCGACGAACTGCCAATGATCGCCATCGACCTGTTCGCGCACCTGGAGCGTATAGCGCCCGTCGGTGAAGATCGCCGCTTCCGCCGGCAGCACCACCGCGGTCCCGGCCGATCCCTGAAAACCGGTCAGCCATCCCAGGCGCTGCGCATAGGCGCCGACATATTCGGACATGTGCTCGTCGGTCAGCGGCACGACGAAGCCGTCGAGGCGGTCGCGCTTCAATTGCTCGCGAAGGGCGGAAAGTCGGTCGGCATAAGTGGACATCAAGCAATTCCATCGGCGCCGCGGGGTGCGACTGGGTGGTTAACGCGCGAGAAACGCAATGCACCACATTTGCTGGCCTGACGCTCAGGTCAAGCCGGATGAACAGGTTTGACACGTGACGGCGGTGACGTTGTGACGGAACGGGACAGGCGCGCATCGGCTTTCCCGTCACGCAGCCCCTTCGACAAGTGCCGTGGCGCCGCTATGTCGGGTCCATGACCGATAGCCCCAAGCCGCCCATCGCCGCGACCCGCCCGCATTCCTTCACTACCCATGGCATCACCATCGAAGACCCCTGGGCCTGGCTCAAGGATCCGAGCTATCCTGATGTGAAAGACAAGGACGTACTCGCCTATCTCGAGGCAGAGAACGCCTATTTCGAAGCGATGATGGCGCCGCACAAGCCGCTGACCGACCGGCTCTACGAAGAGATGAAGGGGCGCATCAAGGAAGACGATTCGTCGGTCCCGCAAAAGGACGGCGACTGGCTCTATTGGACCGCGTTCGAGACCGGCGGCCAGTACCGCAAATGGTGGCGCAAGCCGGTGGCCGGCGGCGCCGACGAACTGCTGCTCGACGAACCCGCGCTTGCCGAGGGTAAGGAATATTTCCGCCTCGGAGCCTTCTCCGTGTCGAACGACGGCAAGCTGCTCGCCTATGCGATCGACGATAACGGGTCGGAGCGCTTCACCATCCGGGTCAAGGACCTGGCGACCGGCGAGCATCTGCCCGACACCATTCCCGGCATGTTATCGGAGATCGTGTGGACCGCCGACGATAGCGCCTTCCTCTACGGTCTCGCTAACGAGCAATGGCGCACCGACAATGCCCGCCTGCACAAGCTTGGCACCGATACCGCGACCGACATCGAACTCTATCACGAGGACGACGAAGGCTTCCGCGTCGGGGTCAGCGAGACGAGCGACCGCAAGTGGATCGTCATCGCGACCGGCGATCACGTCACCAGCGAAGTCTATCTGCTTCCCGCGACCGACCCGATGGCCAAGCCGATCTGCGTCGCGCCGCGCAAGCCGGGCCGCGAATACGATGTCGAGACGCATGGCGACACGCTCTACATCCATACCAACGATACCGACCCGATGTGGCGGCTGGTCACCGCACCGATCGCCGATCCGAGCAATTGGGCCGAGCTGATCGCGCCTTCCAAGCATTTCTACATGACCGGGATCGAATGCTATCGCGACTATTTCGTCGTCGAGGGGCGTGAGGACGGCCTCGATCAGATCTGGATCCATCGCTACGATCCGGCGATCGCGCCGCGGCAGATCGCCTTCCCTGAAGCGAGCTATACCGCGGGCCTGGGCGACAATCCCGAATATGACATGCCGGTCCTGCGGCTCGGCTATGAATCGATGGTCACGCCCGGAACGGTCTACGATTACGACGTCGCGACGAGCGAGATGACGACGCTCAAGGTTCAGGAAATTCCTTCGGGATACGACGCGGGCAAATACGCGACCGAGCGGCTCAAGATAAAGGCGCGCGACGGTACCGAGGTTCCGGTGTCGATCGTCTATCCCAAGGACTTTCCGAAGGACGGGTCGCGGCCGCTCTTTCTCTACGCTTATGGCGCTTATGGCTACGCCATCCCGCCCGGCTTCTCGACCGGGCGTCTGTCGCTGCTCGACCGCGGCTTTGCTTACGCCATCGCGCATATCCGCGGCGGCGACGATCTCGGCCAGCAATGGTATCACGACGGCAAGCTCGAGAAGCGCAGCAACACCTTCAATGATTTCGTCGATGTGGCCCAGGCACTGGTGGCGGGTGGCTGGACCAGCGCCGGCAAGATCGCGATCGCAGGCCGCTCGGCGGGCGGCGAACTGATGGGCGCGGTGGTCAATTCCGACCCCGATTTGTGGGGCGCGGTAATCGCCGACGTGCCGTTCGTCGACGTGCTTAACACGATGCTAGACGACAGCCTGCCGCTGACGCCGGGCGAATGGCCCGAATGGGGCAATCCGATCGAGGACAAGGCGGCGTTCGAGCTGATCCGCTCCTATTCGCCCTACGACAACGTGAAGGCGCAGGCCTATCCGCCGATGTTCATCAGCGGCGGTCTCAACGATCCGCGCGTGACTTATTGGGAGCCGGCCAAATGGGCGGCGAAGCTGCGCGCGACCAAGACCGACGACAATCTGCTGCTGCTCAAGACCAATATGGGCGCGGGCCATGGCGGCAAGTCGGGCCGGTTCGACAGCCTGTACGAAAGCGCCGAGGAGCATTGTTTCGTGCTCTGGCAATTGGGGGTGGAGGAATGACCCCCTCTCCCCTCCGGGGAGAGGGTCGGGGAGAGGGGCAGTATGTCTCACTGACCGAGCAGACTGCCCCTCTCCCGACTTCGCTACGCTCGTCTGCCAGCGTCCGGTGGACATCGCCCCGCGATGTCCAGTGCATGCCGGGGACATGCACGGCCGGACGCTCCCCGGAGGGGAGAGGGCGATAGTGGCCGGCCTGTCCTACCCCATCACCGCGACTGAGGCCGACATCGACGAGCTCGGCCACGTCAACAATGCGGTCTGGGTGAAGTGGATCCAGGACATCGCCGTCGCGCATTGGAACACGATCGCCACGCCCGAGCAGCGCGACAGCATGATCTGGGTCGTGACGCGGCATGAGATCGACTATCGCGGCAATGTGTCGGCCGGAGAGACGGTGAAGGCGGAAACCTGGGTGAGCGACCCTCCGCAGGGGGCCCGGTTCGACCGACATGTGCGATTCACCGGCGCCGATGGCAAGGTGAAGGTCGAGGCAGTGACGACCTGGGCGCTGATCGATCGCGCGACAGGAAGGCTGATGCGGGTACGGCCGGAGCTGGCAGCACCGTTTCTCGGCTGACGGCCGTCTAGTTCGGAAGGGGAACCGTGGCGCGGACTCGAAGCCCGCGCCACGCCGACGTCAATCAATAGCGATAGTCGTCATAGTCCCGATCGCGGTGATGGCGGCGATGCTCGCGGCGCCATTCGCGCTCGCGTTCCCAGCGCCGGCGCGCTTCCCAGCGCTCGCGGCGTTCACGCCAATGGTTGCGCCCGCCATCGCGATAGCCGTCATTATAGCCATAGTGCCGATAGCCGTCGTTATACGACCCCCAGCTCTGCGCCGATGCGCTGGTGGGCATGAGGGCGAGAAGACCGCCCGCCACCGCGGTCGAAAGAAACATCATGGTACGCGTCATTACAACCTCCTGTCGGTGCTGACCCGACGGGATGTATCAGCAGCGACATTGGCCGGCCCTGAACCGGCCGTACAGGCTAGGTTTAGGCTCCGTGCTCACCCCTCCCGCTTCACCTCGGCGATCGCCGTCCGGCTCTGTCGTGTCCAGGTTTCCCGCCCGGTCAGGAACGCCTTCCAGCCCAGGATCGCGCCCCAGTGGCGGAATAGCTGAAAGCTGAACGGCTCGAGCACGGCCGCCGCCAGTGCCGGCCCGAAGCGCAGCCCCTTGGTCTGTCCGGTCCAGCGCGAATAGAGGTGGAGCGAGGTGAGGTGGAAGGTCAGGTCGACGACAATCTTGACCGTCATGATGATCAGGATCGGCAGCACGATGTGGAAGCGGCCGCTGAACAAGACCACCAGCAGGATGACGAACGCGGTCAGCCCGAACACCGGCTGCAGCGTATCGGCTGCCTTGACCGGCAGCATCGCGGTGCCGAGCTTTCCGAAATGGCGGTTGGCGACCATGTCGCGGTTCCAATGCTGAGTCTGCAGGAACCCGCCGAACCAGCGGCGGCGCTGGCGCAGGAACGCCGGTAGCGTCGCCGGCGCGTCGGTCGAGGCGAGCGCGTCGCCGACCACGCGTACCTGCCAGTCATGGCCGTTGTCGTGCGCGAACCGATGCAGGCGGTGGATCAGTTCGTAATCCTCGACCAGACAATCGGGATCGAACCCGCCGACCTCGACCACTGCCTTGGTCCGGAACGCGGCGAACGCGCCCGACACCAACAGCAGTCCGTTCAGCCGTTCCCACGCATAACGCGACAGGAAGTTGCGGACATATTCGTAGGTCTGGAACCATTCGAACAGCCGGCCCGACAGGCTGGGCCCGCACATCGGGCGGATCACCCCGGTCGCGGCGACCAGTTCGGGTTCGGCGGCGAAGGCGTTGCGCATCGCGGCGATCGCGCCGGGTTCGAGCAATGTATCGGCATCGACCGTGACGACGATCTCTTCGTCGACGTGCAGGATCGCGGCGTTGAGCGCACGTGCCTTGCCGCCATGCGGCAGCCGCAGCCAGCGCAGCGACGGCAGTTTGGGCGCGGGCGGGCTGATCGCGCCCAAATCCGGCTGCGCCAGGCCATAGCGCGCGAGCGTCTCCGGCGTGGCATCGTCCGATCCGTCATCGGCGATCAGGATCAGGTCGGGCGCGTCCTTCTGCGCGGCGAGCCGATCGATCGTTACATCCAGCACCGCGGCTTCGTTGCGCGCGGCCACGATGATGGCGAGGCTCGACTTGGCGTCGGATGGCGGTGCGGAACGCGCGCCGTGCCGCAGCGGCCAGATCTGCACCGCAGTGAAGATCAGCAATGCAGTGTCATAGAGAATGTACGCAACGCCCACCGACCAGACCAGGAACCCTTGGCGCAGAAAGGCCTGAACCACCAGCGCGACGAATGCCACATATACCAATGCGGTCACCCCATTGCTCGGCCAGCCGACGCGGCGCGGGTTGAGGCGCGGAGACAGGATGGCAAAGGACTGGGCGAGCGCGTCCGCCGGCGTACGCTGGAGCATGGAATAGAGGACTTCGTTTGGGGGGCGGATATTCCTAGCGTTCGTTTCGGCCCCGCACTAGCCTGATTGCCAATGCGTTAGGGAGTACGTCGTGGAGAGCGAACGGTTCACGAAAACCGCGATCTGGTTGCACTGGTTGATCGCGATCGGCGTGGTGATCAACGTCGCCCTCGCCTGGATCTGGCCGCTCGGCGACCATAATGACGCGATCGGCGAATATGTCCGGCCGATGATCGACAGTCACAAGTCGATCGGCGTCACCATCCTGGGCCTCGCCATCCTGCGCCTGTTATGGCGGATCGGGCACAAGCCGCCGCCCTACCCGGCCAGCTACAAGCCATGGGAGCGGACGACAGCGCATATCGTCCATTGGGGATTATATTTCGTCATCCTGGCGATGCCGATCACCGGATGGGTGATGGATTCGGCGTGGAAGGATGCGGCGACGCACCCGATGCTGTTCTTCGGCACGTTCGAATGGCCGCGGCTGGGCTTCATTATGACAATGGCGCCCGACACCAAGGAGTGGATCCATTCCACCTTCGGCGAGGCACATGAGCTGATCGCCAAGCTGGTCTATCTTTTGGTCGTCCTGCACCTGGCCGGAGCGATCAAGCACCAGATGGAAGGGCATAAGGAACTGCAACGTATGGGAATCGGGCGCTGAGATTGGTGAAAGCACATTGAGCGCAAAGCCCGGGAAGCCGGCGGCCGGCGGCGCACCTAGATCCTTGGTCCAAGCTACGAAGGACCAAGCCATGACCTTTGCCTATACCTGCTTCACTTCCCCGGTTGGCATGCTCAAGCTCGTCGCGAGCGAGCGCGGGCTGGCCGCGATCCTGTGGGAGAATGACGACCCCGATCGCGTCCGGCTTGGCGCGATGACCGAACAGCCCGAGCATCCGGTGCTGATCGAGACGGTGCGCCAACTGGGCGAGTATTTCGCCGGCACGCGCACGCGTTTCGAGCTGCCGCTCGATTTCCACGGCACCGATTTCCAGAAGAGCGTGTGGGCGGCGTTGCTGACCATCCCGTTCGGCGAGACGCGATCCTATGCCGAGATCGCACGCCAACTCGGCCGCCCGACCGCGTTCCGCGCAGTGGGTGCGGCGAACGGCAAGAACCCGATCTCGATCGTCGCGCCGTGCCACCGCGTGATCGGCACCAACGGCGCGCTCACCGGCTTTGCCGGTGGATTGGAGGGCAAGGCCTTCCTGCTAGAGCTTGAAGGCGCAGCGGCCTAGAACGCCAATCTCCCTCCGTCATCCAGTGAAAGCTGAGATTTCGAGCCGAATTGCGCTACGGATTGAAACCAGCATCGGGTCGTTAGGGGCGGCTTGGCGGAAAACCGCACGCAGCCTTGCGTGCCGCGTGATCCCTTAATCAGCGGCGGGAAGAGCGGCCGGCACGTCACTGATGTCCGCCAGCCCCACGCCGCGATGGACGCGAACGCCGCTTTCGGAACGGGCGCCTCCGCCGACTCGGATGTGCTTGCCCATCGGCAGCGGCGCCACCGGCACCGGCGCGGACAGCGCCGCGGCGACCGGCACGGGCGGCGTTGAGCCGCCGCGATGAACGACGACGCCCGAGACGACCTCGCCCGAATCATAGCCTCCAGCACCGGCGACGGCCACGCCACCCTCGCTACCGGGCCAGGGACTGGTACGGCCGGTCAGGCTGGGCTCGAGCCCCGAATAATTCTGGCTATTGGCGAGCGCACCTTCCAGCCCGCCGCGCCAACGGTAGAATATATGCGCGCCGACCGTCGCGACGCGATCCATGCTCGATGCCCACCAGGGCAAAACGTAGTTGGCGTGATAGAAAGTGGCCGAGCCGATCGGGGCATAGACCTGACCGGACAAGGCAGCCACCGCGATGTCGCGGGCATGCGCCCAAGACGCGGGGTCGCGGCGAAACGCCATCGATCCGTCGCAGGTAAAGCTGAACTGGCACCCCGTGCGCCGGGTTGATCCCTGATAGACCACGCCGCAGACGCTGTCGGGAAAGGCGCGATCGCGCACGCGGTTGAGCACGACCTGAGCAACCGCGCGCTGGCCATCGTCGTTTTGCGACCGTGCTTCATAATAGACCGCCGCCGTCAGGCACTCGATCGCGCGCGCGGCATCGTCGGGGCTGCGCGTCGCCGACAGAGCGAGCAGGGGCTGCGCGGCGGCAATCGCCGTGACCGGGCCACTCGTGTCGACCAGCGCCGGAAGCTTGGCGGCGATGTCCGCGGGCAGGTCGAGCGCCAGCTTGTTGATCATCGTGACGGTCGCGATCGGCCGCGCCTCCAGCCGCTGCGGCAGCTCGGCCTGCGGCAGGCATGATGCGGCCATCGCCAACAGGCCGAGGCCCGCGGGCGCGCGCAATCTGAGGAGAACCCACCGCCGCTTCACGGGCGACGGGTTAGACAATCAGGGTTAGTAGCAGGTTAAGAAGGGAACTCGCCGGCGATTTCAGCGTCTTGGCTAGCCCGAATTCCTCAGCGCCGTGGCGATGGCGTTGATCGACAACAGAATGCCCTCGCCGATCCGCGGATCGTCTTCGCCCGCGCGATGGCGCTTCATCAGTTCGATCTGGAGCAGGTTGAGCGGCTCGATATAGGGGAGGCGCAAGCGGATCGAGGCGTCGAGGCCGGGATTCTTCTCGAGCAGCCGCGATTGGCCGGTCGCGTCGAGCAGGCCGTCGCGCGTCTGTTCCCAGCCGTCGCGGATGCGCGGAAAGATCGCATCGGCCAAGGCGCGGTCCTTGACCAGCGAGCAATAGCGTTCGGCGATCTCCATGTCCGACTTGCTGATCACCTGCTCCATATTGTCGAGCGTCGCGGCGAAGAACGGCCAGGCCTGCGCCATTTCGCGCAGCAAAGCCTTGTCCTCGAACGCCGCCAGCGCCTGGCCGACCCCGTACCAGCCCGGCAGCATCACCCGTGCCTGCGCCCAGCTGAATACCCAGGGAATCGCCCGCAAATCCTCGATCGCGTCCGATTTCTTGCGGCTTGCCGGGCGGCTGCCGATCTTGAGGTTGGCGATCTCTGCGATCGGGGTCATTTCGCGAAAGAAAGTGCGGAAGCCTTCGGTCTCGTAGACCAGCCCGCGATACGCCTTGAACGCTGTCTCCGACAGCTCGTCCATCGCCGCGCCGAACCTTTTGTGATCGGCGTCGGACAAGGCGGGAGGCGCCAGGCTGGCGAGCAAGGTCGCGGCGGCCATCGCCTCGAGATTGGTCGTGGCGCTTTCGGCGGTGCCGTATTTGGCGGCGATCACTTCGCCCTGTTCGGTGATGCGGATACGCCCCTGCACCGATCCCCGTGGTTGCGCCTGGATTGCGGCGAAGGACGATCCGCCGCCCCGTCCGACCGCGCCGCCGCGGCCATGGAACAATTGCATGCCGACATGCGCCTTTTCGAACACCGGTTCGAGCGCTTCGGACGCGCGACTCAATTGCCAGGTGGAGGTCAGGTAGCCGCCGTCCTTGTTCGAGTCGGAATAGCCGATCATCACTTCCTGGACGCCGCGCTCGACCGCGAGCCCGGCGATTTCGGGCAGCGCGAACCATTCGGCCATGATCGCCGGTGCGGCTTCGAGATCGCCGACCGTTTCGAACAGCGGCACCGCCATGATCGCGGCGCTGGGCGGGTCGCCGGGGACATAGAGCCCGACTTCCTTCAACATCAGATGGACTTCGAGCAGGTCGCTGACCGACATCGCCATCGAGACGATATATTGGCGGATACAGGCGGGCCCGTATTTGCCGTGCGCTCCTGCCGCGGCGCGCAGGATCGCGAGTTCGGAGGCGGTGTCGGCGCTATAGGCCGCATAAGGGCTGACCAACGGGCGGACATTGGCGAGTTCGCGGCGCAACAGGGCCACCCGTGCGGCTTCGTCGAGTGCGAGATAGTCCGACTCGACCCCCGCGACCTTGAGCAATTCGGCGACGGTGCGTTCGTGCACCGCGCTGTTCTGGCGCAGGTCGAGTGTCGCCAGATGAAAGCCAAACGTATCCACCGAGCGGATCAGCCGGCCGAGTGCGCCGCCCGAGGCGAGCGGCCCCGCGCCCTCTTCCGCCAGTGCATGCGCGATCGTCACCAGATCGCGGCGCAGTGCCTGCGGATCGGCATAAGGCTCGCCCTTTAGAGCGGCGGGCCGCGGTGCGGGCTTGCCCGTGAGCGCGCGGTGAGTCGCGGCCAGGCGGGCATAGACCCCTGACAACGCGCGTCGGTAAGGCTCGTCGTTGCGGCTCGGCGCATCATCCCCGCTCGCCGCCGCCAGCTGGAGCAGTTCGTCGCTGACTCGCGTATGATCGGTCGAGATCGACAATTCGGCGCCGAGCGCGTGAACCGCGTCGAGATAATAATCGAGCACCGCCTCGCACGATCGCGCCAGTGCGGCGGTGAGCGATTCCGCGACGACATTGGGATTGCCGTCGCGGTCACCGCCGATCCAGCTTCCCGGCTTGAGGAAGCTCGGCGTGCGTTCGCCGAGCGCGCGGTCCCAGCGCTGGTACAGGCCGGGCAATACCGGCAGGAACACGTCGCGCAGATAGGACAGCGCCGTCTCCACCTCGTCGGCAACGTACAGCCGCTCGCGCCGCAGCACGCGGGTCTGCCACAACAAGGCGATCTGCCGCGCGATCGCCTGTTCGACATCGTCGCCTTCGGGAGTCGTCGCGATCTTGCGGTCGCGCAACGCCATCAGCTGGGCGATGCGGTTGCGATGGTCGATCATCGACTTGCGCCGCACTTCGGTCGGGTGCGCGGTCAGCACGGGCGCCACCAGGGCATGGTCGAGGAGGCGCATGACCTTGTCCTTGCCGATCCCCTGATCGGCCAGCCGCTGCAGCGCCGCCGCGACATCTGCGCCCGGTTCGGCAGCAACGCCTTGCCGGTCCTCGGCCAAATTGGCAAGCATCGAGAACAGCATGAAACCACGGACGAAATCCAACGTCTCGTCGAGCGACAGGCGATCCAGCCCGAGATCGACGTCCCCGCCGACGCCACGATGGCGGTCGACCGAGGCCGAGCGGATATATTCGGTGCGCTTGAACAGTGCGTCGCCGCCATAAGCGCGGATCACGTCGCCGAGCAATTTGCCCAGGAACCGCACGTCAGGGTTGTTGGTGATGGGGGGGAGGTCAGCCATGTCCGCTTGCTGCACCGCAGCGCGAGTCGGGTCAATCGTTTCGTTATTGGGTCCATTCATGGCATTTTATTCCAATAGCGCGCATAGGAGGACGCATACGTTTGCATGGAACGGCGGCGCACGAACCACCATCATGCGTCATCCCCGCGCACGCGGGGACCCAGCTCCTAAGCAAGCGGCGCTTCACAGCGGTTGTAGCAACGGTGCGAACACAAGATGGGTCCGCGCTTTCGCGGGGATGACGATGTATTTGTGCGAAAAAGGCTCTAGGCCTCCAGCTCGACATCCCAATACAACCAGTCGTGCCAGGTATCGTGCAGATGGTTCGGCGGGAAACTGCGGCCATGTTCCTGCAATTGCCAGCTGGTCGGCCGGATCGGCTCGACATGGAGCGGCATTTTGGCTTCGGCCGGCGTGCGGCCGCCTTTGCGCAGGTTGCACGGCGCGCAGGCAGTGGCGACATTCTCCCAGGTCGTACGCCCACCATAAGCGCGCGGGATGACGTGGTCGAAGGTCAGGTCCTTGTGCGTGCCGCAATATTGGCACTGGAAACGGTCGCGCAGGAACAGGTTGAACCGCGTGAAAGCCGGGAATTGGCTCGGCCGGACATATTGTTTGAGCGCGATGACGCTGGGCAGCTTCAACGCGAAATTGGGGCTGCGGACTTCGCGCTCGTAATGCGCGACGATGTCGACCCGATCCAAAAAGACCGCCTTGACGGCGGTCTGCCATGGCCAGACGGAGAGCGGATAATAGCTGAGCGGCGTATAGTCGGCGTTCAGCACCAACGCGGGACAACTGTCCGGATGTCGCATCAGGTCGGGATGAAACACGCTTTCCCCCTTCGCTTTCCTGGCGAGCGTAAAGCCGATCAGGATGACGCCATGATGACAGCACAGGCCGTGACTCGCGGTCAAGAGTCACCTCGATGATCGTCAGCCGTTTCGCGCCGAGCCCGACCGGAGGGTTGCATTTGGGTCACGCCTGGTCGGCGATCCAGGCGCAAGACCGCGCCCGCGGCCATGGCGGGCGCTTCCTGCTGCGGATCGAGGACACCGACGTGACGCGGTCGCGGCCCGAACATGTCGCCGGGATCCTGCAGGATCTCGAATGGCTGGGGCTCGGCTGGGACGAGATGACGGTCCAGTCCGAACGCCTGGCGCTGTATGACGCCGCGCTCCACCGCTTGCGCGACGACGGCCTGGCCTATCCCTGTTTCTGCACCCGCGCCGAGATCGCGCGCGAAGTTGCCGCCAGCCTGCATGCGCCGCATGGTCCCGACGGGCCGCTCTATCCCGGCATCTGCCGCTCGATCGATCCCGCTACACGCGAGGCGCGGATGGCGGGCGAGCCGTTTGCGTGGCGGCTCGACGCCGGCGAAGCCGCGCGACGCGCCGGACCGCTCACCTGGACCGACGAACTCGCCGGCACCATGCCGGTCGAGCCGCTGATGCTCGGCGACCTCGTGCTCAAGGGCAAGGACCGCCCGGCCAGTTATCATCTCGCCGTAGTGGTCGACGACGCCGCGCAAGGCGTGACCCATGTGGTGCGCGGTCGCGACATCATGCCTTCGAGCCATGCCCACCGTTTGCTCCAGGCCGTGCTCGGCCTGCCCGAGCCGGTCTATCGCCATCATGCTCTGGTGGTCGACGCCGACGGCAACCGCTTGGCCAAGCGTCATGGCGCGCCGACGCTGGCCGACTGGCGCGCGCAGGGAATGGACGGCGTGGCCCTCGCCAACGCGCTGCGCGCCGGCACGCTTCCTGCCGGATTTTCCTTCGATCGCTAGTGGTCGCAGTTCCAAAAGAACATCGCGGACGCGTGGCGCCCTCGGCCTCCAGCGACGCTTGACTCCTAAATCTACATATGTTGTATTTAGTTCATGGCCGCCATTCGTCGCCCCTCCAAACAAATGCTTCGGCTCCTCGGCGCGCTGTCCGTGACGCCGAACGAGTGGCGCCATGGCTATGACATCATCAAGGAAACCGGCCTGCTGTCGGGCACGCTCTACCCGTTGCTGATGCGCATGACCGATCAGGGTCTGGTCGAGGCGGAATGGCGCGAGCCAGCGCAACCCGGCCGGCCCGCACGCCATGCCTATCGGCTGACGGCGCAGGGCCTCGCGCTGGCGAGAGCAACGGCCGGTGAGCGCACCTCATCCGGTTTCAAGGAGGTACCCGTATGACGGCGATCCTGGCGCGTGCGGTTATGGTCGTGGCAGAAGCCTGCCTTGGCGATGATCGCCGCGACTGGTCCCTGGCGATGCGCGGCGAACTCGACGCCGCCATCGACGATGGCAAGCCGCTGACCTTTGCGGCGGGTTGCCTGATCGGCGCGCTGCGCGAGATGCCGAAGCATGAGGAGGGTCGGTTCGCGCTGACCAGCCACGCCGTCGCGCTGGGCCTGCTCCCGCTCGCCGCGCTGTTGATGGTGGGCACGGCGGCCGGGTTTCCCTTCCTGCCGACCGGCCATGCCGGGATAGCCGGCTGGTTCGCCGGCGCACGCGAACATCAGCCATTGCTCACGCCTTGGAACCGCGGTTTCGCCCCGGCCCTGGCGGTGCTCGTCTGGGGTATCGTCACCGGGCATGTGCTGATGCCGTGGTTCGTCCTGGAGAGGAATTGGGACCGCGTCGCCACTCTCGCGCGCGTAAACAGCGCCGCCACGGTCACTCTCTTCCTGTTCACCGGCGTGTTGTTCCTCGACATGGCGTTCCTGCTGCTGCCGGCGGCCGTGCTCACGATCGAACTCGTGGCGATCTGGCAGCTGCACCGTTGGCAGGCGCATATTTTCGCCGGCGCTCCGCCCGGGACGCCCGCCGCGTAACTTCCGAAATTTTTGCCTGCACCATGTGAATTGCACCGGGCCGCCCGCGGTCCGTCGAGAACGTGCGCCTATCGTTCAATACAGCGTGAATGGAGAGAAGAGATGAATTTGCCCCTAGCGATGATCGCCCTCGCCATGGCGATGCCCACCGCATCGGCGCCGGCACCGCAACCCTCGGCCTCGCCTATCCTTGGTCGATGGACTCTCGACACCGGGTCGATGACGATCCCGGTCGAGGCCCGTCCCGCCAGCGTGACCGCCGAATTCGCCGACGCCGGGGCCGGCATGTGGAACACCACTTATGTGATCACGGCGAAGGACGGCAGCGCGCGACGCATGACATCGCAGGAGCGCCTCGACGGCCAGGCCGTCCCGATCGCAGGCGACCAGACGGAGGCTGACAGTGTCGCGATGACCAGCCCCCAGCCGAACGTGCTGGTCATGGGACTGAGCAAGAGCGGCAATCTCGGTTCGGTCAGGGTCTATACGGTGTCGCCGGACGGCAAGGAAATGATCGAGAGTGCGACCGTCGTCGGCGCGGACGGAAAGCCGACCGTCCGGCGCTTCCGCTGGATTCGATGACATCTGAGGCAGCTTGCGGAGGAAATGCGCGCCCCGCAAACCGCCGCGGCACCGCACGGCTCTCGCAAGCTGCCTCTCGTTCATTGCGCCCATTGGCTTCGCGCCCGGCGGAGCCTAGATAGGTCCTATGACCGTCTTCCTCGCCCTGCTGCTCATCGCCGCGATGATCGCGACCGTCGCCGCCCTAGTTCGTGGGGTCGTCCTGTTCCTCAAGGGCGCGACCGAGGATGTGAAGAGCGGCGATGGCCCCAGCGCGACGTCGCTGCGGTCGAACCAGATGATGATGTACCGCATCATCTTCCAGGCGGTGGCCATCCTGATCGCGGTGCTGTTGTTGTTGCTCGTCGGCCGCCAGCATTGAGCAACTGACCGTTGGTCAAGCTCAACAAGATCTACACGCGCACGGGTGACGACGGCACGACCGGGCTGGTCGGCGGCGGGCGCATTTCCAAAGCCGATCCGCTGATGGCGGCGATCGGTGACGTCGATGAGGCGAACAGCGCTATCGGCGTCGCGCTAGCGGTGATCGACGATGACGGCACCGCAAGCGCCTTGCGGCGTATCCAGAACGAATTGTTCGACCTCGGCGCCGATCTCGCGACCCCGCTCGACATGGAAGGCGGGTTGCGCGTGACAGAGGAGCAGATCGAGCGGCTCGAGCGCGAGATCGACGCGATGAACGCTTCGCTGTCGCCGTTGACCAGCTTCGTCCTGCCCGGCGGCGCGGCCGGTGCGGCGCAACTCCACCTGGCGCGCGCGATCGTCCGCCGCGCCGAGCGTAGCGCGGTCGCCGCTTCCGCCGACAATGCGCTCAATCCCAAGGCCTTGAGCTATATCAACCGCCTGTCCGACTGGCTGTTCGTCGCCGCACGGCGATTGAACAATCTGGGCGCCAGCGACGTTCTGTGGGTTCCCGGCGCCTCGCGCTGATCCATCTTGGGTTTCGGCCCGTATTTCCTATGTGAGCGATTGACTCCGTCGGCGAAACCACCGAAAAGAGGAACATAATGAGAACGCGACTTGGCCGCCGCCCGACTCTGGAAGCGCTTGGCGCCCGTTATGCGGCTGTACGCGGGCTGAGCGTCGCCCTGGTCGCGCCGCTGTCGGATGCCGACGCGACGGTCCAGTCGATGGAGGATGCGTCGCCGGCCAAATGGCATCTGGCGCACACGACCTGGTTCTTCGAGACGTTCGTGCTGCGCGATTTCGTGCCTGGTTACAGACTCCACGACGAACGCTTCCCGTTCCTGTTCAACAGCTATTACGAGGCGGAGGGCCGCCGCCACAGCCGCGCGCGCCGCGGCATGGTGACGCGGCCGAGCCTGAACGAGGTGCTGACCTATCGCGCCGCGGTCGACGCCGCGCTGGCGGCGGCGCTGCCGACATTGCCGCAAGAGGCGCGCGAGTTGGTCCGACTCGGCTGCCATCACGAGGAACAGCATCAGGAATTGCTGCTGACAGACATTCTTCATCTGTTTTCGGAAAATCCGATCGAGCCGGCGATCTGGCCCGGCGCGCGCAAGGTGCCAGTGGCGATGCCCGACGCGCTGGGCTGGATCGAGCATCCCGGCGGCGTGGTCGAGATCGGGCATGACAGCCCGCATTTCGCGTTCGATTGCGAAGGCCCCCGGCACAGCACCCTGCTTCACCCCCACGCCATCGCGGACCGTACCGTGACCAATGGCGAGTGGACGGCGTTCATTGCCGACGGCGGCTATAGCGAGCCGCGCCATTGGCTATCGGACGGTTGGGCCTGGGTACAACGCGAGGGGATAGAAGCGCCGCTTTATTGGGAGCGAAGCGACGGCGCCTGGACGCGCTTCGGGTTCGATGGCCGGCGGCCGATCGATCCGGCAGCCCCTGTCACTCATGTCAGCTTCTTCGAGGCCGATGCCTATGCCAGTTGGGCCGGCGCGCGCTTGCCGACCGAGATGGAATGGGAAGCGGCGGCGACCGGATACGATCCCGACAGCGGCAACCAGCTCGACGTCGCGGGACCGGTCGAGCCGCGCCCCTCGCCCGGCGGGCCCGCCTTTTTCGGCGATGTCTGGGAATGGACCGGCAGTGCCTATCGTCCCTATCCGGGTTTTCGCGCCGCGGAGGGCGCGGTCGGCGAATATAATGGCAAATTCATGAGCGGGCAGTTCGTGATGCGCGGCGGGTCCTGCGCCACGCCGCGCGGCCATGCCCGCACCAGCTACCGCAACTTCTTCTACCCCCACCAGCGCTGGCAGTTCACCGGCGTGCGGCTCGCCAAGGACATCTGATTTGTCGCGGGCCGGCACCGCCTCTCAAAGGACCTATGATGCTCAAGCAGGAAATCGAGGACGGCACCCGAAGTTTCGCGGATCCCGCCTTTCGCGCCGACGTGATCGACGGACTGACGCGGCGGCCGCGCGCGATTCCGGCGCGCTGGTTCTATGATCATCGCGGCTCGGAATTGTTCGAGGCGATTACCGAATTGCCCGAATATTATCCGACGCGGACCGAGACGGCGCTGCTGCGCTCGGTGGCCGGAGAGATTGCTGAGCGCGTCGGGCCGGGCCGTGCCATGGTCGAATTCGGATCGGGATCGTCGACCAAGACACCGATCGTGCTCCAGGCGCTCGGCCCTTCCGCTTATGTGCCGATCGATATTTCGGGCGATTTCCTGCGCGAATCCTCGCGCGCGCTGTCCGAGCGATTCCCCGGCCTGCCGGTCTTCCCGGTCGAGGCCGACTTCCTGAAACCGATCGCGCTGCCGCAACAGGTCCGCGCGGCGCCCAAGCTCGGTTTCTTCCCCGGATCGACGATCGGCAACATGATCCCCTTGTCGTCGACCGACCTGTTGCGTGCGATGCGTGCCTCGCTTGGGGAAGGAGCGATGCTGCTGATCGGGATGGACCGGATCAAGGATGTGGGCGTGCTCGAACGCGCCTATGACGACAGCGCCGGCGTCACCGCGCAGTTCAATCTCAACCTCCTCGAGCGGATCAATCGCGAGCTCGACGGGACGATCCCGATCGACGCGTTTCGCCACCGCGCGATCTGGAACGACGATCGCGCGCGGATCGAGATGCATCTGGAGGCCGTGCGCGACGTCGTGTTCACGGTCGAAGGCCGGCCGTTCGAAATGTCGGCGGGCGAGACGATTCACACCGAGAACAGCCACAAATACGGCCGGCGCGACGCGCGTCTGTTGCTGCGCTCGGGGGGCTGGACGCCGATCGCCGAATGGACCGATCCCGACGATCAGTTCGCACTCTACCTTGCCGAGGCCCAGCCGCCGCGCCCCGCGCCGTGACGACGGCCGGCGTGCATCGCGCCGCCGCGACCGGTTTCGCGGACGGCGCGGACGTTTACGCCGCCAGTCGCCCGGCCTATCCGGGCGAGGCGCTCGACTGGCTGCGCGACCGGATGGGAATCGGGCCGGACAGCCGCGTGGTCGAAGTCGGCGCGGGAACCGGGCTGTTCACCCGCCTTCTCGTCGAAACGGGCGCCACACTTCTCGCCACGGACCCCGTGGCCGAGATGCTTGTCCATCTGGCGTCGACAGTGCCGGGCGTCGCGACCGCGATCGCCACCGCCGAAGCATTGCCGGTCGCCGCGGAATCGGTCGATGCCGCGATCTGCGCCACTGCCTTCCATTGGTTCGCAACCCCGCAAACGCTCTCCGAATTCCGGAGAGTGTTGCGACCGGGCGGGACGCTCGGGCTGATCTGGAATGTGCGGGACATCGAAGTGCCGTGGGTTCGGCGATTGTCGGAGATCACCGATCGCTATCAGGACGATGCTCCTCGCCAGAAGTCCCAGGCATGGCGCGCCATATTCCCAGCGCCGGGCTTCTCACCTCTCCACGAAACCACGATGCGCTACGATCATCACGGGACGGCCGAGGAGGTCATAATCGGCCGTACATTGTCGACCAGTTTCATTGCCGCTTTGCCAGATGATCGCCGGGCCGCGCTGGTCGAAGAAGTCCGCGCGATGATCGCCGCGACGCCTGAGCTGGCCGGCAAGCACAAGGTACGCTTTCCCTATGTGACTCACGCCTACGATTGCCGCCGGATCGACTGACCGGTTGCCGCGCGCCCACCGCTATGGCTAGGGCGAACCGCATCGGCCTCGGCCGCGGAATCATTTGCGAGGAAGTGACATGCAAAGCGTGGGCGTGATCGGGGCGGGACAGATGGGCGCAGGGATCGCGCAGGTGTCGGCACAAGCCGGCTATCACGTACTGCTGGCGGATGTTTCCAAGGAGCGCGCCGACGCGGGAAAAGCGGGCATCGCCGCGCAACTCGCGCGCGCCGTGTCGAAGGAAAAGATCACCGCCGAGGTTGCCGATCAGACGCTCGCGCGGATCGAGACGATCGAAGGCCCGTCGGCGATGGGCAAATGCGGGCTGATCATCGAAGCGGCGACCGAACGCGAGGAGATCAAGCGCGCGATCTTCGCGGAAGTCGGCAAGGTGCTAGGCACGACCGCGGTGCTCGCCTCGAACACCTCGTCGATCCCGATCACCCGTCTCGCCCAGGCGACGCCTGATGCCAAGCGCTTCATCGGCGTCCACTTCTTCAATCCCGTGCCGGTTATGGGCCTGATCGAGATCATCCGCGGCCTCGCGACCAGCGATGAGACGGTGACGCTGATCGAAACCTATGCCGCAGCGCTCGGCAAGCAGGTCGTCCGCGCCAACGACGCGCCAGGATTCATCGTCAATCGCATCCTGATGCCCATGCTCAATGAGGCATGTTTCGCGCTCGGCGAGGGCGTGGCGACGATCCGCGACATCGATCTCGCTTGTCAGCTCGGGCTCAATCACCCGATGGGGCCGCTGACGCTCGCCGATTTCATCGGACTCGACACTTGCCTGGAGATCACCCGCGTGCTGTTCGAAGGCACCGGCGATCCCAAGTTCCGTCCCGCGCCCTTGCTGGTCAAATATGTCGAAGCCGGCTGGTACGGCCGCAAGACCGGGCGCGGCTTCTACGATTATTCGGGCGCGGAGCCGGTGCCGACACGATGACCGCTTAAGGCTGCCACTCCTACGAAATCAGCAATCCGGCCAGCGCCGCCGACATCAGATTGGCAAGGCTGCCCGCAGCCAGTGCGCGCAGGCCGAGCTTGGCGATCATCGGCCGCTGATTGGGGGCGAGCCCGCCGGTCACCGCCATCTGAATCGCGATCGACGAGAAATTGGCGAAGCCGCACAAGGCGAACGTCACCACCGCGACTGTGCGCGGGCTGAGCTGGGCCTGCACCTTGCCCAGGTCGATATAGGCGACGAATTCGTTGAGCACGATTTTCTCGCCAAAGAAGCCGCCGGCGGCGCCTGCTTCGTTCCATGGCACGTTGAGCAAGTACATGACCGGCTTGAAGATATAGCCCAGCAGACCCTGGAACGTCAGGTTGGCAATCCCGAACCAATGGCCGATTCCGGTCAGCATGCCGTTGGCGAGAGCGACCAGCGCCACGAACGCCAGCACCATCGCGCCGACCGCGACCGCTAGCCGCACGCCTGTCTGCGCTCCCTGTGCCGCAGCCATGATGATGTTGGCGGGCTTTTCCTCGTCGTGCGTCGCTTCGGGCAGCGGCTCGCCGGGCGTGCCCCCTTCGGGCAACAAGGCGGCCGGGCCCTGGCCGCTGATCCTCGCCTCGGGCAAGTCGATCACCGCGTCTTCGACAGCCAGCGACACGGTGTCGGGCATGATGATCTTGGCCATCAGGATGCCGCCAGGCGCCGCCATGAAGCTTGCCGCCAACAGATAGTCGATGCTGATCCCCATCGAAGCATAGGCGGCCAGGATCGTCCCTGCGACGCCCGCCATACCGCTGGTCATTACGGTGAACAGCTGCGCCGGAGTCAGGTTGGCGAGATAAGGGCGGATGACCAGCGGCGATTCGGACTGGCCAACGAAGATGTTGGCGGCCGCGCAGAGCGATTCGACCTTGCTGACGCCGATTACCTTTTCGATCGCACCGCCGATCCAGCGGACGACGAACTGCATGATGTTGAGGTAATAGAGGATCGAGACGAGCGCAGCGAAGAAGATGATCACCGGCAGCGCCGAAATGGCGAAGCTGTGCCCGCCGATCGCGTCGGAGGCGAGCGGGCCGAAGATGAAGTCCACGCCGGCCTTGGCGTAACCGAGCAGATTGGCAACGCCCCCGGACATCCAAGCCAGCACCGCCTTGCCCGCCGGGACATACAGTACAAGCACGGCGATCAACGCTTGCAGCGCGAAGGCCGCGCCGACAACACGCAAGCGGATCGCGCGGCGATTGGTCGATAGCAGCAGCGCGATCCCCAGAATCACGGCGATACCGGCAATGCCGATCAGGAAACGTTGCATTCTCGAATAAGCCCCCACTGCCTCCCATGAACCATACGGCAGCAATGCCGCACGCGCTCTCATGGGATCGGTCGATTTGTACGCAACTATGACGGCAAAAAACTGACTAGGACAGCCCCCGCATCCCGATGCAGCTAGGCTGCCCTCGATGATAGAGGCTCAGTCATCTGGCGTTCATGTTTGCGGGATCACGCCGTATAAGGCGGCAGCCCGGGCCGCGTGGCTATGGGCGCCTGCGAGGGAGCATGGAAGATGACCCATATCATGAAAATGGCTTTGGCTGCGGCGATGTTGGCGGGGATCGGCACGGCCGCTCCCGCGTTCGCCGCTGACAATGCGATGAAGGTGTGCGGCGCCAAATATCAGGCCGCCAAGACCGCCAAGACGTTGCCCGCGGGCCAGACCTGGAGCCAGTATCTAGCGCAATGCCGCGCATCCTTGCCCAAGCCCGCCGCGGTGACGGTACCAGCGAAGCCGATGGTCGCCGCCAAGCCGGTCGTCGTGACGAAACCGGCTCCGACGCGGGTCGCTGTGGCCAAACCGCCCAAGACGCCCGGCCAGCCTAGCGCTGCTCAGGCTGCTATGTATGCGCGCGAGCGTCAATGCGGCGCGCAATACCGCGCGGCAAAAGCCGCCGGCAAGATTCCGGCCGGACAGACCTGGCCGCAATATTGGAGCGCGTGCAACAAGCGTATGAAATAACTGCTCCAAGCGCCCGGCCGGCGGCAACCGGCCGGGCTGTTTACAGAGAGTTGTCGGCAGGCTTGGGTCTGGCGCCGCAGAGCGGCCTCCCGCCTTTTTCCTTCTAGGTGCCCCAACGGTGCGCATCTCAGTTACCGGCCCGAGCCGGGAACGAATGCCGAACAAAATGATCGATTTTGGAGGTAATCGAGGACTCAGGTGCCCCGAGTGCGATATTTCCCATCCCACGGCCGCCGGTATCCTCCGGTCGGCCACCGCCTCCGGCGAGCGAGCCGCAAAGGAAGGACGTGGGATGATGATATTGAAAGACGCGATGGCCGCGATCACGATTGCAGGCCTCGGTGTGCTGGCGACCCCGGCGCTGGCCGCCGATAATCCGATGAAGATTTGCGGCGCGAAATACCGCGAAGCGAAGGTCGCCGGCACGCTGCCCGCCGGACAGACTTGGATGCAGTTCCTCGCGCAATGCCGCGGCACGCTGCCCAAATCCGCCGCCAACGAACCCGCCGCCGTTAGTGGCGACAAGCCAGCCACACCGGCTGGCGCCAAGCGTCCTCGCAGCGCGGCGCAGACCGCGACCGCGTCTCGCCAGCACGAGTGCGGCAATCAGTGGAAGGCCGACAAGGCCGCCGGCAAGATCACGCCCGGCCAGACCTGGCCGCAATATTGGAGCGCCTGCAACAAGCGTTTGAAGTGACCAGGGGGGCGGCCCGGTCGATCGCTGTCGATCGGGCCGTTTGACGTTAGCGGAATTGCCGCTAGCGTCATTCGGCATGGAAACACCCGCTCCCGCCCAAGAGGTAAAGCTGCCTCGTTCGCTCTTCGTCTTTTCGATCCTCTATGGCGGCATGGTCTGCATGGCGGGCGTGCTGGGCGTCAAACAAGTCGCGCTGGGGCCGCTCGCGGTCGAGGCGGGCATTTTCGGCTTCCTGTTGCTCGTCGTCCTGTCGAGCGCGGTTGCCGAGATCCACGGACAAAAGACCGCGACGATGCTGGTCCGGCTGGGCTTCGTGCCGTTATTCACCTCGGCCGCGCTGATACAGATCGTTCTCGCGCTGCCGCACGACCCCGGCATGTATCCGCCGGCGATCGATGCTTTCCCGATCGTCGTCGGCCAGAGCGTGCGGATGATGCTGGCGGGCTTCGTCTCCTATGGCACGTCGCAGACGCTCAACGTCTTCATCTTCTCCAAGCTCAAGGGTCAGGAGGGCAAGGGCCGTCTGGTCTGGTTCCGCGGCATGGTGGCGAGCGTGATCAGCCAGATTGTCGATACCCTGTTGTTCATCACCATCTCCTTTTACGGCGAGCGCCCGATCCTCCAGTTGATGGAGGGGCAGATGCTGACCAAGATAGTGCTGTCGATCGTGCTGGTGCCGTTCCTGATCACCGGCTTCGTTGCGCTGGGCAGGAAGCTCGATCGCGCCTGAGCCGCCCCAGTCGTCATGCCAGCGAAAGCTGGCATCTTTCTCTTTATAACATCTCGCTCGCAGGACGATCGGGCGACAGAATTCTGCCGTATCCGACGCGCGCTTCGGAACGCATTCCCCTCCCGCAAGTGGGAGGGGTTATGGGAGGGTATGTTCATAGCGCGTCGACTTATAGACAGGCCCTCCCCCGACCCCTCCCGCAAGCGGGAGGGGGGGAGAAGGACTCTTCCTTCACCCGATCGCCCTGATCCCGCTCAAGCGTCAGCTTTCGCTGAGATGAAGGAATGAGTATGGCGCGCCCCATGACCGACCATTCCCCCTCGCCCCAATTGCTCGCCAAGGCCGAAACGCTCGTCGAGGCGCTGCCGTACATGCAGCGTTACGCAGGCCAGACCTTCGTGATCAAATATGGCGGCCACGCCATGGGCGATCCCGAGGCGCAGCGTGACTTCGCCGAGGATGTGGTGCTGTTGAAGGCGGTCGGCATCAACCCGGTGGTCGTCCATGGCGGCGGGCCGCAGATTGGCGCGATGCTCAAGCGGCTGGGCGTCGAATCCGAATTCATCGGCGGCCTGCGCGTCACCGACGCCGCCACCGCCGAAGTCGCCGAGATGGTCCTGGCCGGCAAGATCAACAAGGAAATCGTCGGCTGGATCGCGGCGCTGGGCGGCCGCGCGGTCGGCATTTCGGGCAAGGACGCCAATCTGGTCATCGCCGAAAAAGTCACTCGCACCGAACCCGACCGCAATTCGGGGATCGAGCGCCATGTCGACCTGGGCTTTGTCGGCGAGCCGGTGAAGGTCGACCCCTCGATCCTCAAGAACCTGGCACGCGACGGGTTCATCCCGGTCGTCGCGCCGGTCGCGCTGGGCGAGGATGGCGAGACCTACAATATCAACGCCGACACGATGGCGGGATCGATCGCCGGCGCGCTCGGCGCCACGCGCTTCTTCCTACTGACCGACGTCGCCGGCGTGCTCGACAAGGCAGGCGACCTCCAGACCGATCTCGATCGCGCGGCGATCGAGGCGATGAAGGCCGACGGCACCATCTCCGGCGGGATGATTCCCAAGGTCGACACTTGCGTCGCCGCGGTCGAGGCGGGCGTCGAGGCGGCGGTCATCCTGGACGGCCGCGTGCCGCACGGCATGCTGCTCGAAATCTTCACCCGGCGCGGCGCCGGCACGCTGGTTCGCGCCTGAGGGCTGTTCGCAGCCGGTTCGTTCCTATATCGATACGGACAGGGCCGCACCCCGGAGAAGAACTTGATTACCATACTCAGTATCCTGCAGGTCCTGCTGACCGTCGCGCAGTGGATCATCATCATCCAGGCGATCCTGTCCTGGCTCATTTCGTTCAACGTCATCAACACGCATAACGACACCGTGCGTGCCATCTGGATGGCGCTCGATCGCATCACCGAGCCATTCTATCGGCCGATCCGGCGCATCATGCCCGATTTCGGGGCGCTCGATCTGTCGCCGCTGGTCGTCTTGCTGATCATCTGGTGCCTCCAGATCGCGATCGGCCGCCTGGCCTTGTGGTGGGTCGGCGCGGGCGCGCTCTGAGCGGCTGGCGCACGACACCAAAGGGAATCGAGATCGCGGTGCGCGTGACGCCGCGATCGTCCCGCAATGAACTTTCGCCTGGGCCGGGCCACGCCGTGGTGCGGCTCAACTCGCCGCCGGTCGACGGTGCCGCCAACGCCGCGCTGATCGAACTTGTCGCGAAGCAATTCGGCGTCGCCAAGCGCGACGTGCGGCTGATCGCCGGCGATCGCGCACGCTTGAAGCGATTGGCAATCGCCGGAGAGGCCGAGGCGCTAGCGAAGATCGCCGCGGCGCTCTATCAGGCCGAGCCATGACGGCGAACATCATCGATGGCAAAGCATTCGCGCTGGGATTGCGCGAGCGGATCGCAACCCAGGTCGCGACGTTTCGCGAGGCGACGGGACGCGTGCCCGGCCTCGCGGTCGTCCTGGTGGGCGAGGATCCCGCCTCGGCCGTCTATGTCCGCAACAAGCACAAGGCGACCGTCGCCGCAGGCATGGCGAGCTTTGAACACAAGCTGTCCGCGCATACGTCTCAAGCCGACCTGCTGGCGCTGGTCGACCAACTCAACGCCGATCCCGCGGTGGACGGCATCCTGGTGCAGCTGCCGCTGCCCGGACATATCGACGAGCGCGCGGTGATCACACGGATCGATCCCGACAAGGATGTCGACGGCTTCCACCCAGTCAATGCCGGGCGGCTGGCGACAGGGCTAGAAGGATTCGAGCCGTGCACGCCGCTCGGCTGCCTGATGCTGCTCAAAGATCAACTGGGTGACCTCGCCGGCCTCGACGCGGTGGTGATCGGGCGGTCGAACATCGTCGGCAAGCCGATGGCGCAGCTCCTCGTCAAGGAAAGCTGCACGGTCACCGTGGCGCATTCGAAGACCCGCGATCTGTCGAGCGTGGTCAAGCGCGCTGACATCGTCGTGGCGGCGGTCGGGCGGCCCGAAATGGTAAAGGGCGAGTGGATCAAGCCGGGCGCTTGCGTGATCGACGTCGGCATCAATCGCGAGCCGGCGCAGCCCGGGGGCAGCAACGGCCGGCTGGTCGGCGATGTCGACTTCGCCGGTGCGCTGAGCGTGGCGGGTGCAATCACTCCGGTACCGGGCGGAGTCGGCCCGATGACGATCGCGGTATTGCTCAGGAACACGATGATATCCGCGCATCGCCGTGAGGACGTGTCCTACGACAAGGACGCCTGGTGATCGCGTTATTGCTGGCGCTGGCGGCGGCGGATGCGCCGGCCATGACGCCGGTTGAGGCCGAACGCGCCTTCGCGGCGGATGCCAGGACGATCGGCCAGTGGACCGCCTTCCGCAAATGGTCGACCGACGACGCCGTGATGTTCGTGCCGCAACCGACCAACGCGCATGATTTCCTGAAGGATCGCAAGGACCCGCCCCAGGCGATCGACTGGTGGCCGACCGCGAGCTGGATCTCATGCGACGGCACGCTGGCAGTAAATACCGGCGGCTGGAAGCGGCCCGACGGTAGCGTCGGTTATTTCTCGACCGTTTGGCAGCGGCAAGCGGACGGTGGCTGGAAATGGATCGTCGACGGCGGCGACGAAACCAAGGATGCGCGGCCCCGTCCTGCGAGTCTAACGGTCGTCAAAGCGCCATGCCGTAAGCAACCCATGCCTTTCGTTCTGTCACCAGAAACGATGAGAGATCTGGCGAACGGCAAGTTGAAGACGTTGCAGGGTCATTCAGCCGATACGAGTCTGAACTGGATCGCATACATCTATCCTGACGGACGTCGCCATTTCTCCGTAGCGCTGTGGAATGGCAAGGCCGATCAATTGGTTGTTCGCGATGAAGTCACAGCGCCGAAATGATCGAGCTCTACCTCTCCGCGCTGGTTACCTTTTTCGTCGTTATCGACCCGCCCGGCTGCGCGCCGATCTATGCCGGCCTGACCAACGGCGCGACGCCGATGCAGCGCCGGTCGATGGCGATTCGCGCCGTGCTGGTCGCGGCAATCATCCTGTTCGTTTTCGCCGCGGTCGGCGAGGCGATGCTCAAGGCGCTGGGCGTCAGCCTGTCGGCCTTCCGCATCGCCGGCGGCATCATGCTGTTCCTGATCGCGCTCGAAATGGTGTTCGAAAAACGCACCGAGCGCCGCGAGGACCGCGCCGCCAAGATCGCGCAGACGCCCGAAGTCGAAGATGTCTCGATCTTTCCCATGGCCATGCCGATGATCGCCGGGCCCGGCTCGATCGCATCGGTCATGCTGATGATGAGCCGCAATCACGGGCTCGAGAAAGTGGCGGCCGTGCTCGCCGCGCTGGCGACGATCCTGGCGCTGACCCTGGTCGCGCTGCTCGCCGCTGGGCCGCTGATGCGGTTGTTGGGCGCGCGGATAGAGGCGGTCATCACGCGTATCCTCGGCGTCTTGCTCGGCGCGCTGGCGGTGCAATTCGTGATCGACGGCATCCGGATCAGCCTGGGGCTGAGCTGACCCCAAACCGTCACCCCAGCGAAAGCTGGGGTCTCAAGCCGTATCGCACCTTCGCTGTAGACCCCAGCTTTCGCTGGGGTGACGTAATGTGCGCTTTGTGACGGCGTAGGCGCTCGACTGCTGCTCAATTGATCCGGAACAACCGCAACGGCGAGTTCCTCGGCAATTCCAGCGGCTTGAGGAACGCGAACGTCTCGCCCTTGGCCAGGCGGTCATAGAACCCGCCCGGATCGCGCGCGCGATATATCGTTGATTCGGCCATGTTCGGACAGACCAGCAGCATCGTCGCGCCATGCTTCCTCGCGATCGCACGGAACTGATCGGGCGATCCGCCAAAGGCATGCTGGACGTCGAGGATCGCGTCGCCGTTGCGGTGATAGGGGCCCGCCACCGCCTTGTGATGCGTGACGACGATGATCCGCGGCCCGAGATCGACGAAGCTGAAGATCGTCGCGCTGGGATATCGATTGAGTGGCGCGAGACTGCTGATGGCAGGGCATCGTGCGCTCGCGCGGTTGATCGTCGTCATGCGGGCGTCCGGCTTGTCGATCGGCAAGAAACGGAGCGACAGTCCGCTGAACATGCCCGACGCGACCAGCACCACCGCGACCGGGCCGAGCACGCGGACCAGCAAATTTGGGCTGTCGAGCAGCAACGGCACCGCGACCCAGATCAGCGCCGCCGCGCCCGGCACCGCGAGCAATTGCGCCGCCGGCCCCGCGCGCGTCTGCCACAACAGCATCAGGCAGGCGAAGAGGGTGAACAAGGTCACGGCCGACCAGCCGACCATGTTTGGCGCGCGATCGGCGATGGCACGCCTGGTCGCGATCGCCGCGCCCAGCAGGCCGATGATCGGCAAGGTCACGATCGGGAACGCCTGGCGGAAGGGATGCTGATAGATCGGCTTGGCCTCGCGCACATTGTCGAGCCAGTTGCGCACCAGTTCGGGCGACGCCTGTTCGGGCCGCCCCAGGCATTGCGGGAACAGCCAGGCAAAACCCGCGACGATAACCGCGCCGGCGGCAACCGCGAGGCCGAGCCGTGCCCAGCGCGACGCCGGACTCAACCAGGCCAGGACGAAGAGCAAGCCGCCCGCCACCAGCATCACGGTCAGATAGACCGGCGTCAGCGCGTCGCAGCGCATCACCGAATTGGCATAAGAGGCGAACGCGCCGTAGCCGAGCGCGGTGCCGCTCGCCAGGCTGACGCCATAAGCGGCGACGCGCCGCGCCTCGCCGCGATCCCAGATCCATTGCAGCGCGATGATCGCCCCCGCCATCGCGGCATAAGGCAGCATTTCGAGGCCGATCGAGAGGCTGACCGCGCTCGCCAGCCCGACGATCACGCCGCCGCGCGCACCCTTGGGGTCACACAAACCGGCGACGGTCAGGCTGAGCATCGCCAGCTGCCAGCCATGGTGATCGATGCGGTCGGGCGCGAACATCAGCATCGTCGGCGTGCACGCACAGACCAATAGCGCCATCGCCAATGGCCAGGCGTGCGGGCTGACCAGCCGCCGGACGGTCGCGCCCAGGCCGATGAACGCGATCGACAGCGGCAGCAGCGGCGCGATGCCGCACGCCACCCGCTCCGCCCAGGGCGTGCCGATGAACGGCCGCAGGATCAGGATCAGGCCCGCAATCGGCAAGTCGACGATACGGCTCCAGTGAATGTCGAAGCCGCCCGGCGGATTGAGATAATAATCGCGCAGGTCGTACCAGCCCTGCCCGTTGAGCAGCGCGCGGACCTGCATCAGCCGCATATTGTCGTCGGTGTCGCCCAGCCCCAGCGAGCGGATCTGCGGCCAGGCGCTGACGAAATACCACAAGCCGACGATGAACCAGGCGAGCAGCGCGTATTTGATCCAGTGCCGGTCGAGTTCAGCGACCAGGTCGGACCACCAGCTTTCGATCTTGCTCAAAATGCTTCCCTCGCGCCTCCGAGCGCTTTAGGGGGGCGCCCACGCTCTGGGCAAGGCTGTGACGGCAATTCTCAAACAAATCGATACATGGCGCGAGAGCGGGCTGATGGGCCAGCTGATCCGCTTCGGCATTGCCGGCGGGGTATCGACGCTGATCTATTCGGCGGTGTACCTGCCGCTCACCACTTGGGTGTTTCCTGCCGCGCACGCAGTCTATGCCGTCCCCTTCGCCTTTGCCGTTGCGGTGACCGCGGGTTTCTTCCTGCACAGTCGCTGGAGCTTCAAGGGGCATGGCACGCGCCAGCCGGGCGGTGCGCAGCAGATCAAGTTCGTCATGGTGCAGGCATCGGGCATGGGGCTCAACGCTGTGATCACCTGGGTGGGGACTGCACTACTGGGCTATCCGGCCTGGGTGCCGCTCTTGCCGGCGATCGCTTTGGCGACGATCTTCACGTTCATTCTCAATCGCTGGCTGGTATTCGCCTGATGGCCCGCCCCCGGCTTATGGATCGCCCCGAATAATGGACCGTATCGTTTACGACCGCATGGCGGAGCACGACTCGTCGCATTGGTGGTACGTCGCGCGCCGCGACATCCTGCACGATTATGTCGCCCGCTATGCCGATCTGCCCAAACAGGCGCGCATCCTGGAGATCGGGTGCGGCACCGGCCACAATCTGGCGATGCTCCAGCAATTCGGCGATGTCGACGCGATCGAGATCGACACCGCCGCCGCAGCGATCGCCAGCAAGCGGCTGAACAAGCCGGTCAGCAATGCCCCGCTGCCGACGCTGCCGGGGATCGAACGCGGCGCCTATGACATGATCGCGGTGCTCGACGTGGTCGAGCATATCGACGACGATGTCGCCGCCTTGCGCGCGATGAAGGATTGCCTGAAGCCCGGCGGCAAGATCCTGATCGCTGTGCCCGCGCACCAATGGATGTGGTCCGCGCACGACGTCGTGAACCATCATCACCGCCGTTATTCGAAAGCGAGCCTGAAAAAGGCGATCGATGCGGCCGGGCTGGAGACGCGCAAGTTCGGCTATTTCAACTCGCTGCTATTCCCGCTCGCCGCCGCCGCGCGCGTGGCGGGCCGGATGACCGGCCGCGACGACAGCGACGATTCGCCGCCGCCGGGTCCGGTCAACAAATTGTTCGAGGCCATCTTCCGGCTCGAGCGCCACATGGTCGGGCGCGTGCCGATGACGCCGGGTGTTTCTATCCTGACCTTGGCGGTGCCGAAGGGCTGATCTCTCCCCTCCCGCTTGCGGGAGGGGTCGGGGGAGGGCCTGTTATTCGGCAGCCTTGGTATCCGGAGCGGGCGACACGCCCTCCCCTAACCCCTCCCGCAAGCGGGAGGGGAACGCTTGCTCACGATCTTCCGCCCGGTAGCCCAATGTCGCCTTGCCCTGCACCGGCCCCGCGACATCCGAGACCAGATAGAGCGGCCGACGCTTCGACTCGACGTAAAGCCGGCCGAGATATTCGCCGATCATCCCCAGCACGAACATCTGCACCGCGCCGAGCAGCACGACGATGAACGCCAGCGATGTCCAGCCGGGCACCGCGCTCCCTGAGAAGAAGCCGACCGCAATATAGATCAGCAACAGGAACGACGCGCCGGTCAGCGCCAGGCCGACATGGCTGGCGAAAGTCAGCGGCTTGGTCGAAAAGCCGGTCATCGCGTCGAACGCGAGACGCAGCATCTTCGACAGCGGGTAATTGGTCTCGCCGGCGAAACGCTCGGCGCGGTCATAAGGGAACGGCACCTGGCGAAACCCGATCCAGGCGACCATGCCGCGGATGAACCGCGCCTGTTCGGGGAGCGCCAGGAAGGCGTCAAGCGCTCGCCTGGACATCAGCCGGAAATCGCCGGTGTCGAGCGGGATCGGCGTGTCGGTGACGCGATCGAGCAGGCGATAGAAAGCCGCGGCGGTCGCCTTCTTGAACAAGGTCTCGCCTTCGCGTTTGCGGCGAACGGCATAGACCACGTCCGCGTCCTCGGCCGCCATCATCTTGCGCATGTCGCCGAGCAATTCGGGCGGGTCCTGCAGATCGGCGTCGATGATCAGAATCTGCTCGCCCGCGCACAGATCGAGTCCGGCGGTCAGCGCGAGCTGGTGGCCATGATTACGCGACAGGTTGATCGCGACCAGCCGCGGATCGCCTTGCGACAGCCGGCGCATGATCGGCCAGCTGTCGTCCTTCGACCCGTCATTGATCAGGACGAGCTCGTAATCCTCGCCGACCTCCGCCTTAGCGGCGGCGGTGACGCGAGCGTGCAGCGTTTCGAGGGTCAGTGCCTCGTTATAGCAGGGGACGACGATCGAGAGCTTGGGGCGTTGCATGGCGGTGCTGCTTAGTCGTCCGCGCGGTCCGCGTCATCGCCTTTCGTGGTTTCCACGGCGGCGCCCTCACGCGCCTGCGCCTTGCGGCGGCGCAGATTGGCGCGCAATTGCTCGGCCAGGCGGGCGGCGCGGTCCGGTTTGTCGTTCTTGACGGTCATTACGGGGAATCGCCTAAACCCGCCGACCGCGCCTTGACAATATCCGGGTCGACGGACATAGGCGCGCCTCCGTCGGGGCCTTTGGTCCCGCGTGAGTGCTGCCGTAGCTCAGTGGTAGAGCGCATCCTTGGTAAGGCTGAGGTCGTGAGTTCAATCCTCACCGGCAGCACCATTTTCTCCGATTCGACGTCCTAGAAATATCTCCGTTGCACCGCTGCGGCCGGGAAACCGGCGCGCGCGCGTTCGTTGCACGACGACGAGGAGAACGGAATGGGACGGAGCGTCGTCGTAACGGGGGCCGAATCGGGGATCGGCCGCGCCTGCGCCGTGGCGTTCGGCGAAGCACGCGACGATGTCGCGATCCTCTACCATAGCGACGCGGGCGCCGCGCAAGAGACAGCCCGGGCGGTCGAAGCGGCGGGAGGACAAGCGTCGATCGTGCAATGCGCCGTCGATGACGAGACTTCGGTCGACGCCGCGTTCATAGCGGTCGAAGCGGCTTTCGGCGCGGCGTCGATCTTGGTCAATTCGGCAGGGCTCAACATGTCCGGCGTGGTCGTGCGCGACATGGCATTGGCACAGTGGCGGCGCCTCCTCGACACCGACCTGACCGGCGCGTTCCTTACGTCGCGCCGCTTCCTGCGCGGTCGCGACAAGCGGGTGGCCGGGGCGATCGCCCATATCTCGTCGATCCATGCCTATGCGGTTCGCGCCGGCGGCGCCGATTATTGTGCGGCCAAGGGCGGGCTGAGCAATTTGGTCGAGACCCTGGCGATCGAGGAAGCGCCAAACGGCGTGCGCGTCAATGCGGTCGAACCGGGCATGATCCTGACCCCGATGAACGCACGGGCCGAGAACGACCCGGTGTATCGCAAGACCCTGGAACGCAACATTCCGCTGGGTCGCGCCGGCAGGCCGGAAGAAGTCGCTGCGCTGGTCCGCTGGCTGTGTTCGGACGAAGCGAGCTACGTCACTGGCGCGCGGATCGCGATCGACGGTGGCTTGTCGCTGATGCAGGCGCTGGGCGCATGACCGATCCCGATCCGCACCGCGATTCCGGGACCGGCGATGCCAAGCAGTCCGTCGATGCCCGCCGCCAGCCGCTCGATTTCAACGTCGAGAAGATGGAGGACGTGAGGCTCGACGGCCCGCCTGAATTCATGCGGCGCGACTGGATGAGCCCCTATGCCTGGCGCGATCGAGACGGCCGGTTCGGCATCATGGTTCGCGCGGTCCCGCGCAGCGGCGCGCCCCGAACCGATACCGGCACGATCTGGGGCGGATGGAGCGATGATGGCCGGTGCTTCACCATGCTCGACGCACCGTCCATCGTCGGCGGCCCCGACGCGCAAGACGCTGGCGGAGTCGAGGACCCCACCGTCGTGCAGATGGAGGACGGCAGCTATGTCGTCTATTATACCGGCGTCGCCGCGGACATGGCGCATGGCGAAATGCTTTACGCCCAGGGCCCCGGCATCGACCGGCTGAGCAAGTCCGGCGTTGCCCTCGCCTCGTCCAAGTCGATGGGCAACACCAAGGAAGCCACGGTCAACCTTACCGCCGACGGCCATTGGCGGCTATTCTACGAATATGCGCAGGATGATGCATCGCGCGTCGGGCTGGCGATCGGCCGGGACGTTTGCGGACCTTGGCAGGAGCGTCCGACCCCGTTCATGCCGCGCGAGAAGAGCTGGGACAATTGGCATTTGTCGACCGGCCCGTTGCTGACCGACGAACGCGACCGCCCGGTAATGTTCTACAACGGTGCCACGCGCGATGCGCGGTGGCGGATCGGCTGGGTCGCCTTCTCGCGGGATTGTCTGCACGTTGTCGATCGCTGCATCCAGCCGCTGTTGACCCCGCCGCCGGCGGAGGACCGCACCGGGACGGACATCGCCTTTGCCGCGTCTGTGATCGTCGATGAAGGGGCGATCTGGCTCTATTATTCGCTGGAGGACAAAAGGCTCGCCCGGGCGCGCCTTCGCCGAAGCTGAGCGAGTGCGCCCCACCATCACGCCGAGAGGTCGGTCACCGGCCGGCTTGTCTCTTCGGCACCCTGCCCTAAGGTCGGCTGCGGCGTTGCGCCGACCGATCGATCAAACAAGGGCATCCGTGCACGTGGCCCAGGCTCTCCCTGCTTATCGGAAAGAACACGTCCGCCACGGAGAGCGATGCGTGCTGCGCTCAGCGACCTTGGCCTCCAACCGAGCGGCTGGGCAGTGACCGACATGGAGGAGACCGAAGACCGCGCCTTCAAGGCGATCCGCGGCCCGTGGGCGGGCACGCCGCACCATCTCGACGCGCCCTTCTGGCCGACGCCCGAGCCGCTGGTCGAGCGCATGCTCGATCTCGCCGGAGTCGGGCCCGGCGATCACCTCATCGACCTCGGCTGTGGTGACGGGCGCGTCGTCCTTGCCGCGGCGCGCCGCGGCGCCAGCGCGCTTGGCGTCGATATCGATTCGGAGCGCATCGCCGAAGCCGAGGCGGCAGCGCGCGAAGCGGGCCTCGAGCATCTCGTCGGGTTTCGGCGCGAAGACCTGTTCGCGACGCGGCTGGACGGCGCCAGCGTCGTGACACTCTATCTGCTGCCGCTTCCCAATCGATTGCTCGCGGGGCGGCTGCGCGCCGAGCTCGCCCCGGGCAGCCGCGTCCTCAGCCACGCCTTTGCCATGCGCGACTGGGAGCCGCGCGCCCATGAGATCGTCGATGGGCGCGAATTATACCTGTGGGTGGTCGACTGACGCTGCCTACGGCCTGAATTCGGCGACTAGGTCGTAGCGGTCGCCGCGAAACAATTGCCGGACGTGCGTGACGATCTGACCAGCACGCCAGGTCGTGCGATCGAGTTCGAGGCACGCCCCGCGCGGTCGCAGGCCCAAAGCCTTGGCCTCGGCCGCCGTCGCCTCCACCGCGCGGATGCGGTGGCGGGCGGCGGTCCAGGGGACGTGGTGCAAGAGCCAGGTGCCGGGTGCTGTGTCGGTGAAGCTTTCCTGCTCGGCGTCGGGTACCGCGCTCAGCGCGATGACGCGGCGTTCGAGCGCAAAGGGTTCGCCGCCGCCATAATGCATGCCTTCGACCAGCAGCGCCGGGAGCGGGACCTCTCCAGCGTCGGCCGCTACGCGGCGATCGGTCAATTGCCAGCGATACTCTTCCCCCCGCGCGGCGATGACCTGGGCGAGATCGGGGACTTCGAGCACGGCGGAGTGGACTTGGGGGTGCGCGACGAACGAGCCCGCCTTGCGGCGCCGCTCGATCAGACCGTCTTTGGCCAGCCCGCCCAGTGCCTTGCTGACCGTTGCGCGCGAACAGCCGTAACTCGCGACCAGTTCGTGTTCGAACGGGATACGGTGGCCGGGTTTCCACTCGCCCGAATGAATGCGTGCCTCGATATCCCGGCGGATGCGCGCTTCGACCGTCATGCCAATAACGCGGCAATTGTGCGGCGGTAACGATCAGCGATGGCGTCGGCGGCGATATGGCGACCCTGCGCGACGACTTGGCGGCCCGCGCGCCAGACGCCATCGATCGCGCCCGGCCGCGCCGCGAAAATCCAGCGGTCGAGCAGGTCGCTGCGGGAGCCGACGAAGGCTGGATGATCAAGGTCGAGCGAGACGATGTCGGCGGCGCGTCCGGGCGCGAGGCCGCTCGTCACGCCGAGCGCCTGGGCGCCGCCGGCCTGCGCCTTGGCGAACAGGGTCGCGCCGACCGATGGCTCGGCTGCGTCGACCAGCAAGGCGCGTTTCCTCAGCGTCAGGCGCTGCGAATATTCGACCGCGCGGAGTTCGCTTGCGGCGTCGATCAGGACGTTCGAATCGGTGCCGACGCCGAACCGTCCGCCCGCCGCGAGATAATCGACCGCGGGAAACACGCCGTCGCCGAGATTGGCCTCGGTCACCGGACACAGGCCGGAGACAGCGCCGCTCGCTGCGAGCCGCGCGGTTTCGTGCGCGTCGATATGGGTCGAGTGGATTAGGCACCAGCGGCGGTCGACCGCCGCATGGTCGAGCAACCATTCGACCGGACGCGCGCCGCTCCAGGCAAGGCAAGCCCCGACCTCGCGGACCTGTTCGGCGGCGTGGATGTGGAGCGGGCCGTTCTCCGCCAGCGGCACGATCGCGGCGAGTTCGTCGGGTGTCACCGCGCGGAGCGAGTGTGGCGCGATGCCCAGCACGGCATCGGCGGGCAGTTTGGCGCGGCTCGCCTCGACCAATCGCGCGAAGCCGTCAACGTCGGAAATGAAGCGGCGCTGGCCCGGCGCGGGAGGAGCGCCGCCGAAATCGGCATGCGCGTAGAAAACAGGAAGTAGCGTCAGGCCGATACCCGTCGCTTCCGTAGCGGCGACGATCGCGCCCGCGGTTTCGGCCGGATCGGCATAACGCGCGCCGTCGACATCATTGTGGAGGTAATGGAACTCGCCGACGCGAGTGAACCCGCCTTCGATCATCTCGACATAGGCCTGGGCAGTGATCGCTTCGATATCGTCGGGAGTCAGGCGGTCGAGGAAGCGGTACATCACCTCTCGCCAGCTCCAGAAATCGTCGTCGGGCCGGGCACGTCGCTCGGACATCCCGGCCATGCCGCGCTGGAAACCGTGGCTGTGGACGTTGCACAGGCCGGGCAGCGCCGCGCCATGGCGCTGGTCTCGGGACTCGGGCGCCACGCCGGTTGCGACCGCGGAAATAGTCGCGCCGTCGATCGCGATGCGGACCTGTTCAGCCCATCCGTCGGGCAGCAATGCGCGTTCGAACCAGAGTGTCGGCATCCGTCCTCCTGTCGATTATGTCTAGACATAATAATCGGCGCCGGCAAGATGGAGGCCATGGAGCGGACCTGGACCAATGCCCGACTCGCGACCATGGCCGGCGATGCGCTGGGCGTGATCGAGGATGGCGTGATCGCGAACCGCGACGGTGTGATCACTTACGCAGGGCCGCGCGCCGACGCCCCGGCGGTGGCCGGCGAGGTTATCGACTGCGGCGGACGCTGGATCACGCCGGGACTGATCGATTGCCACACCCATTTGGTCCATGCCGGCGACCGTTCGGGGGAATGGGCGATGCGGCTCGACGGCGCATCCTATGAGGACATCGCGCGCGCCGGTGGCGGCATCGTGTCGACGATGCGCGCCACGCGGGCGGCAAGTGAGGCGGATCTGGTCGCGACCGCTCTACCCCGGCTCGATGCCTTGCTCGCCGAGGGCGTGACGACGATCGAGGTGAAGTCGGGCTATGGCCTGACCGTCGCCGACGAGTTCAAGATGCTGCGCGCCGCGCGGTCGCTGAGCGATGAGCGGCGGGTGCGCGTCGCGACCACCTTGCTCGGCGCGCATGCGCTGCCGCCTGAATATGCCGGCCGGGCCGATGACTATGTCGCCCTGGTCACCGATGAGATGATCCCCGCAGCGCTCGGCTTAGCCGACGCGGTCGATGCCTTTTGTGAGGGCATCGGATTCACGCCCGAACAGACCGGCCGCGTACTCGCCGCGGCACAGCGCGCGGGCCTGCCGGTCAAACTCCATGCCGAGCAATTGTCGGCGCTCCACGGTGCAAGCCTCGCCGCAAGCTTTGGCGCGCTGTCGGCCGACCATCTCGAATATGCCGATGAGACCGACGCCAAGGCTATGGCCGCGGCGGGCACCGTTGCAGTGCTCCTGCCCGGCGCCTTCTATTTCATGCGCGAAACCAAGCTGCCCCCGGTCGATCTGTTCCGCGTGCACCATGTTCCGATCGCGATCGCGACTGACTGCAACCCCGGCACCTCGCCGACCACCTCGCTGTTGCTGATGCTCAACATGGCCGCGACCCTGTTCCGCCTCACCGTGACCGAGGCATTGCGCGGTGTGACCGTCAATGCCGCCCGCGCGCTCGGCCTGGCCGACCAGATCGGTACGATCGAGCCCGGGAAGGCGTGCGATCTCGCGATTTGGGACATCTCCGACCCCGCCGAGCTGGTCTACCGGGTCGGTTTCAACCCTCTCCATCTACGCGTGAAGGACGGCGAATGCTGCTGACCCCCGGTGCCGTCCCCTATTCGGCGTGGCAGGCGATTTACGAAGGCGCGGTGCCGGTGCTCGATCCGGCCTGCCGCCCGGCGATCGCCGAGAGCGCCGCGGCGGTGGGCCGCATCCTGGCGCGGCACGAGCCGGTCTATGGCATCAATACCGGGTTCGGGAAGCTGGCCAGCGTCCGGATCGGCGACGAGGATTTGGCGACGCTCCAGCGCAATATCGTGCTCAGCCATGCCGCTGGTCTCGGCGCGCCGATGCCGGTGCTGATCGCGCGGCTGATGATGGCGCTGAAGCTCGCCAGCCTCGCGCGCGGCGCGTCGGGCGTGGCGCCGGCGACGGTCGAATTGCTCCAAGCGATGCTGGCCAAAGGACTGGTGCCGGCGGTGCCCGCGCAAGGGTCGGTCGGCGCGTCGGGCGATCTCGCCCCGCTCGCCCACATGACCGCGGCGATGATCGGGGTCGGCGAGATCTTCGTCGGTGACGAGCGCCTGCCTGCGACCGATGCGCTGGCACAGGCGGGGCTCGCGCCGCTCGTTTTGGGTCCCAAGGAAGGTCTAGCGCTGCTCAACGGCACGCAATTCTCGACTGCCTATGCCCTCGCCGCCTTGTTCGAGGCGGAACGCCTTTACCGCGTCGCGCTGGTCACAGGCATCCTGTCGACCGAGGCGGCGAAGGGATCCGACGCGCCGTTCGATCACCGCATCCACGCGCTGCGCGGTCACAAGGGCCAGATCGAGACGGCCGACGCGCTGCGCCGGATGATGGAGGGCTCTCCGATCCGCGCCTCGCACCGCGAAGGCGATACGCGCGTGCAGGATCCCTATTGCCTGCGCTGCCAGCCGCAAGTGATGGGCGCGGCCCTGACCGTGCTGCGCCAGGCCGGCGAGACGTTGGTGACCGAGGCCAATGGCGTATCGGACAATCCGCTGATCTTCCCGGAAACTGACGAAGCCTTGTCGGGCGGCAATTTCCACGCCGAGCCCGTCGCCTTCGCTGCCGACATGATCGCGCTTGCCATTTGCGAGATCGGGAGTCTCGCCGAACGCCGCGTCGCGATGCTGGTCGATCCGGCCTTGTCGGGATTGCCCGCGTTCCTGACGCCCAAGCCCGGGCTCAATTCGGGCTTCATGATCCCGCAAGTGACCGCCGCCGCGTTGGTGTCCGAGAACAAGCAGCGCGCGACGCCGGCCAGCGTCGATTCGATCCCGACCTCGGCCAATCAGGAAGATCATGTGTCGATGGCGGCGCATGGCGCCCGGCGGCTGATCGAGATGGCAACCAATGTCGACGCAGTGCTGGGGATCGAATTGCTGGCGGGCGCGCAGGGGTGCGATTTCCACGCCCCGATGCTGTCGAGCGAGCCGGTCGAGCATGTTCGCCGCCTGTTGCGCGAGCGGGTGCCGACGTTGACCGACGACCGCCATATGGCACCGGACATGGCGATCGCGACGGAATTGGTGCGGTCGAAGCGGCTGCTGGTGGCGGTGGGGGAGCTGCCGGGAGTGGTGGGATGACTGCGGCCCTGTCCCTTACCCGTCACCCCGGCCTTGTGCCGGGGTCCACCGGGCAACCGAGCGCGAAGCTTGAGCCTCTTGTCCGGAGCCTGCGGCACGGTGGATCCCGGCACAAGGCCGGGATGACGAGGGAAGTACGGACGGCTTTGGACTCTGAGGCGAGCGCAGGAGCGACCGTATGACCTGGCTCCACGTCGAACGCAGCGATTCACCGCTGATCCTCGCCTTCCCGCACGGCGGCACCGACATCCCAGACATGCTGCTCGGCGATTTTCGCTCGCGCTGGTGGGCGATCCGCGACGCCGACTGGCATATCCGGGAGCTGTACGACGGTCTCGCCGACGCGACACTCATCTGGACCGACCTGTCGCGCAGCGTGATCGACTGCAACCGCGATCCGTCGGGTGCGTCGCTCTATCCGGGGCAAGCAACCACCGGTCTATGCCCCACCGAGACGTTCGACGGCGAACCGCTCTATCGCGACGGCGCCGCGCCCGACATGGCGATGCGGCGCGATACCTGGTTCACGCCTTATCACGCCGCGATCCAGGCCGAGATCGAGCGGCTTCGCACGCTCCATCCGCGCGTCGTGCTGTACGATTGCCACTCGATCCGCAGTCGCGTCCCACGACTGTTCGAGGGCGAGCTTCCCGAACTCAACATCGGCACCGACAACGGTTCGACTTGCGACGCGGCGCTCAGCGATGCGGTAGTCGCGCAATGCGCCGGCCGCAGCCACGTCCTCAACGGCCGTTTCCGCGGCGGCTGGACGACACGCCATTACGGCCAGCCCGACCAGGGCATCCACGCGATCCAGATGGAGATCGCGATGCGCGCCTATCTCGACGAGCCGCACGGCGAGCCCGACGAGAGCAACTGGCCGCCGAGCTTCGATCCTGATTTCGCGGCCCCGCTGCGTGCCGACCTGGCGCGTGTGCTCGCCGCCGCCCTTTCCTTCGCCAAGGATTCCGCATGACCCGCATCGACAATCAGCGCCACATCCAGGCCGCGACCGGCACTGAACTCTCCGCCAAGTCCTGGCTGACCGAGGCGCCCTTACGCATGCTGATGAACAATCTCGACGCGCGCGTGGCGGAGAATCCGCAGGAACTCGTGGTCTATGGCGGCATCGGCCGTGCCGCACGCGATTGGGAAAGCTATGACCGCATCGTCGAGACGCTGCGCCGGCTGGAGGGCGACGAGACCTTGCTGATCCAGTCGGGCAAGCCGGTCGGTGTGTTCCGCACGCACGAAAATGCGCCGCGCGTGCTGCTGGCGAACTCCAACCTCGTCCCGCATTGGGCGACCTGGGAGCATTTCGCCGAGCTCGATCGTGCCGGCCTGATGATGTACGGCCAGATGACCGCCGGGTCGTGGATCTATATCGGCACCCAGGGCATCGTTCAGGGCACTTACGAGACCTTCGTCGAGATGGGCCGCCAGCATTATGGCGGCGATCTGACCGGCCGCTGGCTGCTGACCGCCGGCCTGGGCGGGATGGGCGGCGCGCAGCCGCTCGCCGCGGTGATGGCGGGCGCGTCGTGCCTGGCGATCGAATGCCAGCCGAGCCGGATCGAGATGCGGCTGGCGACCGGCTATCTCGACCACAAGGCCGACACGATCGAAGAGGCGATGGCGATCCTCGACCGCGCCAAGGCCGAAGGCAAATCGGTCTCGGTCGGCCTGCTCGGCAACGCCGCCGAATTGCTTCCGGAGATGTTCCGCCGCGGCATCCGCCCCGATCTGCTGACTGACCAGACCTCGGCGCACGACCCGGTCAACGGCTACCTCCCGATCGGCTGGACGCTCGACCAATGGTTCGACGGGCGCGAGCGTGACCCCCAGGGCGTCGCCAAGGCGGCCAAGGCGTCGATGGCGGTCCATGTCCGCGCGATGCTCGATTTCCAGGCATCAGGCGTGCCGACGGTCGATTACGGCAACAATATCCGTCAGGTCGCCAAGGACGAGGGCGTCGCCAACGCGTTCGACTTCCCCGGCTTCGTGCCAGCGTACATCCGCCCGCTCTTCTGTCGCGGCATCGGCCCGTTCCGCTGGGCGGCCTTGTCGGGCGATCCCGAGGACATCTACAGGACCGACGCCAAGGTGAAGGAGCTGCTGCCCGACAATGCGCCTCTCCATCGCTGGCTGGACATGGCGCGCGAGCGGATCCACTTTCAGGGCCTGCCCGCGCGGATCTGCTGGGTTGGCCTCGGCGATCGCCACCGCCTCGGCCTCGCGTTCAACGAGATGGTCGCGCGCGGCGAATTGAAGGCGCCGGTGGTGATCGGTCGCGACCATCTCGATTCGGGGTCGGTCGCCAGCCCCAATCGCGAGACCGAGGCGATGCGCGATGGGTCGGACGCGGTCAGCGACTGGCCGCTCCTCAACGCCCTCCTCAACACCGCGAGCGGCGCGACCTGGGTGTCGCTCCATCACGGCGGCGGGGTTGGCATGGGCTATTCGCAGCATGCCGGCATGGTGATCGTCGCCGACGGGACGCCCGAGGCGGCGAAGCGGCTCGAACGCGTACTCTGGAACGACCCCGCGACCGGCGTGATGCGGCATGCCGATGCCGGCTACGACATCGCGATCGACTGCGCGCGCGAAAAGGGACTCGATCTGCCGAGCCTGGGTTAGCGCGAAAAATCGGAACGTCGCACGCCATCGAGACGTTCGTGCCCCTCGAAGGAGAGAAAGCATGAACGCCAAATTTAGCTTCGGCGCGATCGCGCTCATCGCGGCGCTTGGTGCCTGCTCGCAAAAGTCGCAGGACACGACGACCAATGCGGTGACCGATATCGGCTCCGATGTCGGGAATGCGACCAGCGGAGCAATGGACGCGGCCGGCAACATCACCGGCAATGCGCTCGATGCCGCCGGCAACGCCCTCAACCCCACGCCAACCGGTCAGGAATTCGCCGACAAGGCCGCCAAGAGCGACGCGTTCGAAATTGCGGCAGCCAAGCTCGCCAAGACCAACGCCGAGTCGGCCGACGTCAAGAAATTCGCCGCGACGATGATCGACGCTCACACCGGATCGACCGCCAAGATCAAGGCGGCGGCGACCAAGGCCACGCCAGCGATCAAGCCCGATCCTACGCTAACCAGCGATCAGCAGTCCAAGCTCGACGACCTCGGCAAGCTGAAGGGCGCGGATTTCGACAAGGCCTATGTCGACGGCCAGATCAGCGCGCACGAAGACGCGCTGTCGCTCATGAAAAGCTATGCCGACAAGGGCGACACGACCAGCCTGAAGACCGCGGCGGGCGAGATCGCGCCGAAGGTGCAGGAGCATCTCGACATGGCGAAGAAGTTGAAGAAGTAGCCCTTTAAAAGCCCCTCCCCTTGGGGGAGGGGTTGGAGTGGGGCAGTTCCAAGCGATGCGCTCTGCGAGGCATCCCCCACCCCCTACCCCTTCCCTGAAGGGGAGGGGCTCGTGTTGCCTAACTGCTCGTCCGCTCGACCAAAGGCGCGAAGCGCGCCACTTGCCGTCCGATCAGGCACAATTGCTCGACCACCGCGGGATCGGTCGCGCCGCCCTGGTCGTCGAATTGCGTGATCTGGGTGTTGATCGCCGCGGCGAACGGCGTCGGCCAACCGCGCAATGCGTGGACGATCGAGCGCAAGGCAGCGATCGTCGACCCCGTCGCCTGCCAACCATAAGCAGTGGCGATCAGCCCAACGGGCATGTCGGCGAGATAGGGCCGCGCGTCCTTGGCGGTTTCCTCGAGCAAATCGAGCGCGTTCTTGACCACGCCGGACAGGCTGCCGTGGTAGCCCGGGCTGGCGATGATCACGCCCGACGCCTTGCGCACCGCATCGACGAACTCGCGCTCCTGCGAGGTCCGCGACTTCGCGCGCGGGTCGTAGAGCGGCAACCGCGCCATGTCCTCGCCTCCGAACAACCGGGTCGCAAATCCTTCGCGCTCGACGGCATCGAGCGCGATCCGGAGCGCGCGTTCGGTCGACGAAACCGCGCCGATCGTTCCCCCGATTCCAACGATCAACGGTTTTTCCGGCATCCCAGCTCCTTCGCCACTCATACCCCCGCGATAGCCTCCCTGAGCGCGATCTGCTACAGCGGCATTGCACGGCCTGTGTTATTTGAGTAATACGCCTGTTGGCCCCGTGGGCCGTGTGGAAGCAGTGGATGCGCGACGACCCCTTTGACGGCAACCGACGACCCGACCCCCGATGGGGCGCGCATTCGGCCTATCCCGACGATTATCTGAGCCAGGCGGCAACGGCGGTTCCTCCACCTGAGTCGCCGGGCGGCGGAGGTCAGCCGGAGCCCGGCTACACCGGCAATCTACCGGTCGTTCGCAAGAAGCGCCGCTGGGGTCGCATCATCGTGCGCGCGCTGGCCGCATTTGTCGTGCTGTTCGTGATCCTGGTCGGCTGGCTGGCGGTTACCGCGCCGCTCTCCAAGTCGCTGCAGCCGCCAACCCCGCCGTCAGTCACTTTGCTCGCCGCCGACGGCACGCCGATCGCCCGGCGGGGCGCCACGGTCGACAAGCCGGTCGACGCGTCGAAACTGCCCAAATACGTGCCCGAAGCCTTTATCGCGATCGAAGACCGTCGATTCTATTCGCATTGGGGCGTCGATCCCTGGGGCATCATGCGTGCGATGGCGCATAATGTCATGGCAGGCGGCGTGCGCGAAGGCGGCAGCACGATCACCCAACAGCTGGCCAAGAACGCCTTTCTCGATTCCGACCGCACCGCCGGGCGCAAGCTGCGCGAGGCGCTGATCGCCTTCTGGCTCGAGGCGTGGCTGTCGAAGAACGACATTCTGTCGCGCTATTTGTCGAACGTCTATTTCGGCGACAACGTCTATGGCCTGCGCGCGGCCTCGCTCCATTATTTCGACGTCGAGCCCGAACATCTGAGCGTCAGCCAGGCGGCGATGCTGGCGGGGTTGGTCAAGGCGCCATCCAAGCTGGCGCCGACCGGCAATCTACGCGGTGCGCAGGATCGCGAGAAGGTCGTGCTGGGCGCGATGGTCGCGGCCGGATTCCTCAACCGGGGTCAGGCCGACGTCCGACTGGCCTCGGTCCGCGTGCGACCCGTCAAGGAATTGCCCGACGGCACCTATTTCGCCGACTGGGTCCTGCCCGAGGCGCGCGATACGCAAGGTGACCTGAGCCAGGAAACCAAGGTCGTCACCACGCTCGAACCGCGGCTGCAAAAGGCCGCCGAGCGCGCGGTCAAGCGCGCGGGCCTGCGCCAGGCACAAGTCGCGATCGTCGCGATGCGCCCCGACGGTCGCGTCGTCGCGATGGTCGGCGGCAAGGATTACAAGACCAGCCCGTTCAACCGCGCGACGCAAGCACGGCGCCAGCCGGGATCGACCTTCAAGCTGTTCGTCTACCTGGCGGCGATGCGGGCGGGGATGACGCCCGACGATATGATCGAGGACGAACCCATCACGATCGCCGGATGGAGCCCCAAGAACAGCGACGGCAAATATGAAGGCCGGATCACGCTGCGCCGCGCCTTCCAGAAATCGAGCAACGTCGCCGCCGCGCGGCTGATCCAGAAGGTCGGCGTCGACAATGTCATAAAGGCGGCGCGCGATCTCGGCATCTCGACCCCGATCCCGCACGAAGCCTCGATCGCGCTCGGCACCTCGACCGTGTCGCTGCTCGAACTGACCAGCGCGTTCGCCGCGATTGCCGGCGACGGCTATCCAGTCAGCGCGCGCGGCATAGAGGCGACCGAAGGCAAGCCCTGGTATTCGAACATCGTTGGCGGCCCGCGGTCGCTCGGCGGCAATATTCGCGACGAAATGCTCGACCTGCTATCGTCGTCGACCGACGGCGGCACGGGACGCCAGGCGGCTCTGTCGGTGCCGACCTATGGCAAGACCGGGACGACGCAGGACAATCGCGACGCTTTGTTCGTCGGTTTCGCCAAGGATCTGGTCGTCGGCGTTTGGGTCGGCAATGACGACAACACGCCCAATGCCGGCCTGTCGGGCGGCGGCATTCCGGCGCGGGTGTGGAAGGACTTCATGCAGAACGCGCTGGGCATCGCCCCACCGCCGCCGCCGATAGTCCCGCCCACGGTCGACGATAACGCCATGGATGGCAACGAGGACGGCACGACGATCGACCCGGGTACCGGCCCGTTGCCGGTCGAAGGCAATATATCGGGGCTCGGCGTCAACCTGCAGGTCAAGCGCGACGGCACGCTGCGTCTGTCGCCCGCCCCCGACCCCGGCGACCGCCCACCACGCCCGCCGAACGCGGATGACGGGCGCTAGGCTTCGGCGTACCGTCACCCCGGCCTCGTGCCGGGGTCCAACCCTCCACAAACGGAATCCAGCCGTTGTTGCACGTTGGATGCCGGGACAAGCCCGGCATGACGAAGTAAAGAGATTTCCCTCTTCCCTCCCGCTGCCGCATCGCGGATGGAGCGTGCCATGCGCTTCTTCTCCGACAACGCCGCCCCGGCCTGCCCCGCGGTCATCGATGCGATCGCCGCCGCCAATGTCCTCGACACCGCCTATGACGGCGACCGCTGGTCGCAACAACTCAACGGCCGCTTCTCCGACCTGTTCGGCACGCAAGTCGAGGTGCTGTGGGCGCCGTCCGGCACCTCGGCCAATTGCCTGGCGCTCGCAGCGCTCTGCCAGCCGCACGGCGCGGTGATCTGTCACCGTGAGGCGCACATCAACAATGACGAGGCTGGCGCGCCGGGCTTATACCTCCACGGCGCCAAATTGCTGCTCGCCGAGGGGCCGGGTGCCAAGGTGACGCCCGACGCGGTGAAAAGCGTGCTCGCCGGCATTCGCAACGACGTGCACCAGGTTCAGGCACATGCGCTATCGATCACCAACGCGACCGAATACGGCCTGAGCTACACGCCCGATGAGGTTGCCGCGCTGGGCGAGCTCGCCAAGGCGCGCGGGCTCGGCTTCCATATGGATGGCGCGCGTTTCGCCAATGCGGTGGTGCATTCGGGCGCCGACCTCGCCGATTTGACCTGGCGAGCCGGGGTCGATGCGCTCAGCTTCGGCTTCATCAAGAACGGCGGGATGACCGCCGAGGCGCTGGTTTTCTTCAAGCCGGAACTTGCCGCGGCGAGCCATTATCGCCGCAAGCGCGCCGGGTTGCTTGCGTCGAAAGGGCGCTATCTGGCGGCGCAGATTCTGGCGATGCTCGACAATGACGTGTGGCTCGCCAATGCGCGTGCGGCCAACGCCGGTGCGGCTTTGCTCGCACGCGCGGCAGGCGATCGGCTGGTCTATCCGGTCGAGGCGAACGAGGTGTTCCTGCGCGCGACCCGCGAAGAAGCGGCGGGTTTGCGCGCCTTGGGCTTCGACTTTTACGACTGGGCGCCTGGCGAAGTGCGGCTGGTCACCTGCTGGGACCAGGCCGAGGACGCGATCCGACCGCTGGCCGACGCGATCGCGACGTTGGTTTAGGCAAATCCTCCCTACGCGAAGCGTGGGGAGGGGGACCGCCGGCGCAGCCGGTGGTGGATGGGCCGCAGCCGCGAAAGCGGCGAGGATAAGCCCATCCTCCTCGCTTCGCTCGGCCCCTCCACCGCCCGCTACGCGGTCGGTCCCCCTCCCCATCTACGATGGGGAAGATTTGGCTGATCGATAGACTCACCTTGTCACCGCACAAGCAAAAGCCGGGTTGTTGCGCGCGCGCACCGGAGTAGAGGCGGATCGTGCTGCAGCCACCTCAAGCCAAACCCCGCTCGACCACGCTCGGCGTGTTGGTGCCGTTCGGCATTGTCACCCTGATCTGGGGCTCGACCTGGCTGGTGATCCGCGACCAATTGGGCGTGGTGCCACCGAGCTGGTCGGTGACCTATCGCTTCCTGGTCGCCGGCATCTGCATGACGGGCTGGGCGCTGTGGAAGCGCGAGAGCTGGCGGCTCGGCGCTCGCGGCTATGGCTTCGCGGCGCTGCTCGGGCTGCTGCAATTCTCCGGCAATTTCAATTTCGTCTATCGCGCCGAACAGCACGTCACTTCGGGCCTGGTGTCGGTGGTGTTCGCGATGCTGCTGATTCCCAACGCGTTGTTCGGGCGGGTCTTCCTCGGTCAGAAGCTCGGCCGTCAGTTGATGATCGGATCGGCGATCGCGATGGCGGGCGTCATCCTGCTGTTCGTACGCGAGGCGCGGGTCGATCCGCACGGGCCGGGCCAGGTGTTGGCGGGTATCGGCTTCACTTTGTGCGCGATCCTCTGCGCGTCGACCGCCAACGTCATGCAGGCGACGCCCACTGCGGCGCGCTATCCGATGGGCACGACGGTAGCGGTGGCGATGCTCGTCGGCGCGGCGATCGACGCGATGTTCGCTTACGCTACGACGGGCGCTCCGGTGATCGAGCATCGCGCGGTCTATCTGCTCGGCATCCTCTATCTCGGCGTCTTCGCCTCGGCGCTCGCTTTCCCGCTCTATTTCGGAGTGATCCGTACGATCGGGCCGGCCAAGGCCGCCTATTCGAGCGTCATCGTGCCGGTGATTGCGATGATGCTGTCGACCTTGTTCGAAGGCTATCGCTGGTCGGGACTGGCGATCGGCGGCGCTGCGCTCGCCGCATTCGGCCTGATTATCGCGTTGAGGGCGCGCAGACCTAACCGATAGTCGGCATAGGCCGGCCGCCAGTTCAGCACGCGCTTCGCCTTCAGGTTGGACACACGCCGGTTCTCGGCATGAAAGGCGCGCGCCTCGGGCGTCAGCGCGTCGAGCGGGACGATGGGCGGTGGATCGATGCCGAGCAACTCTGCGGCGAACTCGATCACCACGTCTTGGCTCATCGGCATGTCGTCGGACAGGTTATAGGCACCGGGCGGCCCGTCGAACCCCGCTATGACCCCTGCGGCCAGATCGTCGACATGCACGCGGCTGAAGACCTGGCCGGCAATCCCGGTCCGGTGCGCCCGTCCGCTGCGCACGCGATCGAGCGGCGAGCGCCCGGGACCGTAAATCCCCGGCAGGCGAAACACACGCGCGCCGAGCGACAACCAGTCGGCGTCCGCGCGATTGCGGGCCTGTCGTCGCCCGAGGATCGGTGCGCTTTCATCGACCCACGCCCCGCCGGCATCGCCATAGACTCCAGTCGAGGAGAGGTAGCCGAGCCACTTGCCTTCATCCGTCAGCGCCGCGCCGTAGCGCGCGAGGACGGGATCGACCTCGCCCGGCGGCACTGATGACAAGATGTGCGTCGCGCGATCGATCGCCGCGATCACGCCCTCGCGATCATCGAAATCGAGATTGCCCGCACTGCCGGTCGCGGCGATCTCCCATCCGTCGAGCCGGGCGGCGACGGCGCTCGCCGAATAGCCCAGTCCAAAGATCAGAAGGTTATTTCGCGCCATAGCCGCCGAAATACGTCCCGAAATAATCGCCCTTGTTCCAGCGCGGACGTTCGTCGTTGTCGGCGATCTCTCGCGCGATGGCGTAGTTGACTGTGACGAACCGCACGCCCTGCGCCCAGTCGAGCGACTGCGAAATCTCGTCCGACGGCTGGTGATAATGGTTCGCCATGAAGTCGGCCCAGGCCGCCTTGCCGGCCCCCTTCTCGCCTGGCCACAGGAAGACCGACGGAATGCCTTTTTGTACAAAGCGGAAATGGTCGGAGCGGACGAAAATGCCTTCCTCCGGCATCGGGTCGGGAGACATCGACACGCCGACCGACGCCACGGCCCGCTCGACGATCGGCCCGAGCGTCGAGCGCTGCGCGCCGAACACCACCATGTCCTCGAACGGATAAGTGATCAGCGGCATGTCGAGATTGACGTCGGCGACGATCGATTTGAGCGGCACGGTCGGATTGTTGGCGAAATAGTCGGAGCCGACCAGTCCCTTTTCCTCGGCGGTCACGGCCAGGAACATGACGGTACGACGCGGCGGCTTGCCCGAGGCGGCGAAGCGCTTGGCTTCCTCGATCAGGCTGGCAATGCCGATCGCATTGTCTTCCGCGCCGTTGTTGATGGTGTCGCCGGTCTTGTCGGGCTTGCCGACACCGATATGGTCGAGATGCGCCGACAGGATGACGACCTCATCCTTCAATTTGAGGTCGCCGCCCGGGATGATGCCGATCACGTTCGACGACGGCATTGGCCGCGTCTCGGTGTTGATCGCGACCGTCAATACACCCTTGAGCGGAATCGGCTTGAACACGGCCTTGTCGCTGTCCGCCGCCTTGCGCACCTGGTCCCATGAGGTGCCGGCGCCGGCAAACATTTTCGCCGCGGCCGCCATTGATAGAGTCCCGAGGATCGGGGCACTGTCGGAGCTCGCGCGGTCACCCGCCCGCGCCCAGGTGACGCGCTCGCGCTGCCATTGGCCCACCGTGGCGGCGAACGGTGCCGCACCGCGACCGCTTCTGGGGCTCTCGATCTGGATGACGCCGATCGCGCCATGCTCCGCGGCAATGCGCGCCTTGCTCGGAGCGCTGGAGAAGAATGCGCGCTCCTCGCCGTCATAATCGGCCGGCGCGCTGCCGATATAAGCGACGATCTTCCCGCGGACGTCGACGCCGCGATAATCGTCCCGCTTGTAATCCGGCGCGACGATTCCGTAGCCGACGAAGACGATCGGCGCGCTGAGGCTGGTTTCCGCCTTCGCGGCATTGGGCGCGGGGACGAAATCCTCGCCGAAGACCAGCGTCTGCGGCTGCCCGCCCGTCGGCGTCCAGACGAAATTGCCTTTGTCGGCGAGCTTGTAGCCGATCAGCGGCACCTTCTGCAGATAGCCGCCTTCATCCCCGCCCGGGCGCAGGCCGGCAGCGTAGAATTGAGCAGCGACATATTGCGCGGCGATGTCGAATTCGTGGCTGCCCGCCTCGCGCCCGCGCATCGCGTCCGATGCCAGGAACATGACATGGGCCTTCATCGCTGCCTGATCGGCGGGGAGCGAAGCGTTGACCCGGTCGTTGATCGATGCTGCGCTTTCCTTCGCGGGAGCGGCAGGGGCTGGAGGAGCCTTTTCGGTCTGGGCGATCGCAGTCCCGGCGGCGAGCATCAACGCGGCTGCGCCGATCAGTCTCAACATGGCTTTCCTCTTGGCTGTCTTTGTCGTGGCGCGTAGCACGCTTGTTAAGGTTGGCAATCGCGTATTGTGCGAGTGATACAGCCACAACGAAGAACCGCACAGGAACCCTATGCTCGACGCCCAGTCCGCCCTCGCCAATCCGCCCGTCACGCATCGGGAGGATTATCAGGCGCCCGACTGGATGGTCCCCGATATCGCGCTGGATTTCGAGCTCGATCCGGCGACGACGCGGGTCAAGGCGGCGCTCGATGTGACGCGCAACGGCGATCACGAGCGGCCGCTGCGCCTTGATGGCGACGGACAGACGCCGCTGTCGGTGCGGGTCGATGGCAATGCGCATAACGACTGGCGCATGGACGGCACCGACCTGGTCATCGACCTTCCCGGTGGGCAGCACCGCGTCGAGACCGAGGTCGAGATCCATCCCGATCGCAACACCCAATTGATGGGGCTTTACGCATCGGGCGGAAACCTGTGCACCCAGTGCGAGGCCGAGGGCTTTCGCCGCATCACCTTCTTCCCCGACCGGCCCGATGTGCTGGCGCGCTATTCGGTCAGGATGGCGGCAGACAAAAAGCGCTTTCCGATCCTGCTCGCCAATGGCGATCCGATCGCCTCCGGCGACCTGGATGACGGCCGCCATTGGGCGGAATGGCGCGATCCGTTCCCCAAACCCAGCTACCTCTTCGCGATGGTGGCGGGCAACCTGGCGGCCAACCGCGCGACCTTCACCACCAAGTCGGGGCGCAAGGTCGAACTCGGCATCTGGGTGCGCGAACGCGACCTGGCCAAGACCGAGCATGCCCTCCAGGCGCTGCAACTCGCGATGGCATGGGACGAAACGGTCTACGGCCGCGAATACGACCTCGACGTGTTCAACATCGTCGCGGTCGACGATTTCAACTTCGGGGCGATGGAGAATAAGGGGCTGAACATCTTCAACAGCCGCTACATCCTCGCCGATCCCGACACCGCGACCGATTACGATTACGACGCGATCGCCGCTGTCGTCGCGCACGAATATTTCCACAATTGGTCGGGCAACCGCGTCACCTGCCGCGACTGGTTCCAGCTGAGCCTGAAGGAAGGCTTCACCGTCTTTCGCGACCAGAGCTTTTCGGCCGACCAAGGGTCGGCGGCAGTCAAGCGGATCGAGGACGTGCGCGGCCTGCGCGCCAGCCAATTCCCCGAGGATAACGGGCCGCTGGCGCACCCGGTGCGGCCCGAAAGCTATATCGAGATCTCCAACTTCTACACCGCGACCATCTACAACAAGGGCGCCGAGCTGATCCGGATGATGGCGACCATCCTGGGCAAGGATCGCTTCCGCCGCGCCACCGACCTCTATTTCGATCGCTTCGATGGGACCGCGGCGACCTGCGAGGATTTCGTCCGGTGCATGGAAGAAGGCGGCGAGATCGACCTGACCCAATTCCGTTTGTGGTACTCGCAAGCCGGAACGCCGCGCGTCTCCGCCGCGCTCGACCACGATGCCCAGTTGGGCCGCGCCACGCTGCGCCTCGCTCAGAGCACCCCGCCGACGCCCGGGCAAACCGCTAAGGAGCCGATGGTCCTGCCGCTCAAGCTCAAGCTGTTCGGCGGTACGTCCGGCACGGCTCTGGGGGAGGAACAACTCTATCTGCTCGACCAACCGTCCAGCGAGATCGTGTTCGAGGGCGTTACCGAAACCCCGGTCCTGTCGATCAATCGCGGCTTCTCGGCCCCGGTGATTGTCGAAAGCAACCGATCGCCCGCCGATCTCGCCTTCCTGTCGGCGCATGATGACGATCCGTTCGCCCGTTACGAAGCGATGCAGCAATTGATGCTCGACACGCTGGTGACCGCGACCCAACTCGGTCGCGCCGATCATGGTCCGGTGATCGAAGCGGTGCGCCGCACGCTGGAGAACCCCGCGCTCGATCATGCGTTCGTCGCCGAGGCGGTGCTGCTGCCTTCGGACAGCTTCATTGGCGACCAGCTCGACCGGGTCGATCCCGAGGCGGTGTTCCGCGCGCGTGAAGCCCTGCGCCGCGACCTTGGCAAGAGCCTCGCGCCCTTGTGGCGCCAGGCATATGCCGACACGTCGAACGGCGCGCCGTTCGTCTATTCGCCGACGGCAAAGGCCGACCGGCGGATGCGTACTGTCGCCCTCGGCTATATCGCCGCCTCCGGCGCCGAAGATGCCGCCGATCTGGCGTTCGCCCAGTTCGAGAAGGCGGACAACATGACCGATCGCCAGGGCGCGCTGACAACGCTCGCCAACGGCACGTCGGACAAGCGCATCGCCGCGCTCGACATCTTCTACAACCGCTATTCGACCGACGCGCTGGTGCTCGACAAATGGTTCCAGACCCAGGCGCTCTCGTCGCGCGACGATACGCCGGCGATCGTTGAGGAATTGGCGCGGCATCCCGACTTCACGCTGGCCAACCCCAATCGCGCGCGATCGCTGGTCGGGGCGTTCAGCGTCAACCAGCGCGCGTTCCACGCCGCGGGCGGCGCGGGTTATCGCTTCCTGGCCGACAATCTGATCGCGCTCGACCGCCTCAACCCGCAGACCGCTGCCAAGCTGTTGCCGCCGCTCGGCCGCTGGCGGCGGTTCGACGAACAGCGCGCGGGTCTGATGAAGGCGGAACTCGAGCGCATTCTCGCGACGCCCGGCCTGTCGAAGGATCTGTTCGAGCAGGCGTCGAAGAGTTTGGAGGGCTAGGAGCTCCCCAAAGGACACCTCTGGGCGGCTGACGCGTTTCCCGCGCATGGCGGATTCGCAAACCCAGGCGCGCAAGACCCACGAGAAGATCAAGCAGTCCGCTGCCACGCTCGAGGTGAGCGCGATCGAGCAGACCGACAGTGCCGACCGCCGCACCGAGATGGCCGCGGATCGCACCATCCTGGCGGCCGAGCGGACCTACGCGGCCTGGGTTCGGACCGGGCTCGCCGCGCTGGCGTCGGGTATCGGTGCGCGGGCGCTGCTCGACCGGGTCGTCGCGGACTGGCTGACCCGCTCGACCGGCGCGATGCTGATCCTGTTCGCCGGCTTCTGCTTCGTCGCGGCGGTGTGGCGCGACGTGGCGCCCAGCGTGCAGCCGCCCAAGCCCCGTGCTCAGCGATTGCCCGCACCCCTGTTGATCGTAATCAACGGCTTTCTCGTCATCGTGACGCTGGCGGCATTCGTCGGCGTGATCGCCAGCCGCTGACCCCGAGCTCTACAGCGTCTTCCGCATCGCCAGTGCGTTGAGGGTCGCCGCACCCGTCATGGTATTGTCGAACATGATCCAGCTATCGACGCCGGCCTTCCTTACCCCAGTGGCATAACGCTCGATCGCCGGCGCATCGTAACTCGACCGATACATTTGCGGTGATCCGTGCAGCCGCGTGTATCGCAATCCCGGCCAACCGCCCGGCTCTCCGGCTCCAATAGCTGGCGGCGGATCGGCCGCGACGCGGGCCACCCGATAGCTGACCAGGAAGGCGCTCACTTCGGGCGTGAACCAGCTCCGGTGGCGCGGCTCGCAGACCAGTTCGCTCGCCGTGCGAGCGCGCAGCAGTGCGAAGAAATCGACGGCGACCGTGCAATCAAAGGCAAGGCTCGGCGGCAACTGGATGAGAATCGGGCCGCGTTTCGCCCCGAGGCCGCTGCTCTCTTCGAGGAAACGATCCAGCTGCGCGGCGACGGCGACCAGGCGCGCCTGGTGCGTGATCGTCTTGGGCATCTTCACTGCGAAGGCGAAATCGTCGGGCACACTCGCCGACCAGCGCTCATAGGTCGCGCGGCGATGCGAACGATGAAAGCTCGAATTGATCTCCACCGCGTTCAGCACCGCAGAGTAACGTTCGAGCTGACTGCCTGCCTCCGGGAACGCGTCAGCCGCGAGGCGCGGGATCGACCAGCCGGCGGTGCCGACCCGGATCGTCAGAACAGCCTGCCGCCGTTGGGCACAGGCTCGCTCGGTCCGATCAGTACGACCTTGCCGTGGGCATCAGGAAAGCCGAGCGTGAGCACTTCCGAGCGCATCGGCCCGATCTGGCGCGGAGGAAAGTTCACCACTGCGGCGACCTGGCGGCCGACCAGGTCCTGGAGCGCATAATGTTCGGTGATCTGCGCCGACGAGCGCTTGACCCCGATCGGGTCGCCGAAATCGATCGTCAGCTTGAACGCGGGCTTGCGCGCTTCGGGAAAAGGGTCGGCGGCGATGATCGTGCCGATGCGGATGTCGACCTTGAGGAAATCGTCGAACGTGATCGTCTCGGCGGCGGGCGCCGCGGCGTCGTGCGTCACGTGCATCAGAAATTCACATCGTGATAATGCGGTGATGCCGGAATGCCCTCCATCCGCTCGCTCAGCAGCGGGCGGAAGCTCGGGCGGCTCTTCATCCCACCATACCAGCGCGCGGTCTGCTCGTGGTTCTTCCAGTCGATCCCGCCGAGATAATCGGCGACCGAGATCTGCGCCGCCGCTGCAAGGTCGGCGAGGCTCAGCGTGGCGCCCGCCATCCAATTGTGCCGGTCGAGCAGATAATCGGTGTAATCGAGATACTCGACCGCCGACTTCATCGCCTCGCGCAGCACGCGCGCATCGGGGCTGGCTTTGGTCACGATCCGCTTGAGCACGCGCTCACCCAGCAGACGCTCGGTCACGTCGCGGAAGAAAAAGGTATCGAACCAGGTTGCCAGCCGGCGGATCTCGGCGCGCTGAATCGCGGTGCCGTTGATCATCTGCGCCTTGTCGACCGTTTCCTCGAAATATTCGCAAATGACGAGCGAATCGATCAGCCGGATGTCGCGCTGGGCATCGGTGATCACCGGGGTCTGACCGGCCGGGTTCATGTCGATGAATTCGTCGCGCCGCTCCCAGGGGTTTTCGCGGACGAGCGTGTAGCCGACCCCCTTCTCCCCCAGCAGCAGCCGGACCTTGCGCGAGAACGGACAGAGCGGGAATTGGAGGAGTTGCCACATTCCATCGCTGTTATAAGCTGGCGGCGGGCGGGGGAAGATGGCTTTGGTGGCAGGTGGCGATTATCCGATCCGCGCGCCCATACCTCCGTCGACCGGCAGGACCACGCCGGTAATGAACTTCGCCTCGTCGGATGCCAGGAACAGCGTGGCATAAGCGGTGTCCCAGGCGTCGCCCATCTGCGCGAGCAGCGGCACGCGCGACGCCCGCTCCGCCCGCACCACTTCGCGGTCGAGGCCCCGGGCGCGCGCAATGCCGTCGACCGCCATAGGCGTATCCATCAGCCCCGGCGCCACCGCATTCACCCTGATCCCGTATTTGGCATTGGCCAGTGCGGTCGATTGGGTCAGCCGGTTCACTCCCGCCTTGGAGGTCTCGTAAGCGACCATCTGCCAACCGGCCATGCCCGCCAGCGAGGAGATGTTGACGATTGCGCCATGCTTTCGCTCGCGCATTCCGGGAACGGCGGCGGCGATGCCGTTGAGCACGCCCTTCAGATTGACCGAGAGGATGCGATCGAACGCTTCCTCGGAGACCTTGTGCGCCGGTCCGTCGTCGCCGCCGATGCCGACATTGTTGACCAGGATGTCGAGCGGCCCGGCGGCCGCTATGGCTGCTTCGCAATCGGCACGGCTCGTCACGTCGCAGGCAAGCGCGCGGGCATCGCCGCCCACGTCGCGGATCGCCGCTGCGGTCTCCTCGGCGCGCGCCAGGTCGCGGTCGGCGCACAGCACGCTGGCCCCTTCGCGCGCCAGCAAGGTGGCAATCGCACGACCATTGCCGATCGTCGCGCCGGGCGTCTGCCCTGCCCCCATCACCAATGCCACGCGTCCGGCGACTCGCCCCGTCATTGCGGGAAGTCCGGGTCGAGCACTTGTCCCTCGTCGAGCTGGACGCCGAAGCTGTTCAGGAACATCGATACCTGGGTATATTGGCCGACGGTGAAGACCGCATCCATCCGCTGGCGCTCGCTCAAATCGCTCAGCCCAGCCCAGGTCGCATCGCTGACGAAGAAGTCGCGCACCAGATCGTCGGCGACTCTGAGCAACGCCGCATCGCCAGCGCTCCAGCCGGACGCGTCCGGACCCGCCTTGATCCGGTCGATTTCTTCCTGGCTGAGCCCCGATTGCAGCCCGATCCGCGTGTGCTGCACCCATTCATAGCCTGAGCGGCACAGCCAGCCGGTGCGCAGGATCAGGATTTCCCGCTCGCGCGGGGCCAGCGGATTGCGGTCGGACAAGATGTACCCGCCCCACAGGTTGAAGCGTTTGAGCGCCTTGGGCGCGCGGGCCATCGTGCGGAAGATGTTGAGCACGCGCCCGCCGAAGGGCGCAAGCACCTCTCGCTGTTCGTCGTCGAGTTCGCTGTCGGCAAGCGGCGCCACGCGCGGCTGACTGAGCCTCATCCCACCTCTCCATCGTTTTGGGGAGAGCCTAAACGATACCCGCTATTCGACAAGGCCGGCAGCAAGACTGCCGGATCCGCATACCCGACATTCCGGGCAGTCAGTTGGGGTTGGGCATCCCGAGCACGCGGCGGACGCGCTCTGTCGTTGCCTTTAGCTCATCCGACATCGCCACGGCGGCGCTCGCGGTGCGCCCGGCGGCTGTCACCGTCTGCTTGGCGTTGCGATGAATCTCGTTGCGGTAATCGGGGTTGCGCCGCGCGGCCAGGCTATCGAGCGTATCATTGGGACGAATGCTCGAATCGGGAGCGAGCGTGGCCATCGGCCCCACGCGCGTTTCCATCACCGCGTCGGTCAGCGCGTCGATCAGCCCGACAACGCCGCTCTGCACCATCGGGTTGTTGAGGGCCCTGGCCGCGTCGCGCGCGTTCATTTGGGGAATCGACGACGGAGACCCGTCGCGATCCTGCGCGAATGCAGGAGTGGCTACCAAGGCAAGGGCAGGAAGCAGGACAAAATTACGCATAGCACATCATCCGACTGACAATCGGTGAGTCGTCTATAGCACCGATCGGCCCTGCAACGCTACTCCGCGGCTTGCAGTTCCTCGCTATCGTCGAGCGCGTACGACAACCGATCGAGCATTTCCTTGGGAACGACTTGCCAGAACTTGCCCCGCGCACGATCCCAATCGTCCAGGATACCCTGGGACCAGTTGCTGTCGGTCGCCGCGGCATGCGCAGCGATCAAGTCCTTGAGCACCGCCTCCCAATGCGCGGAGGCGAGCCGCTGCCAGACGATCGACTCGCCATTGGCGCGTCGTTCGAAACTGGCGCCGGCATCGTACACGAACGCCATCCCGCCGGTCATGCCCGCGCCGAAATTGGCGCCGACCGCGCCGAGCACCACGGCGATGCCGCCGGTCATATATTCGCAGCCATTGGCTCCGCAGCCCTCGACCACCACTGTTGCGCCCGAGTTCCTGACCGCGAAGCGCTCGCCGGCCTGGCCCGCGGCGAACAAGCGCCCGCTGGTGGCGCCATAGAGCACAGTGTTGCCGATGATCGTGTTCTCCTGGCTCGCCAAGGGCGACGAGACGACCGGACGGACGATGATCGTGCCGCCCGAGAGTCCCTTGCCGACATAGTCGTTGGCGTCGCCGAACACTTCGAGGGTGATGCCCTTGCACAGGAACGCGCCCAGGCTCTGCCCGGCGGAGCCGCGCAGCCGCACGGTGACGTGGCCGTCGGCCAGCTTGTCCATGCCGAACGTGCGCGTGATCTCGCTCGACAGGCGCGTGCCGACGGCACGGTGGGTGTTGCGGACCGAATAGGTCAGCTGCATCTTCTCGCCGCGCGAGAAGACGTGCGCCGCGTCCTTGATCATCTGCGCGTCGAGGCTGTCGGGCACTTCGTTGCGCCACGTCTGCAAGCTGAACCGGCGCTGATCCTCATCGGCATCGACCTTGGCCAGGATCGGGTTGAGGTCGAGATCGTCGAGATGTTCGGCGCCGCGGCTGACCTGACGCAGCAATTCGGTGCGGCCGATGATCTCGTCGAGGCTGCGCACCCCGAGCCGCGCCAGGATGTCGCGGACTTCCTCGGCGATGAAGGTCATCAGGTTGATGACCTTTTCCGGCGAACCGGTGAATTTGGCGCGCAGCTTCGGGTCCTGGGTGCAGACGCCGACCGGGCAGGTGTTCGAATGGCATTGCCGCACCATGATGCAGCCCATCGCGACCAGGCTGAGCGTACCGATGCCGAATTCCTCCGCGCCCAGGATCGCGGCGATGACGATGTCTCGCCCCGTCTTGAGCCCGCCGTCGGTGCGCAGCTTCACCCGCCCGCGCAGATTATTGAGCGTCAGCGTCTGGTTGACTTCCGACAGCCCCATTTCCCAGGGCGTGCCAGCATATTTGATACTGGTCTGCGGGCTGGCGCCGGTACCGCCATTGTGCCCGGCGACCAGGATGACGTCGGCATGCGCCTTGGCGACGCCGGCCGCGACCGTGCCGATCCCGGCCGAGCTGACCAGCTTCACGCACACCCGGGCGCGCGGATTGATCTGCTTCAGGTCGTAGATCAGCTGCGCCAGATCCTCGATCGAATAGATGTCGTGATGCGGCGGCGGGCTGATCAACGTCACGCCGGGCGTGGCGTGGCGCAGCTTGGCGATGAACTCAGTCACCTTGAAGCCGGGCAATTGCCCGCCCTCGCCCGGCTTGGCGCCCTGGGCGACCTTGATCTCGATCTCGTCGCAGGCATTGAGATACTCGGCCGTCACGCCGAACCGGCCCGAGGCGATCTGCTTGACTCCCGAATTGGCGTTGTCGCCATTTTCGTACGGCTGGTAGCGCAGCTTGTCCTCGCCGCCTTCGCCCGACACCGCCTTGGCGCCGATCCGGTTCATCGCGATCGCCAGCGTCTCATGCGCTTCGGGCGACAGCGCGCCCAGGCTCATGCCGGGCGTAACGAACCGCTTGCGGATCTCAGTGATCGGCTCGACCTGATCGACCGCGATCCCTTCGTCCGGGAAATTGAACTGCAAGAGGTCGCGCAAATAGACCGGCGGCAAATCGGCGACCCCGCGCGAAAACTTCTGGTAGGTCGAATAGCTGTCGGTCGCGACCGCCGTCTGCAGCAAGTGCATCAGCTGCGCCGAATACGCATGCGTCTCGCCACCATAACGCTGGCGATAGAAGCCGCCGATCGGCAAGGTCGCAACGCCGGTGTCGAACGCCTGTTGATGGCGCAGCTCCGCATTGAGGTGGAGCGAGGCATAGCCCTCGCCCGAAATCTTGGCCGGCATGCCGGGAAACAGGTCGGCGACCAGGCTGCGCGACAGGCCGACGGCTTCGAAATTATAGCCGCCGCGATAGCTGGAGATCACCGCGATCCCCATCTTCGACATGATCTTGAGCAGGCCTTCGTCGACCGCTTTGCGATGATTGGCGAGGCATTGGTCGAGGCTGAGGTCACCGAACAGCCCGCGCGCTTGACGGTCGGCGATCGCCGCTTCGGACAGATAGGCATAGACCGTGGTCGCACCGACGCCGATCAGCACGGCATAATAATGCGTGTCGAGGCATTCGGCGGTCTCGATATTGACCGAGCAATAGGACCGCAGGCCCCGGCGGACGAGATGCGTGTGCACCGCCGCCGCCGCCAGCACGCCCGCAATCGCGACCTTGTCCGGACCGATCGCGCGGTCCGACAGGAAGATCTCGCTCTTGCCCTCTCGTACCGCCTGCTCGGCCTGGTTGCGGATGCGCTGGATCGCGGTGCGGAGCGCATCGGTGCCGCCGCCGGCGGGGAACGTGCAGTCTATTTCCGCCACTTGGCTGCCGAAATGCGCCTTGAGCTTGGCCCAATCGGCACCGGTCAGGACCGGGCTTTCAAGCACCAGCACGCGGTCCTGTCGCACCGCCGTGTCGAGGATATTGGCCAGATTGCCGAAGCGCGTCTTGAGCGACATGACATGGCGTTCGCGCAAGCTGTCGATCGGCGGGTTGGTGACCTGCGAGAAATTCTGGCGGAAGAACTGGCTGATCAGCCGCGGCTTGTCGGAAATGACCGCGAGCGGCGTGTCGTCGCCCATCGAGCCGACCGCTTCCTTGGCGCTCTCGACCATCGGCGACAGGATCAGCTCCATGTCCTCGAGCGTCTGGCCGGCGGCGACCTGGCGGCGCAGCAGCTCGGCGCGGTCGAAGCGGGTGACGGTTTCGCCCTTGGGAAGCTTGAGGTCTTCGATGGTCACGAAGTCGCCGACCATCTTGGCATAATCATGCTCGTCGGCGATGCGATCCTTGACCTCGCGGTCGTGGAGCAGGCGCCCTTGCTCTAGATCGACCGCGATCATCTGACCCGGGCCGAGCCGGCCCTTTTCGACGATCATCGTCTCGGGCACCACGACCATGCCCGCTTCCGATCCGACGATCAGCAGCCCGTCCGAGGTCTGGGTGTAACGCAGCGGCCTGAGCGCGTTGCGGTCCATGCCGGCGACCGCCCAACGGCCATCGGTCATCGCCAGCGCGGCGGGGCCGTCCCACGGCTCCATCACCGAGCCGAGATATTTGAACATGTCGAGATGCTTCTTCGGCATCTCACCCTTCACGCCCCAGGCCTCGGGAACCAGCATCAGCTTGGCGGTCGGCGCATCGCGGCCCGACCGGCAGATCGCCTCGAATACGGCGTCCAGGGCGGCGGTGTCCGACGCCCCCGCGGGAATCACCGGCTTGATGTCCTCCGACGCTTCACCGAACGCGGTCGCCGCCATCTTGATCTCGTGGCTGAGCATCCAGTTCTTGTTGCCGCGAATCGTGTTGATCTCGCCATTATGCGCGAGGCAGCGGAACGGCTGCGCCAGCCACCATTGCGGGAAGGTGTTGGTCGAATAGCGCTGATGGAAGATCGCGACGCGGCTCTCGAAGCGCGGATCCTTGAGGTCGGGGTAGAAGACCGACAGGCTCTCGGCGAGGAACAGCCCTTTATAGACGATCGACCGGCAGCTCAGCGAGCAGATGTAGAAGCCGTTGATCTGCGCCGCGATGACGCGCTTTTCGATGCGGCGGCGGACGAGATAGAGGTCCTTTTCGAACTCCTCTGCCGATTGCGTGCCCGGCAAGGGGCCGGCGATCATGATCTGCTCGATCTCCGGGCGCGTCTCCTGCGCCTTGCGTCCGATCACCGACACGTCGACCGGCACCTGCCGCCAGCCATAGATCGAATAGCCGGCCTCGATGATCACGCTTTCGACGATCGTACGGCACGATTCCTGCGCGCCGAGATCGGTGCGTGGCAGGAAGATCATGCCGACCGCCAGCTGGTTGTCGGCGACACGATGCCCCGACGCCTGGATCGCCTCGTCGAAGAAGGTCATCGGCAAGTCGATATGCAGCCCGGCGCCGTCGCCGGTCTTGCCATCGGCGTCGACCGCGCCGCGGTGCCAAACCGCCTTCAGCGCATCGATCGCCGACTGCACGACGCGCCGCGACGGCTGGCCGTCGGTCGCGGCGACGAGGCCGACGCCGCAGGCATCGGATTCGAATTCTGGGCGATACATCCCCTCAGCGGCGATGCGGGCGCGTTGGTCGGTCACAGTCATTTGACGATCCATCTGGTCAATCCGGCGGTCGTCGCCGCCAGTTCGAACTTATTTTTGAATTTCGCGTCCGTTTCGCCGACAGCTTCATTGAGCGACGGGATTTTTTTCGCAGACGGTGTTGACGCAAATGCCCGAAGGGCATCTCTGTCCGACGGCGACAACGCCGCTATTGCGTCCTGAACGATCTTATTCGGATCGAACGCCAACTGCGTCTGGGCTACGCAAAACCTCATTTGTGAAGCGGCCACGATTCTTGTGGGTTTGGTTAGCGCATCCATAAACACGCGTCCCGCCGAAGAATTGAAGAAGTCGCGTATGTCGGCCATTTCTTTTTCAGACAAAAGCTGCGGGATCGCCGCTGCAAAATCCGCTTGCATTTCGGGCACGATCTTCCTGGCATCAACGAAATATCTGTCGATTGACCTATCGATTTCACGCGCCTGCTCTTTGGACAGACTTCCTTTTGCGACACACTCAGCCGCATTACCGTGAAGGTAAGTCCCGATCTGATTAATCCGCGCATCGTTGAAATATGCCGCTGCAATTGCTGCCGGCGGCTGGGTCTCGGCGTGTGCGAAACCGCCGCTACCCAGCACACAGACGGCCAGTATCGCTAGAGGCCGCTTCACGCCGCTTTCCTCTCACCCATCGCCTTCGCCCGCAAATACTTATCCATGTGCTCGGCAACGTCGCGGCCATCGCGCACCGCCCACACCACCAGGCTCGCGCCGCGAACGATGTCGCCGGCGGCGAACACGCCGTCGAGGCTGGTCATCAGCGTGGCATTGTCGACCAGCAAGGTCCCCCAGCGCGTCACGCCGAGTTCGGGCGCGTTGAACAATCGCGGCAGATCCTCGGCATCGAAGCCGAGCGCCTTGATCACCAGATCGGCGCGACGCACTTCGCTCTCGCCGCCATCGGGTTCGGGCGCGCGGCGGCCGCTGGCGTCGGGGGCGCCGAGCCGCATCTTGGCGATCGACACGCTGTCGACCGCCTCCCCGCCACCGAATGCTTCGGGCGCCGACAGCCAGACAAATTCGACGCCTTCCTCTTCGGCGTTGGCCACTTCGCGCTGCGACCCCGGCATGTTGGCGCGGTCGCGGCGATAGAGGCAGGCGACCGAGGCCGCGCCCTGGCGCACCGCGGTCCGCACGCAGTCCATCGCGGTATCGCCGCCGCCGACCACGATCACGTTCTTGCCCGCCGCATCGAGCGCGCCGCTGTCGAAATCGGGCACGTCGTCGCCGAAGCTCTTGCGGTTGGACGCGGTCAGATAGTCGAGCGCCTCGACCACGCCGCTCGCGCCGACACCCGGCGCCGCCAGCGCGCGCGCCTTGTAGACGCCGGTCGCGATCAGGATGGCGTCGTGGCGCGTCCGTAATTCCTCGAGTCCCGCCTCACGTCCGACCTCGAATCCTTCATGGAAGACAATGCCGCCTTCCTTCAGCCGCTCTACCCGGCGCATGACCACCGGCTTTTCGAGCTTGAAGCCCGGAATGCCATAGGTCAGCAGGCCGCCGGCGCGGTCGTGACGATCATAGATATGGACGTCATACCCGGCCACCCGCAGCAATTCAGCAGCGGTCAGGCCGGCCGGCCCGGCGCCGATGATCCCGACCGACTGGCCCCGCGCCGGCCCAGGCACGATCGGTTCGACCCAGCCATTTTCCCACGCCGTGTCAGTGATGAATTTCTCGACCGAGCCGATCGTCACCGCGCCGTGGCCGGAGAATTCGATCACGCAATTGCCTTCGCACAGCCGGTCCTGGGGACAGATCCGGCCGCATATCTCCGGCATGGTCGAGGTCGCGTTGCTGAGCTCATAGGCCTCGCGCAACCGCCCTTCCGCGGTCAGCCGTAGCCAATCCGGGATATGATTGTGCAGCGGGCAGTGCACCGAGCAGTAAGGCACGCCGCATTGCGAGCATCGCGCCGACTGTTCCTCGGCCGCGGGCACGCCATAGCGTTCGGCGATCTCGCGGAAATCCTCCGCGCGCTGCTGAGGGTCACGCTTGGCCGGATAGGCCTGCGTTACACCCACGAATTTCAGCATATCACCGGCCATCGCCCGCTCCCTTCGGAACGGCCGCTAACCGCTTTTCCTCCTTGCGTCATCTAAATTCGACAAATTAGTACCTTATCGGACCTAATTAGCCGCAATTTCGATCCGCCTCACCGCAGCGCAACGGCGCTCACTCGATATTTATGGCCGATACGGTACTACCTTATCAAAAGTGCCATGGCGATCGCGCCGATAGCGATTCGGTACCAGCCGAACGGACCGAACCCCGAGCGCCCGACCAGCCCGACGAACCATCGCACGACCAGCAATGCGACGATGAAGGCGACAACGAACCCGACTCCGATCAATCCGAACCCGACACTGTTCGCCGCCATCAATTCGTGCCGCTTGGTGACGAGTTCGAGCACGGTCGCGCCGAGCATGGTCGGGATGGCGAGGAAGAAGCTGAACTCGGCCGCCGTACGCCGCTCCACTCCCAGGCTGAGCGCACCCAGGATCGTCGCGCCGGATCGACTGACGCCCGGGATCATCGCCAGGCATTGGATGAAGCCGATGCCGATCACCTTGGGCAGCGGGATGTCGGCGACGCCCTTCACATGGCCTTCCTTGACTGTGCGCTCGATGCCGATAATCGCGATGCCGCCGACGATCAGCGCGACCGCTACGGTGAGTGGCGACCCGAGCAGTTTCTCGATCTGTTTGTGCAAGGCGAGCCCGATCACCGCGGCGGGCAGGAAGGCGACCAGGATGTTGCGGACGAAGCGGACCGAAACGGCGTCGAACTTCAACAGTCCCTGCAACACTGCCCAGAACGTCCGCCAATACAGCGCCACGATCGCCAGGATCGCGCCCAATTGGATGACGATGTTGAACAGCGCCCAATATTCGGAGTTATAGCCGAGCAGCGCGCTGGCCAGGATGAGATGGCCGGTCGAGGACACCGGCAGGAACTCGGTCACGCCCTCGACGATGCCGAGGATGATGGCGGTAATCACGTCGTTCACGGGGGATACTCCCTATACGCGGACGTCGCCGCGAACGGATGTCTGTCGTAAGTTCAGGCCGCCTTGGCGCGCAGGCCGAATCGGCCCGCCTTGCGGTATTGCACCAGCCAGGACGGTGCGACCGCCTCCATCGGCGTGGGGGTGATGCCCAGCGAGTCGAGCCCGGGAAGCGCGCCGCTCGCGACGTTGTCGGTCTTTAGCATCTTCCACTGGTCGAGCTTGATCGGCGCGCCCGGCAGGAAACCGGCATAAGCGATCGCCTGGCCGGCAAAATCGGGCAGTTCGATGAAATCGGCCTCGCGCCCGATCGTGGCGGCCAGCCAGCGCAATAGGTCGCGCATCGTGACGATCTCTGGTCCGGTCGCCTCGATCGTCTGGCCAGCGCACGAATCGCCATCCGCCAACGCCCGCACGATTGCGCGCGCGACATCGACGACATGGACCGGCTGGAATTTCGCGTCGGGGCGCAGCACCGGCACCGCTGCGCGGCCGAAAACCCCCGGCGCATGGCTGATCATTCCGGCGAAACGGTTGAGGAATTTGTCTTCGGGTCCGAACACGACGGAGGGACGCAGCACGATCGCGTCCGGGAAAACCTCGCGCGCCGCAGCCTCGCCCGCCGCCTTGCTCGCATAATAACGCGACGGTGATTCGGCATAGGCGCCGAGCGCCGAGAGCTGGAGGAACGCCGCCGCCCCGGTATCGCGCGCCGCCTTCGCCGCCGCGCGCACGCCCGTTACGTGGATACCTTGGAAATCGGGTCCCCAGGTCCCCGGCAGGTAAACCACCGCGTCCGATCCCGCGACCGCGCGCGCGATCGTGTCCGGCTTGGTCACGTCGGCCGCGACGAACTGGATCTGGCCGAGCCCGCCAAGCGGCTTCAGGAACCAGGCGTGACGGGGATCGCGCTCGACCACGCGGATGCGCGCGCCCGCGGCGAGCAATTCCTGCGCGACATAGCGGCCGATGAACCCGCCCCCGCCGATCAGCGTAACCAGCTTGTCCTTCATGACGATCCTCGAAAAATCCGTGGCCCTCCCCATGCCGCGCCCCGCGCCATGCCGCAAGCGCTCGCGGTCGCTGTTGACAACCAGCAGGTGCGCCAATAGAGCGCGCCCCCTACCCCGTGCCCAGATGGCGGAATTGGTAGACGCACCAGCTTCAGGTGCTGGCGCTCGCAAGGGCGTGGAGGTTCGAGTCCTCTTCTGGGCACCATTTCCTGTTCGCTGAGGCCGTCGCGAATAGGATGCGATCGCGGAAAACATGGGCTTTGTCGATCGCTCCAGCAGGTCGACACCTGTTCGCGTGGGGGACGCAAACCCGGATAAGAAGTCCCTGACGGGAAATAACTGAGCAGCTCAGCTGCGAGACCAGTGCCAACTCGCCACGCCGTAAATGGGCATCCCTACTCAATGGCCCGATCGGCGCGTATCGCGCGACTGCCCCTTGTCCAGAGCGCCAAGGCCCTCCCACTGCCGCTGCGCCGGCGGCCGACTTAGGCGAAGAGCGGGCGACCAAGCCGCTTGCCGTCTACAAAAAGTGGGAAGCTGCCCATACCAAGCCGTGGGACCGAATGTGGTTTATCCACGCGGCCGCCGGGAACATCACCCTCTCCAACAGCGCGCCCGACAGATCGTCGGGGGACGCCAGATGAATTGGAAGAGGATCCCTCGATGGCGGCGGTCAGTGCGGAACGTAATGCGGTTGCTGTCGTGGCGACCGAACCCGAGACACAGTCGTCCGAACAGAATTTCAGGTTCTACGACAACCGCCAGAAATATCTGATGTTCGTCAACACCTGCTCCGAGAAGTGGGTCGTAGCGGAGCGCGTCGCGCGCGAACTCAAGAAGCTCAAGCCGGCGCCGCCCGCGGTGCGCTTCTTCGACGCCGGCATGGGCGACGGCACGGTCCTGGCGCGGGTGATGCGCTCGATGCACGAAGCCTATCCGCGCTTTCCCTTCCTAATCGCCGGCAAGGAAATCAGCCTCGAGGACGTCCGCCTGACGCTCGACAAGATGCCCGATCGCTTCTTCGAACATCCCGAGACGGTGCTCGCGCTCACCAATATTTCCTATGCCGAAGCGCCAAACCTGATGCCGACCAAGCCCGAGGCGCGCGCCGGGATGACGTGGAAGGCTGTCGCGCTCAAGGGCAACACCACCGCCGAGTTCGAGCGCCAGATCCTCGAACTGCAGCCGTTCCTGGCGCGGAACTGGAAGACGCGGGTTTCCGAAAAAACCGGCAGCCTGATCCCCGAGACGCCGACGACGCTGATCCTGTACCGCGAGGATTGCGCGTTCATGCTCGCCGAGGTGATCCCGCAGAAAGACCAACCGGTCGCCGACTACGATCTGGTCATCGCCAGCCAGCCGTTCCGTCTGAGCGCGGCGACCGACTTCAAGGCCAAGCGCGTGCTCGCCCCGCTCGCCCGCGCCCTGCGTCCCAATGGCCGGTTGCTCGGCATCCATTCCGCGGGCAACGATCCTGGGCTCGAGATCGTCCAGACCGTCTGGCCGGGCGAGGATCCGTTCACCACCTCGCGCCACGCGCTGCTGGAGGCGACCAAGCAGGCGATGGGCGCGGACGCCGGCAATTTCCGCTTCGATCCGCTGCCGAGCTCGGAGGCTCTGTTCCGCTACGAGATGCATACGCTGCCCGACGAGATCGACAGCGAGAGCGCCTCGATCGGCACCTCGACTTTGCTCGCCGCCTGGAATGCCGCGACCTATGTCGCGCAAATCGACGACGAACGCCTCGGCGAGGCGATGAGCAAACCCCTATATCTCGAAGCCACGCGCAAGGTGCTGCGCAAGAACGGGGAACTCTGGTTCAACGACGAAAGCTACGTGATCAGCCGCAATCCGGCCGCGGCCTGAACCGTCCAAACATTCACAAAAAAGGGGGAGCCTGATGGCCCGCGACACCTATCTGTTTACGTCCGAATCGGTCTCCGAGGGCCATCCCGACAAGGTTTCCGACCAGATCAGCGACGCGATCGTCGACCTGTTCCTCGCCAAGGATCCCGAGGCGCGGATCGGGTGCGAGGCGCTAACCACGACACAATTGGTCGTCCTGGCCGGCGAGATCCGCGGCAAGGGGATCATGGACACCGACGGCAATTGGGCGCCGGGCGTCGAGGAAGAGGTCGAGCAGACCGTCCGCGATACGGTCCGCAGGATAGGCTATGAGCAGAACGGCTTCCACTGGAAGACCTTGCGTTTCGAGAACAACCTTCACCCGCAATCGGCGCATATCGCCCAAGGCGTTGATGCGAGCGGCAACAAGGATGAGGGCGCCGGCGACCAAGGGATGATGTTCGGCTTCGCCTGCGACGAAACGCCCGATTTGATGCCGGCGACGCTCGATTACAGTCACAAGATCCTCGAGCGGATGGCTGCCGACCGTCATTCGGGCAAGGCGCCCTTCCTCGAGCCCGACGCCAAGAGCCAGGTCACGCTACGCTTCGAGAACGGCAAGCCGGTCGCCGCAACCGCGATCGTCGTCTCGACCCAGCATGCCAAAGGCTATGACCAAGGCGACAAGCAGGACGAACTGCATGCCTATGTGAAGAAGGTCGTCGCCGACCTGCTCCCCGCGGAATTGCTCAGCGCCGAAACGGCCTATCATATCAACCCGACCGGCAGTTTCGAGATCGGCGGCCCCGATGGCGACGCCGGGCTGACCGGGCGCAAGATCATCGTCGACACCTATGGCGGTGCGGCTCCGCACGGCGGCGGCGCCTTCTCGGGCAAGGACCCGACCAAGGTCGACCGCTCGGCGGCATATATCACGCGCTACCTCGCCAAGAACATCGTCGCGGCCGGCCTCGCCAAGCGCTGCACGATCCAGCTGGCCTATGCGATCGGCGTCTCCGAACCTTTGTCGCTCTATGTCGACACGCACGGCACCGGTTTGGTCGGCGACGACAAGATCGAGGCGGCCATCCAGGGCATCGAGAAGCTCGGCGGCATGACCCCGCGCGGCATCCGCACGCATCTCGGCCTCAACAAGCCGATCTATGCCCGCACCGCGGCGTACGGCCATTTCGGCCGCGACCCCGAGGGCGATTTCTTCCCCTGGGAGCGCACCGACCTGGTCGACGACCTCAAGGCCGCGTTGGCCGCCTGAACCCCAATTTTCGAGGAATAGATTTATGGCCGCCGTGCTCGACCGTACGACCGATTATGTCGTGAAGGACCTTTCGCTTGCCGATTTCGGCCGTGCGGAGATCAACATCGCCGAGACCGAGATGCCGGGCCTGATGGCGCTGCGTCAGGAGTTCGGGGCGTCGCAGCCCTTGAAGGGCGCACGCATCACCGGCTCGCTCCACATGACGATCCAGACCGCGGTGCTGATCGAGACGCTGACGGCGCTCGGCGCCAAGGTGCGCTGGGCGACCTGCAACATCTTCTCGACCCAGGACCATGCCGCCGCCGCGATCGCCGCGACCGGGGTTCCGGTGTTCGCGGTCAAGGGCGAGAGCCTAGCCGAATATTGGGACTATGTCGGCTCGATCTTCGATTGGGGCGATGAGACCTGCAACATGATCCTCGACGATGGCGGCGACGCGACGATGTTCGCTCTGTGGGGCGCCAAGCTCGAAGCCGGCCAGTCGT
>Ga0209563_100116_pt1 | contig 134661 bp, 127 predicted proteins | sample AraplaCvi_mMF_r2_FD_184271 | JGI IMG/M metagenome (GOLD analysis project Ga0209563, IMG submission 184271) | Arabidopsis root microbial communities from North Carolina, USA - plate scrape CL_Cvi_mMF_r2 (SPAdes) (version 2) | ecosystem: Host-associated > Plants > Roots > Endosphere | place: USA... | reverse complement strand
ATCGGCATCGGCCCGTTATGGCCGGCAAAACACCGCGCATTGGGAAACATCCCCTTGTTGCGCAAGATATCGATGAACACGCGATACCGCCCCTCGGCATGCAGCCGGTCGATCGCCTGGGTGAATAGTCGTTGGTACGGCAAATGTGCTCTCCCGGTGTCGGCGCGGGATGCGCGAATCCCGGCCGAATCCAAATGCGTAGTAACCCGTAGACGGGATCGGCCGGCATCCGGGGCAATACGGATGGAGATCGATTGCTCCGCCCGGCACAGTCCGCCCGACCCACTGACTTTGGCGGAAATTGACATCATGACGATCCGACATCTCGACGCGCTCAATCATCCGCAATCGATCGCCGTCATCGGCGGATCGAGCAAGGCCGGCTCGCTCGGCACGCGCGTGCTGGAAAATATCATCGATGGCGGTTTCGCCGGGACGGTGTTCGCGGTGAACCCCGACAAAGTCGAGCTGGATGACGTCTGGTGGGTGGCATCGATCGCCGATCTGCCGCGCAAACCCGATCTCGCGATCGTCGTCACTCCTGCCGTGACCATCCCGGCGATCATCGAACAATTGGGCGCGATCGGCACGCGGGTCGTGACCGTCATTTCGACGGTTCCCCATGACGCTACCGCGCGCCAGGCCATGCTCGACGCCGCGCGGCCGCACGATGTCCGTCTCATCGGTCCCAATTGCCTGGGATTGCTGCTTCCGCATGTCGCACTCAACGCCTCGTTCGCGCCGCGCAATGCGGCCGCCGGGCGGCTCGCCTTCCTGTCGCAGAGCGGCGCGCTCGTCACCGCGATGCTCGACTGGGCGGCCGACCGTCATGTCGGCTTTTCGGGAGTCGTATCGCTCGGCGACATGGCCGATGTCGATCTGGGCGACCTGATCGACTTCTACGCCGGCGATCCGCATACCGATGCGATCCTGCTCTACGTTGAGCAGGTTACCAACCCGGCCAAGTTCATGTCGGCGGCGCGCGCGGCATCGCGCATCAAACCGGTAATCGCGATCAAGGCCGGCCGAAACGCGGCTGCGTGCCGGGCGGCGTTTTCGCATACCGGCGCGCTGACCGGATCGTACGACGTCTATGCCGCCGCCTTCCGCCGTGCGGGCATCATCCTGGTCGACACGCTGGCCGAGTTGTTCGATGCCGCGCAAATCCTGTCGCGCTACCGGCCGCCCTACGGCGATCGTCTGGCGATCGTGTCGAACGGCGGCGGCGCGGGCGTGCTCGCGGCCGATGCCTTGCCGGGCGTCGGCGTCAGGCTGGCCAACCTGTCCGCCGATACGATCACCGCGCTCGATCCCGACCTGCCGGCGGCATGGTCGCGCGCCAATCCGGTCGATGTCGTCGGCGACGCACGGGCCGAGCGCTTCTCTGTCGCCACGCGCGCCGTCCTCGCCGATCCGGCGGTCGACGCGGCGCTGATCATCCATTGCCCGACCGCCGTCGCAACGGGCGAAGAGATCGCCAGGAACGTGATCGCCGCACGGGCGGAATCGGCCGCCGCCAAGCCGCTGATCGCGTGCTGGATGGGGCCGCGCAACGCCGAAGCGGCGAGAACGCTGTTCGACGCCGCCGGTATACCCGTCTTCGACAATCTGGACGACGCCGTCCGCGCGTTCGGCTATCTCGCCAAAGCGAGCGCCGCCCGCGAGGCGCTGATGCGCGCCCCTGCCCGCCAACTCGTTCCTGCCAGCGACCGCGCCCGTGCTCGCGCCGTCATCGTCGGCGCCCGCAATGCGGGTCGCCAGCAACTCTCCGCGACCGAGGCGAAAGCGGTGATCGGCGCTTATGGCATCCCCGTGGTGCGGGGAATGCTGGCCCGGGACCAGGATGCGATAGCGCAGGTCTGTGCCGATCTCCCCCCACCCTATGCGGTGAAGGTGGTATCGCCGCAGTTGCCGCATAAGTCGGATGTCGGCGGCGTCGCGCTCAACGTCGCCACCGCCGAGGACGCGCAGCGCGCCGCCGCGGATATGACGACCATGTTGAAACACGATCACCCCGAAGCATCGATCACCGGGTTCGAGATCGAGACCATGGTCAAGTCTTCTTCCGGCCGCGAACTGTTGATCGGCATCGCGCGGGATCCGACCTTTGGGCCGGTGATCGCCTTCGGTGCCGGCGGCAAGGCGGTCCAGGTGACGCGCGACGTCGCATTCGGGCTACCGCCGCTCGACAGCGTGCTGGCGGGCGAAATGATCGAGAGTACGCGCGTGGCGACTCTGCTCGGCGCCTATCGCGACGTGCCTGCGGTCGATACGGACGCCGTCGTGCGCGCACTCAATGCGGTGTCGGCACTGGTCATCGACCTGCCCGAAATCGCCGAGCTCGATATCAATCCGCTGCTCGTCGACGAGCATGGCGCGATCGCGCTCGACGCCCGGATCGGGCTGTCGCTCGACGATTCGGGTTCGCGGCTCGTTATCCGGCCGGCGCCAATGGAATGGGCCGCCAATTTGACGACGCGCGGCGGCGTGACGATGCACGTGCGGCCGATCCTGCCCGATGACGAGGATGCGCTGGCCGATCTCTTCCACCATGTCACGACCGACGATTTGCGGTTCCGCTTCCTGACCGGCCTGCGCGACGTCGGCCGCGACCGGCTCGTGGCGATGACCCAGATAGACTATTGGCGGACGATGCATTTCCTGGCGTTCGCGCCGGACGGCACTGCGATTGCGTCGGCTTTGCTCGCGTGCGATCCGGATCGCGAACGCGCCGAACTGGCGGTTTCGGTCCGCGGAGACTTCAAGGGCAAGGGCGTCAGCTGGACCCTGGTCGAGCACATCGTTCGCTATGCCGAAGCGGAGGGAATCGGTGCGATCGAGGCGGTCGAGAGCTGCGAGAACCGTGCCGCATTGATGCTCGAACGCGAAGCGGGCTTCGCGCCGGTGCCGGGCACCGACCTTGGGTCCGAGGTATTGCTGCGCCGTACGCTGCGGCAGCCGGCCGCGGCGGCGATGGAGCCGGCGCAATGAAGCGGCGCATCCTGGTGATTGACGGTCATCCCGATCCCGATCCGGCCAGGCTGATCCATGCGCTCGCCGACCGCTATGCCAAGGGCGCCCTTGCCTGGGACCATGAGGTACGCCGGATCGATCTCGCGACGACGGATATCCCGATCCTGCGGTCGAGGGATGAATGGGCAAAGCAACTGCCCTCGCCGGCGATCGCCGACGCCCAGGCGTCAATTGCCTGGGCCGACCATATCGTCTTCTTCTATCCCCTCTGGCTCGGCGACGTGCCAGCGCTGCTCAAGGCATTCCTCGAACAGGTCATGCGGCCGGGATTTGCGCTGAACGACCAGGCGTCGCTGGGCGGCGGCCTGCTGCGCGGCAAATCGGCCACGGTTGTCGTGACGATGGGAATGCCCGCGGCGTTCTACGCCCTGTGGTTCCGCTCGCACAGCGTGAAGAGCCTCGAACGCAACATCCTGCGGTTCGTGGGGATCAAGCCCGTCCATCACATTCTATATGGTGCCGTGGAACAGAGTGCTACGAAGCGCGAGCAATGGCTCGACAACATGTTCGTGCTGGGAAGCGGTGGCGGCTGAGGCGGGTTCGTCGTCCCATGCCGCGCGGATCAGGTGTGGAACCAGATGATCGCTGCGGCGAACACAATAACCGCGGCGCAGGCGAAGAGCGGTAACGCCGCCACCGCGCCGACCCGATTGCGCGACAGCACCATGGTGACGACCGCCTTCAGCAGCATATTCGCAGCGACCGGGGCAGCCAAGGCCGGGCCGGCCAGCATCGCCTGCTCGGGAATCGTCAACGACGAGAAAGCGAGAACCGCGGCATCCACGTCGGCCATACCCGTCGCGGTGTAAACGATCAGCGAACCCGAAGAGCCCAACGCTGAAGATGCCAGTCGCGCACCGACGGTCGCGAGCGCAGCGATCGCCGCGAACGTCACCGCGGCGCCGAGTTCGAGCGGATTGCCCACAGGCGGCGATTCGTCGATCATCGGCGCTTTGCCGCCTCCCGACCAAGCTGCCGCCACGACGAGTATCGCCAGGCCGGGAAGTATCGCGTACGCAGCGTTGGCGAGTGCGGCCGGCGCCAGAATTGCAATCAACACCAGGACGCGCAGCCCGCCAACGATCGAGGCGATCAACAACGAGACCCTAAGGGGGCCCGCTTCATCGCCATCGCCCCGCATCCGCCGGGCAAGAGCGGCGGTTACCGCCGTCGACGATACGAGCGCCCCGACCGCTGCCGTGAGCATCGGGCCCTTCGCGCGCGAAACATGGTGACCGGCAAGATAGGCAGCGAACGAAATGCCGCTCACCATTACCACGACGAGCAGCAGATGATGTGGATTGATCGCTGCGAACGGACCCATGCCGCGATCGGGCGCGATCGGGAACAGGACCAGCGCGACGATGGCGAACTCGGCTGCCGCGCGCATCTCCTGGGCCGTCAGGTCGCTGACCAGCTTGTGGAGCGTTTGGCGCGACGAAAGCAGGAACATGACGATTGCTGCGCCAGCCAATGCCGTTTCGGGCTGGCCGGACGCGGCTAGCGCGCTCAGGCCCAGGACCAGCAGGCCGGCGACCGCACCGGTCGCACTCTGCCCGTCGCTGGCCAAGGTCTGGCGCCAATAGCCGACGATCAGGACGATGCCGCTCAACGCGACGATCGCAACCCCGATCCACCCGGCAATCAGCCCCGCGACACCGCCGACAAGTCCGAGGAGGCCGAAGGTGCGGATGCCGGCGACGCGGTGACCGTCGTCTTCGCCGCGCCCCGTCCAGCCCCGTTCGAGGCCGACCAACAGACCGATCGCCACGGCATAGCCGAGCGACAGCAGTGGTTGGCCCGCCCCCGTCATCGCTCTATCGCGACAACAGGACCGGAATTCGCGTCTGGTTGATCAAGCCGGCAGTGACGCCGCCGAATACCAGTTCGCGCAATCGGCTGTGCGCGAATGCCCCCGCCGCCAACAGATCGGCGCCGATTTCGAGCGCATAGGTCTGGAGCTGCTCGGCGACATCGTATCGCTGATCGAGCCAGACCGATCCCGCCTCGAAACCGTGACGGTCGAGATAATCGGCAACCGCGCCATGCCCGCGTGAATCGCCGTCCTGGCTCGGTTTGTCGCCGCAACTCACGATATCGACGCGTGCACCGGGCTCGAGCAGGCTCACCAGGTCGTGGAGCGCGCGGACGGCCTCGGGGGAAGGCTTCCACGCCAGGACCGCGTGGCTGACCGTGGCCAGCGAGCGGCCCGGCGGCAGGATGACGAGCGGCCCACCAGACGCCAGTGCCAGCATCTCGGTGACGCGCCGGTACAGATAAGGGATTGCCCAGGTCTCGTGCGAGCCGATGACGGCGAGGTCGGCAATCGGTCGCGCGCGCCGCACGTCGCCGGCGAGCCAGGCGACGTCGTCGAACAGGCCGCGAATGTCCATGTCCACCGGAGAGCCGGCAAATTTGGATCGCAGCTTCGCGACCTGCTCCTCTGAATCGGCCTGCAACACCTGGTCGGGCAAATACAGCACGCCGAACGGCGCGAGCTCCGGTGCGGCAAGCGGGCCGGGCGTCAGCAGATAGATGATCAGACGCGCCTCGTGGCGTTCTGCTCGCGCTGCGATCGTACGGATGGTGCCAGCGCCGCTCTCGACGTCGTCTATTACCGTCAGCATCGTTCCGGTCATCGCATGATCCTCAGGCTGAAAGGGAAAGCACGTTCGACCGCGTCATTTCACACCAGCTTCGCTGCGTCCTGCTCTCGTACCCTTACATATGCGCCCGGGATGAGCGAGTGCGTTTCGAGATGGAAGCAGGTCGTGGTGGGCAAATCAGGGCATGTCCGCGATCCTGCACCTGCCCTGCCGTCGGGACGATGCGTAGATTCCCGGATCAGATCATTGTTTTAGCCGGCCAACCGGGCGAGGCCGACGTCATCGAGCACCCGAAATAGCCGCGTCTCGACAAGCTGAATGATGCCCGCTCGTTCGAACCGGCGTATTTTTCGGCTGACGGTTTCGATGGTCAAGCCGAGGAGATCCGCCATCTGCTGGCGGTTGAGCGACATGGGGGTCGCACCGGTGGCATCGCAGGGCATCGATCGGCGCATGTCGATCAGCAGCGACGCAACGCGTTCTTCGGCGGTCTTGCGGCCGAGGAAAAGGATGGATCGACGCGCGGTGTCGAGATCGTTCGAGAGGCGCCGCAGCAGCGAGGTCGCGACCGCGGGGCGGCTGGCGGCCAGAATACTCAAGTCTGCGCGCCGGAACACGCACACCGTCGTCGCAGCGAGCGCGGTCGCCCGGTACGCCCATTGGCCGGCGAACAATTCGCCAACAAAGGAGCCGGGCCAGGCGACGCCGAGTATCTGTTCGCGGCCGTCCCGAAGCGATGCGGTAAGTTTGAGTGCGCCATCGCGTACGTTACCGACGTCGTAGACTTCGTCGCCTTCCCACGACAACACTTCGCCGCGGCGCAGCTGGCGCACGCGACCGATGCGCGCCATTTCGCGCAACACGTCTGCTGATAGATCGGCGCAGATCGACTGATGTCGGCCGATGCATTGCATGCAACGCGGTTCCTGCGCTGGAGACGCACGGCCGTCTGTGTCGGGCCAGGCTAGAGCGACGGATGCCATCGAACTCAGCCCGCCAGGGCGCCGATCAGGTCGTGCTGGCGCAAAGGCTTTTCGAGCACGGCGTCGAACCCCGCGGCACGCGCGGCTTCCATCAGCGTGGGTGAAGGAAAGGCAGTGATCAGAATGGCCTTGCCTTTCCAATCCGCCCGGCGGAGCGAGCGCAGCACGCTGATGCCGTCGCCGTCGGGAAGGCGGTAATCGGCGATCAGCACGTCCGCATCGTCCATCGCATGCCCCTCGAGCACTGGCGCGGCGCCCGCGAACGATCGCACATCATAGCCACGCCAATGGAGCAGCATCTGCAACGACCGCCTCACGGCTTCGTCATCTTCGATCAACAGCACCACGCGCTGCACGTCTACCGCCGGGTCCGAAAGGGGGGATGCGCCACTGTTCATGGTCGTATCCGTCGCATGGCCGTCGGGGGTCGTCGTTACGTAATGATCCGCAGGTCAGCTTTCCAAACCGGCCGCGAACGCGATGCGCAGTGCTTCCGACAGGCTGCGGACCTCCAGCTTGGTCATGAGATTGGCCCGGTGCACTTCTACCGTGCGCGGCGAGATGCCCAAGTCATAAGCGATCGTCTTGTTCGGATGCCCCCGCGCGAGCCCCTGCAATACTTCCTGCTCGCGCCCGGTCAGCGCGGCGATGCGGACTTCGGCGTCGTGCGTGCTGGTTGCCGCCTCCTCACGTCGTTCGAGCCTGGCGAAGCCTGCGTCGAGCGCAACCATCAATTGCCCTTTCTCGAACGGCTTTTCGAGGAAGTCGATCGCGCCGGCTTTCATCGCCTGAACGGCGATCGAGATGTCACCATGGCCGGTGAGCACGATGACCGGCAGCGTGATGCCGCGTTCGTTCAGTTCGCGCTGGACTTCCATACCGTCCATTTCCGGCATGCGGACGTCCAGCAATACGCATCCCGGGTTGGCGTGCTTGGCTTCTTTCAGGAATTCGACGCCCGACGGATAGGTCCGCGTGTCGAACCCGGAGGTGCGCAGCATGAAGCTCGCCGACCGCCGGATCGAATCCTCGTCGTCGACGATATGCACCAATCGCCGCTCACTCATCGTCGGTCTCCCCGCTCTGAACTGTAAAATGGAAAATCGTACCGCCGCCGGGATTGTCCTCGACCCATATTCGGCCGCCATGCGCTTCGACAATGGTGCGACAGATCGACAGACCAAGCCCCATGCCGCTTTCCTTCGTACTTGCGAACGCCTGGAATAATTGCGGAGCCAGTTCGGGATCAAGTCCGGCCCCGGTATCCGCGACCGACAGGCGGATCATCCCGTTCGGTTCGCGCGATGTCGATATCGTGATGTCACGGATTTTCCGGTCGCCGATCGCGTCCACACCGTTCCGGATGAGGTTCACCAGCACCTGCTGGATCTGTACGCGATCGACAAAGGCCTCGCTCGCCGCAGGGTCGAGATGGAAGAACGCCCGGACGCCCCGCTCGCGTGCACCGGTCAGCGCCAGGCGGCTCGCATCCTCGATCATCGCCGGCAGGCTTTCGAGGCGGCGCGTCATTTCCCCGCGCGCGACGAAATCGCGCAATCTCCTGACGATCTGGCCGGCCCGTAACGCTTCCTTGGCTGATTGTTCGATCGCTTCCTCGATATATTCGCGCACATCCTCGCCCGGCCGTTCGAGCAGTTCACGGGCGGCTTCCATATAGTTGGCGATCGCGGTCAGCGGCTGGTTCAATTCGTGCGCCAGAGTCGACGCCATCGTCCCCATCGCGCTCACCCGGGAGACGTGGATCAATTCCGATTGCAATTCCTTGAGCTTCAGTTCGGACTGCTGCTGTTCGGTGAGATCGCGGATGAAGCCGGTGAAGATGCGATACCCGTCAGCGTTGACCTCGCCGACCGACAATTCCATCGGGAAGGAACTGCCGTCACGCCGCCGCCCCACGACGACGCGACCAATCCCGATGATGCGGCGTTCGCCGCTTGCCAGATAACGCGCGATATAATCGTCATGGCGGTCATGGTCGGGGTTGGGCATCAGCATGCTGATGTTGCGCCCGACGACCTCGGCTTCAGCAAAGCCGAACAACCGTTCGGCGGCGGCACTGAATGATACGATGACGCCGCGTTCGTCGATTACCACCATCGCGTCCGGCACGGTCGCCAGGATAGACCGGACGTGCATCTCGCGCTCGGCAAGGCCCTGTTCGGTCGCCTTCCGAGAGGTCACGTCCTGCATGCTCTGACCGAAACCCCGAATGGAGCCATCGTCGTTGCGCAAGGCGAAGATCGTGACATCGGCGAGGAATTCGGAACCATCCTTGCGAATTCGCCAGCCTTCGAACCGCAACGGGGCTGTCGAGGCCGCCGCTGCCGTGCGATCGCTGAGCGGCTTGCCCGCGCCGGAGTCTGGCACCGTGTAGAGCAAAGCTACGGATTGTCCTTTGACCTGTTCCGCGCGCCATCCGGTCAGCAGCTCGGCGCCGCGGTTCCAGCTCGCGATTCTGCCATCCGGCGCAGTCAGGAAGAGCGCGCGGTCGGTCGCGCTGGCGACGAACAACGCAAGCTCGGCGTCGAGCGAGGACTCGGGCAAATCGGGATCGATGATGGTCTTGGCAAGCACGCGCTGCTGATCGGCCAAGATGCAGGCATCGCCCATACGGGAATTTACGTAGCGGCGTTTGTTGCGTGCGATCAAAGTGCCTGTTGCTTCCGTAAGATAGCGACGCACCTTCAACAGGAGGTGTATTCATGAGGAAAGTAATCTTGCTCGCGGGTGTGGCGGCGGCGTTTACCGTCACGCCGGCCCTTGCCAAGGAAGGCGACGTGCTGGTCCGCGCCCGCGCCATCGTGGTCGCGCCGAACGAACGCTCCGGCGAGGTATCCGGCATCCCGGGAAGCAAGGTCGGGGTCGGCGACAGCGTTATGCCGGAAGTCGATTTCACCTATATGGCGACCGATCATATCGGCGCGGAACTGATTCTGGCGACGACCAAGCATAGCGTGTCGGGACGCGGAACGATCTCGGGCCTTGGCGATGTCGCCAATACCTGGGTTCTGCCGCCGACGCTGACGCTCCAATATCACTTCGCGCCGGACGGCAAGATACGCCCCTATCTGGGTGCAGGCATCAATTATTCGGTCTTCTATTCGGCAAAGGCGACGCCTTCGCTCAACGCCGCTCTCGGCGCGACCAAGGTCAAGCTCGACGACAGCGTCGGCTATGCGCTGCAGGCCGGCGTCGACGTTCCGGTGAGCGAGAAGGTTTTCGTGAATTTCGACGTCAAATATATCGACATGCGGACCAACGCCCGCCTGACCAGCGGCGCCACCGTCCGCACCGCGCACGTCAAGATCGATCCGATCGTCGCCGGTGTGGGTATCGGCTTCCGGTTCTGACCAGGTCAAAAAAGGGGGCGATTGTATCGCCCCCTTTTTCAATGCCCCCGGTCAAGCCTGGTGAACGAGGAAAACCGGCACCGGGCTTTCGCTCAGCATACGCTGGGTGGCGCCGCCAAAGGCGGCTTCCAGAAAGCGCGACCGGCTGAATGCGCCCATCACCACATAATCGGCATGTTCGATCATCGCTTCGGCCATGATCACCGAACCCGGCCGGTCCATCAGGCATTTCTCGCGGCGGATCGTCGCATGGACGCCGTGCCGGTTGAGATAATCGGAGGCTTCCTCGAGCGGCAGCGCCAGCGACCCGTCCTCGGCGTAGAACAAGGTGACCGAACGCGCGAGCTTGAGCAGCGGCACTGCGGCACGCAGCGCGGCTGCGGCATGGTTCGATCCATCCCAGGCGATCACCGCCCTCCCCTGAAGGTCGAGCGACCGCGCCTTTTCGGGTACGGCGAAGATCGGTGTGCGGCCCTCGAGGATCAAATCGCCGGCGAGATCGAACATATTGGGATAGGCTGACTTGTCGTCCAGGCCGCGATTGACCACCACAAGGTCGGCGAGTTTGGCCGCGCGGCGCAGACAGGTCGCGGCATCGCCGGTGGCATCGATCACGGTGTGGGAAAGGCCTTCCCTGTCGAGCCGCGCTTTTATTGCCGCGCCGTTGGCGGCCTCGGCCTGCCGTTCCTCCGCCATTAGTGCGGTGCCTGTATAGGTGCCGTTGAAATCGGGCACGACGAGCGAGGTCATGGCGACGTCAAGACAAGTCAAATGCCCATCGATCGCTCGCGTGATGTCCATCGCGACCTGCAGCCGCGCCTCCTGGCCGCAATCGTCATGCGCCAGCACAAGGATATTCTTCATGACGGCCTCCATCGTCCGGGATGGAAGCACGCTATGCCGGGCCGCGAAGCCGCAATATCGGGATAGCTACGTAATCAGACCGCCTTGCTGAATCGGTCGCCGGCTGCCGTCCGGAACGTATCGAACGCGACCGCGGCGAGCCGCGCATAGGGTTCGCCATCCGGCAAGATCATCAACCCGGTGTCATGACGGTGGATTAGCCCCCGTTCCTGCATCGCGGCCAAGCCCGGTGCGGCGTCCGCCATTGCCCGCGCCGCGGCGGCGGGCGACCAGCCAAGCTCGACCAGATCGGCGCGACCGTCGCACAACAATCGCTCGATCACCGCGCCGCTCCGTCGATCGTCGGCCGAGCGCCGGACTCCCCTGACCGTGCCGAGGCAACCGTTCTGGACCTTCATCCGATATCGGCCGACATGTTTTTCGGTCTGGGTGATCAGCCCGGGAAACAGGCTGATCGAGGATGCGCCGAGTCCGATCACCGCATCGGCGTCATCGTCGGTGAACCCCTGAAAATTGCGCCGCAACGTGCCGCTGGCCGCAGCGAGCGCGAGCTTGTCGTCGGACCGCGCATAATGGTCGAAACCGATCGGTCGAAGGCCTTCTTCCAGCCACAGGTCGCGCGCCAGGATGCTCTGCCAGAAACGCGCTTCGGCGTCGGGCAGCTGGCTGTCCGCGATCATGCGCTGGCGCGGCAGCATCCGCGGCAAATGGGCATAGCCGAACATCGCGACGCGATCGGGTGCCAGATCGCGCGCCAGCCTGATCGTGCGCGCGATCGTGTCGAGCGTCTGCCCGGGCAGACCGTACATCAGGTCGAGGTTGATGTGCGCGATCCCAGCGCGCCGCAAATCTTCGACGCAGCGCGCAACCATGCGAAACGGCTGCAGTCGGTTTATCTTGGCCTGAATACCCAGATCGAAAGTCTGCGCGCCCAGGCTGACCCGCGACACATTGATTGCCGCGAGCATCCGGCAGAAATCGGCGTCGAGATGCCGCGGATCGAGCTCAGCCGCCCATTCGGCGTCCGGCAGGATTCGGAAGCCGTTTCGAACCGCGGTGGCGACGCGCTCGAACTGCTCGGGCGACAAGGCATTGGGGCTGCCGCCACCGAAATGGATGTGGCTCACGCTGCCCTTGGCGCGATCCGCAATCATGTCGATTTCCGCGACCAGCGCGTCGACATAGACGTCCAGGCGCGATGCGCGACCGACCGGTCCGGTATTACAGCCGCAATACCAGCAGATTTCATGGCAATAGGGAATGTGCAGGTAGAGCGAGATCCGGTCGCTCGGCCGGAGCGCATCCAGCGCTGTGCGATGCTCGACGGCGCCCACGGCTTCGGTGAATTCGGCGGCGGTGGGATAGCTCGTGTATCGCGGCACCGAGCGGGCGGCGAGATCGGCGTGAAAGACGGCCATCAAAACTTCCTTGTGAGCGTCGTCACGCGAACAGATCCTGTTCCTGGGCGCTCGCGATCGGTTCCGGCACGGTGAGAGGACGGCCGGTCATTGACAGGTGCGCGTGGGGATGCGGCACGATTGGGAGGCTCCAGGCGTTCCACCACGCGACCCACCATTCCAGAGGGCGCAGCCAAAAGGCGTGACCGGATAGCCAATAGTTTTCTACGACATCGCTTGGCGCCGCTTGCGGTGCGTCTCGCTCCATCGGTTTTCTCCCTCGTCGAGCGATGGCGGGATAGGACGCGCCTCCCAGCCCGGCCTATCGGGGATCATACGTAGGTCCCCGCGGCGGCCTCGCCGGCAGCGAGCAGTATTTAGAAAAAGCCCGCGACCATCACGACCGCCGCGACGCCCATCAATCCGGCCGCGACCCCGGCCAACCAGATCAAGGGTCGAGATGCGGTGAAAGCGCCCATGACGGTGGATCTTGAGGCGAGGATCATCAGCACGATGATCAGCGGGATTGCGACGACGCCGTTGATGACGGCGCTCCAGAACAACGCGCGCATCGGGCTGATCGGCAGGAATTGCAGCACCAGCGCGAGCAGAACGCTGATCGCGATGATCGCGTAAAAGGCGCGCGCATCGGCCGCCTTGCGGTCGAGCCCCCACTCCCACCCCATCGCCTCGCATAAGGCATAGCCGGCCGAACCCGCCAATACCGGCACGCCGATAAAGCCGACGCCAAGGATTCCGGCGGCAAAGATGATCGACGCTTCGGCACCGGCGAGCGGGCGCAGCGCCGCGGCGGCCTCGGCGGCGGTATCGATCTGGGTGATTCCCGCGGCGTGAAGCGTCACGCCGGTGGCGAGGATGATGAAGTAGGATGCGAGATTGGAATAGAGCATGCCGCTCCACGTATCCCAGCCGATCCGGCTCAGTTCCGCGCTCGCGGCGCTCGGATCATCCCGCAGCGACGGCGCCCCACGCATATCCTCGATCTCCTCGGACGCTTGCCAGAACAGGAGATAGGGGCTGATCGTGGTACCGAAGATCGCCACGATCATGGTCGCTGCCGCGCCGTCGAGGCGAAAGTGCGGAAGGACCGTCTGCCGCAGCGTCTCTCCCCAGGGCACATGCACCGCGAACAGCACCGCCGCATAAGCCAGCAACGACAATGTGAGCCACTTCAGGAAGAAGACGTAGCGATGATAGGGTACGAAGATCTGGAGAAGCAGCGTCACCGCGACGAACAGCGCGATCATCACGTGACGGCTGACGCCGCCGACCAGTTCGGCGGTTTCACCCATCGCAGCGATGTCGGCCGCGATGTTGAGCGTATTGGCAACGAGCAACAACATCACCAGGGTCGTGACGACCCAGCCTGGGAAGGCCAGCCGCATATTCGCGGCCAGCCCCTTGCCGGTCACGCGTCCTAGGCGGGCGGCAAGGATTTGGATCGCGGACATCAGCGGGTAGGCCACCGGCATGGTCCACAACATGCCCAGGCCATAGGCCGCGCCGGCCTGCGAATAGGTAGCGATCCCGCTAGGGTCGTCGTCCGCGACGCCCGTGATCAACCCCGGCCCGACCCGGGCGAGCGGATGGTGTTTCAGTCGATCGAGCGACTTTGCGCGATTGCCCATCGATGGCGATGCCGGAACAGCCGGCTGCGGCGGCGGCACTGTCACCGGCGGCGTGGGCAGTGCCCCATCCAGCCAGAGACGCGATATCGGCAGTCAGTCTTTGCGAGCGGCATCCGGCCGCGTCTCCTCGTCGGTAAGCTTCGCCATCTCGGCACGGTGTGCCGCGCCGAGCACGGTCGCGCAAGTGTTCCGCGCCGCTTGGCGGACGCGTTCGAGCTGCTCGGCGGCATATTGCTCACTCAGCCCTTCGACGACTGCGTCGATATGGACGTGCTCGGTCGCGGCGAGTTGGAAGATGGTGCCAAGATACCGGTCGAACCCTTCGCGCAGCGATGTCAGCTGACCCTGCTCGCCAAGCCAGGCCTCGGTCGATGCCGAAGTCGAGAAGCTAATCATGTGCCGCCCCTTGAGAAAGGGATTATGCGCTTGGGCGTGGTCGTGGCTCGGTTTGAATCCGGCGCCGAGAACACGATCGACATAGCCCTTGATCATCGCCGGCGGGCCTCCGAACCAAATCGGATAGACGAACACCACGACATCGCAATGCCGGATTTCGGTGAGGTCATAGACGACCTCCAGCTCGGGAGCTTCGCCGAGATATTCGAGCACCGGGTCGAAGCGGTTCAGGTAAAGGTCGCGCAGGAACGCCCGTTGGCCGCACGCCTCGACCACGTCGCAATAGGCCTGCGCGATCTGGTGGTTGAAGCTACCGCGACGCGGATGGGCGAGTACCACCAGATGTCGGATAGGATCGATCGCCATGGTCTTTTCCCGACATCAATGTTTGAGGAAGAGCGGCACGGAGCTCTCGTGCAGAAGCCGCGCGGTCACGCCGCCGAAGATGTTCTCGACCAGGCGTGAATGCCCGAACCCGCCCATCACCACATAATTGGCCTTGAGCAGATCGATCTGCTCGAGCAGCACGAAACCGGCCTTCTCGCCGAACGCCAGGTCCGAGCGGACATGTGCCACGATGTTGCGCTGCGCGAGCAGGGTTTGCGCCTGGCTGGCGGGAAGCTTGAGCGAGCCATCGTCGATCTCGACGATCGTGACGGCCGATGCGCGCCGCAAGAGCGGAATTGCCGCCACCAAAGCATGATGCGCCTCGCGCGATCCGTCCCAGCAGATCAGCACCTCGCCATTCAGAGATATGCCGGGCGATTCCGGCGGTACCGCTATGATCGGCGCGTTGGCGCTGACTAACAGCTCGCTGATGGCGGCATAGGTGGGAGGAAAGAGATCCGCGCGCGGCGCGCTCATCACGATCAGATCGGCCTGCGCCGCGAAGGTGGCTATCGCCGGCAGCATCTCTTCGCGGCTTTGGAGCCACTGAACCGATAGACCACTTGCTGCAACCTGGTCGCGCACCGTGGTAAGCGGCGCGACCTCGGCTTCCATCACCAGCGAGTTGCCGGCCGCCGCCCCTGCCCCTTTGGCATCCGCCCCGGCCAGATCGAGACACAGAAGCCTTCCCTGGCTTGCCCGAACGAGATCGAACGCCGCCTGCAGGCGGGATTGCTGTCCTACATCGTCATGGATCGGCACCAGCACGTCACGCATGAATTTCTCCTGCATTTAGGCGTCGCCTGAGCGGCTTGGGATCGGCCATGATGTACCGGTCGCGCAGATGCGTCGGATATACGCGTTATCCCCGATAGGTGCCTTAGACCGCGCTGCTCTTGGGGAGCCGCCACGGCCTCTGTGGAGCGACACCGGACCGCAAAGTCTCGATCCAACTCTATTCCCCGACGCCGCCATTGCTCATGTCCGCTTGCCGAGCGTTGTCGTGGCAATCGGGTGACGCCCAGAGCCGGTGCCTTCCTGTTCTCCCAGTCTCGCATGCGGAGGGCGATGTCCGGCCAGCGTTCCGGCCGCGGGACCGAGCTCACCGGTCGCGCTGGCCTCTCTACCACCTCGCAGGCGTGATCGCGTTGCACGCAGCCGGCTAGACCGGTTTCCATGCTCCTGTTCGGACAGCAAGGTTCGGATGTCGGGCGACGCATTCGACGGCCTGGTTGTCCCCGCCATGCGGCCAGCGCGACTATAGCCTGCTCCCAAAGGCCGGACCGTGCTGTCCGCGTCGAGCATATGTTCGATGCCCTGGTCATGACGCGCAACCAGGCGGGATCGATCGACCTCGGCACGCCCAGGACGCTGGGAATCGGCGCTCGTGCCGGAGGATAGGTGGCCGGCGACCGATCGACTTGCGCCGGAAGGCTTTTGTGTCGACCTTAACCGGCTCAACGCAAATCCAGCATCACGATCGATTTGGGCGGCAGCGAAACGCTCAGCGTCTGTCCATTGATCGTGGCGCCGACAAAAGGTGTCGGCCTGACCGTGTCGGGAGCGCCGAAGGTGTTGTGCGCATCCATCGCCGCTGCGGTCAGTATCCGGCCGGACACGCCGGCCACATTTAAGCCGTCGAGCCGGACGCGGACCGTTTCGGCACGGTTCGGATCGACATTGGTCAGGCCGATATGCACGACCCCTGCCGCATCGCGAACGGCGCTGCTGCTGATGGTCTTCAGCGAAGACCCGTTCTTGCTGTACGTCCGCGCATCGACGTCGACCGGCAACACCGTCGCGTCCTGATAGTCCTTGTACATGTCGAACACCCAATAGGTCGGGGTCTTCACCATCTTGCCGCCCTGGGTGAGGAGCAAGGACTGGAGCACATTGACCATCTGGGCGATGTTCGCTCCGCGCAGGCGATCCGTGTGCCGCGCGAAGATGTCGAAGTTCAAGCTGGCGACGAGCGCATCCCTGAGACTGTTCTGCTGATACAGGAATCCGGGATTGGTGCCCGGCTCGACATCGTACCAGGTCCCCCATTCGTCGACCAGCAACGCTACTCGCTTGCTTGGATCATATTTGTCCATGATCGCCGCATGTTCGGAGATGATTTTGTCCATCCGGACGGTTGCGGCAAGCGTGCGGGCCCATTGGTCCTCGTCGAAACCGGTTGCCGCTCCCTTATGCTCCCAGGTGTTTGGTACCGTGTAATAATGCACGCCAATGCCGTCGATGTTCTTGCCGGCGATACGCATCATCGTGTCGGTCCAATCGGTATCTCCCGAATTGGCGCCGCTGGCGATCTTCATGACGTGCTGGCCCGCCGGCATCTTCACGAAGGTGCCGTAGCGCCGCGTCAAGTCCGCGGCATATTCCGCGCGCATGCTGCCGCCGCACCCCCACAGCTCGTTGCCGAGCCCGACCATGGGAAGCCGCCAGGGCTGTTTCCGTCCGTTCGCGGCACGTTCGTTGGCCAGCGTCGATCCGACCGGCGAGGTCATATATTGGACCCACTCGGCCAACTCCACCGGGGCCGCCGAGCCGACATTTCCCGAGACATAGGCGTCGGCTCCGACCAGCTCCGTGAAGTCCATGAACTCGTGCGTGCCGAACGCATTGTCTTCGGTGACCCCGCCCCAATGCGTGTTGATCGAGACCTTGCGATTTGCTTGCGGCCCGATCGCGTCGCGCCAGTGATATTCGTCGGCGAAACATCCCCCGGGCCAGCGGATCTCGGGTACCCGTATCGCCTTGAGCGCCTCGAGCACATCCTTGCGATAGCCCTTGATATTGGGGATCTTGCTGCGCGGCCCGACCCAGATTCCGTTGTAGATGCCATGGCCAAGATGCTCGGCAAACTGGCCAAAAATGTGCCGATCGAACTTCGGAGCAGGCCGGTCGCCATGAACGACCACAGCGTCAGGCTCCTCGTCGCCCATCGCAAACGAACTCGAAGGCACAGCAACGCACATAGCCAAGGCGGCGAGCAGCAGACGCATTTCCATCTCCCTTGGAGCCGGGGGTCCTGATCATCCGGGAGTTTCCCTGCCGGTTCGCCCCTTTTTAACTCAGACATAATGTAGCGCAAGAGCGATCATGCGCGGGCCAGCGAATTGCCTGTGACAGTCGTTTCAGCGTTGTCGAAGTCGAGTGTCAGGACTGTCCGGGCCGCCGGCGATTGGGCTTTGACGACATTTCACCCACCTCCCCGCCAAAGGCGATCATGTCGGTCATCAGCTTAAAGGCACGATCACCGTCATGGTCCACGATCGCGTCGAACAATTCGGCATGCCTGCGTACCGCTTCGCTGCGCAACTGCTCGTCTTCGAGCGGAAGAAGCAAGGTCGCGCACACCAGGGCGGTCTCGACGATGGCGGAGAAGGAACCCAGGATGAAATTGCCGGTGCTCGCGGTCACTGCTCGATGAAATTTGAGGTCCGCTTCGGCAAACAGCTGCCGGTCGCCGATCGCGTCGTCCATCAACCGCACGCTCGCCTCCATCTCGGCGAGATCGCTCATCGATGCCCGTTGCGCGCTCAAACGGGCCGCGAACGGCTCCACGGCAAGGCGGGCCTCGCGGAGCGTCTGCAGCAGATCGGGGTCGAGCCCGACAGCAATGCGCCACGCAAGGACGTCAGGGTCCAGGAAATTCCAGCTCTGGCGGTCGCGGACCCGGGTGCCGACCTTGGGTTTCGCGGTGACGAAACCCTTGGCGTCGAGGATCTTGATCGCTTCGCGCAACACCGTGCGGGACACGCCGAAACGCTCGAGCGATTCCTCTTCACCCGAAATCCTGTCGCCCGGTTTCAAGGTGCCGCCGATTATGTCCATCGCGATGGCGCGGGCGATCCGCGTCGTCGACGGCATGCTGATAGACCTTATACCGCGCGCGGCATTGATCGCCTGGTCCGAGATCAGCACCCTGGGTGACGGCAACTTGGTAATAAGAAACCTCGTGAGCTACGGAAACGAGATGGTAACGACCGGTCGCGTGAAGCGCATTTGCCGCGGAGACGCGCGTTTTGACTATGGCCCCGCCACCCGATTGTTGCCCCACAGCCGATCATAGGACCAACCCGACAGATCCTCCACCACCTTCGCATGAAGCGCATCAGTCGGACTGCGCGCGCCACCGCGGAAATGTTCGATCTCGTCGAGAAGGATGGCGTGGGTGCGCGGATCGAGGCGGAAGCGCGCGGCGACCCATACGCCGAACGCCAGCACCACAAGCGTACCCACTCCCAGCACCGCGGCGATCGCGATGATCGTTTGCGGACTCTGCGCCGCGGCCTTCGGCACGAAACCGGACGCCTCCATCACCTGACCCACCAGGATCACGGCCAGCGCCTGGCTCATTTTGCGCACGAACGTCATGACGCCGGCGAACGCGCCCTCGCGGCGTCGGCCCGTTACGATTTCATCGACATCGGCCATGTAATTGTACGTCGCCCAGGGAATATAATTGAGCGCGCCCCGACCCAGGCCGACGAACACCACCGGCAGCCAGAACAGCGCCGAGGTCGCGGTATATCCGGCCCAATACATGGCCAGAAAGATGACGACGCCGATCGCGAAGCTGGCCGCGGCAAGCCGGTAGGCGGCCGACGGCGACATGCGCAACGCGAAGTTGATCGCCAGCACCACCGCGATCAGCTGGACGACATAGGTCACGCCGACCAGGTTGGCGACGATCGAGGTCGACCCGGCCAAAGCGAAGATCACGAAATAGGTGAAGGCTGCGTTGTAGATGTCCTGGCTGATATAACCGCCGAGATACATGCCGAGATGCAACCGGAATGCCCTGATGCGCAGCGTCGAGAACAGGTTGCGATAAAGCGCGGTAAACGCAGCACCCAGCGACGGCCGCGCCGCCGCTTCCGCTTCCTCGAGTCCGGGCGGCCGCTGGCGCTCCCAGCTGAAGGCGTAGAGCAGCGCCGCAGCTGCCATGAACAGCACTGAGAAGATGATGCCCATGTACAGAAAGGTCTGCGGCGAGCCGGGGCCGAGATAACCGATCAGCTGGCCGGGGAGAAACGCGGCGGCGATCGCTGAACATTGCCCCAACAGGATGCGCGCGCCAGCGAATTTGGCCTTGATGCGATAATCGGTCGCCATCTCGCTGGCGAGCGTCTCATAGGGGATGATCTCCATCGCATAGACCATCTCGAACAACACATAGGTGACGAGATAGTACCAGAAGCCCTGGCCCGCGACCCACATGATCGCAAACGACGGCAGGAGCGGAATGGCGGCGAGGATGAAGAACCGCCGCCTGCCGAATGTCCTGCCCAGCCAGGTGCGGCCGAGATTATCCGACAGATGGCCGATCAGCGGGCTGGTGAATGCGTCGAGCACCCGCGCCACGCCGAAAATGATCGTCGCCTCTGCCGCCGACAGGCCGCAGAAGCTGGTGTAGAAGATCAGGATCCAGGTGCTGATGACGGCCATCGAGCCCGCGCCCAGGATGTCGTTCGACCCGTAGAAGAGCAAATTGTACCAGCGCACCGGCCGCATCGGCGCGGCGGGGCTCTCCGCGATTGGAGCGCCTGCCATCCTATCGTCCCCCGAGTGCCATGGACGTGACCGCGCGGCGGTTGGCGATGCTGCCGCTGCACCGGCAGTGCGTCATGGTCGCCATCAGATGTACGTCCGCAGGAATTCGCCCAGCGCGATCACCGCCAGGCTTTGTCCATACGGCATCGAGGTAAGCGCGATGTCCTTGTAGAATTGCTGCGTGTCACCCATCGCGGTGCCGAACGAGACTTGCTTCAGTTCGCCCGCCGCATCGATATTCGCGAGGACCCCCTTCACCGCCTTGATCCCGACCGCCTCATAATGGCGCGGCAGATAGCCCTTCCGCACTCCTTTCAGGATGCCGTAGGCGAAGCCCGCGGTGGCGGAGGCCTCCAGATAGCTGGTCGGATCGACGATCAGCGTGTGCCACAGGCCGGTATCGGCATCCTGCGTCTCGGCCAATGTCTTGACCTGCGCCGCCAGCGTATCGACCAGGAAGATGCGGAAGGCATCGCCCGGCGGCAGATCGAGGATTTCGATGATCTCGGGAATTGCGATCGTCACCCAGCAATTGCCCCGCGCCCACAGCGCCTCCGCGAAATTGTGCCGGCCGTTGAAATTCCATCCGTGGAACCACAGTCCGGTGATCTTGTCGTATAGATATTTGATGTGGACCAGGAATTGGCGCTTGGCCTCCTCGACATATTGAGGACGATCGAGCAGCAGCCCGATCTTGGCTAGCGGCAGCACCGACATCATCAACGTGTCGTCCCACAACTCGCCCGGATTCTCGTCATTGTAGACGAGGTGCTGAAATGCGCCCTCCTCGGTCTTGGGGAGGCCGTCCGGCGCCATCAGCCATTCGGCCCAGGTGTCGAGATAGGAGAGGTAACGCGGATCAGCTTCGTATTCGTAGAGATAGGCCAGCGTCAGGAACGGGGCCATGGTGTTGATGTTCTTGGTCGGCGTACCTTCGGCAAAGCGGTCGTCGAACCATTGTTTGATGACCGCCAGCGCCTTCTTGTCGCCGGTCTGCTCGAACAGGCGCCAAAGGCCGAACAGTCCGACGCCGTGGGTCCATTCCCAACCGGCCCAGCCCTTGGTGTCGATGACCCGACCATCCTCGAGGCGAAGCAGGAACTCGCCCGTCTCGTCCTTGATGTTGAGCAAATTGTCGATCAGCTTGTCGATCGCTGTGGTGACGTCACCGTGCGGGACGTCATGGGTAACGGCAGCCAATCAATTTCTCCTGCGGGTTTGGCGCGCGGGCAGCAGAGCGCGGCCGCGCGACTTGATATGTTGGTCGCCGATCATTGCGCGGCGACCGGATTGAGCTCGGCGGGACGCGCGGGCGCGGGCACCAGCCGCACCGGCACCCCGCCGGCGACATTGCGCAGCGTCACCAGCTTGACCGCCTCCAGCGCATCGCCGGGCGCGCCGTCCGTGGTGACCGCCAGCGCGATCGTATTGGCGCCCCGGTGGTTCAGGATACCCTCGGGGATAGGGAACACGCGCTGCGGTCCGACATGAGCGATGAATTGTCCCATGTTCCAACCGTTGACGAAGAGCAGCACGCGATAGCGCGCCATCGACCGCGGCACGTCGCTATCGCCGAAAGCCAGCGCGATCGTGGCGTCCTGCCCTTTCGGCACCGCGAGATCGAAGCGCGTGCGATACCAGGTCGTGCCAGCCGACGGCGTCGCCGCTGGAACCTTCGCGGCTGCCCATTTGGTGTCGTCGAAGGCGGGAAGGTGCCAGCCCTTCCGCTCGCCATATTGGCCGCCATTGTTGGCAGGGCCGCGCGCCGGATCGGGCAGCGTTTCGCCGCCCGCCTTTCCCTGAATCTTCCAGGCGATCGGAACCGCGAAGCTGCGCCCAGCGGGGGACTCGATCGAAACCGAGACCAAACCGCGCGCCTCTTTGTGGAATTCGTCCGCGCCGAGGTCCCAATTGTGGCCGTTGTTGCGCACCATCACCGCCAGCACGTGTTCGCCCGGTGCCCGCGCCGCCTCGGGCAGCGTGAAACGCGCAAGTCCGGTGGTGATCGGCCGCGGCAAACCGCTGGGCAATTCGTCCTGGCCAATCAGCTTCCCGTCGAGGAACAGTTGCACCATACCGGCGCCGCCCGCGCCGTAGAACAACGCGATCTGCCGAGCTTCAGCGGATCCGGTGAAACGGCCGCGATACCAGACATCGCCGTCGTGAAAGCCATAGGCATCCATCACCAGGGTCTGCTGACCGTCGGGCTTGGCGGTGATCGTCGCGGACTGGCGATTGTCGACCGCTTGCCATTTGCTGTCGTCGAATGCGGGATCGGCCTCGGGCGACCCCGCCGCCATCCGCCAGTCGGTCAGCGCGGGAAGCGCGAAATCGGCGGGTCCGGCCAGCGGCCGCGTGGCGAGGCGGCTGCCGACCGCACCGGATGTCAGCGCGAGGGCCGCGCCGTTCCAGCGCACGCGTTTGATTGCCGCCGGCGCCCAAAGCTCGAGCGGGGTCTCGGCCTTGGTATCGCCGGTCAGCATCAACGTGCCGCGACTTGCATCGGCGCGCCGAACGAGCGCGGGGCCACGGACCAGCACCGGCCCCTCGGCCGTATCCCGCTGCCAGTATCGTACGCCCTCGGCTTCGTCGGTGAGCAACAGCGTGAGCGCAGGACGCCCACCCCCGGTCACGCGGACTATTGTCCGGCCGTCATGCGCGTAGTTCAGCCGAAGGTCGCCCTTCGCGGCGTCGAATACGCTCGCCGCCTGACCCTGCAACACCTCGACTTTGGGCGCCGACGCATAGCGAAGGACGGTTTCCCCGTCCTCGCCATGGCGGCCATAGAGCAAGATCAAATCCCCACCGTCTATCGTTACCGACGACTGCAACTCGGACGTCGAATAGACCAGGCGTTGCGCGCCCAGATCGACCCCAGCGAGCAGCCATTTCGCATCAAAGCCGTGGAGCCGCATCGGCGCGGACTGCGGGAGGGTGTAGCGCCCATCTGGTAGGTCGGCAGTGATCGTGAAGCGATCGTCGCTCTGGCCATTCGACGGCCGATGCGTGACCAACAGAAAGCGCGCGCCGCTGTCCGGGCTCTTGTCGTGGTAGACCTGAATATTGGGAGAAGAGGCGACCGCCGGCCCGGCCGGGACCATCCCGGCAAGATCGGGCACAGCGGCGATCAGGCCGCCGAGTTGCTTCAGTTCCCCAGCCTTTTCGCGCAGCTCGCGCGCCTCGGAAATCGCCGCTCCGTAATCGTAGCTGGTGAAGACCACCGGCGCCGGCAACCAGCCCCAGCTCGTCCCGCCATAGCCCATGTAGAAGCTCTGGATGTCGATACCGTTGGCGAGATTGGTGCCGTAGAAGACACGCTGAAACCGCTTGCCGCGCTGGATCGCGTTGCACTCATAGCCGCCGTTCGAACCCCAATAATCGAACCAGCCGCCGCCGAATTCGGCGAGGAAGGCAGGAGTGTCCGGCGAAGCCGAGGCCCCGCCCCTCGCGCCACCGGGACCGTAAAAGCCCCAATCGGGCGCGGCCGATCCGCGCGTGACCTTTCCGGTCGCCGTGCAGGTGCCGCCCGGATAGCCGTCGAACGCGTAGAGGTCGTTCGGCCCTTTCACCACGTTGGCGACGGGCGAGCTCTCAGGCACCCAATAGCCGTTGCGCCCCTGGTCGTTGTGGAACAGCGGGATGGTGATGCCGTCGGCGCGCACCTTGGCATAGAGATGATCCATGTAGCGCCGCTGCGCGGACGTGGTCAGCGGCAGCTCGTTCTCGATCTGATAGAGGATGACGGTGCCGCGATGTCCCTTACCGTCGCCGTTGATCTGGTGCAGCGCGACGATCGCGTCGATCCTGCTCATCCACTCGTCGACCGCCGCGAGATAAGCGGGGTCGTCGGTGCGCGCATGCGCCTTCTGATTGACCAGCCAGCCGGGAAAGCCACCGCGCGACAATTCGGCATTCACATAGGGCCCGGGGCGAGCGATGACGTAGAGCCCTTCCTCCTCCGCCATGGTCAGCACGCGATCGATGTCGCGGATGCCGGTAAAGTCGTATTGCCCTTGCTTTGCGGTATGATAGCCCCAGTCGAAATAGAGCGCGACGGTGTTGAACCCGCTCGCCTTCATCTTTTGCAGGATGTCGCGCCACAGGTCCGGACTTGGCAGGCGAAACGGGTGGAACTCGCTCGACCAGATGACCTTGCGCTTGCCGTCGATCATCAACGACCGCGCATCATAGGACACGCGACCGAACGTCTTCACCGGCGCGGCCAGATTCTCGGTCGGTCGCGCGGTCTGCGCCGGCGCGGCGCTCGCCAGAAGGAACCCAGCCAGTGCGCCCAGACCGATCGATAGCCGGACAATCCTACGCATGGTGAAAGATCAGCGGAAGCGGCCATTCCTTCGGCCGGTTGTCGGCTTCGACTTCCATCAGCGGCGCCATATAATCCCACCACTTCTTCATGAGCGGATGATCTGGCAGCGCGTCGCGATCATTATCGTCGCGCCGCTTCAGCACGGCGAACAGCGCGAGCGTATCCTCATCGAGGAAGATCGAATAATCGTAGATGCCGGCCGCGGTCAGCAGCGCCGATAGTTCCGGCCATATCTCGTTATGGCGACGACGATATTCGTCGATCATACCGGGCTTCAGCTGCATCTTGAACGCCGAGATCGACACTGCCCCTCCCCAGAAAAACCCATTATGTGGTATATATGTTCAACATCTGGTATCCGATATTGCCTCGCGGGTCAATCTCAGCCGCGCCAAAGTGGCGTCCTGAAAATGGCTGTATTCAGAGCATCGTCCAGCAGGATCGGCGGTCGCGCATCGCGCGCGGAGACGGCTAGTTGGAGACCGTCTATCGTCAGCCCGCGCGCATGCCGCACCCATAGACCCCAGGCAGGCAAAGGACCGAACATGCTTGGTTCGGGATACGCGCTGGGATGCTCGTCGGGATGGCGCACGGCGTCGGTCTCGGTGCCTCCGCCGTCATAGGTCAGGCTGATATTCTGGAGCCTCACGTTCTCGATCGGATGGCCGGCAAGCCCCGCAATCGCTGCCGGATATCGGTGGTCGATGCCCACCGCGTCGACGTCGCTGATCGTGACATCGCGGATGGCGCCGATCCCCGTTCCGGGCGGCCCGCGCCGGCGATCGCCCAACCGCAGGAAGATCGGCGCGGTGGTAATATCGCGCATCGTCAGCCGCCGCGCGACGACATGCTCCATCACCCCGCCATCGACGGTCTCCAGCGCAAGGCCGCGGCAATGGGTGAAGCTGCAATCCTCGACCAGGATATCGCGATAACCGCCGTTGCTTTCGGTCCCCAGCTTGATCCGGCCGGTGACGCGATCGCGGTCGGGGGCCAGTTCCTGCGCCATCCGCCGGCTACCGTCGAGCATCGTGCCCAGATCGTAGCCCGATACCGCGCAACGCCGGATCGTCACGCGCTCGGCGGCAATCGCCCGGCCGAGCGCGTAGCTGGCCTTGACCACAATCGCGTCGTCATTGGGCGTATTGACGCGGCAATTCTCGACCAGCGCATCCTGTACGCAGTCCAGGTCGATGCCGTCGCGCTCGGTGTCGATCATCAGGTTCTGGATCGTCAGGTCGCGCGTACCCGTCGCGAGGATCGCGAAATGCCCGCATTTCAGCATCGAGAATCCGGCCAGGCGGATGTTGCGGCCGTTGCGGAGCGCGATCGCCTTGTTGCCCTTTCCGCGCATCTTGATCGCGTCAGGTTCCAGAGCGGCGATCTGCGTGCCGGTCATACCCTGCATCGACAAAGGGCGCTCCCCCGTCTGCGCCTTCCATCGCGCACCTGGTCCATCACGCGTCAGTCCCAGGCCGTGAATCAGGCCGGGGCCGACGATCGCCGCGTTCTCGACATCCTCTCCCCAGATCAGGCTGTTGCGCCAATGGCTGTGCCCGAAATCCTGGTAGAGTTGGTCGGCATCCTCCGGCAGGTCATATTTTCCGGCGTGCCGTGCCGGATCGGCCGCTTCTATCACGGCGCCCTTCGCCAGCTGGATAGTGACGCGGCTTTTCAGTTGGATCGAAAAGCAAAGATAGCGACCGGACGGTACCAGCACGATGCCGCCGCCGGCACGCGCGGCCGCGATGATCGCTGCGTTGAATGCGCCGTTGTCGATGGCACGGCCGTCGCCTTTCGCGCCGAACGCGCTGACGTCGAACAGGTGCGAGGCGTGTGCCGGAAACGGCAGCAATGCACCCGCGACGAGGCCGATACTCAGAGTCCGGCGCGTCAACGCAGTTTCGTTCGGTCTCTTACGAAGTTGCATGTCGTGCTTCGTCCGCGCAGCGAATTCTCGCCTGCGTGGTCCGATCCCGCTCGCAAAAGAGCGACCGGCAGCCCGCTGGGCAGCCGGTCGAGGGGAGGAAATTGTAGCCCTTCCGCGTCAGAATTTAGCCTGCACGCCGACGAAGAAGCGCTGCCCAGGATAATAGACTTCCGAGGTGCCGATGCCCTTCACATAGGACTTCGAATATTCCTTGTTGATGTTCTGCATCTCGGCGAACACGCTGAAATGCCATTTGGGGAAACGTAGGGTGATCTTGCCGTCCAGATACCCCTCGGCCTTGCGATAGATCGGGAGGTTGCCGTTGTTGGAGTCGGCGATCGTCACCAGCCAATCCGACCGGTAATTGTAGTTCATCCGGACGTTGAGGAACCCCTTGTCGTAGAAGACGCTGGCATTCCAGGTCCAGGTCGACAGGCCGGGATATTCCTTCAGCGGAGCCCCGGTTGCCGAATTGGTCAGGTTGGTGCGGATCGCCCGGGCATAGGTCAGGTTCCCGGATGCGCCGAAGCCGTCGAACGGCTTGGGCAGGAAGCTGAAGACCGTTTGCGCACTCGCCTCGATACCGTCGAGCAGCGCGCCGAACCCGTTTATCGGCTGGCGGACGGTATAGGTGATACCGTCGTGGAACAGGTCCACTCCGCTCCGCGTCACGTTCGGAACGACGAAGCTCGATTCGTATTTCTTGTAATAGCCAAGGCTGACCAGGGTATCCTTGTTCGGATACCAGGCGAGATTGAGTTCCCATTGATCCGCGCGATACGGCTTCAGGTCCGGATTGCCCGCGGTGCAGACATCGTCGGCAGCAGCGACGGTAGCATCGTCGAGACAATTGATATTCGGCACGAGGTCAGTCGGCTTGGGACGGGCCAGGTTCTTTGCCCAGTTGGCGCGCAGCACCAGATTGGGGGTGAACTCCAGCGCGGCGTTGAACGCCGGCAGCACGTCGGCATAGCTGTTCTTCAGCGTTGCCTGTTGCGCGGCCAGCACCACCGTCTCGGTGCCGCCGGTCGAGTTGAAGCGAGTGACGCGGCTGATATTGGTGCCGATACCGTTGTCCCTGGTGAAGGTATAGCGAACGCCGCCATTGCCGGTCAGTCGCATGCCGAACACATGGGTGGCGAAATCCGCCTTCAGATACCCTGCGGCAACCGTCTCGCTGATCTGGTAGGCCGGGATTTGCGGCAGACCATTCGCCTTCAGCACCAGATCCTGGTCAAAGCCCGACAGGTCATAATATTTGCCGAGGATGTCGGAATTGAAATTGGCGTAGGATATGCGGCCCGGGATCGTGTTCGGTGCGCCCTGCAGGCCAGTGAACAATGGCGCGCCGCCGCTCACCGTCCCAAGTGCATCGATCAGCCCGGCATATTCAGCACGCGTGATGTAGTAAGTGGTGCCATTCACGCGCTGCGGCACGGTGGCCGCATCGACGACGTTGGTCGTGTAAGAGACGTTGGCGCTGCTCTGATAGACAAGCGGCGTGACGCCCGGCGCCGAAATCAGACGCGAACCGCCGCCGGTATAGGAAATATAGTCCTGCCAGCGGACCTGGCCGCCGAATTCGATCATCTTCAATGGGCCGAGATCGACCTGCCAATCGGCGTCGAGCTTCAACTGCTTCTCGGTATTGCTCGACTGAGAGGGGCGATATTGCAGGACCGGACCGGCCTGCCCCACATTTCCGGCACGGTTATAGTCGACATAGATATTGGGATCGGCGGGATCGACGCTGCTCGGATAAGTCAGCACCGGGATGCCCAGGTCGTTGCGCGTATCCACTGACGCACCGGCGATGCCGGTGCTCAGCGAGATGAGATTCGTCTCGCCGATCGTGGTCGCCTTTGCGTACGACCCCATGCCCTTGATCTTCAGCCGCCCGACATCCCAGTCGAAACCGGAGGTGAAATATTGCGACTTCTGGTTGTATTGGAAGTCGCGGCGCTGGACGCCGAGGATGTTGCTCGACCCGCTATAGACGGGTGCCGCCGCGGTGCCGATATTCACCGAATTTAGGGCGGTGGTGTAGCTGGTGACCACATGGTTGCCGTCGACCGTCGACGTGCCGACCTTGACCTGCGGCGTCGAGCTCGTGCCCAGCGAAGGGTCGAGCTGGAAACGCTGGTAGCGGCCGATATCGAGCGAATAATTGGTGTCCATCAACCGCTGGTCGCGGTTGTTGATCTGCGCTTCGGCATACCAGCGGAGATTGTTTGCGACTTCGTATTGGACCGTGAAATCGCCCGACAGGCGCTTGTCGCGCCGCACTAGGTTGCGATAGCGCGGCACTGTCGCCACCCAATCGAAGAACTGCGTCTCGCACGCCGCCCGGCGCGTCGCGAAGCTGGCCTTCGCGGTGGAGCCGACGTTCGCGCAACTCGCATAGGTGTTGAAGTTCGCGTAGTTCGGATCGGCGACGGTCTTCTGGTCCGAATGGTCGAAATCGGCCAAGCGTTTGAAATTGGTATTGCTGGCGTAATCCTGACGCGTCGTGACGTCGTCATAAGTGACGTTCAGCAGCACGCCTAGCCGGTCGGTGAACAGGTGCGGCGTTCCGATCACGAAGGTCCCGCGCGGCCGCCAATCCCGGCTCGTGTCGAGATGTTGCGCCGACAGCACGATACTGCCGAGCGGCTTGGTCAATTCCAGCGGCTTGCGGGTTTCGATCGACACGGTCCCGCCGATCCCGCCCTCGGTCAGGTCAACGGTATAGCCCTTATAGACGTCGATCGACTTCACTAGCTCGGCCGCCAGTTCGCGAAAGTCGCCGCCGCGCGTGCCGAGCGCCGACACCTGGCTCATCCCATTGACTTCGACGCGGTTGAGATCCGGCTCGACGCCGCGGATGGATACCTGCACCCCTTCGCCGAAATCGCGGCTGAGCTGCACGCCGGTCACGCGAGCGAGCGAGTCGCCGACATTCTTGTCGGGGAAGCTGGCGATATCGTCGGCGACGATCGAATCGACGACCGTCCCCGCATTGCGTTTGCGCGCGATCGCCGAGCGCAGCGATGCGCGCGTCCCGACCACGAGGATTTCGCCCTTGTCCCCGTCAGACTGAGGACTGGCCTGGTCTTCGCTTTTTGGCGCCTTGTCGGTCTGCGGGTCGGCCGCCGTCCCGGCGACGGACGAAGGAGCCGGCGCGGGATCGGTCTGCGACGGAATGGCGGGTCCGGTCTGGGCCAGCGCGGGCGCGGCGGTGGCGCAGCCCAGCGTCAAGGCGAGAACGGAAGTAGTGGTTAGACGGCGCCCCATCCGCCGGCGATCTGCAGTCATCGGTGTCTCTCTCCTGTACCGCGCTTCGCATTGTCCCGGCGCCCTCCCGGGCCGGTGCGAATGTTCGCGCTTATGATTATCCGGCGTCGACAGTGGTGCGAGCGGCAGCGGCCGGACGGCCACGCCCCATGGTGATTTCTGCCGGGAAAAATCGCACCTTCATCATCATCCCCTCTCGTGACGCGGCTTTTACCGTCATCCGGCTTTCGCTTTATTGCTGTCCACATTGTGAGCAGTCGTTTCACTCTATGTTGCCAAAACGTGGAATGCAATCCTATTAAGTAGGATAATATCACGCAGGTGGAGAGAGGATGTCATGCGGGGCTTCGGAAAATTGCTGATCGCGACGACTGCGCTTGGCGGGCTGCTAGCCGTGGCGAATGCCGTCGGTGCGGCGCCGCCGCGAGAAGCCGAGCGACTCGATCGCGGGCTGATCGCCTCCCCGGCCAAGGGCGGAGGCTGGCTGGTCAGTTGGCGCCTGCTGGACAGCGACGCACGTACGGTCGGCTTCGACGTCTATCGCGATGGGCGTCGCATCAACGGCAAACCGATTTCCCACACCACCTCATTCGTCGATCCCCGCGGGTCAGCAGCCGCGCATTACACGGTGCGCGTCGCAGGTACTCGCGCGCCGCAAAAGGCGAGCGCTCCGGCGATCATGCTCCCCAAGGGCTATTTGTCGATCCCACTGACCCCGCCGCAGGGCGGAACGGAGCCCGATGGAGAATCCTATACCTACACCGCCAATGACGTATCGGCGGGTGATCTCGACGGCGACGGCCGGTACGAGCTGATCCTGAAGTGGGACCCGACCAACAGCCACGACAATAGCCAGGCCGGCTATACCGGCGACGTATTCGTCGACGCCTATACGCTGGACGGCAAAAGGCTGTGGCGCATCGATCTGGGCAGGAATATCCGCGCCGGCGCGCATTACACCCAATTCCAAGTGTTCGATTACGACGGTGACGGCCGCGCCGAAGTGGCGATGAAAACAGCCGATGGGACGGTCGACGGCACCGGCAGGGTCATCGGCGACGCCAAAGCCGATTGGCGCAGCCATGACGGCGAAGTGCCGCAGCCCGACCGCACCGGCGCCAAGCTCCTGGCGGACGGAACCAAGGTGGCGCCGCTCAAGGGCCGCATCCTGAAGGGTCCCGAATATCTTACCGTGTTCGACGGGCGGACCGGTCGGGCGTTGGCCACCGCGCCCTATGACCCTCCCCGCTATCCCGATGGCAATCCGACCTTCGAGCAGCTGCGCGACACTTGGGGCGACGGCTATGCCAACCGCGCCGACCGCTTCCTGGCCGGCACCGCCTATCTCGACGGGCGGCATCCCAGCATGATCTTTGGGCGCGGCTATTACGCCCGCACGGCGATTGCCGCCTGGGATTATCGCAGCGGGAAGCTGACCGAGCGTTGGCTGTTCGATTCGGCGGCGCCCGGCAATGGCGACTATGGCAATCGCGGCAATCACCAGCTCAGCATCGCCGATGTCGATGGCGACGGCCGCGACGAGGTGATCTACGGATCGATGGCGGTCGACGACAATGGCAAGGGGTTATGGAGCGACCCGCTCTTTCACGGCGACACGATGCATGTCGGCGACCTCGACCCGCTGCGGCCAGGCCTCGAGAAATGGGGCGTGTTCGAGGAAGTGAAGGCGAATGGCGGGCTCGGCTCGGGCCTGCTCGACGCGCGCACCGGCGAGATCCTGTGGACGAAGCCGGCCGAGAGCGACACCGGCCGCGGCGTCGCCGCGGATATCGACCCACGCTATGTCGGCGACGAATTCTGGGGATCCAACAGCCGCGACCTGTTCGACGTCCATGGCAAGGTGATCGGCCCGGCGCCGCGTCAGACCAATTTCGCCATCTATTGGGACGGCGATTTCCTGCAGGAATTGCTCGACGGCACGACGATCAGCAAATGGGACTGGAAGACCGGCACTTCCATCATATTGCTGCATCCCGACGACGTGGCATCGAACAACGGCACCAAGGCCACCCCTGCCCTTCAGGCCGACATCCTCGGCGACTGGCGCGAGGAAGTGGTGTGGCGAACGGCCGACAATCGCGAGCTCCGCATATACACCACACCGTATCCGACGACGCATCGTTTGGTTACGCTGATGCAGGATCCGGTCTATCGGGCCGGCGTAGCGTGGCAGAACACCGCGTATAACCAGCCCCCACATCTCAGCTACTTTCCCGGCGTCCTGAAACCGAGCGACACGGCGGCGCAATGATGGCGCCGCCGCCGCGCTCAATTCAAATCAGGGCGAGTCAGCCGGGCCAGCCGTGATCGCGGCTCCACGCCAGGAACAGGTCCAGCCACGGCACCGGCGTGCCGTCCTTATGGTTGGCGGGCGGACCGTGGCCGCCTTTTTCGAACACCATCAGTTCGGCCGGGACCTGCGTCGCCTTCAACGCCTCGAACATCAGCATCGCGTTGCGGAACGGCACCACCGGATCATCGCCGTTGCAGGCGACGAAGCTGGGCGGCATCGACGCCGGCAAGCCGCTTTGCGCCGAATAACGCTGCTGCCATTGCGGATCCGCCGCGTGCCCGCCCAATAGCTCGCGGCGCGACTGGGCATGGACGCCATCGTCCATCATCGTGATGACCGGAAAGAACAACCCCGCCACGACGGGCGCCGCGGACAGACGATCGGCGGCATCCTGCGGCTGATATGTCGAAAGACCGGACCTGCTCGCCAATCGCGCGGCGAGATGCCCGCCGGCCGAAAAACCGGTGACCGCAACGCGCCCCGGGTCGATCGTCCAGCGCTTCCCCGCGCCGGCGCGGATCACTCGCATGGCGCGCTGCGCATCCTGGAGCGGGGTATCCGGCCCGGCTGCCCAATTGTCGTGCGGCAGCCGATAGAGCAACTCGAACGCGGTAATTCCGCGCGCGGCGAATTCACGGGCGATCGCGCCGCCCATGCGGCCCACCGCCACGCGGGCATAGCCCCCGCCCGGACAAATGAGCACCGCGGCGCCGTTCGGCTTGGCCGGCTTGACCACAGTTAGCATCGGCGTCGCGACATGCGGCCAGGCGATATCGTCGATGCCCCCATTGGGCGATCTCTTGACCCATTGTTCGACCACCGCCGGCGTCGGCGCGCCGGGCGGCCCCTTGGGCCAGATCGGGAAGCGATCGACCGTGACGCCCTCACCCGCCCCGTCCGGCGCCGCGCTAAGCGTCGCGGGAAGGGCAAAAGATGCGGCGATGGAGCCGGCGATCAGCGAACGGCGCGTCGGCATCAATTGCCGTCCGGACGGCGCGTGTCGTGCGCGATGCTGGGTGCCAGACGAAAGCCGGACGGATCGGGCGGACGTGACGAATCGAACGGCGGCAGGTCGGTTTTCAAATGCCGCGCCAAGGATAATCTCGCATCCGTCAGTCCCTTCGCCACGCTCCGCGCCAGCACCCAGGCGCCATAATTGTCATGATGCGTCGCATCCTTGCCATTGTCATTGAAGGCCATCGGTGCCCGATCAGGCCCCAGCGCCTCATAAAAGGCCATGCTCATGGCGTTGAGGTCGATCACCGGCACGTCGAGTTCGGCGCCGACCGCCTTTGCCGCCGCTGCATAGTCGCTCAGCGTCGGACGAATTTTCGTACCCGCCCAGAAACGCCGCTCGGGAGAGGTGACCAGTACCGGCGTAACACCGCGCCTGCGGAACTCTGCGATCCAGGCGCGCAGATAATCGCGATAAGTCGTCTCGGCCGCGGCATAGGTTTGCGGCCAGTTCGCCTTCTGGTCGTTATGGCCGAACTGGATCAACGCCCAGTCGCCGGGCCTGGCAAGCTCGAGCACCTTGGCGAGGCGCAACTCGGTCATGAATGACTTCATCGTTTCGCCGCTTTCGGCGTGATTCGCGATAGCAATGTCGGGCGCGAAGAAGGCGGGAAGCATCTGTCCCCAGCTGGCAGCCGGCTCGGCCGGCTGGTCTGTGACGGTCGAGTCCCCGAGCAGGAACACGGTCGGCACGGTCACCGGCTCGACCGCGATGGCCGTCACGCCGGGATGCTCGCCGAGTATCTCGAGTGTCAGCTTGTCGTCCCAGCTGAACGAACCCTGTTCGCGCGGCTTCAGCAGCACCAGTGACCCGCCCGGCGCGTTGGGCGGCGGCGGCACCAGGTTGGCATTGCGCACGTTGACGATGAAGCTGACGGTCACATGGCGTCCGGCCACGACCTTCAGCGCATCGACCATCAGGCGCCGCGACTCCGCCTTGATCGTGGTCTCTGTCGCCATGTTCGGTAGCCCGATCGTCACCGTCACGCGGTAATTGCCCGGTGCCGCCGCGACTGAAAACAACCGGTCGCTGCCCATCTCATAGCCATATCCCTCCGCATAGGCGCGCCCTGGAGCGACCGCGACGGTATCGGGGGATGCCGGCGTAGTGCCCAGCGCAAAGCGGCGGACCTGAGCGCTAGCCGGTTGGATCGTCGCGGCGGCGATCATCGCGACGATCCCTATCAGACGCATGACGGCCCGCCCGCCGGAATATTGCGGGTCAGCGCCGGGGTGTGCGGCGTCACGCGCTTCGAAATCGGCAAGCGCAGCGCCTTGAGGCCCGTCGCCACCAAGTCGGCTATATGGCGTGCGCCGACCTCGCTGAAATGCGTGTCGTCGGATACGCCGTTGGGATAACCCGGCGCCCCTGCCGCGCCGTCATAATGCAGATAATAACCCTTGGCGGCATCCGGACCCAGCGCCTGGACCATCGCCTGCGAACTCTTGCCCAGATCGATCAACGGCGTGTGCGTTTCCTTCGCCACGCGGCGCGCGGCATCGGCATAAGCGGGGAAGCTCGGCTGCTCGACGCCGTCCTTGAAATCGCGGCGTGCGACCGGGGTCAGGATCACCGCCTTCGCCCCTGCCTTTTTCGCCACGTCGAGGAAACGGTGAAGGTTGGCGATATATTGCTCGATCGTCGTGTAGCGTTCCGGCTTGTCGATGCTGGCATCGTTATGGCCGAACTGGATCAGCAGGGTGTCGCCCTTTCTCAGATCGGCGGCGATCTTGTCGAGCCGGCCTTCGCGAATGAAGCTGTTGGTACTGCGCCCGCCGATCGCGCGGTTCTCGATCGTCACGCCCGGATCCACCGCGCAACGCAGCATCGTGCCCCATCCAGACTGCGGATATCTGTCCGGTTTGTAATCCTGTGCGGTCGAATCGCTAGCGATGAAGATGCGCATCGGCGCTGGCGACGAGGCCTGCACATTTGCTGCCAGGAACATGGCCGCCGCCCCGATCAGCACGCTGGACACCCGCATCATTCTCTCCTTCGCTGCTTTGTGCCGCATTATGCGACCACGTCCTACAAGCCGCAACCGGTTGCGATATTTTGCTACAATTTTTCCCAATATGTAGACATTGCTTCTATATTTCGGGACATGCTAGGCGACCTAATAGAACAAACACGCGACAACAGCGTGGAAAGCAAAGGGGCGATGAGGCGATGGGCATAATCCGGCTGGCACGCACGCCCTTCGGGGCACGCCCCGTGACCCATAGGGTCGCCGACATCAGCCGTTGATGGAGAGAGAGATGCATCTGAGCCGTCGGGAAGCGCTGAAGGCCGGCTTGTTGGCAGGCGTGACGACCTTGCTTCCGTTCAGACTTGACGCTGCGCGCCCCAGCGTCGCCCCCGCGCCGGTGCGCTGGATCGACGGGCAAGCCCCCATCATGCATGGCGGCCAGACCTTTGGCGTCGCCTGGCCGCGCGGAACCGTCAAGCGCGATACGCCGCTGACCGTTCTCGATGGCGCGGGAAAGCCGGTACCATCGCAAACCTGGATCACCGCGACCTGGCCCGATGGGTCGCTCAAGTGGACTGCGCACGCGATCCCGGCCGACCTGTCGCCGGACGCGCTGACCGTCACGTTCGGCCGGCCTGTCCCGCCGACCCAGCCTGTTGCAGTCGCCGACAACGCAGCCACAATCACGATCCGCGTTGGCAACCTCGCCTGGGAAATCGCGAAGAGCGGCGATGCGCTGATCCGATCGGCGACGCAGGGCGGCAAGACGGTGCTCGGCCCCGTCTCATTGGTCGGATCGTCGCGCACCGAACCACTCCATGGCGCCGATACGCCGTTCACCGGTCGGATCGACACGGTGACGATCGAGCAGCGCGGCCCGGTTCGCGCGGTGGTGCGGATCGATGGTCGCCATGTGTCGGGCGAGCGCGCCTGGATGCCGTTCACTGTCCGCCTCTACGCTTATGCTGGGTCGACCGGCCTGCGCGTCGTCCACTCGGTGGTGTTCGATGGCAGCGCGAGCAAGGACTTCGTTTCCTCGCTCGGCATAAGCGCGGCAGTCCCGATGCGCGGCGAGCTTCACGATCGTCATGTCCGCGTCGCAACCGACGGCCAGATGTTCGTCGAGGCAGTTCGCCCGCTGACCGGATTGCGCCGCGACCCCGGCAAGGCGTTTCGGGACGCCCAGATAGCGGGCCGCGCGGTACCCTCGCTCGACCGCATGGCCAATGCGGTCCGCGCGACGCTAGAGCGCGTTCCCGCCTGGGGCGACTTCCGCTTGGAGCAGCCGACCGCCAATGGCTGGGCGCTGACCAAGCGCACCGGGCAGGATCAGGGACGGATCGACGCCGCGGAAGGGCGGCGCGCGCCTGGCCTCGCTTATGTCGGCGGGCCGGAGGGAGGAGCCGCGATCGGCGTGCGCTATTTCTGGCAACGCCATCCGACCGCGCTGCATATCGACGGCGCGACGGGCGACACCGCAAAGCTGACCGCCTGGCTCTGGTCGCCCGAGGCGCCCGCCATGGATCTGCGCCCCTATCACGGCACGATGGGAATGGAGGGGTACGACGCGCAGAATGAGGGACTGTCGGTCACTTATGAGGATTACGAGCCCGGCTGGGACGACGCCTCTGGCATTGCGCGCACCAACGAATTGATGCTGTGGGCGCTGCCCGCCACGCCCGATCATGACACGTTGGCGGCGATGTCTGCTTTTCAGGCGCAACCGCCACAATTGATGGCCGCGCCCGGCCACCTCCATGCCGCCGGAATATTCGCCGATTACGGCCTTCCCGACCGCTCGACTCCCAATCGCACCGCGATCGAGAACCAGCTGTCCAATCTGGTCGATTTCTACGCCGGGGAGGTCGACCGCCGCTCCTGGTACGGCTTCTGGAACCATGGCGACGTGATGCACACCTATGACAGCGACCGCCATCGCTGGCGCTACGACATTGGCGGTTTCGCCTGGGACAATAGCGAGCTCTCGACCGACCTGTGGCTGTGGTATCAGGCGCTTCGGACCGGCGACGCCCAAACCTGGCGTCTGGCCGAAGCGATGACGCGGCACACCAGCGAAGTCGACGTCTATCACACCGGCCGGTTCGCCGGTCTCGGCACGCGCCATGGGGTGCAACATTGGGGTGACAGTTCGAAGCAACCGCGTGTCAGCAACGCCACCTATCGCCGGATTTTTTATTATCTGACCGCCGATGATCGGGTCGGCGACCTGATGCGCGCGCTCGTCACCTCCGATCACGCGTTGATCGATGTCGAGATCGGGCGAAAGGTCCCCGGCGCCAAGAAGCTGCAATTGCCCCCCGGCACGATCGAGATGACGTTCGGCACCACTTGGTGCCCCCTCGCCGCCGCCTGGCTGACCGAATGGGAGCGGACGGGAAACACCAAGTGGCGCGATCGCATCGTTGCCGGGCTGGAGACGATCGGTCGCCTGCCGCACGGCTGGATGACCGGCAGCGCGCCGTTCGAACTGGCAACGGGACGTTTCGTCGACCAGAAGCGCGGCATCGGCCTCTCCCATCTCAATGCGGTGTTCGGAGCGGTGGAAGTCAGTGCGGAACTGCTGCGCCTCCTCGACGTCCCTTCCTATCGCGCCGCCTGGCTCGAATATTGCCGTTGGTACAACGCGCCGCAGGCCGAATATCTGGCGAAGTTCGGACCGCCGTTCGGGCCGCGCAACCTGCGCGAAGGACATTCGCGCCTGACCGCCTATGCGGCGTTTCAGGAGAAGGATGCAGCGCTGGCGACGCGCGCGGCCGGCGAGTTCCTGTCGGGCGACGCCGGTCTCGGAACATGGCCGCGCGATCCGCGGCACATGGTCGATGGCGTGCTCGAATGGCCGGGCGTATCGACCAACGCCTCGGCGCAATGGGGACTGGCGGCGATCCAATGCCTGGCCCTGATCCCCGACGCGCTCGACCATGTGCCGATCGTCGCACCCGACGCCCCCGGACGCCGGCGGCTGCGCGATTCCGGCCGCGACTAGGGCGCCGCGGACGCCTGGGGCTGTGGAAGGCGCGAGGCATATTTGGAGTGAAAGGATGAGACGTTTGCCGACGTGGCGCGCCGTGACGATGTCCCTTCTTGCGGTGCTCGCGCCGACGATGGTCGCTACGCCCGCCGTCGCAGCCGGAAAAATCGCCACCTCAAGGGAAAAGTCGACCGGCGCTTCGATGGCGAGCCGGGATGCCGACGATCTCGCCGACTTCGACCGCCGCGCCAGGATGGCGCGCGAATTGGGTGCGACGGAGGTAGTCGTCACCGAAGGGCTTCCGATCGCCTATTGGGAATTGGACGCCGACGATCCCTATCCGGCGTGGTTCGCGCACCACGCCACCTTGTTCAAGATATTCCCGCCCGAGGCGGTCCGACCGTTCATGGACGTGGCCTATGCGGCGCGCGTCCAGCGCATCGTTGCGGAGCGCTGCCGCATTCTCGGCAAATACGATCTGAAAGCGATCTGGAGCGCGAACGAGCCCGGCGTCCTGCCCGAGGCGTTCTTCGCCGCCCATCCCGAATATCGCGGCCCCCGCATCGACCAGGTCACGCGATCGAAGAAGGTCTATTTCGCACCGAACGTGGCCAATCCCGATGTGCTGGCGATGTATCGGGAGTCGACCAATGCACTCCTGTCGGCATGCCCGCAGATCGAGACGTTTCTGTGGGTCACGACCGACGCCGGGTCGGGCTTCGATTGGGCGCCTGGCCTGTATCCCGGCGCGAATGGCGTACCCGAAAACCGCGACGTGCCGCTCGCCGACAGAGTGGTCGGCTTCATGAGCAACATTCAGCAGGCGGCAGCCACGTCGGGGCACCGGATCCGCATCAACGTCAATCAGATACCGCCACGGCCCTGGATGATCCCCACCTTCGGTCCGGACGTGCTCGAAAATATCCAGCGCAAGCTCCCGACCGATCTCGCCGTAAACGGCAAGGAAGGTCCTGACGGACGCCCGTTCGAGACCGGCATCACCGGAATCGACGACGGCGCGTTCTCTCCGGTCGTCGGGCTCGTCGTTCCGAGTTTCGATCCAATCCCCAGGTCGAGCGGTACCCACAAGGCCTATCTGCTCGGCGATCGCGAAAGCGAGGATTTCGCCTTCCGATTGTTCAAGTCGACCGCTGATCAGCCGATGGCGACGACGGCCGAGCGGCTCTCGGCGCTACGCCGCTTCGCAGCATCCGAAGTGGGCGACAACCAGGCCGACACGCTGATCGATGCCTGGAGCGCGCTCAACGATGTCCGCAAATATCTCGACGTGCTCGACTTCGGTCCGATGCTGCGCATGGGCCACGTGCTCAATCGCTGGATCGAACGGCCGATGGTGCCGATCCCGGCCGAGCTGACCGACGCCGAAAAGGCCGGCTATCGCCGCTTTCTCTTTCAGGCCGGAACCGAAGAATCGGCGTCCAATCTGGCCGACATCCAGGCAATGCGCATGTACGAAGGATGGGGCGCGCACCTGCTGTTCCAACGCGCCATCGAAATCTCCATGCCGCGCGTCCGACGCGCGCAGAAGGATTTCGACACCCTCGCCGCCTCCGCAACCACGTCCGACGCTGCGGACTATTGGCGGCTCACGAGCAAGAGGGTTCATGCACTCGGCTATTTGTTGCAGTCGGCCGACGACATGGTCGGCTATCAGGCCCAGCTGGACCGTGTCACGGCGCTGAACGCAAAACCCGAAGCCCATCCGGTCCTGGGCACACAGAGCGATTGGGCGCGCGCCGACATGATCAACACCGCGCGACGCGAGATCGATACGGCGGTGGCGCTCGACAAGCTGATGTCGAGCAGCAGCCGCCCGCTGCTCGATCTCGCCGCCAGCGACGGCGAGGAGACGATCATGAAGCTAGGCCCCAATTTCCAATCCGTGCTGCGGCAAAAGGTCCGCACCATGAATGCCCATTGGCGCGATTATGACCGGCTGTTCACCATGCCGAACCCGTGATGAGCGACGCCTATTTCCGCTCAACTGACACCGGGGCTTAGTCGGAAGTGGATGCTCGATATCCAAGCGAGGCACCGATGCTCGCTGCCGCCGCTTTCACCGGGGCGGCGAGCTCGTCGAGGACCTTGTCGGTCAGATAGGCGGCCGCTCCGGCGATACTGATGGCGACGACGATGTTGCCCTTGTCGTTCCGCACCGGCGCAGCGACGGACCGAACGAAATCGCCGGCGTCGCTCTCGTGCAGCACCACACCGCGCGCCTTGTTCTCGCGCATCGCGTCGAGCCATTCTTTCAGCTTCTTCGCGCTGGCGTCGGGCTTTTCGGCCTGGAACAATTTGGTGAGCGAGTCTTCCGATTGGTCGAGCAGCAGCGCCTTGCCGATGCCGGTTTCGACAATCAATCGCCGATCGCCGGGTGCCGTCGCCACACGTAGCCGCTGCCGCCCGGTCACCCGATCGAGGTGACGAGACCAGTCGCCCTCGCGCTTGCCGAGAAACACGCAATATCCGGTTTCCGCCGAAAGCGCTTCGAGATGCGGCCTGGCGACCCGCACGTAATCGGTCTGCTCCTGCGCCATCGATCCGAGCTGGAGAAGCTTCGGACCCAGCGAATATCCGTCCGGGGTGATCGCAAGGTAATCGCGCGCCCTCAGGGCCTGGGCAAGTCGATGCGTCGTCGATCGCGTGAGATCGAGATTCCGCGCCAAGTCCGCCGATTTCACCGGGCCGTTGATTACTTGGTCGAGAATGTCCAACGCGCGCATCAACGATTGCGCGCCCTTCAACGAAGCGTAGGGATCCTTGACGTCAGTATCTTTCGACATCGAATTCTATCTCCGCGCTAACGTCGGCGCACTGGTGAATGCTTATTAGTCTGAGGGTCGCGGAACGAGATAGTTTCCTCCCCGCCCTTTCACTAGCTGTCCGGGGCACGAAACGGAAGAGAAAGGGACCGCCCGCGCCGCGCATCCCCGATGCCGGCGAGGTTCACGAACGTTTTGCGACGGCTTGGCGGGCGATCTCGACCGCGTAGATGCCCGGCGCGCCTTCCATGTTCGAGCGGAAGATGAGCCATTTGCCGTCCGGTGAAAAACGAGCATTGGGTTCCAGCCGATAATCCTGCCTGGACATGTCGACCAACTTTTCGCCCTCCAATGTGCCGGGCGCGATCAAACTCTCCGACCCGGGCGCATGGATACCGGCGACATCGGGAATCGCCTTGGGGCGGAACAAATACAGCCATTTGCCGTCCGGCGCGTGCGCGACCATTTCGCTGTCACCGCCGTCGCCGGAGAATAGGGTCTGGTCGGGCGAGATATTGTAATGGACCGACCATTGGTTGCGGTCGACCTTGTACCAGCGCCGCTTGGCCGTCGCGAGATCGTATCCCGCGAGCCAGAAAACTTCGCCGCGTGGCGTTTGCAGGTCGTACCAGATGGTCTTGCCGTCGGGTGACCAGAATTCGTGTCCGGCGATTTCCATGTTCATCGTACGACTATGAATTTTGGTCAGGCCGGTACCGTCGGTCCTGATCGTCCAGATCCGGTCGACCTTGTGCCAGGGGCCCTCATGGCAAAACATCAGCAGGCCAGGATCGGTCGGCGAGAATTGAAGGTGGTTGAGCCAGTCGGTCGACGCGATCACCGTCTTGCGCTGGCCGGTTCGGATATCGATGGTGAATATCTCCATCGGTATCTTGGCTTCGAGCCGTTCGTTGAGCCGTACTTCCTTGGCCTCTGCGAACGTCAACGGCTTGCCGTCGGGGCCGTTGGCGGCATAGGCCGCCTGGTCGAAACGGGAGTCACGCCCGGCCGCGCCCGGCTGAAGCGGCATCGCCCGTTCGGTCACCGCTCCGGCCAGCAAGGTTTCATCGGCGTTGATCGTGGCGATGCCGCCAGCCGGTACGTCCGCGATCTTCCGGGTCTTTCCGCTGTCGATGTCCGCCGCCCAGACCTCGATCGCGCCAGTCTGGCCATCGCGGTCCGCCGCACCGGCGCCGTCGATCGAGCGGCCCCGCGTCGAATAATAGACGGTGCGCGTCTTGCGGCCGGTGAACAGCAATTGCAGTCCCTTGCCGACGACGATGGGTGAAATTTTCCACGTCTTCATATCGACCGCAGCGATCCCTTGCGCCGTCGAGATGACCATCTTGTCCCCTTGCGGGGTGAAGGCCTGCTGATTGAAATAGAGGCTCGACATGCCGGGACCGGTCGAGATTCGGACGACATGGTGTCCGGTCTTGGCGTCGACCCATTCGCGCGGCGCATCTGCAGCCGGTGCCGCGGCCGACCCGACGATGGCAGTCAGGGCGAGCAATGCGGCGGCGATCAGCTTCATGTCTTCCCAATCTTCAAAAAGCGGATTGTCAGACAGATCGGCACGGAGTGTAAAGCCCAAATATTGTGTTCATGTCCCAGATTGTGGGACCACCTAAAAATTTTGTTGTCCTGCAGCGTCTCAGTCGCGCTTGATTTCATCGGACAACCCCGATGACGCGGCAGCGAGGCTCGCGACAACGCGCAGTGGCGTCCGGGCAGGCTCACGCGACGGCGAGAAACTCGCCGCCGATGGCCAGACAGAATGTCCGAATTGGAGAAAGGCGCCCCGCCTGAACTCTGTTTTAGCGAAGCTGAAACGGTTGCGGTACCGCCCTACGCAGTCATTCCAACGATGCTGCGCATCGCCGGAACCTTCTGCTCCGCCCGCTCCCCCACCCGGCCGCCTAACAGGGTATTCTATGGGCGGCCGGGTGGGGGAGCGGGCCGGTACCGATTCAGCGAAGCTGAAAACGACTCTAGAGCGCAGTGCGATGAGGCCAAAGGCTTGGAAGCGGAAGGTGTGCGTATCGACAATGGCGGTGCCACCGCCAAATCATCCGCCGGACGTCCAACCGGACTGTCGAAATGGTAGCGGAGGAGGGACTTGAACCCCCGACCCCAGGATTATGATTCCCGTGCTCTAACCAGCTGAGCTACTCCGCCCCGAAAGGCCCGCGTTGCCGCGAGCGGCGGCCTATAAGTAGCGCTCCCGACGCGGTCAAGCGACCATGTGGCGCGAAAGCGTCTCCCAGGGTCCGCCGCGATAATACCAGCTGGCGAAACCATCTATCTCGAGCGGCATCGGCCGAAAGTCGCGTTTCAGGCGCTCGAACAATGCCCGCGCCTCCAACGGCTCGACCTTGTTCTGGATCGTGACATGCGGGCGCCACGGCGCGCGATCCTGCGGCGTCAGCACATCGGCCCAGCAATCGGCGAGCCGGGCGCGGCGGTCCTCCAATTCCGGGGAGTCGATACGATAGGCGACCCCACGGCCGAGCGACATCGGTCCGGCGATACGCGCGGCCGGTGCCCCTTCCCGTGCAAGGTCGCCGAGCCGTTGCCGCACTTCGGCCGCAAGCGATGGCGGGAGATGGTGGAACATCGTCAGGTGCGCGGCGAGGAAATTGCGCTCCGGCGGGAAATGCGCGCGGCGCTGCGCGTCGAGCCATGCCAGGTCCTCCCGCCCGATGATGGCCGTTACGATAATTGGTGCCGACGCCTGCATCACTTTCCTCGTCAGTCCCGCGAAAGCGGGAACCCATCTCCTGCCTTCACCCTTCATGCAAAGTTGGGAGACGGGCTCCCGCTTGCGCGGGGGTGACGGCAGAAGGACAGGTCGGCTCGCTCAGATCTCGACCTGGCTCCCCACCTCGACCACGCGGTTGGTCGGCAGGCGGAAGAATTCCATCGCGCTTTCGGCGTTGCGGAGCATCCAGGCAAACAGCTTCTCGCGCCAGATCGCCATGCCCGGCTTGCTCGACGGCAACAATGTCTGGCGCGCCAAGAAGAAGCTGGTGTCCATCATCTTGAACTTGTCGCCGCAGCCGGTGACCAGCGCCAACGCTGCGGGCACGTCCGGTTCCTCCATGAAACCATAGCGCAGCACCAGGCGGTGGAAGCCATGGCCGAGATGCTCGAGCTTGACCCGCTCGGCCTGGCGTACGAACGGCACGTCGGCGATCTTGACCGTCAGCAGGACGATGCGCTCGTGCAGCACCTTGTTGTGCTTGAGGTTATGGAGCAGCGCGTGGGGCACGCCCTCGGCGGTCGATGTCATGAACACCGCGGTGCCGGGGACGCGCGTCGCCGAGGTCGCGGCCGACGAAATGAACACCTTGATCGGCATCGCTGCCTCGCGCAGCCGCGCCATCATCAGATGCCGGCCCTTGGCCCAGGTCGTCAGGATGGTGAAGACGATCAGCCCGACCAGGAGCGGGAACCAGCCGCCATCGGGGATCTTGGTCAGATTGGCGGTCAGATAGGCGCCGTCGACCAGGAAGAAGAGCCCGAGCAGCGGGATCGCCGCCCATTTCGGCCAATGCCACAGCCGGAACAGAACGACCGCCAACAGGCAGGTATCGATCGTCATCGCGCCGGTGACCGCGATGCCGTACGCGCTCGTCAAATTGGACGAGGTGCGGAAGAACAATACCAGGATGATGACCATCGTCATCAGCATCCAGTTGATCAGCGGGATATAGATCTGCCCGGCCGTCGCGGCGCTGGTATGCTCGATCCGCAGGCGCGGCACGAAGCCGAGCTGGATCGCCTGTTGCGTCACCGAGAAGGCGCCCGAGATCACCGCCTGCGACGCGATCACCGCGGCTGCGGTCGCCAGGATGACGAGCGGCAGCTGCAACCAGTCTGGCGCCAGCAGATAGAACGGGCTTTCCAGCGCGGGCGCCCCGTCGCGCGTCAGCAATGCCGCCTGGCCCATATAATTGAGGATCAGCGCCGGGAGCACGAAGCACAGCCAGGACATGCCGATCGGCTTGCGCCCGAAATGCCCCATATCGGCATAGAGCGCTTCGGCACCGGTCACCGCCAGCACCACCGAGCCCAGCGCGAGGAACGCGCGGACCGGATCGAGCAGGAAGAATTCGACCGCATAAGTCGGCGAGAATGCCCACAACACTTCGGGCGACTTGGCGACGCTGAGCGAGCCGAGCAGCGCGATCGTCAGGAAATAGAATAGCATGATCGGGCCGAAGAACAGCCCGACCTTGGCCGTGCCGCTCTGCTGGATTGCGAACAGGAAGATCAGGATCGCGATCGCGATCGGCAGCACGAAATGCGCCATGCCCGGCTGCGCCACCGCGAGGCCCTCGACCGCCGACAAGACCGACACCGCCGGCGTGATCATCGAATCGCCATAGAAAAGCGACGTCGCGAACACGCCAAGCAGGATGATGCCCGCGGTCCATTTCTTGGTCTGCGCCTTGCTGGAAATGAGCGCGAGCAGCGCCAAGCTCCCACCCTCCCCCTTATTGTCGGCGCGCATGATGATGGCGACGTACTTGATCGTCACCACCACCATCATCGACCAGAACATCAGGCTGGTGACGCCCATGATATGGGCATGGTCGAGGCTGAGCTTGTGATGCCCGGCGAACGTCTCGCGGAATGCGTAGAGCGGACTGGTGCCGATATCCCCGAAGACGATACCGATCGCGCCGAGGGCGAGCTTGATCAGCCCGTCATTGCCATGCGCATGCGCGTGGCCGGCGTGCGCGTCGTCGCCGTGCCCGTCGGTTACTGCGATGGAAGGAGTGGCCGCGCTCACGGCAAGCGCCGCGCGTTCGCACGAAAGGTCATGATGACCGTATGAAGCCCCTGTTTACGGTGGCGGCGCCCTAGCATTGCATAGGAACGCCCGCAACGGGGCATTGGATGCGCCGGCTCGTTATGGGTCAGCCAGCCGCTCACGGGCGACGGATGACCTCGCGAATGACGAAGTGCGACGCGAGCCGCGTGACGCCGGGCAGGCGCGACAGCGTCTCGCGGTGGATCCGCTCGAAACTGTCGTCGCGCGTCACCTCGACATGAAGCATGTAGTCGGCCTCGCCGCTCATCAGGAAACAGTCGCGTACTTCCGGACATTCTTTAATCTCTGCCTCGAATGCCGCCATCGTCTCCTGCCGCTGATCGCGGAGCGTGACGTTGACCATGACCACCGCCGGATGCCCCCGCGCCTCATGCGACAGTACCGCGCGGAACCCCGCGATCAGCCCGCGGTCGCGCAGGCTGCCGACGCGGCGGTGCGCAGCGCTTCCCGACAGGCCTACCGCCTCGCCGAGTTCCGCACTTGTCAGGTCCGAATTGACGACGAGTTGTTTGAGGATCTTGCGATCGAGATGGTCGAGCATTTTTCTCTCATTGAAATATAATCACGCGAACATATCCTGCCAGGGGTCGCTCCTGTCAAAAAACTTGCGAACCTCTCTCGCCTCGTCGGCGCTATTTGCAGCCAAACCCCTCAGGAGAGTTCACATGCGAGTCGGTGTCCCCAAGGAAATCAAGAATCACGAATATCGCGTTGGCCTGACCCCTTCGTCGGTCGCCGAACTCCATGCCGCCGGCCACGAAGTGATCGTCGAGACCAAGGCGGGCATGGGCATCGATTTCGAGGACCAGGCCTATATCGACGCCGGCGCGCGGATCGTGCCCGATGCGAAGACCGTGTTCGCCGAGTCCGACATGATCGTGAAGGTCAAGGAGCCGCAGCCGCAGGAAGTGGCGATGCTCGAGCCGCGCCATGTCCTCTTCACCTATCTCCACCTCGCCGCCGACAAGCCTCAGGCCGAGGGCCTGATGAAGTCCGGCGCGACCTGCATCGCCTATGAGACAGTTACCGCGGCGCGCGGCGGCCTGCCCCTCTTGAAGCCGATGTCCGAAGTCGCCGGCCGCATGTCGGTCCAGGTCGGCGCGCACTATCTCGAAAAGGAACAGGGCGGCCGCGGCGTGCTGCTGGGCGGCGTCCCCGGCGTGGCCCCGGCCAAGGTCGCGATCCTCGGCGGCGGCGTCTCGGGCGTCAACGCCGCGCAGATGGCGGTCGGCATGCGCGCCGACGTCACCATCTACGACATCAACAACGATCGCCTGGCCGAGCTCGACATGTTCTTCTCGAGCCAGATCAAGACGCAATATGCGTCCAAGTCGGCGATCGCGCAGGCGGTCAAGAACGCGCACCTCGTGATCGGCGCGGTACTGGTTCCCGGTGCGGCCGCGCCCAAGCTCGTCACGCGCGAGATGGTCAAGACGATGAAGCGCGGCTCGGTCCTGGTCGACATCGCGATCGATCAGGGCGGCTGTTTCGAGACCAGCCACGCGACGACGCACGAGGATCCGGTGTTCGAAGTCGACGGCGTGATCCATTATTGCGTCGCCAACATGCCGGGCGCGGTCGCCCGCACCTCGGCCTTCGCGCTCAACAACGCCACCCTGCCCTTCGCGCTCAAGCTCGCCAATATGGGCGCCGAGGCGGCGATGAAGGCCGATCCGCACCTCGCCAACGGGCTCAACGTCTATAAGGGCAAGATCACGCACCAGGCGGTGGCCGAAGCGCTCGATCTCCCGTTCGAGGCCTGGCACGCCTGATCAGGCGGAAGCCCCCCCTCTGACGATCCGCCCTGCGTTCAGCGTGGGGCGGATTGTTCGCGGGCGATTTCGGCGAGCAGCGTGTCGAGCAGCGCCAGCCGGCGCACGATCTCGTCGCGATAGCTCGCATCTTTGGGGGTCAGATCCAGCGCGTGCTTCCACAGCGGCCGCGCCTTGGCGAATTCCCCTGCGCGGATGTAAGCGAGACCGAGGAACAAGGGTGGCCCCGGATTCTGCGGCGCCAGCATCATCGCGCGGCGATACGCCAGCAACGACGCCGGCGACACCATGCCACGATCGTGCAGCGCGATCACGTTGCCCAGTTCGCTCCACATCGCCGCGTTCTGCGGGGCATAATCGACCCCGCCAGTCAGCGCGCGCGCCGCGAAGTCGGGATCGCCATTGGCCAGCGCGACATCGGAAATGCCGAAATACATCGACTCGCCACCGAAGCGGCCAAAGAAGGTGTCGCGCAGCTTCTTGTACGCGAAGCTCTGCGGCAGCTTGACCGCGTCGGCCGCGACCGGCTGCGCGGCGAGGTCGGGTTGACCCTGCCAGGCATAGCCGGCCGCCCCCAGCATAAGCGCGGCGCCGGCCAGCGGCCACAAGGTCCGCGGCAGGCGGAGCACGGCGAGCAAAGCCGCCGTCATCAGCCCGATCAGCGCGAGCATGATCCAGCCCATCAGCGCTTCCTCCTGAAGCTCGACCGCGCGATGACGATTCCGATCACGAGCAGCACGAAAGGCGCCGCCCAGAGCGGCCAGGTCGCGCCGCCCAATGGCGGGTCATAGCTGATATAATCGCCGTAACGCTGGATCAGCCAGGCGCGCACCTGTTCCGGGCTCTCCCCGGCTTTGATCCGCTCGCGGATCAGCGAGCGCATGTTGCCGGCGATGTCGGCATTGCTGTCGGAGATCGCCTGGCCCTGGCATTCGACGCAGCGGATCGTCTCCATCAGCGCCTTGGCCTGCGCCTCCTTGGCAGGATCGCTGAGTTGCGTGTCGGCGAGCGAGGCTTTCTCGGCGAGTGCGGGATTGATGGCGGCCAGGATCAGCCCCAACACTACCGTCACCCCGGCCTTGTGCCGGGGTCCAACGCGCCGCAAGCGTAGGCCTTTCGACTCCACGCAACCTGCCTGCCTCTCGTTGGATGCCGGAACAAGCCCGGCATGACTCAGGAAGCGGGGAAGAGGTCTCATCGCATCCCCCGCCACGTCTTGAGGATGTCGTCGACCTGATCGTCCTGCAGATTGCTGACATATTGCCGAACGATCCGCCCGCGTCCGTCGATCAGGAACGTCTCCGGCACGCCGGACGAGCCCAAGGCGATCTGCACCTGGCTGGCCTTGTCGTTGCCGATCCGCTGATAGGGATCGCCGTTGCGATCGAGGAACTTCTGCACCGCCTCAGGCGTGTCGTTGATCGCGACCCCGTCGATCGGCACGCCCGCGGCTTTCAGCTTCATCAGTTCCGGCGCCTCGGCAATGCACGGTACGCACCAGCTGGCGAAGACATTGATGAGGCGCGGCTTGCCACCGCCGAAGCTCGTTCGTGCGACTCCCGGCTTGCTCGGCACAATCGCCGGCAGCGTGAAATCGGGCAGCGGCTTGTCGACCATCGCCGAGCGCACGGTGCGGTCCGCCGGCTTGAAGAGGCCGAGCGCGACCAGCCCGAACAGCGCCGCGAACAGCGCAAGCGGCAGCCAGAGCAGCATGCGCCTCACGCCACTGCCTCCTCATAGTCCTCATAGACGGCCCGCTTACGGCGGCGGATCCGACCCAGGAACGACAAGGCGCCGCCGAGCCCGATCAACGCGCCGCCGAGCCAGATCAAGGTGACGAACGGCTTCCACCACAAGCGGACTTGCCAACCGCCCTTGCCGTCGGCCTGGCCCAGCACGGTGTAGAGCTGGCCGTCGAGCCGTGTCGCGATCGCGCTTTCGCTGGTCGTGGTCGGCGGGCTGGCGAAGAAGCGCGACTGCGGCGACAGGATGAACGGCGTGCCGTTCTCGCCGCGGCGGATGCTGAGATCGGCGGCGATCGCCGACCAATTGGGCCCGACCACCGGACGGATACCGGTCATCGTGACCAGATACGGCCCGACGGCGCGCGTCTCGCCCTGACGCAACACCGCCAGGGTTTCCTTGGTGAAGGCGCTGTCGCTCGCCATGCCCGCCAGGCTCACCGCAACGCCCAGATGCGCGACAACCATGCCCCAGGTGAAAAGCGGGGTGCGGCGCAAATTGCGTCCCCATAACGGCGCGACGCTGGCCACCGCGAGCCCGGCGGCAAGCACAAGGGCCGCCAGCGGCAACACGCCCGCGCCCCAAGCGAACGGCACCAGCACGATCAGGGCGGCGCAGGATGCCGCGACCGGCCAGGTCATCCGCTTGAGCAATGCTTGCGTCTCGTCGCGCCGCCAGCGCAGCAGCGGCCCGATCGCCATGAACACGACCAGCCCCAGCGCGACCGGTCCCACCGTCTTGTCGAAAAACGGCTTGCCGACCGACAATTGCACGCCCCAGCCTGCCGCCGCGAGCGGATAGAGCGTGCCGATCAGCACGATCCCCAGGATGACCGACAGGAGCAGATTGTTGACCACCAGCGCGCCTTCGCGACTGACCGGCGCGAAGGTATTGCCTTGCCGGACGGTGCCGATCCGCGCCGCGAACAGCGCCAGCGCGCCGCCGATATAGATCGCCAGCAACGCCAGCAGGAACGCGCCGCGCTTCGGATCGACGGCGAAGGCGTGCACGCTGGTCAAAATCCCTGAGCGGACCAGGAACGTTCCGATCATGCTCATCGAGAAAGCGACCACCGCCAGCATGATCGTCCAGGCGCGCAAGCCGTCGCGCGTCGCCAATACCGATACCGAATGGAGCAAGGCGGTCGCGGCCAGCCAGGGCATCAGGCTGGCATTCTCGACCGGATCCCAAAACCACCAGCCGCCCCAGCCGAGCTCGTAATAGGCCCAATAGCTGCCCGCGGTGATGCCGATCGTCAGGAAGATCCAGGCGCCCAGCACCCAGGGGCGCATCGCGCGGGCAAAGGCCGGCCCGACATCGCGTGTGACCAGCGCCCCGACCGCGAACGAGAAGGCGACCGAAATGCCGACATAGCCGACGTACAAGGTTGGCGGATGGAACGCCAAGCCGGGATCCTGGAGCAGCGGGTTGAGGCCGTTGCCGTCGGGCGGTGACGGAAACAGCCGTGCGAACGGGTTGGAGGCGAACAGCAGGAAGGCATAAAAGCCCATCGCGATCAGCGCCTGTGCCCCGATCGTGGCGTTGAGCGTGCGTTGGTCGAGCCGCCGCTCGAAGATCGCGACCGCGCCGCCGGCCAGCCCCAGGATCGTCACCCAGAGCAGCATCGATCCTTCGTGATTCCCCCAGGCACCGGCGATCTTGTAGATCATCGGCTTGAGCGAATGGCTGTTCTCCGCGACCAGCAGCACGGACATGTCGGACTGGACGAACACCAGGATCAGGCAGAGCATCGCCAGCGCCGTCAGCACGCCTTGCGCGATCGCCACCGGACGCACCGCTCGCGCCATTTCCGCTCGACCGCCAATCACCGCGCTCGCCGCCATCACGAGCTGCAACACCGCCATCACGGCAGCGAGCCACAATGCCGCCAGTCCCCCCTCGGCGATCATTGCTTGAGCGACCTCGTCTCGTGGAGCTTGCCGGCCATTTCTGGCGGCTGGTATTTCTCATCGTGCTTGGCGAGCAGATTGGTCGCGACGAAGCTGCCGTCGGGCTGGAATTGCCCCTCCGCGACGACGCCGGATTTTTCGCGGAACAGATCGGGCGCGATGCCCTTGAGGCTCACCGGCGTGCTAGCGGCGCCGTCGGTCACCACGAAGTCGAGCGTCACGCCGTCGGCGGCGCGCTTGATCGACCCGGCCTCGACCAGGCCGCCGAGCCGAACCGCCTTGCCCAAGGGCAACCCCTGCTTCTTCACGTCGGACGGCGCGTAGAAGAACGCCGCCTGGTCCTTGAGCCCGGACAAAGCGAGCGCGCTTGCCCCGGCGATCGCCAGGATCGCCAGCCCCGCGAGCCATAGTCGCTGATGCTTCGGCTTCACTTGCGCTCGCGCTCCACGGCGCGCATCGCGGCATAGCTCCAGCCGATCAGCGCGATCGTCGCGCCAAGCGTCAGGCCATAAGCCGCGGCGACGAACAGCCACTGATTCATGCCGCCATCCTCCGCATCCTTGCCTCGCGCCGTTCGCGCGCCAGCATCGCCCGCATCCGCATCAGCACGATGCCGGCGAACAGAAAGGTGAAGCCAGCGAGCGTGAACCAGAGCGGCCACAACATCGAGGAGTCGATCGTCGAGCTGGTCAGCCCGATGCTTTCGCCCTGGTGCAGCGTGTTCCACCACACCACCGAATAGCGAATGATCGGCAGCAGCACCGTGCCCGCGATGCCGTAGATCGCCGGCAACCGCCCGTCCCCGCCACGGTCGGCGTCTGCGCGCGCCAACGCCATATAAGCGAGATAGACGAAGAACAGCAGCAACATGCTGGTCAGCCGCCCGTCCCATTCCCACCATGTACCCCAGGTCGGCCGCCCCCAGATCGATCCGGTGGCGAGGCACAGGAACGCGAACACAGCGCCCGGCAAGGCGATCGCCCGTGCGGCGACGCGTGCCAGCGGGTGCCGCCAGACGAGATAGGACAGGCTGGCGAGCGCGATCCCGCTCCACCCGCCCATGCCCAACCAGGCGGTCGGCACGTGGATGTAGAGAATTCGCACGCTGTCGCCCTGCAGATAATCGGGCGGCGTCTGCGTGAGCCCAGCCCAGCAGCCGAACAGGGTCAACACCGCGCCAGCCAGCAGGAGGGCCGGCGTCAGCGGACGTGCCAGGCGCAGGAAACGCGCGGGATTGGCGAGGGCGTGAAGACTAGCCACGGCTGACGGCCCTACGCAAAGTTCGACCGGCAGTCACCCCGTCCATCTACTTATATCGACCCTAAACGAGCGGCGGTAACGACGCTGCGCTTGGCTTGCGCGCCTCAGCCCCGCCCGATCAGCCGTCGTGCGATCGCGTCCGCGACGTCCGAGGCCGGCTGGCCAGTGCGGTCGCTTTCGTCCCACACTTCGATCAGGCGCTCGGGAATCCGCGCGATCCGCGCCTCAACCTCGGCACGGTCGCCTTGGCCGAGATATTCGAGGCCGACATTGATGATGCCGCCGGCGTTGATCACGTAATCGGGCGCATAGAGGATGCCGCGGGCATGGAGCCGCGAGCCGTCTTCGCGCGTCGCGAGCTGGTTGTTGGCGCCGCCGGCGATCACCTTGGTGTTGAGCGCTGCGATCGTGTCGGCGGTCAGAATCGCGCCGAGCGCGTTGGGGCTGACGATATCGGCTTCGAGCGTGAGGATCTCTTCGGTCGGCACGGTCGCGGCGCCCAGTTCGGACGCCAGCGCCTTCGCCTTGTCGATGTTGACGTCGGCCAGCGTCAGCTTGGCCCCGTCAGCGGCGAGCAACCGCGCGAGACCGCCGCCCACGCTGCCCACGCCCTGGATCGCGACATGCACGCCCGCCATCGAATCGACGCCGAGGCCGCGCTTCGCCGCGGCCTTGACGCCCTGATAGACGCCGCTCGACGTGAACGGGCCCGGATCGCCGCCCGCGCCGCCCGCGGCTACCGGAAGGCCGGACACATGCTTGGTCCGCGTCGCGATCACTTTCATGCTCGCTTCCGACATGCCGACATCCTCGGCCGTCACGTAGCGCCCGCCGAGCGACTCGACCGCGGCGCCGAACGCCTCGAGCTGCGCCTGGCTGATCGACTCGCCCGGCTTCGACGCCAGCACGACGCCCTTGCCGCCGCCCAGCGGAAGTCCGGCCATGGCATTCTTGTAGCTCATCCCGCGCGACAGCCTGAGCGCGTCGGTGATGGCGCGATTGGCATCGGCATAATGCCAGAACCGCACGCCGCCCGCCGCCGGGCCGAGATGAGTCGAATGCACCGCGATGATCGCGGTCAGCCCCGCTTTCGGATCGCGAAACAAATGAACGCCCTCATGGTCGTCGAAATCGGGGAGGTCCCAAACGGAAGTCATGCTGGCTCCGGCGTGGCAAAGAAAATTACGAAGCCGCGTAATATTCTTCTAGAGCGGCGATGGCCAGCCCGAATGCGCCGCGAGGGCGAAATGGCTGGAATGATGGGGCGACCGACGGGACTTGAACCCGCAACTTCCGGCATCACAAGCCGGCGCTCTAACCAATTGAACTACGGTCGCCGTGAACGCGCGCCCCTAGCGGCACCGACCCGTGCAGGTCAAGGCTGACGACATACTATCATTTGGCTAGGCTGATTGCCATGTCGACCTCCCTGCCCCTCCCGCCCCTCAATCTCGGTTCGGGCTACCCGTCAGAGCCGGTCGTGGCGCATATCATGGCCCAGCCCGCGGTGCAGCGCACACCGAGCCAGAAACTGACGCTGTTCCAGAAGCGGGGCTTCATCGACTTAGAGATGTGCCGCGAGCTGATCGCCCTGATCGACGCGGAGCGACGGCCATCGACCATATCGGATTTCAACGGCGACCATGCCTTCCGCACCAGCGAGACCTGCGACCTCGAGGCCGCCATCCCCCTGGTCGCCGAACTCGAACGCCGCATTGTGGCGTTCATGGGCCTCGACCCGGCGCATGGCGAACCGATCCAGGGCCAGCGTTATGCGGTGGGCCAGGAATTCAAGGCTCACACCGACTATTTCGAGCCCGACGGCATCGACTTCGATAAATATACGTCGGTCGCCGGCAACCGCACCTGGACCGCGATGATCTATCTGAACGAGCCGGAAGCTGGCGGTGCGACGCGATTCAAGACGATCGACAAGATCGTCCAGCCGGAAACCGGCAAATTACTGTGCTGGAACAATCTGCGGCCCGACGGCAGCCCCAATCCGAGCACCATCCATCAAGGCATGAAGGTGCGCGCCGGCACGAAGTACGTCATAACCAAGTGGTTCCGAGAGCGACCCTGGGGCTGGGATTCCTGACATTCTCGGGCGCCACTTCGAAAAGTGGCGACCGGTTTTCCACAAGAAAATGCTGCAACCGCAAATAACTGGAGCGGAGCACGCCATTGAAATCACGTGCCCCGCTCTCGGATTGTCACAGGACTTTCATCAAATAGCCATGGCGGAGTCACGCAAGTGCAACTGCGCCGACGCAATCCACTCATAGGGGCCAACGCGACGACGTGGCGGGCGGGAATCACCGACTCGCAGAACGATCGTCACGAACAGACGGACGGCAACCAGCCGCCGCCTTACCCAGTGGAGCTATTTAAATGGGGATCTCGACCTTGCGGAGCACGCTGCTGGCCAGCGCGCTGATCGCGGTTACCGCCAGTCCGGCTTTCGCCGCCGAAGACCCGAAGGCACCGGCCGCCGCCCCGGCGCCCGAAGATGCGGCCGCCGCGCCGCAAAATACCAGCTCTGGCGTTCCCGACATCGTCGTCACCGCGACCAAGCGCGAAACCAACCTGCAGAAGACGCCGATCGCGATCTCGGTGCTCGACACCGCGACGATCAAGGATCGCCACGTCCAGAGCCTGATCGACCTGGCCGACGGCGGCATCCCGTCGCTGCGCGTCGCGACCTTCGAAGCGCGCCAGTCAGCGCTGACCGTCGGTATCCGCGGCATCGTGCCGTTCGACCAGAACCAGACCGCGCGTGAGCCGGGCGTCGGCGTCTATATCGACGGCGTCTATCTCGGCCGTTCGCAGGGCCTCAACGCCGCTCTCTTCGACGTCGAGCGAATCGAAGTCCTGCGCGGTCCGCAGGGTACGCTGTTCGGCCGCAACACCGAAGGCGGGGCGCTCAGCATCGTTACCAAGGCGCCGACCGGCGAATTCGGCGGCCGCATGAGCGGCGGGTTCGGCAATTACGGCAGCTATAATGGCGAGATGCATCTCGACCTGCCGTCTTTCGCCAATTTCGCGGTGAAGCTGGACGGCGTCGTCCAGCATCAGGGTCCGACCGTGAAGGATCCGCTGGCCGGACAGATCGGCTGGAACGCCTATAACCGCGTCGGCGGCCGCATCGCGGCGCGCTGGACCCCGTTCGAGGGCTTCACCGCCGATTTCTCGTACGACCAGGCCAAGGACGAGAATACACCGTTCTTCAGCCAGCTGGTGAACTTCAACCCGAAGGGCCGCCCGGTCGGCGTCGTCGACACCACGACCGGCCGTATCATCCTGCCGGGCGCCCCGGCGGGCTCGCCGTCGTGCATCTCGAATACCATTTCGCCGACGACCTGCATCGCGCCGTTGCCGCCGCTGGTGAAGGTCCATACCGATCGCCAGGACGTGGCGGACGTTGGCGTGCCGCAGCAGTACAGCGTCGACAAGACGTCGGGCGTGATGGCCCGATTGGCCTACAAGATCGCGCCGGAAATCGAGCTGCGCTCGATCACCGCATGGCGCAAGGTGTCGACCAACCAATGGGACAATTCGGGCGGTCCGGAGCGCGTTCCGTTCGCGCCGAACGGCAAGTTCAGCCGCTACAGCCTGTCCGACCTCTATCAGAGCCAGTTCAGCCAGGAATTCCAGGCGGTCGGCAGCCTGCCGCAGATCGATTACGTCGCCGGCCTCTATTATTTCTACGAACAGGCGCGGGAATCGGCCGCTACCCCGGCGTCGAACCAGTGGAACATCGACGGCACCGCCTATACTATCCTGCCGTCGCAGGTGTTCGGTCCGATCAGTTCGAGCAACCAGGGCTGGGATTACAATTCGCGCTTCCTGCAGCGCGCCAGCTTCGCCAAGGCGCGCAGCTACGCCGCGTTCGGCCAGTTCACCTATACGCCTGAATTTGCCGGCGACATCCTCCACCTGACGGTCGGCGGCCGCTACACCAAGGACAAGCGCGACGGAACGCTCTACCTCGTCTCGGGTATCCCGACGAACTGGACCTTCAAGTACGACAAGGGCCGGTTCGACCCGCTGATCGTGCTGGCGCTCGATGCGGCGAAGGGTGTCAATCTCTACGCCAAATACTCGACCGGTTATCGCGCGGGTGGCGCCAACGACCGTTCATCGACCTTCGGGGCGTTCGGCCCGGAAACGGTGAAGGCTTATGAAATCGGCGCGAAGCTCGAGATGCTGGACCATCGGGTCCGGTTGAACATCGCCGGCTATTTGATGAATCGTTCGGGTACCCAGATCGACTTCGACAATGTCGACACGACCCAGTTCTTGCCCGGCACGAACATCCCCAACCCGACGTTCAACCTCCACACCGAGAATACGCAGAATGCCCCCGGCATCTCCAAGATCCGCGGTATCGAGGTCGACTTCACTGCCCGCCCGATCGACAACCTGACGATCGGCGCGTCCTACGCCTACACCTCGATCAAGGTGCCGGCGACGCCGAACCCGAACCCGGGTCCGACCTTCGGCGTGCTGACGCCGGTGTACACGGTCTACACGCCGCCCAACGCCGCGTCGGGCTATATCGATTACGAAATCCCGATCAACGACATGGCGCTGCGCTTCCACATCGACGCCAACTATGCCGATGCGCAGTACAGCTTCCAGTCGGAAAGCGTGAAGACCGACAGCTCGTTCATCGTCAACGGCCGCATCGCCCTTGCCGACATCAAGCTGAACCAGACGACCAAGTTCACGTTGTCGGCATGGAGCCGCAACCTGTTGAACGAACAGCATATCTATCGCCGCTCGGCGGCCAATGCCGCGGTGCTGGGCGACTATGCCAACTTCAACCCGCCCCGCACCTTCGGCTTCGAGGCGGCAGTCAAGTTCTGATCCCCGGGTCAGGATAAAAGGGGAAAGGCGGCTTCCGAAAGGAGGCCGCCTTTTTTATCTCCAGGGGTGACGAGAATCGGCCGCGAGGGCAGCTGCCTCGCAACCGCGCAGACTCGCGTTCCTAAGCCGAAAGACTCACGCCCCTTACCCATCGGCCATTGCAACGCATCGATATTTCCAGTATCTAGGAATTATGGAAATAGACAGCGCCGTCACGGCCCTTTCGGCGCTCGCGCATCAAGGCCGCCTGTCCGTATTCCGCATGCTGGTTCAGGCGGGGCACGAGGGAATCGCGGCCGGCGAGATCGCACGCCGGTTGGACGTGCCGGCGAACACACTTTCGGCCAATCTCACCATCCTCAGCCATGCCGGCTTGATCGCCGGCGTGCGCGATGGACGATCGGTCATCTACTCGGCTCGATACGAAACCATGACGGCACTGCTGGAATATCTGATGGAAGATTGCTGCGGCGGGTCGCCCGAAATCTGCGCTTCGCTCGCCGACACCGTCCTGCGCGGCCGCTGCGGCGCGACGGGTGCGGCGTGAACCCGGGGACAACCGACATTCGCGAGGGGGAATCGTGACCGACATTATCATCTATCACAATCCAGACTGCGGCACGTCGCGCAATACGCTGGCGATGATCCGCAATGCCGGCATCGAGCCGCACGTCATCGAATATCTCAAGACCCCGCCCTCGCGCGCCATGCTCCGGCAGTTGATCGAGCGCGCGGGACTGACACCTCGCCAAGTGCTGCGTGAAAAGGGCACGCCCTATGCCGAACTCGGTCTTGGCGACGAGAATTTGTCGGACGATGCCTTGATCGACGCGATGATGGACCATCCGCTCCTGATCAACCGCCCGCTGGTGGTGTCGCCACTCGGCGTGCGGCTGTGCCGACCGTCCGAAGTCGTTCTCGACATTTTGCCGACACCGCAAGGCGGTGCATTCGCCAAAGAAGACGGCGAGCAAGTCATCGATGAGCGCGGCCGGCGCATGAATTCGTGAACGAAGCGACCATGGAGGCTGCTTCCCCAGCGCCGAGCGCGCGGCCCGGCATCGGCTTCTTCGAACGTTTCCTCAGCATCTGGGTAGCGCTGTGCATCCTGGTCGGCATCGCGCTTGGTTACGCGCTTCCCGGCGTGTTCGCCTCGATCGCCTCGATGGAGGTGGCCAAGGTCAATCTGGTCGTCGCCGCCCTGATCTGGCTGATGATCATCCCGATGCTGCTCAAGATCGATTTCGGCTCGCTGGGTTCGGTTCGGCAGCATTGGAAAGGCGTCGGAGTGACGCTGTTCATCAACTGGGCAGTAAAGCCCTTTTCGATGGCTGCGCTCGGGACGGCCTTTCTCGGCTGGCTGTTCGCTCCCCTGCTCCCGGCCGGCGAGATCCCGTCCTATATCGCCGGGCTGATCCTGCTGGCGGCCGCTCCCTGCACCGCGATGGTGTTCGTCTGGTCCAACCTGTGCGACGGCGAGCCCAATTACACGCTCAGCCAGGTCGCGTTGAACGACGTGCTGATGGTGTTCCTGTTCGCGCCCTTGGTCGCATTGCTGCTCGGCGTCGCCTCGGTCAGCGTGCCGTGGAATACCCTGTTGCTGTCGGTAATCCTCTATATCGTCGTCCCGGTCATCGTGGCGCAGGTGATCCGCCGCGCATTGCTGGCCTCGGGCGGACAGGGAGCGCTCGACCGGTTCCTCAAGGTGATCGGCCCGGTATCCTTGTCGGCATTGCTGACGACATTGGTGCTGCTATTCGGCTTTCAGGGGCAACAGATACTCGCCCAGCCGCTGGTCATCGCGCTGATCGCCGTTCCGATCCTGATCCAGGTCTATCTGAACGCCGGGCTGGCTTACTGGCTTTCGCGCCAATTCGGCGTCGCGTGGTGCGTTGCCGCACCGGCAGCGCTGATCGGTGCGTCCAACTTCTTCGAGCTGGCGGTGGCCGCGGCGATTTCGCTGTTCGGCCTCAAATCCGGTGCCGCCTTGGCGACGGTGGTCGGCGTTCTGGTCGAAGTGCCGGTCATGCTGTCGGTGGTCGCGATCGTGAAGCGGACCCGCACCTGGTACGAATCAAGCTCGGCAGGACGATGACCCGCGTTCGCTCGCTTCCCGAGCCCGATCTTCTCCCTGCGCTCGATTCGCGCTTCGCCTACCGGCGTCCCGCCGTCGGCCTTGGCCCCGACGAGCCTGCCCCGCGAATCCTGCTGCTCTACGGGTCGCTACGCGAGCGCTCCTTTTCCAGGCTGGCCACCGAAGAAGCTGCGCGCCTGTTGCGATTCTTCGGCGCCGAGACGCGCATCTTCGATCCTTCCGATCTCCCGCTGCCCGATCAGATACCTGGCGACGATCATCCCGCGGTCAACGAACTGCGCGAATTGTCGATGTGGTCGGAGGGCCATGTCTGGTGCAGCCCCGAACGGCACGGCCAGATCACCGGGCTGATGAAGGCGCAGATCGATCATCTGCCGCTCGAGTCGAAGGGCATGCGCCCCACCCAGGGGCGAACGCTGGCGGTGATGCAGGTGTCCGGCGGATCGCAATCGTTCAACGCGGTCAATACGATGCGGTTATTGGGGCGATGGATGCGGATGTACACCATCCCCAACCAATCCTCGGTCGCGATGGCGTACAAGGAATTCGACGAGGCGGGCCGGATGAGGCCCTCCAGCTATTACGATCGCATCGTCGACGTGATGGAGGAACTGGTCCGCTTCACGATATTGCTGCGCCCGCACGCGGCGCAATTGGTCGATCGCTATTCGGAACGTAAATCCGCCGGCATCACGGTCGATCCTGTCGCCGGTATCTGATCGGCGAACAATGCATTACCGGGTTCGGCCAACGGCGAACCGGCCCCGCCCTCCTAGCGCTCCAAAGCGTCGCGTCGCGACTGCTCCGCGCACAGCCCGTCGAGGTAGAAATCGAGGTGCCGATGGGCAAGCGACCGCTCCTCGTCCGATGGCAATCCCACCGCCAAGGGACGGGCGAAGCGCGTCAAGCCGAACACGATGTCACGTTCGGACAGATCCTTGCGGAGAGAACCCTGGCGCGCGGCGCGGCCAACCATCGATTTCATCAGCGTAGCCGCCCGGACACGGAGATCGGGCCATTCAGGTTTCTCTAGGAGGGGATGGAGAATGTTCACCGCGCCGATGCCGTTATCCAGCGCCATGTGCATATATTGGCGGAGCGCGTCGACACCGTCGGGAACGGCTTCGATCAGCGCCTCTCCGGCAGCGACGCTCTTTTCCAACACGTGACGAGTGGCGGCGTGCAACAACGACTGCTGGTCGGGAAAGTGTCTGTAGAGCGTTCCGATACCAACGCCGGCCCGTTCGGCGATGGCGTCTCGTGCCGGCTCGCCGCCAACTTCCAGAACCAACTCGACCACGACGTCGATCAGTCGCTGGCGGTTCTTTAGCGCGTCAGCCCGCACCGCGAACTCGCAGCCGGTTTTTCGCCGATCTCCTTGACGCATCCATAACCGGAGAATATTCCTCCGTTTGATTGGCCGTCAAGCCCTGGGAGCTAATGATGAGCGAACTCGTCCTCACGACCTATGACTGGGTCCCTGAACTGCCACGCGGTCTGGTCCGCGACCTGAGAGTGCGCTGGGCGCTGGAAGAGGCCGGCTTACCCTATCGGGTGGAAAGCACCTCTTTTCACGATCGCGGTCCCGACCATTTCGCGGCACAGCCGTTCGGTCAGGTACCATGGTTGACCGATGGAGACCTGACGATCTTCGAGAGTGGCGCGATCCTGTTGCACCTGGCCGAGAAGAGTGAAGCCCTGATGCCGACGGATCGATACGGCCGGGCGGAGGTCATGGCCTGGGTCATCGCCGCGCTCAATTCGGTCGATTTGCCGTGCCAGCCATGGGCCTTGTTCCGTTTCATGGGCTTCCCGGGAGAAGCGCCCGAAGCGAAGTTCGTTGAGGAATTCCTGAAAGCCCGACTCGACCGCATGGAGGTGGCCCTGACCTGCCGCGAGTGGCTCGTGCGCGACCGTTTCTCGGTGGCGGATCTCCTGATGGCGGATGTCCTGCGACAGGTGGATCGGTTCGACGGGCTGGCAAGCCACCCCAATTGCCGCGCGTTCGTCGCCCGCGCCACGGCTAGGCCCGCCTTCGCAAAAGCATATGACGACCAGATGGCCCATTTCGCCGCGGCCGACCCAGCCTGAGGAGACTCCAGTGTACGCCAAGGACGTCCCCGCCGGGACCATCTTCTATCACGGCACCAAGGCAGAGCTCGATATCGGCGGCCTCATCACACCGGGCTTCGGAAGCAATTTCGTCGAACGCGGACTGAAACACGTCTATTTCACAGCGACGCTCGACGCGGCCACCTGGGGCGCGGAACTCGCTAAGGGAGAAGCCAGAGGCCGCATTTTCATCGTGGAGCCGACCGGCGCATTCGAAGATGATCCGAATCTCACCGATAAGAAGTTTCCCGGCAACATGACCGCGTCCTACCGCTCGGTCGATCCGCTACGGATCATCGGCGAGGTCGAGGATTGGATCGGCCATTCTCCTAACCGACTTCAGGAGATGAAGGACAATCTCGCCCGCATGAAGGAGGAGGGCCGCGATACGATCATCGAGAATTAGACTAGGCCCATTTCCGGCAACGTGTCGCCGAACCGGTCGTCGGGGCAGCTCGATTGCCGGCATGAATCGGCGGCAAGGAAAAAGCGACCCCGCAAGGCCGCCTTTGATACCGATCGCCCGGAAGCGATGGTGGGCGCGACAGGGATTGAACCTGTGACCCCACCCGTGTGAAGGGTGTGCTCTACCGCTGAGCTACGCGCCCGATCGCGAACCATCCCGGCATCGCAAAAGGAATGGGGCGACGTTTGGCGCCGCCCCGTTGTCATCGCCTTAAGACGATCACCGCGATCTTGTCCAGCCCCCGAAAGGGCGGGCAGCAATCAGTTGACCGAATCCTTCAGGCCCTTGCCCGCCTTGAACTTGGGCTGGGTCGATGCCTTGATGGTCATCGGCTCGCCGGTACGCGGATTGCGGCCGGTCGAGGCCTTGCGCTTCGAAACCGAGAAAGTGCCGAAACCGACCAGGCGAACCTCGTCGCCCTTCTTGAGCGCGCCGCCGATCACGTCGAATACGGCTTCCACGGCCTTGCTGGCATCGCCTTTGCTGAGGCCTGCCGTGTCGGCAACGGCGCTGATCAGCTCCTGCTTGTTCATCGTCCTCGAAACCCCCGTTTAGAGTGCGTTACGCGTTTGCTACTGGAATAAGACTCGCGGCCCGAGGCCGGGCGCGCAGTAACGCCGCTCGGGGGGAACGAGTCAAAACAAATCCGCCGCAAAGCCGACCGTAACGATCGAATTTGCGGCGGATGGTTTCGTCGCGTCCCGTTTCAGCACGGGTTGAACGATTGCGGGTCGGCTGCGCCGACCCGACCAACCCTAGTGCGGCAGCTCGCTTGCCGGGACGATGTTCGCCGGCGGTTGCGCCGCCAGCTCGTCGGCCTCGGTCCAGTCGATCGCTTCGAGCGGCTCGGTCAGTGCGAGCCGCAGCACTTCGTCGACATGCTCGACCGGGATGATCTTCAGCCCCTGGCGGATATTGGCCGGGATCTCGACGAGATCCTTTTCATTATCCTTGGGGATCAGCACCGTCTCGATACCCCCACGAAGGGCGGCGAGCAGCTTTTCCTTGAGGCCGCCGATCGGGAGCACGCGGCCGCGCAGGGTGACCTCGCCGGTCATCGCAACTTCCCGCCGCACCGGCACGCCGGTCATCGTAGAGACGATCGAGGTGACAAGGCCGATACCCGCCGACGGACCGTCCTTGGGCACCGCACCTTCGGGCAGATGGACGTGAATGTCCTTACGCGCGAACAGGCTCGGCTTGATGCCATAGGACGGCGCCCGCGCCTGGACGAAGCTCATCGCCGCCTGGACGCTCTCCTTCATCACGTCGCCGAGCTTGCCGGTCGTCTTGACCATGCCCTTGCCCGGCACCGTGACGCTTTCGATCGTCAGCAACTCGCCGCCGACCTCGGTCCAGGCAAGCCCGGTGACCGCGCCGATCTGATGCTCCTTTTCCGACAGGCCGTGGCGATATTTCAGGACGCCGGCATATTCGTGGAGATTGTCGGGCGTAATCGTCACGCTCTCGACCTTGCCCTCGAGAATCTGGCGCAACGCCTTGCGGATCAGCTTGGCGATCTCACGCTCGAGCGTACGGACACCTGCCTCACGGGTATAATGCTGGATCAGCGCGCGCAGACCTTCGCTGGTTAGCGTGAACTCGCCATCCTTCAGCCCATGCGCCTCGACCTGCTTGGCGATGAGATGCCGCTCGGCGATCTCGACCTTCTCGTCCTCGGTATATCCCTCGAGCCGGATGATCTCCATGCGGTCGAGCAACGGCTGCGGCAAGTTCAACGAGTTGGCGGTGGTCACGAACATCACGTCCGAGAGGTCGATGTCGATCTCGAGATAATGGTCGTTGAACTTGTTGTTCTGCTCCGGATCGAGCACCTCGAGCAGCGCCGAGGCGGGATCGCCACGGAAGTCCTGGCCGAGCTTGTCGATCTCGTCGAGCAGGAACAGCGGATTGCTTGTCCCCGCCTTTTTCAGGTTCGAGACGATCTTGCCCGGCAGCGAGCCGATATAGGTGCGGCGATGGCCACGGATCTCGGCCTCGTCGCGCACGCCGCCCAGCGACTGACGGATGAACTCGCGCCCGGTCGCCTTGGCAATCGACTTGCCGAGCGAGGTCTTGCCGACGCCGGGAGGCCCGACGAGGCACAGGATCGGCCCCTTCAGCTTGTTGGTGCGCGCCTGGACCGCGAGATATTCGACGATCCGGTCCTTGACCTTCTCGAGCGCATAATGGTCCTCGTCGAGCACGGCCTGGGCCGCGGCAATGTCCTTCTTGAGCTTGGACTTCTTGCCCCAGGGCAGGCCGAGCAACACGTCGAGATAATTGCGCACGACGGTCGCCTCGGCGGACATCGGCGCCATCGTCTTCAATTTCTTCAGCTCGGCGGTCGCCTTGGTGCGTGCTTCTTTGCTGAGCTTGAGCGTGGCGATCTTCTGCGTCAGCTCGGCGATCTCGTCGCCATCGCCTTCGTCCGCCTCATTGCCCAGCTCGCGCTGAATCGCCTTCAGCTGCTCGTTGAGATAATATTCGCGCTGAGTCTTCTCCATCTGGCGCTTGACCCGCGACTTGATCTTCTTCTCGACCTGCAACACCCCGAGCTCGCCTTCCATGAAGGCATAGACCATTTCGAGCCGCTTCGACTGGTCGAGCTCGACCAGCAACGCCTGCTTCTCGGCGACCTTGATCGCGATATTGCCGGCAATCGAATCCGCCAGCCGCGACGGCTCCTCGATCTCGCTCAGCTGCACCGCGGTCTCCGCCGGCAGCTTGCGGTTGAGCTTCGAATAGGATTCGAACTGCTCGACCACCGAGCGCATCAGCGCCTGGATCTCGACGCCCTTCACGGGCTCTTCCTCGATCCGCTCGATCTCGGCGGTGAGGTGATCGCCGGCGCTCGACAGGGTCTTCAAGGTGGCACGCGCCTTGCCCTCGACCAGCACGCGGACCGTACCGTCGGGAAGCTTCAGCAGCTGCAGGATCGTTGCGACGACGCCCATGTCGTACAGGTCGTCGCGCTGGGGGTCGTCCTGCGCGGGATCGAGCTGCGCGACCAGAAAAATTTCCTTGTCGGCGGCCATCGCGCTTTCCAGCGCGGCAACCGACTTGTCGCGGCCGACGAACAGCGGCACGATCATATGGGGAAACACCACGATGTCGCGCAGCGGCAATACGGGGAAGGATTGGGTAGTCATGGATACTCCGGGGGCGCCCAACCGGGGCGCTTTTGTCTTTCTATATGGGAAGCGTGAGCGTTCCATCAATCTCCCAGGCCTTTTCGCAACCGGATTGGTGGGGATAAGCCTGATCGCCGCTGCCACCGCCGGCGCGGCCAGCCTGCCCAAGAAAGGCGAGCCGCCGCTGACCGCACAGACCCAGCGATCGGGTGGGCCGGTCGATCCCGACCAGGCGAAAATGCGGTTCGACAGCGCCGATCTGTCGTTCGAGGTGCTGCCGGAAACCGAGCAACTCAAGGCGGTTGCGGTGGAAAGCTTCACGCCCAAGGCGCCGGCCGACAAATTGGTGATCGATCTCGACAAGAACCTGGGACCGAGCGCGATCGCGATCGACGGGAAAAAGCTGCCGGCGAGCGCATGGTCGAATCCCGAGGGCCGACTGACCATCAACCTCCCGCGCACTTATTCGGCGGGCGAACGGATCACTGCGACGATCGTTTACGGCGGCGTGCCGCACGTCGCGGTCAATGCGCCTTGGGACGACGGCGTGGTCTGGTCGAAGACCAGGGACGGCCGGCTGTGGTTCGCCACCACGAGCGAAGGCTATGGCTGCGACATATTGTGGCCTTGCTTCGACTTTCCGGAAGGCGAGCCTGGCAAGGTCGCGCTGCACATCACCGTTCCCAAGGGGCTCAAGGCCCCGTCCAACGGCGTGTTCAAGGGCGTCGACACAGGGGCCGACGGCCGCGAGACGTGGAACTGGGAAATCAAGCATCCCAATACCTATGCGATCGCGCTCAATGTGGCGCCCTACGAAGTGGTTTCGGGCGAGTATAAGAGCCGCTTCGGCAACACCATTCCGATGTTCTACTGGTATTTGCCGGGCGAGGAGGAGCAGGCGAAGAAGCTGTTCGCCGAATTCGCTCCCACGCTCGACTTTTTCGAAAGCAATGTCGGCCCCTACCCGTTCGGCGACGAGAAGGTCGGGGTGGTCGAGACGCCGCATCTCGGCATGGAGCATCAGACGATCAACGCGTACGGCAACAACTACAAAAAGGCGCCCGAAGGCTTCGACTGGCTGTTCCAGCACGAATTCAGCCACGAATGGTTCGGCAACCAGGTGACCGCCGCCAATTGGGACGATTACTGGATCCACGAGGGCTATGGCGAATATATGCAGCCCGCTTACGGTCTGTGGCGCGAAGGCTATGCGCGTTACGCGACGATGATGGACGATCAGCGCAACAAGATCGTCGATGCCGTGCCGATCACGCGCGGCCGCTGGATCACCGAGGAAGAGGTGTACGAGCCGAGCAAGGGCGGCCCCGGCGGCGACATCTATTACAAGGGGGCGTGGATGCTCCACACCCTGCGCTGGCTGATCGGCGACAAGCAATTCTGGGACGTGACGCGGCTCGAAGTCTATGGCCGCCCCGATCCCAAGCCGGGCAATTTCACGCCACGCTTCGGCTCGACCCGCGACTATGAGGACAATGTCCGGAAAGTCACCGGCAAGGACCTCGACTGGTTCTTCGACGTCTATCTGCGCAAGGCCGATCTGCCCGAGCTGATCGAGGCGCGGAGTGGCGACAAGCTCAACCTGTTCTGGCTGACTCCCGACAAGCTCCCCTTCCCGATGCCGATCGAAGTGCTGGTCGACGACCGGCTGATGAAGGTCGACATGCCCGACGGCACCGCGACGATCGACGCGCCCGCGGGCGCGCATGTCGTGGTCGACCCCTATGCCCGCGTGCTAAAACGATCGCGCGCGGTCGAGGATTATCAGGCAGGCTTGCGCAAACGCCAATAAGTGTATTGCACATGTAATACGCTTCGAGCATAATGCGGGCGATGCAGCACGCTTTCCCGAACGACGCCGTCGCCCTGCCCGGTATCGCCGCGATCATGGTCGGCTTCCTGGCCTTTTTCGTCGCATTGATGGCGGCGCGGCATCGCGCCGGAAAAGCTGGCGCCGCCCCCTTGTCGCAGCGCGCCTCGATCACCTGGCTGTGGATCGCGGTTCAAGGAGTCGGCATCGGCATTTCGGGATTCGGCCCGGTGCGGGTCGAACTCGACCCGTTATCCGCCAAGGCGATCGTCGAGGCGGTGATAATATTGGCGCTGATGCTCGGCGCGGTGTGGCTGTTCGACGCCTCATCCTATGCGATGGGCAAGAATTGGGCATTGGTCGCGCGGACTCGCGCCGATCACACTTTGGTCCGGTCGGGGCCTTTCGCGGTCGTCCGCAACCCGATCTATGTCGCCCTATTCGGCTTCATGATCGCGATGGCGATCGCGTTCGGCCACACGCGCAACCTGATCGTCGGCATACCGCTCTATGCGCTCGGCACCTGGATGCGAGTCAGTCATGAAGAGCGTTTGCTCAGGACGCAGTTCGGCGCGGCTTATGACGACTATGCGGCGCGCGTGAAAAGGTTCGTGCCGGGAGTTTTTTAACCGCGGCGTCAAACCGTCATTCCCGCGCAATCGGGGATGACAGTAGGATGCGCGATACGCCTTATGGCTTCGGATTGAGCATCGACCAGAATTTGGGGCCGCCCTTGGGCACATGCCATTCGTCGATCACCTCGAACCCGAGCGACTGGTACAGGCTGACATTGCGCGGGGTCGCGGTTTCGAGGAACGCCGGCACGCCGTCCTCGCGCGCCTTGGCGAGCCCCTGACGGATCGATGCGGAGCCCAGTCCCTTGCCCTGGTGCGCGGGATCGACCCCGGCAATGTGCAGATACCAATAGGTCCCTGAAGGATGATGCGCGTCGATCGCATCGCCCACGCGCATCGCACGCGCCAGCGACGACCCGAATGCGCCGATCAATGGGAACAATTGCTTGAGCATCTCGAGCTTGCCGATCTCGGCCTGTCCCGGCCGTCGCCACAAAGTCGCCGCCTCGCCGCTCCCGGTGACGAGCGGCATGCCGCCCGCATCCTCGTCGAAGATCAGCCGGAACATGCGCGGCAGCCGCTTCACGCGATCGTCGCGGTCGGGAAAGATGTACGAGGTCGCCGGGTCATCGGCGAAGGCGCGGGCGAGCGTCACGGCGACGGCGTCACGATCGGCCCTGGTAGCGACGCGAATCATGCCGCCTTGCACCCTTCGGGTTTGAACACCCGCTTGATCGACGCTGGGTAGCGTTCGAGCATCGCCGCCGGGCGGATCGGCCGGGCCGCGAAGTTCCCTCCGCAATTGGGACACGCGCCACCGAGCTCGCCATCGACACAATCCGCGCAGAAAGTGCATTCGAACGTGCAGATGCGTGCGTCAAGGCTGTCGGGCGCCAAGTCGCGGCCGCAGCGTTCGCAATTCGGACTCAGTTCGAGCATCGCCCCCTCCAACGAAAACGGGCGCCGGTCGAAACGATCGGCGCCCGTATCTTATATCACCATCGGAAATCAGGATCAGGCGGCGTCGCCCGCCTTTTCCTTTTCCTTCTTGGCATAGACGCGGATCGGATCCTTGCGGCCCTCGACCACGTCCTTGTCGATCATCACTTCGTCGACGCCGTCCATGCCGGGCAGGTCGAACATCGTGTCGAGCAAAATGCCCTCCAGGATCGAACGCAGGCCGCGTGCGCCGGTCTTGCGATCGATCGCCTTGCGCGCGACCGTCGACAGCGCATCGTCGGTGAAGCCCAGCTTCACGTCCTCCATGTCGAACAGCTTCTGATACTGTTTGACCAACGCGTTCTTCGGCTCGGACAGGATCTTGACCAACGCCGGCTCGTCGAGATCCTCCAGCGTCGCGATCACCGGCAGACGGCCGACGAATTCGGGGATCAGGCCGAACTTGAGCAGATCCTCAGGCTCGACCGATTTCAGCACTTCGCCGGTGCGGCGCTCGTCGGGCGCGGCGACGTGCGCGCCGAATCCGATCGACTTGCCCTGAAGGCGATCGCCGATGATCTTTTCGAGGCCCGAGAACGCGCCGCCGCAGATGAACAGGATGTTGGTCGTATCGACCTGGAGGAATTCCTGCTGCGGATGCTTGCGGCCGCCCTGCGGCGGAACGCTCGCCGTCGTGCCTTCCATCAGCTTGAGCAACGCCTGCTGCACGCCCTCGCCCGACACATCGCGGGTGATCGAAGGATTCTCCGCCTTGCGGCTGATCTTGTCGATCTCGTCGATATAGACGATGCCGCGCTGCGCCCGCTCGACATTATAGTCGGACGCCTGGAGCAGCTTGAGGATGATGTTCTCGACGTCCTCGCCGACATAGCCGGCTTCGGTCAAAGTCGTCGCATCGGCCATGGTGAATGGCACGTCGAGGATGCGCGCCAGCGTCTGGGCCAGCAGCGTCTTGCCGCATCCGGTCGGGCCGACCAGCAGGATGTTCGACTTGGCGAGCTCGACATCGGCGCCCTTGGCGCCGTGGTTGAGCCGCTTGTAATGGTTATGCACCGCGACCGAGAGCACGCGCTTGGCCTGCTTCTGGCCGATCACATAATCGTCGAGCACGTCGCAGATTTCCTGCGGCGTGGGGACGCCACCGTCCTTCTTGGAGACCAATGCCGACTTCGTTTCCTCGCGGATGATGTCGTTGCAGAGCTCCACGCACTCGTCGCAGATAAACACGGTCGGGCCGGCGATGAGCTTCCTCACTTCGTGCTGCGATTTCCCGCAGAACGAGCAATAAAGCGTACTCTTCGAATCGCCGCCATCTAACTTTGGCATTCAATCACCTCGTCACGCGCGGATACGGGCGCGTACCGTTTTAGGGCGAGCATGTTAGCGCGCCACCGTAAACCCACAATAAAAAACACACCGCCTTAACCGCGTTATCGCGATCGCGGGACGAATCGCCGCATTTCGTCGACCACGTCCTTGGCATCTTTCAGTCCCGAACTAGTCGCTTCGCGAACCAATTTGACCGCATCGATTACCTGGCCCCCGGCCAGCAACCGTTCGACCTCCACCCGTGTTTCGCTGGATAATTCCAGCTTCTGCCCGGCTCGGACCGCCACTGGCTGCACGCGCGACCGTGGCGGCGCGATCAAATCGTCCGATCGACCCCTCGGCCGCAACGCCATCCCCAGCAAGACCAAAAAGACCAGTCCCGCCAGAATCAGCAGAGGCAGCGGAACGAACATTCCCCCGCCCCTGCCGCAACCTCAAGCCGCCTGCGCCTGGTCGTCGGCCGGCGCCGGACGCTTGTCGAACACTTCGTCGACAAGCCCGAAAGCCTTGGCTTCCTCGGCCTCGAGGAAATTGTCGCGGTCCATCGAGCGCTCGATGACGTCGATCGGCTGACCGGTATATTTCGCATACAGGTCGTTCATCCGCTGGCGAATGCGCAGGATTTCCTTGGCCTGGATCTCGATGTCCGAGGCCATGCCCTGCGCGCCGCCCGACGGCTGGTGGATCATGATCCGCGCGTTGGTCAGCGCGACCCGCATGCCGGGCTCGCCCGCCGCGAGCAGGAAGCTGCCCATCGACGCCGCCTGGCCGATGCACACCGTCCCGACGCGCGGGCGGATATATTGCATCGTGTCGTGGATCGCCATGCCCGCCGTGACGACGCCGCCCGGCGAGTTGATGTACATGTAGATGTCCTTCTTCGGATTTTCCGATTCCAGGAACAGCAACTGCGCCGTGATCAGCGAGGCCATGTGATCCTCGACCGGGCCGACCAGGAAGATGATCCGCTCCCGCAGCAGCCTCGAATAGATGTCGAAGCTGCGCTCACCGCGGTTCGACTGTTCGATGACGATCGGCACGAGGCCGCCGGTGACGGGGTCGACGCGAAAGCCCGGAGGAGCGAACTGGCCGGTTTCGAACGGATTATGCATGTTAAGTCTCTCGGGTCCTTATGCCTTGCTTGCGCCCTACATCGGCGCTCGTCCGGCGGGGCGCAAGGGGGCGCGATGGTGAACGACGACACAGCGCGATTTTCGGCGTCTTGCATCGCCATCGCGGCGGGCGCACGTCTCTTGTAAAAGAAGGAGGCGATGCGATGAGCACCATTCTAGTCACGGGCGGGTCGGGTTTCGTCGGCGGGCACGTCATCCTGCAGTTGCTCGACGCGGGACATGACGTTCGAACGACCGTGCGGTCGCTGGCCAAGGAGCAAAAGGTTCGCGACACGCTTGCGCAGGCAGGGGCGAAAAATCTCGACCGGCTGAGCTTCGTCGCGGCCGACCTCAACCAGGATGAAGGTTGGGCTCAGGCAGTCACGGGTTGCGATTATGTCCAGCACGTCGCCTCCCCCTTCCCGCTCGCCCAGCCCAAGGATGAGAATGACCTGATCCGCCCGGCGGTCGACGGCACGCTCCGGGTCCTGCGCGCCGCGCGCGACGCGGGGGTCAAGCGCGTCGTCCTGACCTCGTCGTTCGCGGCGATCGGCTATGGCCATGGCGACCAGGCAGCCCCGTATACCGAGGCGGACTGGACGAACGTCGATGGCCCGGCGGTCCAGCCCTATATGAAATCCAAGACGCTGGCCGAGCGCGCGGCGTGGGATTTCATCGAGCGCGAAGGGAACGGTCTCGAACTCGCGGTGGTCAACCCGGTCGGCATTTTCGGCCCGGTGCTCAACCAGGATCTGTCGACTTCGATCGAGATCATCAAGCGCATGCTCGAAGGCGGATTGCCCGGGGCGCCACGGCTCTATTTCGGCGTGGTCGATGTACGCGACGTCGCGGGGATGCAGATCAAGGCGATGACCGCGCCAGAGGCGAAAGGCGAACGCTTCCTCGCCGTCGCGGGCGATCCGGTGTCGATCTACGACATGTCGGTGATCCTGCAACAGGGGATGGGCGAGAAGGCGGCGAAGGCCAAGCTGCGCCAGGTTCCCGACTGGCTGATGCGGATAATGGCGCTGTTCAATCCGCTCGCGCGCGAGGCGAGTCCGCGCCTCGGCATCCGCGCGGCGGCGAGCAACGCCAAGGCGCGAGAGGTGCTGGGCTGGCAATTCCGGTCCAACGAGGAAGCGATCTTGGCGTCGGGCGAAAGCCTGATCCGGTTGGGGATCGTGCGATGAACGATAACGCGCCATGGCATGCGCATATCTATTACGATGCGTCGGAACGCGCCGTCGCCGAAACGCTGCGCGGGACCTTCGCCGACATGATGGTCGACGTCGTCGCGCCGATCCTGTTCATCGGCCGGATGACTGACGGTCCGGTCGGCCCCCATCCGATCGCGCAATTCGAGATCCATTTCTCCGCCAGCGCCGGCGTCATGGTGTCGCGCGCGATCGAAACCACCGGCCTCCGCGCCCTGGTCCATCCGCTGACCGACGACGACGTCGCCGATCATACCACACTCGCCCACTGGATCGGCCAGCCGCTCGATCTCGACCTCAGCGTGCTCGATCCGCCGGGGCATAATCAGGGCGTGGCGCGGTTCGGGATCAGCGACTTCTGAGGCAGGCAAGATGATGTTTGCACACGATCGAAAGCGTGCGTTTCACCGACGCCGTTCGCTTCCTACTGGCACACCTTCACCCTGTGTCGTACCGTAGATCAGTGGAACGCCAACGGCATATTTGGCTGCGCTTTCGGCAAGCCACTAGCAGGCAAAGCGTCGGCGACGAGACAGTCACACGGCATTTCCGTTCTGACAACGACTTATATCAATGGTGGAAGTGGGCCCGCGTTGCAGGGCCAATGACGCTCCTGTGCTGCGGTGCGTTCATGAATTTCGGCGTCCCGTTCCGCTATTCCCCGCTAGCCACACTTCCTGCGATCGTCTTCTACATCGGCATGAGGGTTGCCGCGTGGCACGGACGCAAAGTTGGAAAGCGGTTCGACCAATACGACGCGGAAGATATCGCTAAATAAACCGCGGCGCCACTTGATGCCCGCTCAGTTGCCCGGTGCCGGATGCCCCAAATAGGCCAGCCGCCGTACCTCGCGCCGGCCGCGCACCACCGTGTCCAGGATCAGTCCGGCAAAGAAGCACAACGCCGCCAAGATGATCAGTCCGGTCGCCATGATCGCTGTCGGAAGGCGCGGCACAAGGTGCGTATGGTAATAAGTGATCGCCAGCGGAATGCCGAGCGCCAGCGCCAACAGCGCGAGCAGCCCGCCGATCGCGCCGAAGAACAGTAATGGCCGCTCGATTCGGTACAGCGTCACGATCGTGTTGAGGATGCGGAAGCCGTCCGAATAGGTCGACAGTTTCGACGCCGATCCCTCGGGCCGCGCGAAATAGCGCGTCTCGACCTCGCCGACCGGCATGCGCAGCTCGAGCGCGTGGACGCTAATCTCGGTCTCGATCTCAAATCCGCCGGAGAGCACCGGAAAGCTCTTTACAAAGCGCCGCGAGAACACGCGGTAACCCGATAGAATATCGGTAAAACTCCGCCCGAACAGTTTGGCGAGCATACCCGTCAGGAGCTTGTTGCCCATCACGTGCCCGCGGCGATAGGCAGCGTCCTGTTGGGTCACGCGGCTGCCGACCACCATGTCGAGCTGTTCGTCGACCAGTCTCCGGACGAGCTGCGGCGCGGCCTCCGCATCATAGGTCGCATCGCCATCGGCCATCACATAGATATCGGCATCGATATCGGCGAACATGCGGCGGACGACATTGCCCTTGCCCTGCATCCGCTCGGATCGCACCACCGCGCCGGCCGCGCGCGCGACCTCGACTGTGCGGTCCTTCGAATTGTTGTCGTAAACGTAGATCGTCGCGCTCGGCAGCGCGGCGCGGAACCCCGCGACGGTCTGCGCGATCGCGGCTTCCTCGTTATAGCAGGGTAGCAGGACTGCGATACGTGGTTCTGTCATTCGCGCCCCCAAACCTTCTCCCCTTGTGGGAGAAGGATACGGAGACTTGCGAGCTCGCTCGCTAGTCGCAGTTGGATGAGGGGAAGCGAAGCGCAGCTTCGCGCGGTCGCAAGGGCGACCGCCTACCCCTCACCCAGCTCCGACTAGGGCCGCGCAAGGGCGCGACCCAAGTCTGCGCAACCCTCTCCCACAAGGGGAGAGGGATAACAATGTCACTTCTTCGCCTGGGTCTTTTTCGCGGCCGGCTTCTTGGCGGGAGCCTCCTCGGCGGCTTCCGCCTTGGCGGCCGGAGCCTTCTTGGTCGCGGCCTTCTTGACCGGCTCTTCGGCCTTCAGCTCGTCTGCGGGCGCTTCGACCTTTTCGTCCGACTTTGACGGCGCCTTCTTCGTAGCCGCCTTCTTCACCGGCTCCTCGGCCTTGGCTGCATCAGCCTTATCGGCCTTATCCGCCTTGGCAGCCGGCGCCTTCTTGGCGGTGGCCTTCTTCGCCTTGGGCTTGTGATTGTCGTGGTCGTGATGGTGCGTACCGGTCGCGAAACCGTCTTCCGACTCGATCGCTGCCTCGAGCTCGGCGCGAGTCACTTCGCGCTCGGTGATGTCCGCGGTCGAGAACAGGAAGTCGACGACCTTGTCCTCATAGAGCGGCGCGCGCAACTGGGCGGCGGCCATCGGCTCGTTGCGGATATATTCGACGAAGCGCTGCTGGTCCTGCGGCGCATATTGCGCGGCCGCCTGGCTGATCAGCCGGCTCATTTCCTGGTTGGTGACCTCGATGCCATTAGCCTGACCGATCTCGGACAACAGCAGGCCAAGACGCACGCGGCGCTCGGCGATCGCCTGATAATCCTCACGCTCGGCTTCCATCTCGGCCAGCGCCGCCTCAGGATCGGGCTCGTGCGTCGCTTCGTGCTTAAGCTGCTCCCAGATCTGGTCGAACTCGGCGGCGACCATCGACGGCGGCACCGGGAAATCATGGCCGGCGGCAAGCTGATCGAGCAGCTTGCGCTTCATGTGGGTGCGGGTCAGGCCGTTGAGTTCCTGCTCGATCTGGCCCTTGAGCAGGCCCTTAAGCTGCTCGAGATCGTTGAGGCCGAGCGACTTGGCCAGACCGTCGTCGATCTTGGTCTCGCCCGCGGTCTTCACCGACTTCACGGTGAGGTCGAACGTCGCCGGCTGGCCCTTCAGCTCCTCGGCGGGATAATCGTCGGGGAAGGTCACCTTGATGGTCTTCTCGTCGCCCGCCTTCACGCCGACGACCTGGTCCTCGAAACCGGGGATCAGACGGCCCGAGCCGATTTCGACCGCCATGTCGGTGCCGGTCCCGCCCTCGAACGCGACGCCATCCTTGTCCTTGCCCACGAAGTCGAGCGTGACGAGGTCGCCGGTCTTGGCCTTGTAGCCGTCCTTTGTGTCTTCCCAATTCTTCTGCTGCGCGGCGAACTTCTCGAGCTGCGCCTGAACCTCTTCCTCGCCGGCCGGAACCGTCAGGCGGTCGAGCTTGAGCTTGTCGATCGCCGGCGTGGGCACGTCGGGAAGGATTTCGAGCTCGATCTTGAGCTCGGCGTCCTTGCCCTTCTCATAGTCATTCTCGAGCTTGACCGAGGGCTGCATCGCCGGACGCAGCTTTTCCTTGCCGATCAGCGTCTGGATGCCCTCCTGAATCGCGGCGTTGAGCGCGTCCTGGGTCAGCGCCTCGCCGTGCATCTTGCGGACCAGATTGGCGGGCACCTTGCCGGGGCGGAAGCCAGGCATACGGACCTGCGGGGCCACGCGCTTCACCTCGGCATCGACCTTGGCGTCGATCTCCTTGGCGGTGATCGTCAGCGTGTAGGCGCGCTTGAGCCCTTCGTTCAACGTCTCGACAGTCTGCATTTCAGGCCTTCTTCTTTTCCGGAAATCTTGTTGGTGGCCAACCCCGCCCAAAAGCGCGGGGACTGGTGCGGGCGAAGGGACTCGAACCCCCACATCTTGCGATACTGGAACCTAAATCCAGCGCGTCTACCAGTTCCGCCACGCCCGCGAGAGGACCGCCGGTCGGCGGCGTCTATAGCAACTGCCGGGCTGGGAGCAACCCGCTTGGCAACTGACGGCGCCATAAAGGCGTTGATGGGTTGAGAGGAAACCCATCATGGCCACTAATCCCCCGCCCGAAACACCGCCGCCCAGCCAACCGCCTGAACCGAGCCAGCCGGCCCAACCGACCCCCGCCCCGCCCGAGATCGCGCCACCGATGCCGGACATCGACGTACCCTCCCCCGGCGAACAGCCGACCGGCCCCGCCAACCCGCAAGGATGATCCCGATGACCGATCGAAACACGCAAGCCGATGCCGCCGGCGAACGCGAACGAGACGCTCGCAAGGGCGACCCCCGCAGCGACCTCCAGCAGGAAGTCGAAGCGCGCAAGGATGCGGTCGAACGCGGCGAAGGCGGCCCCGAACCCGAGAGCATGACCGCGCCCGGCATGTTCTCCGGCAATGCCGGCACCGGCGGCGAGGCCAAGAACCAGGACGACGACGCGCAATAGCGCGCCGCCGCCCTGCGGATCGATCAGTTCCCGGCAGTCAGATCGACGATGCGATCGCGGTCATAGCGCATCACGCCCGGCATCGCCGGCATCCGGTTGATCGTCAGCCCGAAATAATTGGGCAACTTGCCGACTGGCCGGAAACCCGCCGGCACGACGTGCGCGCTGCTCAATCGCGGATCGACTACGACGCTGGCGCCTGCCGGCACCAGAAACGGTCCGTCCAATATAACGGGTGCCGAAGAATCGCCCTCTGGGCGCTTAATCGTCAGGTTGGCCTTGGCCGCTATGACGCCAAGATCGACGATCTCGCCCGCCTTCGCCGCGAAGGCCACGCTGCCCATGCAGAAACAGCTCCCCACCGCGCCATTGGGCGCCATAGCGAGCGGTCCGTAGATGCGATATTCGCCGGGCGTCAGCTCCTGGAGGTAGGTCGACAGGCCACCATCGGCCTTGGCGAAGCGGTTCATCGGACCGATCGAGACGCCAGCCAGTAACGGGAATGGCGTGAACTGAAAGTTCGCTTCGGTGGGTTCGATCGGCTTGTCGGGCAAAGGCGGCAGCGCCGCGCCTTTCGGGGCACTGGCCTTTTCCTTCACCGCCGCATCATATTGCACCTGCTTCTTGAGGTATTTCTCATGCGCCTTGGCCAGCGCATCGGCGCGAAACTTGTCGTAGCTGGCCTGATCGTCGGCGGTGGGTACCTTCATCAAATAGAGCGATACAGCCATGTCCGACCGCAGCATGACGTAAGCTTTGATCGGATTGAGAGCGACGGCGGGCTTGTCCTTGACAGCGACGGTTTCGACGAACACCGGCGCCTTCTCCTTGGCGATGGCGGGAACGGCGAGCGAGAGCGCGATCAGCGCGCAGGGCAACAATGTCTTCACAGCCCAAGAACCTTTCCCTGCAGCTTGCCCGACGAAGCGACCAACGCCTGTTGCTTGAGATAATGCTGGCGCTTCTCCTCGTTGACGCCTGACAGACCTTCTTCGAAGTTGAACTCGTCCCACAGCGCCTTGGGCAAACCATAACGGTCATAGCCCTTGAAGTTCATGCACGTGCGCATGTTGACCCGACGCAGGCGGCGCTTTTCGGCCGAGCCGAAGATCGCCATCGCCACCGCGCTGCCGATCGCGCCACCAAGCGCGCCGGCCATCGTCCCGGCATAGGGATAGGGCACCTGCACGTCGCTGATACCGCTCTGCAGGCCGCGCGCATAATTATCGCACTCGGCAATGTCGCCATAGGCCGTGGCAAAATCCGTATCGGCGCGGTGAAAGACGTAATATTTGTCGAAATCCGCGGCCTCGGTACCGCTCGGAGTATAATCGAGCTTCGGCATCGTTACCGATTGCGCGTCGGCATTGGTCACCGTCGGGACGCCGAATGGCGACGCGCTATCGGCGAGATAGACGGACTTTTCCTGCGCCGCTGCCGGCGTTCCGCCGAACGGCAGCGCGACCATGACCGCGACCGCGGCCAAATCATGCATTTTCATGCGATCCCCCATTTCGGATGCGGCGAATCGCCGCATCCCCCGGGGCGCACCATAACCAGCGGTAAAGGCCGGACAAGTAGGCGCCCGACCCGGTGTGGAAGGTCAGCCCTTGGGCAGCCTGCGAGCGCTCAACACGCGCACCGGCGCCGCAGGGACCTCTCCCTTGAACGACCCGCGCACGGTTGCATTAGGGTCAATCGGCGCATCGAAAATCTTGAGCACCACATCCATGCCGTCGACCACCCGTCCAAACGCGGCATAGCCGAGATTGGTCTTGAGCGCGTCGTCGGGCTTGGTCGGGTCGGCATCGAACGACGGCTGGTCGCCAACGCTGATAGTGAAGTCGCCGCGCGCCGACCCGGGCGCCAGCCGCGCGGTCGACAGCGTGCCGTTGAGATGCTTCAGGCCGGTGATCGTGGTCGGCTCGTGCTTGATCGGCGGCAACGTGCGCTTGGGATCGCCATTGGTGCCGAACTGCACGAAGCCGAACTTATCGGCGACCTTGCAGGTGCGATAGAAAGTGATGCCGTCCAGCTTCTTCTGGTCGACATAGTGCAGGAAATTGGCGGCGGTGACCGGCGCCTTCACCGTCTCGACCTCGACCGTGAAACTGCCGGCCGTGGTGTCGATCTTCACGCGCGGCAAGGCAGGCGCAGGTGTCGGCGCGACGGCAGGCGCCGGAGCGGGCTGCGGCGCAGGCGCGGGACTCGTCTGGGCTAGTACCGGCGTCGCCAACAGGCCCAGCGTCATGAGAATCAATCGCCGCATCGTTCTCGCTCCTTTGGGAGTCAGCCTATTTCGCCGAGCATGCGGCGGCAACTGCCCTCAGCGGTACACCCTGACGGCTGGAACGACGCTATCGCTCAGGACAGCGCCTTCTTGAGCAATTCGTTGACCACGCCAGGATTGGCCTTGCCGCCCATCGCCTTCATCGTCTGGCCGACGAAGAAACCGAACAAGGCTTCCTTGCCGCCGCGATACTGCTCCAGCTGGTTCGGATTCTTCGCCAGCACATCGGCGATCACCGCCTCGATCGCGCCAGTGTCGCTGGTCTGCTTGAGCCCGCGCTCCTCGACGATCTTGCCCGGCGCGTCGCCGGTTTCGAGCATTGCCTCGAACACCTGCTTGGCGAGTGTGTTCGACAGCGTGCCGTCCGCGACCAATGCGAGCAATTCGGCCGCCTGGCCCGGCATCACCGGCGATTCGGTGATGTCCTTGCCCAGCCGGTTGAGCGCGCCGAACAATTCGGACGATACCCAGTTCGCCGCCGCGACGGGCTTGGCGCCTTCGTCGAGCAAGGCGTCGAACCAGCGCGCGGTCTCGACCTCGGCGGTCAGCACGGCGGCCTGATAAGGCGTGATACCCTGCGCTTCGTACCGCGCGCGCTTGGCGTCCGGCAGTTCCGGGAGGCTGTCGCGACATGCCTCCAGGAACGCATCGTCGAGCTCGAGCGGCAGCAGGTCGGGATCGGGGAAATAGCGGTAATCGTGCGCGTCTTCCTTCGATCGCATCGGCCGCGTCGTGCCGGTGTCGGGATTGAACAGCCGCGTTTCCTGGACGATCTGGCCGCCCGATTCGAGCACGTCGACCTGGCGCGACGCCTCATGCTCGATCGCCTGCATCACGAAGCGGATAGAGTTGACGTTCTTGGTCTCGGTGCGCGTGCCGAACTCGCCGCCCGGCTTGCGGACCGAGACGTTGACGTCGGCGCGCATCGAGCCCTGATCCATATTGCCGTCGCACGATCCGACATAGCGCAGGATCGAGCGCAGCTTGGTCAGATAGGCCCCCGCCTCGGCCGGCGAGCGCATGTCGGGTTTGCTGACGATCTCCATCAACGCGACGCCCGAGCGGTTAAGATCGACATAGGACCGCGTTGGATGCTGGTCGTGCATCAGCTTGCCGGCATCCTGCTCGACATGGATGCGTTCGACACCGATCTTCTTGGTCGCCTCCGCTTCGGCTTCCAGCTCGATCTCGATCGCGCCCTCTCCGACCAGCGGGTGGTAGAGCTGGCTGATCTGATAGCCCTGCGGCAAATCGGCGTAGAAGTAATTCTTGCGGTCGAACCGCGACCATTTGTTGATCTTGGCATCGATGGCCATGCCGGTGCGCACAGCCTGGCGGATGCATTCGCGGTTGGGCACCGGCAGCATGCCCGGCATCGCCGCATCGACCAGCGACACTTGCGTGTTGGGCTCGGCACCGAAGGCAGTCGCCGCGCCGGAGAACAATTTGGCCTGCGACGTGACCTGGGCGTGCACCTCGAGCCCGATGATCACTTCCCAGTCGCCGGTGGCGCCATGGATGCGGTAGGTCGAGGGAGCGGCAGTGCTGAGCGGTTCGGTCATGTCGGCGCAGATAGACGTTAGGATCGCGGTGCATCAAGCCCGTCACCGTCATCGCAGTGAAAGCCCGATCGTCACCGCAGCGCTCGGAGCCAGAAAGCCCATTCCGTCACCCCAGCGAAAGCTGGGGTCTCAAGCGAAGGCGCGATGCGGGATGAGACCCCAGCTTTCGCTGGGGTGACGAGCTATTAGGACGAATTGGGTCGGCGGATTATGAAGCCGCCGCTTCCTGATCGAACAGCGAGAAACCGCGCGGCAGGCGGCGCGGGCGCGGCCTTCCCTGGATCTGGCCGTCGATCGCGGCGATCGCGGCGATCAGGTCGACCGGCCGGTAGGGTTTGGCGAGACAGCCGCGGGCGAAAGCGCGTCCGCCTTCGGGGCATTCGCCGGTGACGAAGACGACCGCGACTCCCCGGGCATGCGCCGCCCGTGCGACCTCGATGCCGCTGCCATCGGCCAAGGTGATGTCGACAAGAACGAGGTGCACGTCCGCACCCGAACCGAGCACCGCGACGGCATCGGCGACACGATCCACCGTCGCCACGACTTCGAACCCCTGTTCGATCAGCGAATGTTCGTTTTCGAATGCGATCAGCGGCTCGTCCTCGCAGACGAGGAGGCGGGTGATGACTCTTTTTGCGTGTCCGAACACCATGATCGTTCAACCCAGTCGCGCGCAGATCGTTTCGTCTGCGCGTCGTTACGTTTGCGTGGCTTAACGCCCGGCAACGGGTCCGGTGTAAATTTTCCCCCGTTCCCCTGCCAATCGGTATATTGGCGCGCCGATGCCTCCCTCCAAGACTCCCGACGATCAGCGGATCGCAAAAATGTTGGCGCGCGCCGGAATCGCCTCGCGGCGCGAAGTCGAACGCATGATCGCCGAAGGCCGGGTCGCGATCGACGGCGTCGTCGTCGAGACGCCGGCGACTTTGCTGTCCTCGCTCGCCGGCGTCACCGTCGACGGCAATCCGGTACGTGAGGCGGAAGCCGCACGGCTGTTCCTCTATCACAAGCCCAAGGGGCTGCTGGTCACCGAACGCGATCCGGCGGGTCGCCCGACGATCTATGATCGCTTGCCCAAAGGGTTGCCGCGGCTGGTCCCGGTCGGCCGGCTCGATCTCGCCACCGAAGGGCTGTTGCTGCTGACCACCGATGGCGGGCTCAAGCGCCAGCTCGAACTGCCGGCGACCGGCGTCGAGCGCGTCTATCGTGCCCGCGCTTATGGCAATGTGACCCAGGCGCAGCTCGAGGAGTTGATCGACGGGGTCGAGATCGAGGGCGTCCGCTACGGTGCGATAGATGCCAATATGGAGCGTCGCACCGGCGCAAATGTCTGGATCGAGCTCAAGCTGACCGAAGGCAAGAATCGCGAAGTGCGCCGTGTGCTCGAATATCTCGGGCTCGAGGTGAGCCGCCTGATCCGCACGCGCTATGGCCCGTTCGTGCTCGGCGATCTGCCGGTCGGCGCGATCGGCGAAGTGCGCGCGCACGATATCGATTCGTTCCGCAAGGATCCGACGCGGCTCGATCTGCCGCAACCGGCGCGCAAGCAAACCAGCGCGCATTCGAGCCCCTCGCCTTCGGCCGCGCCGCGCCCCGCTCCGCCAAGCCGGCAAGGAAATCCCCGAGCCCGTACCGAACCCGAGCGACCACGCTGGCAGGCTGCGGTGTCTCGCACCGCCGCTCGCCCGGTCTCTTCGGCGACGCACCAGCGACCGTTGCAAGACGGCCCGCGCCGTTCGGACCATGCGCGCGATGCGACCGACCGAGTGCCGTTCAAGGAACGTGGCGCACGCAATTCCTCGTCCGACGACGTGCCGCGCTCGGCAACGGGCAAGCGCCCGCCTAAACCCAAAGCCGGCCCGCGCCAGCGCGCCGACGGAACGCTGGCGACACGCTCGACCGGCGCGCGCAGCGATCGCTCCCGCAATTTTCGCAACGACCGCGGCGATCGTGATGCGGCCGAACGGCCAGAGCGTCCCGCTCGCCCTTCCGGTGGGACTTCCTCACGGGGTCCTGCCCGTCCTTCCGGCCCGGCGCGTCCCTCTGGGGCGTCGGATTCGCGCGGCCCTTCCCGCCCGCGTGGTGGACCGCGCCCGCCGCGAAAGCCGCGATAGATGCGGATCATCGCCGGTCAGTGGCGCGGCCGTCCGCTCGTCGCGCCCAAGGGTGATACGACTCGCCCGACCGCGGACCGCACGCGCGAAGCCCTGTTCTCGATGCTGACCAGCCGGCTCGGCAGTTTCGAGGGCCTGAGCGTCGCCGACTTGTTCGCCGGTTCCGGCGCGCTTGGGCTCGAGGCTCTGTCGCGCGGTGCAGCATCCTGCCTGTTCGTCGAGCAGGACAAGGCCGCGCTGGACGCGCTGCGCACCAATATCGCCAAGCTCGGCGCCAAGGCCGATGTCCGCGCGCAGTCGGTGATGGCGCTCGGTCCCGCGCGTGCGCCGCTCGATCTGATCCTGATGGACCCGCCGTACGGCACTGGCGCCGGCATTGTGGCGCTCGACAAGCTTGCCCGGCTGGGCTGGGTCGGCCCGGCGAGTTGGGTGAGTATCGAAACCGCGAAGAACGAAAAGGTGGAATTGGCGGGGTTCGTGGTCGATGCCGACAAGACCTACGGCAAGGCACGCTTGACGTTGCTTCGGCAAATATGACCGTCGCCCCGGCGCAGGCCGGGGCCGCCGGCGACGGCGCGATACGGCCAGCGGCCCCGGCCTTCGCCGGGGCGACGGCTAAGCCGCCTTCTTCGCCGGCTTCGGTACCGGGTTGGAGAATTTCATCTCGTCGTCGACCGACCCGAATTTCAGCGCCATCAGGTCGCGGACGTAATTCTGGTGGACCCGCCACGGCTTGCGGTCGCCCTGGCGCGGGAATTTGTCGATCGAGCGCTGGACATAGCCCGAGGTGAAATCGAGGAACGGCTCCTCCCCCACTGGTGCTGAAGGCTGCGGCGTCGCCTGGCGCAGCCCGCGTTTGCGCATCGTGTTGAGCAGCCGGCAGACATAGGCGCAGGTCAGGTCGGCCTTCAGCGTCCAGGAGGCGTTGGTATAGCCGAACGACGACGCCATGTTCGGAATGCCCGAATACATCATGCCCTTGTAATTGATCGTCCGCGACAGGTCCTTGACCTCGCGGTCGACCGAGAATTGGACGTCGCTCAGCAATTGCAGCTCCAGCCCCGTCGCGGTCACGACGATGTCGGCCGGAAGCGTCTTGCCCGATTTGAGCAGGAGTCCTTCGGGCACGAACCGCTCGATCGTATCGGTCACGACATCGGCCTTGCCCTCGCGGATCGCGCGGAACAGGTCCCCGTCGGGCACCAGGCAGAGGCGCTGATCCCAGGGATTGTAGCGCGGGGTGAAATGCGTCTCGATATCGTGGCCGGGCAGTTCGGCGCGGACCATGTCGATGATCCGCTCCTTCGCCTTGGCCGGATGTTTCCGCGCCTGATTGAAGAAGAACAGCCCGAACAACACGTTGCGCCAGCGCACCAGACTATAGGCCAGCTTGCCCGGCAGCTTGGCGCGCAGCCAGTTGGCCAATTTATCCTCGGCCGGCCGCGCGACGATATAGGTCGGCGACCGCTGCAGCATGGTGACGCTCTCGGCTGTGTCGGACATTGCGGGGACCAACGTGACCGCGGTCGCGCCCGAGCCGATCACCACCACCTTCTTGCCCGAATAATCGAGGTCCTGCGGCCAGAATTGCGGGTGGACGATGCGCCCCTTGAAGTCCTCCGCCCCGGCAAAGTCGGGCGAATGCCCCTTGGCGTAATTATAATAGCCCGAGCACATGAAGAGGAAATTGCAGGTCAGCGTGACCGGTCCGCCGGCAGTTTCCGCTTCCACCGTCCAGCACGCGTCTTCGCTCGACCAGGACGCCTTCCTGACGTGATGGTTATAGCGGATGTGCTTGTCGATGCCGTATTCGGCCGCCGTTTCCTTGAGATATTTCAGGATCGCCGGCCCGTCGGCGATCGCCTTGGCATCGGTCCACGGCTTGAACGCATAGCCCAGCGTGTACATGTCCGAATCCGAGCGGATGCCGGGATAGCGGAACAGGTCCCACGTCCCACCCATCTGCGGCCGCCCTTCCAGGATCGCATAGCTGCGGTCGGGACTCTGCGACTGAAGATAATAACCCGCGCCAATCCCCGAAATGCCCGCGCCCACGACCAGGACGTCGAAATGCTCCATATGCTTTACCTCTCCGCCATACCGGATATTCGATTTTGCGCGGGTTGCAAAGAGGCTGTTTACATGGATGTCAGTTAGAGAAGCACCCCTTCTCCCCCTGAGGGAGAAGGAGGGGCCCGCCGCCGCAGGCGGTGGGAGGATGAGGGGGGCGAGCGCACAGCGGTCGCGCGGCGCCTCCGCGCCGCCACCCCTCATCCAAGCTACGCTAGGCGGACAAGCCGCCAAGCTTCGCTATCCTTCTCCCCCAAGGGGAGAAGGTTTGTGGGCGACCGACCTCCTAAAAATCCTTCTGATACTTGATGCTCGCGCCCGATCCGGTGAACGATCCAGTCTGCGACAGGATGCTGAGGCTACGGGTCAGCGCGATCTCCAGCTGGGTCGCGGTGAAGCCCTTCGCGTCGGTGATGATCTCAACATAGATATTGTCGGTGATGTACTTGCCCGCCGCCAGCGCGGTGCCGCGGCCCGATGCCTGGTCGGCGCTCAGGATGCGCAGCCGGTCGATCCCTGCCGCGCTGCGCAGCTTGCCGAGCGGGTTGAGTCCCCCGCCCCCGCCGCGCAGCGAGTTGAGCGCGGCCGCGAGCTGGATCGCCTCGGTCGCCGACAGATTCTGCGGGCTCGACCCGAACAGCAACCGGCTCAGCACTTCGTCCTGCGGCAGCGCCGGCGATGACGTGAACGCAACTTGCGGCCGCTGTCCGGTGCCGGTGATGTTGATGATCGCGTTGATGCCGTTGGTATTGGTCGACGCCGAGATATCGATCGTCGGGTCCGACAAGGCGCCTCCGTTGAAGCGGACCGTGCCGCGATCGATGTCGAAGCGCTTTCCGGCGAAATTGTATGTGCCACGCACGATTGTCGCATTGCCCGATACGATCGGCGTGGTCGACGTGCCGCTGACCCGCATGAACATCCGCCATTCGGACTCGAGGCCCATGCCGGTGACGAAAATCTGGTCGTCGGCGCGGATGCGGATGTCGAGCGCATAGCTGCTCGGCGGCTTGGGCGCGATGTGCGGGCGAGGCGGATCGCTCTTGCGGCGGATGCCCTTCAGTTCCCCGACCTCGGCCTGTCCCTGATAGACGACCTCGTAGCGCGCATTGGGGATCCTCAGATCGCCCTTGATCAGCCCGCCTTGCTGGCCGTTGGTCACCGCAAGGTTACCCGTCGCCGTCGCGCCGAGTGAATCGCCGCTGGCCAAAGTCGCATTGTTGAGCTTGGCGTTGAGGTTCATCGGGAAATTCTGCTCGGCGGACAGTCCGACCCAACCGCTCGCCTCGACCGTGCCGTCGCCGGCCTTGGCGTTCAATTGGCTGATCTCAAGCCGGTCGTTGGTGAATCGCCCGGCGAGCTTCATCTGGGTCAGCTTGGTCCCGTAATTCGAATTGATATAGGTCAGGTTGTCGCCGCGCACGATGCCGTTGAGCTGCGGCGCGCCCAGCCGGCCGGAGAAATCCGCCGCGACGACGACGCCGCCCGCGACCTGCTGGCCCGCCAGACCGGAGAGCGAGAACAGCACGCCAGACGGGCCATTGTAGCGGATGCCGCCCGAGAGCGGCGCGGCATAGAGCCGGTCCATCCAACTCGCGCCGCCACCCAAAGGCGACAACCGTGCCTGCAGCCTGCCGACCGTGGTGACCCCACGCTTGACCAGCGCGCGCGCGTCCGCGCCGGCCTCGGTCAGCCGACCGACCACCTGGATGTCGACAGGCTCGGAGACGATCACCGCGTTCGACCGCGTGAAATTGGCGATCGCCAGCCGCGTATCGATATTCGGCACCGCCGCGCCCGCCGGCTGGACATAGTCGATACTGCCGGTGGCACTGCCATCGATATTAAGATTGGGCACCAGCGCGTTGGCCACCGACAAATCGAGCTTGTCGAGCCGCGCCTGCAGCGACATCCCCTTGCCATAGGTGCCGGCGATCCGCGCGCTGCCCTTGTCGAAATCGACTTGCGTCGGAAGCAGGCGATATTCACCGTTCAGCGGCTCAATCTGTGCCGCGCGCGGCGTACGGAAGCCGATACCATTGGCCTTGCCGGACACCGCGACCAACCACAATTTCGGCTGCAGCCGGGCGTTGATGCCCATGCTGAACGGAACGCCCGACGATCCCGCCAGCACCGCCTGTGCTGTGCCGCTGCCGTTGGAATAATCGATCTTGGCGCGCGCCGCCTGGAACACGGTGGCGCCGTAGCGCATGTTGCCGATCTGAATATCGGCCAGCACGCGCGGCGCGTTCGGGTAGAGGACGACGCTGGCGCTTATGATCGCGCGGCCGATGGTGAAATCCTGATTGCCCGGGATCGTGGCATTATAGGCGCGCGCGGCGATGTCGGCGCGCTGCACCTTGCCCTCCGCGCCCAACGTCGCCGTGCCGTTGATCCCCGATCCCGTGAATTGCAGCTTGCCGGCAAACGGTCCCGCCGCGGTCTGTTGCAGCGCGCCGGTCAGGTTCATGCCCGCGAACGTGCTGCCCTGATTGACCTGGATTGCCAGCGTCTTGCCGCTGCGCACCAATATGTTGGCGCCGAACGGGCCGTAATTGGTCGTACCCTTGGCGACGATGGCATAGCCGTCACCCTTGCCGCGGATAGTTGCCGCGAGCCCGGCGAGACCGACGCCGACACCCGGTCGCGGCGCATGGATCACGATCACCGGCGCGGCTGCGGTTCCGGTCACTCGCGCGTTGATCGGGCCGTAATCCTTCGAATTCGCGTCCCCGACGAACGCGATCTGGCCGTCGGGGCGATAGCTGCCCGAACCGCGATAGATGCTGAGCCGCGGCGAGGCGAGCCTGACGTTCGAGAATGTGAAGACGCCATCGGTGCCATAGCCGATATCGCTGTTCACGATCGCCTGACCGCCGAGGAAACTTTCCGCGCCTGAATTGAATATCTTGCGCGTCCGAGCCGCGATCCGACCGGTGATGCCGAACCCGCCCTTGGGCATCGACACGAGCTTGGCGTCGGTCGTCAGGTCGACGATACCGATTCCGTCGATCGTGTAATCGTTGACCCGCCCCTTCAGCGCGCCCGTATAATGTCCGCTCGGCAGGTCGGCGACGACGATCGCGGTCGCGTCGATCTTGTCGGATTTTAGCTTCAGATTGTCTGACAGCAGCTTGCCGTTCGAATAAGCGAAGTCGCCCACCGCGCTGACGTTGGTCAGCAACATGCCGGCCGCCGCGTTCAATCCGGTGACGCGGCGGGCCCGCGCATTGACCGGGATCAGCACATGCTTGGCGTCGACCGTCGCCTTGCCTGACGCGGTCAGCCCTTCCAGGCCTGTACCGCTGAAAGCGATCGCGGCGGCGCTAAGATTGTAGCCGATCGTCGGGGTCGCGAACGGGCCGTCGAGCGTCCAGTGCGTCATCACGTCACGGCCCGACAGATTTGGCAGCATCGCGCCCGGCGTCAGCAACCGCGCGTCGATCACGAAATTGCCGAACTTGTTCTCGCCGAGATCTAGCAGCCCGCTCGCCGCCACCGCCAGCGCGTCGGACTTGAGCATCATCCGCGTCGTTGCCTTGCGCTTCTCCAGGGTCGAGACGATGTCGACATTCAGGCCGGGCGCGGTCAGCCGCTCGACCGGTCCTTTCAGGTACAGGCCGGGATGAGTCACGCCCTTGATCGTGAACGTGCCGTTCTGCGCGCCGAGATCGAGATTGGCGAGCGACTGGCCGTTGAGCGCAGCGACGCCCTTCCCTTTCCACGATTTCCAATCGCCGGCGCCGCCGATGCGGATCGCCATCGGTGCCTTGACCCCAGTCATGCTCGCCGCGACGCCGTCGGCGGGCGCGTCGAACCGGACCCGGATGCCGAGCTTGTTTGCGTCGGGCTGGGCGTCGAGCACCAGCCGCAATCTGTCGCCGCCGGCAATCCCAGGCCCACGTACCGCGTCGGCATTTGCGATCAGTTGCGCGCGCCGGTCGGCGATATGCGCGATGCCGTCGAGCCGGATGATATGCTGCTGTCCGGTCACCGGCGCCTTGAGCAGCAGCCGGTCGACCTTCAGGCTGCCGATATCGATATCTATATCGGGCAGGATCGGCGTGTTGGGCGCGCTGGGCAGCAACGAGGGCGATCGGTGCATCACCACAGTCGGCGCGGCCATCGAATTGACGTCGATATGGTTCCACAGGAACTGGAACGGGTTCCAGTCGATCGTCGCCGTCGGTGCGGTCAGGAAGATGCCCTGGGGATCGCTGACCCGAAGGTCGAGCAATTCCATCTTGCCGTAGATCGAGCCGCGAATCCGCCCGACCTTGATGTTGAGGCCGGTCTCAGTCTTGTAGCTTTCCAGCCGCGAGACAATGAAGCGATGTCCGGGCGCGGTATCGAGCCCGAAATAGACGATCGCCAACAGCGCGATGATCGCCACACAAACGAAAACGACGCCGCGCGCCAGCTGCAGCCACCATGGCCGCTTGACCACGACGACCTGGGTCTCGGGCGTGTCCCCCGCGGGCGTCTCTTCGACCATCAGAAGGCCTGACCGATCGAGATGTAGAGCGCGATGCGCGAGTCACCCTTGCGCTTGTTGAGCGGCGTCGCGACGTCGATGCGGATCGGGCCGAAATTGGTGTAGAAGCGCCCGCCGATGCCCGCGCCGAATTTCCAGTCGGTGAATTTGGGCATCGAGCTTTCATAGGAATTGCCGGCGTCGACGAACGGCACGATGCCGAAATTGCCGAACCGATAGCGTGCCTCCAGCGCGAATTCGTTGACGCTGCGCCCACCGACCGGGTCGCCATTGGGATCGAACGGCCCCAGCCGCTGATAACCATAGCCGCGCACCGATCCACCGCCGCCGCCATAATAACGCCGCGACGGCGCCAGGTCGTCGCGCGCGATGCCCAGGATCGATCCGACCCGGCCGCGCCCGGCGATAACGATGCTGCTGGTGACCGGATAATAGACGCTCGCGTCGATCTGCGTGCGGGCATAGGGGCGGATCGGCCCGCGGACCGACGTTTCCGGACTCAGCGTCAATTTCAGGCGATAGCCCTTGGTCGGATTGAGCAGGTCGTCCGACGTATCCCATTGGATATTGAGCGGCAGCGCGGCGATGAAGTAGGTGCCGCGTTCGCGCTTGCCGCGGTTGAAGTCGTAGACGCTCTCGTTGGTCCCGGTCAGTTCGAAGCCGTAGGCATAAGTGATCCGCTTCTGCCAGATCGGTGTCGAATCGTACGATACGCGGCCGTACAGCGACAGCGTCGCCGCATCGAAGGCATCGTAATTGTTGTGCCCCGCGCTCAGCCCGAACGCGAGCGTGCGGTCGCGCTGCTTCCAGTTCGAGCGACGGAAAGTGACCGTACCGCTCTGTTCCTGCGTCCCGGCGACGGCGCCGACGACGAACGCGCCTTCGGGGGGAAAGGCGTTGCGCGCGGTGAACGTGCCTTCCACTTTGATCCCCTCGCCCGTGCTGTAGCCACCGGTCGCCGCGATCGAACGCGTCCGCCCGACCCGCTGCGTCACCGCCAGGTCGACGATACGGGTGCCGTCGGCCGCATCCTTGCCGGTATCGACCGGCTCGACCGTAACCGTGGAGAACAGCCCCGTCGCGACCAACGCCTTGCGAAGATCGTCGACCTTGTCGGTATTGTAGAGTTCGCCTTCCTTGAACCGCCGCAGGATGCGGATGTGATCGGGTCCGAACGCAAGACGGCCGCTCGTGCTGACATTGCCGAAGCTCGATCGCGGTCCGGTATCGACCGGCAAGGTATAGTCGCCGGTGAAGGCATTCTCGTCGAGCAGGATGTCGCGCGTTCCAAGCCGCACGAAGGGGTAGCCATGGCGCCCCATCTCCAGCGTGACATTGGCCTCGGCCCCCTGGACGCGGACAGTGTCGATCGGCTCACCGACCTTGAGCGGCAGGTTGCTGGTGATCAGGTCGCCCGGCACCACCGGCTGTGAATCGACGTTGACCGATGAGAAAGTATATTGCTTGCCGGGCACCGCGTTCACCACCACGCGGACGCGGCCAGGCTGATTGGGGATGTTCTCGACCGAGGACAAGGCCGTCGCATCGTAATAGCCGCGCGAGTGCATCAGCCTGACCGCCAATGCCTCGTCCTCGCGTCCGCGCGCCGCCACCATCGCCGCATTGGCCGCCTTGCCGCCGCCCTTCTTCAACGACGAGAAGGTCTTGAAGTCGCCGTCGAGGCCGAGGTCGCCGAGACCGTTGACGACGGTGTCGTAGCGTATCTCCGCACTTTTCCCGTTTGGTATGTCAGCGACTTCGGTCACCGGCGTCGTATTGTAGCTGTCGAGCGTCGGAAGAGGTGCTGCGAGTTCGGGCGCGGGCTCGGGCGCCGGCGGGAGCGTGCCGGACGGCACGTCGGGTGCGGGCGTGGCCGGCGGCGTGACGCTGGGCGGCGCCTTGTCCGCGGTCTGCGGGGTGAACGGTGCTTCCTGCGGGATCGGCTCCAGCGGGGCGTTGATGTCGTTAGACAAGGGCGGCAACGACTTGTCGAACTGATCGTCCGGCACGATCGGCTTGTCGCCGAGCGGATCGCTGGTCGGCGTCGGCACCGGCTTGGGCTCGCCCGATTGCTTCGCCTGATCCTGGCTCGATGGATCGGTTCGCGCGCCGTCGGTGCGGGCCGAGGGAGGCACCTGTTGCGCGACCAGCGCGCCGGGAACAACTGCGCATGCCGCGATAGCCAGACAACAATGCGATACAAGACGCGACACGACGGCCCCTTTTTGGGGGTCGTCCTTCGCCCCCGTTGCGCGTGCCAACGCGCCGCAGCCCAATCGGTTCACGCTCAAAACGCTCCGACGCCCTCGGGAGCGACTTCGCTGGCGGCCGCCTCGATGCGATCAAGCATTGCCGACAGGGCAACACGTTCAGCTGGATCGAGCTGTTCGAGAATCTTGGCTTCAAGCTCGAGCGCCTTGGGAGCGACCTGATCGTAGAGCGTGCGGCCGGTCGCGGTCAGCGCGAGCAGGTGCGACCTCTTGTCGTTCTCATTGGGCGTGCGCGCGACCAGTCCGCGCTCGACCAAAGCCTGCGCGGCGCGGCTCACCGTCACTTTGTCCATCCGCGTCGCCACACCCAATGCCTGCTGGGTGATTCCCGGCCCTTCGGCAATAACCGCGATCAGCCGCCACTCAGGAATTTTGAGCCCGAATAGCCGGTCATAAGCGGTAGCGATCGCCGCCGACACGCGGTTGGACACGACCGATAGCCGGTAGGGCAGGAACAGATCGAGCTTCAAATCGGCCATCGCTTTTCGACGCTAGCCTGACCATGCCCATTCGTCACCCCGGACTTGTTCCGGGGTCCAAGCTTCCTCAACGGAATCCAGTCGTTGTGGCACCTTGGATGCCGGAACAAGTCCGGCATGACGGCTTTGGAACGTTTTGACCTATCGGCACAAACGCTATATAGTTTCACTTGAAACGACTTTCCCCCTGGAGCATGTTCCGATGACCGACGCGCACGACAATCCGATGGGCCTGGATGGCTTCGAATTCGTCGAATTCACCTCTCCCGACCCGGAGAAGATGGCCGATCTGTTCGAGAAAATGGGCTTCACCCATGTCGGCACGCACAAGTCGAAGAATGTGCGCCGCTATGCGCAGGGCGACATCAACTTCCTGCTCAACATGGACGATGCGGGCCAGGTCGCGGGCTTCCGCAACGCCCATGGCCCGAGCGCCAACGCGATGGCGTTCCGTGTCGCAGACGGCGAGAAAGCGCGCGACATCGCGCTCGAGCGCGGCGCGACCGAGGTGAAAGGCGAGCACGGCCCCGGCGAACTCGACATTCCGGCGATCGAGGGAATTGGCGGCGCCAACCTCTATCTAGTCGACAAGAAGTCGAAGATCTACGAGACCGATTTCGTGCCGACCGGCAAAAGCGAGAACGACAATAGCGTCGGCCTGCACACGCTCGATCACCTGACCCATAATCTCAACCGCGGTCGGATGGATTATTGGGCGGATTATTACGAGCGCATCTTCAACTTCCGCCAGATCCGCTATTTCGACATCGAGGGTCAGGCGACCGGTCTGTTCTCCAAGGCGATGACCGCGCCCGACGACAAGATCCGCATTCCCTTGAACGAAAGCCAGGACGAACATTCGCAGATCGAGGAATTCATCAAGGATTATAAGGGCGAAGGCATCCAGCATCTGGCGCTGGCGACCGACGACATCTTCTCGACGATCGATCAGCTGCGCGCCAACGGCATCCGTTTCCAGACCGCGCCCGACACCTATTTCGACATGATCGACAAGCGCCTACCCGGCCATGGCCACAGCGTCGAGGAAATGCGCAAGCGCCACATCCTGATCGACGGTGCGCCGGAGACCGGCGGCGGCCTGCTGCTGCAGATCTTCACCGAGAATATGGTCGGCCCGATCTTCTTCGAGATCATCCAGCGCAAGGGCAATGACGGCTTCGGCGAAGGCAATTTCAAGGCGCTGTTCGAGAGTATCGAACTCGACCAGATTCGCCGCGGCGTCGTGCCGGTGAAGGCGGAGGCGTGACTCCTTCTCCCGCTGGGAGAAGGATAGCGAAGCTTGGCGGCGCAGCCGCCTAGCGCAGCTTGGATGAGGGTGACTGCGCGCGACCCTCACCCTTCCGCCCGCTTTGCGGGCTCCCTCCCTCTCCCAATGGGAGAGGGAGTCTGAGGCGAGGCACGATGACGAACTACATGACCGGCTTCGGCAACCATTTCGCGACGGAGGCGATCCCCGGTGCCCTCCCCGTCGGCCGCAACTCACCGCAAAAGCCTGCATTCGGCCTCTATGCCGAGCAGCTCAGCGGCACTGCCTTCACTGCGCCGCGCCACGAGAACCGCCGCACCTGGCTCTACCGCCTGCGTCCCTCGGCCGCGCATCCGGCCTTCACCCGCTACCAAGGGGCGAAGCGCTTCGCTCCCGGTCTCAGCAAATCCCCCCTCGCTCCCAATCGCCTGCGCTGGCGCCCGCTCGACGAGGCGCAGGACGCCGACTGGCTCGACAGCCTGACAACGATGGTCGTCGCCGGCGACGGACCGCGAACCCAGGCGGGCGTGGCGATGCATCTCTACCACGCCACCCTCGACATGACCGACCGCGCTTTCGCGTCGGCCGACGGCGAGCTGTTGGTCATGCCCGAACAGGGTGCACTCCTTCTACTGACCGAAATGGGCCGGATCGATCTCGCTCCCGGCCAGGTCGCGGTCATCCCGCGCGGCGTCCGTTTCCGTGTCGAGCTACCCGACGGCCCGGCCCGCGGCTATGTCGCCGAAAATCACGGCCAACCGTTCCGCCTGCCCGAGCTTGGCCCGATCGGCTCGAACGGCCTCGCGAATTCCCGCGATTTCGAAACGCCGGTCGCCTGGTTCGAGGATCGCGAGGGCGACTTCACTTTGATCCAGAAATTTGAGGCGGCGCTCTGGCAGACCGAACTCGGCCGCAGCCCGCTCGATGTCGTCGCCTGGCACGGCAATTACGCGCCCTACCGCTACGATCTCAAGCATTTCAATACAATAGGCACCATCAGCTTCGACCATCCCGATCCGTCGATCTTCACCGTGCTGACCTCGCCCAGCGACGTGCCGGGCACCGCCAATGCGGACTTCGTCATCTTCCCGCCGCGCTGGATGGTCGCCGAGGACACGTTCCGCCCGCCCTGGTTCCACCGCAACGTGATGAGCGAATGCATGGGCCTGCTGTACGGCGCCTATGACGCCAAGGCCGAGGGATTCCGGCCCGGTGCGATGTCGCTCCACAATATGATGTCCGGCCACGGCCCCGACCTTGCGTCGTGGAAAGGCGCCAGCGAGGCCGAGCTCAAGCCGCACAAGATCGACGGGACGATGGCCTTCATGATCGAGAGCCGCTGGGTGTTCCATTGTACCGACTACGCCCTGGAAACGAGCGCACTCGACGAGGATTACGACCAGGTGTGGTCGGGCTTCCCCAAGGCGGAATTGCCCTGAGCAGGCTCAGCCCGGCAAAACCGCCATCGCCCGCCAGCTTATCGCGATCAGCGCGACGGCGAGGACCAGCACGCCGATCATCATGGCGATGCTGCGCCGGCCGGTAACGATCATCCACAAGCCATAAGCGATCGAGCCCAGGCCGAACACGATCACGGCGGCGAAGACGGTAAAGATCGTCTGTGCCTGCTCCGGGGTACCAGTAAAGGTGGTGCCGCCCGTGGTGGCGCCAGGATGCGCCATCGAGGGCGCGAGCACGGACCAGAGATAGCTCATGAACCCGGCGAGGAAGACCCCGCACACCAGCAACACCCAACCGGCGATCCGCACCGTTCGCGGCGTCCGCATCTTGCCGCCGCAGGTCGGACAAGTGCCAACACTCCCCTCGACCTGGTTACGACATGACGGCGCGAGGCAGGTGCTGAATGCGGGCATCGACATTTTCCCCTCGTTCTCGACGATTATGACCGGATCGAATGACGATTGCACGACGATGCGCGGAGTCAATCCGCGACCGGCAGGAGGCGATCAGCGTTTCTTGCCGCTCGCGTTCGCCGCCGCCGCCTCGCGGACCAATGCCCTGAACGCTTCCTCGTCGATCCTGTCGCCCTCGTGAAAGTCGATCGCGCGCCGGACATTTCCGTCCAGGCTCGAGTTGAACAATCCCTTGGGATCGTCGAGCGCTGCGCCCTTGGCGAAGGTCGTCTTGACGGCGTTCTTGTAGGTTTCGCCGGTACAGACGATCTTGCCGTTGGCGTACCAGGTCGGCACCCCTCGCCATTTCCATTCCTCGACGACATCGGGCTCCGCTTCGTGGATCAAGGCACGGATCTTTGCGAGCGTCGTCCCGCGCCAGTCGTCGAGCGAGGCGATCCGATCGTCGATCAATTCGGACGGCGATTTGGCGCCGGTTTGGGCCGTGGTCATCTTTCTTCCTCTCGATCGTTCAGGCGGCGTCGCGTGCGGGCGACACGGCGCGGCCCTTCGCCAGATAAGGCAGCGCGAACATGTACAGGCCGGTTATCATCAGCAGGATGAGCGGGAACAAGGCGGTCAGCCCAACCCATGTCGCCTGCCGGCCGATCACGAGCATGATCGTGTTGAAGATCACCGCCGCGACGAAGACGATCGACGTCCAGCGGTGAAACTGCCGGAGACCAGAATTCCCGTTCATCTCTTCCTCCATTCAATGCTCGAAAAGCACGCCGATCAGTCGATCCGCGCCACGACCTCGTCCAGGTTGGCGAGGAATTTCTGCCAGCCGAACTTCGCACCGGCGAAGGCCTGCTGCTGATCGGGGCGGAAGCCCGCCTGTTCCATCCGCACATGGGTGCCGACCGCCGACGGCGTCAGCGTCCAGGTGACCACACTCTCCAACCCCATCGCGTCCCAGCTATAGGCGAGCGCCCGCTGCGGCTCGATCTCGAGCACCTTGCAATCGACCGATCCCCAATCGCCGGTCAGCGTGAAGCGATGATTGAGCGCCGGCACGAAATCGTTCTTCATCAGCCATTCCGCGATCAGGTGCGGCTGGGTCAGCGCGCGCCAGATCTTGTCCGGCGCGTGCGCGAAATCGCGTTCGATCACGACGGAACGGGTTTCGGTCGAGGTCGTCGTCATTGGTCCATCCTCTTGAGCAAATCATCGAGATCGTCGAACCGGCTTTCCCAGAATTCGGTCATCTGGCTGGTCCAGTCGACCAGTGGTGCAAGCGCCTGGCGCCGCGCGGTGTAATGGGTTTGCCGCCCCTCATGCCGATCGAGCACCAGGCCGGCTTTTTTCAGCACTCCGAGATGCTTGGACACCGCCGGCTGCGAGACGCCCGCCATCGCCGTCAGCCCGCCCACCGTCTGCTCGCCGCCCCGGCACAGCCGCTCGAAAATCCCACGACGCGTGGGGTCCGCCAGGGCGCTGAAAATGATGTCGTGTGGTGTAGGCATGAAACGTATAACTCACGGGCTATGGATTTGAGCCATAACCGCGTAGTTATGTATCAGTCAAGCCAATGCCGTTCAACTGGTCGCGCGCCCGCAACAACGCGCCCACGATGCACGCAGCGAACAGCGCGCCTTCCGCTCCGCCCATCACGAGCTGGGCGGCAAGACCGAAGTCGCGGTCGCCCGCCAGCGCGCCGAGTGGACCAAGCCGCAAGCGGGAGCCCGGAAAGGTTCGCGCCAGCAAATCCAGGCTGCCGACCATCAGTCGTCCACCCAATAGCGGCACTAGTACACCCCCCACCGCACCGGCCAGACAGGCGATGGCGATCCTGCGCCGCATGGAGGTCGACCGTCGCCGGCCGGCCAGCCACGCGCCAAGGCCCACCGCGCCGCCGAGCAACAATCCCTCGGGGGCGCCGGCGATGCCTCCCGGCGAACGACCGAGCAGCAAGCTGAACGCATCGAGGCCAAGCAATTTGACGATTCCGCCGATCGCCATGCCGCCGAGTGCGCCGCCAAGGATGGCCAACCAACCGCGCCGGGCGAAACCGGCCGCGGCGATCCCGAAACTCACGCCGGCACCGCCGACTAGCGCCACGACGATGGTCAGCCATAACAGCACGAACAACACCGACGCTCCGCCCCCGGACTCCGGCGGCTGCGACGCGGCGACGAAGCCGTAGAACAGCCCGCCGATTGCGCCGGCAATAGCCGCCCCGATCGTTCCAGCGCCGCCGAGCAACACGAAATCGCGCCACGCATAGGGCGGAGTTGCCGGCATCCCGGGTGCCGCGACCGGTTCGATACTTGCCTGTTCCACCCACTCCACCGGCGCGACGAAGCGATAGCCGTGTTTGGGAATCGTCTCGATGAAGCGCGGATTGCTCGCATCGTCGCCGAGTTGCCGGCGCAGCGTCTTGACGCATTGGGTCAAGGCTTCGTCGGTGATCGGCACGCCGTGCCAAACCTCGCCCAGAAAGCGATCCTTGGTGACGAGCTTGCCGCTTTCCCGCAGCAACAGGACGAGCGCATCGAAATAGCGTGCGTTAAGCTCTACCGTGGCGCCATCGCGCGACAGCCGGCGCTGGGCCGGGTCGAGCTCGAAACGGTCGAAGCGAAAGCTGCCGGACGCCATTTTTCAGCGAAACCTCAGGAGTTGCTCATGCCGCTCACCGGCGGCTCCGCCAGGATGACGCTCTATTCAAGCATGGAGACGACAGGATGGCAAAGGCGATCGAGCGGAGAGGCGGAGCGAACCCCTGGAGGATCGCGGGTTGGAGTTTCGCCGCTTTGCTCCTGCTCTTGCCGCTCGTGGCGATGCACTTCACGGCGGAAGTGAACTGGACAGCATCCGACTTCGCGGTTGCGGCAGTGATGATCGGCGCCGTCGGCACCGCGTTCGAGGTGACGGTCAGGGCGACGCGCAACACTGCCTATCGGGGCGCGCTGGCGATCGCGCTGGCCGCGGCGTTCCTGCTGATCTGGATCAATGGCGCGGTCGGCATCATCGGCGACGAGGATAACCCGCTCAACCTGCTCTATTTCGGCGTTATCGCAATAGCGTTCGGCGGCATCGCCTGGTCTCGCTTCCAGGCAAGAGGCGCGGCGCGCGCGATGATGGCTGCGGCGATCGCGAATGCTGCGGTCGGCGTGGTCGCGGTCATAGGGGGTCGAAATGAACCGCCCGGCATCGTCGGACTGGTCGCGCTGAACGGCTTTTTCGTCCTGCTGTTTCTGGGGGCGGCGTGGCTGTTCGGCATCGCGGCGGCAAGCGAAGGCGCGCCGACCGAGCCCGATCCGAGTGCCGACATTACGTGACGCGACGCCTCGCCTATATCGTCCGAGGGCCAGCGCGACCTCGATGGTCGATAAGTGTCATGGGAACAACGAATCTGAGAGCCCTGCTGAGCGGTCCCCCGAGGGGCGAACGTGTAAAGCGGCCAGATACGAAACGATCCAATAGCGAGTATCGAAAGAGCGATATAAGTTTGACGCTAGGAGGGACTGCCCGTGATGCGGCTTTTCGCGACCAGCTTGCTTTGTCTCATCATCGTATTCGGGTCGCCCGAAAGCGCCTATGCATGCGCAGTTCCCTTAGTGCCGTATGATGCGCGGACGGCAGCGGCGGCCATGACTGCGACGGTGGACAGTGTTCGTGGTTCGGGTTTCAACGCAATTTATCGCATCCGGCGAACGGCGATCATAAGACCCGCGCCAGGATTGCTGCCACTGCCGAGCAGGCTGCAAATCAGAATGATGAACTATTTCATGGGCACTTGCGGCTCGCAAAGCCCAACGCTCAGATCCGGTAATCGGATTGTGATCTACTTTCAGATCTTTAAGGGCAAACTGGTGCCGAGTGCGTGGGCGTTAATCTGATTCAGCCGACAGGCGCCGCCGTTGACCGGCTCGCGACCTAATCCTCGATCAGCTTCATCAGTCGCCGTTCGATCGGCGCCAACACCGGCCCGAGTTCATGCCCCCGCTTCACCACCTGGCCGTGCTCGGCGATCAGCGCCCACATGCCCTGGCGGTTGCGCAGATCGGGGCGTTTCTCGATCCTGAATTCGGGACGCTCGGTGGCGCGGCGGAAGGCAGCAAACACCGCCGCCGCCTGCCCGAGCTCGATCGCATAGTCGCGCCAATGCCCGGCTGCGACCATGCGGCCGTAGAGGTCGAGAATCCGGTTGAGTTCGAGCCGCTCGAAACCGATCTGGCTCGGTTGACGCCCCTGCAAAGGAAACGGAGTGACCGTTCCCATCAGGCGCGGTCACGCTCCGGTAGATGGTTGGGCTCGTGTTCGGCGAGCAACGCGTCGAGGCGCTTGCGCAAGGTCTCGATCTCGCAGCGAAGCAACTCGACCTTTTGCGTCTGCGGGTCGAACATCTCGCTGCACGGCGTGCCGTAGGCAAGAAACGGCTTTTCGCCCTTCCCTTCGACCATGGTCGGCCGCGCCGGAATGCCGACCATCACCGCGCCTTCCGGCACGTCCTTGGTTACCACCGCATTGGCGCCGACACGCGCCCCGGTCGCGACGGTGATCGGACCCAGGATCTGCGCGCCCGAGCCGATGATGACGTTGTCCTCGAGCGTCGGATGGCGCTTGCCGGCAACGCCGTCGGCCGGGTTGGTTCCGCCGAGCGTGACGCACTGATAGATCGTGACATTGTCGCCGATCACCGCGGTCTCGCCGATCACGGTGAAGCCATGATCGATGAAGAAAAATTTGCCGATCGTGGCGCCTGGATGGATGTCGATCGCGGTGAAGAAGCGCGCGATATGGTTCACCCAGCGCGCCAGGAAAAACAGCCGCGCATTGTACAAAGCATGCGCAATGCGGTGATAGCCGAGCGCCCAGACGCCCGGATAAAGCAGGATTTCCATGTTCGACCGTGGCGCTGGGTCGCGCGCCCGAATCGAGTCGAGATAAGCCTTGAGGCCAGCAAGCATTGGCGCGTCCCCTTCGCCGATTTCGACATATCTAGGACGCCATGCTGCCGATTTCCATAACCGCCCTGTCGCAACTTTGCCGGCGAAAAGCCCATCTTTGTTGTAGGAATTAAGCCCGCGCGTCATGCAATGGACGGGATCACGGGGAGTTTGCGCTGTTGATGCTCGATGTTTCGCTGGTCTCGATCGAGGCGATCCTGCCCTTCATCGCGATCGGGTTCGCCGCGCAATTGGTCGACGGCGCATTGGGCATGGCGTTCGGCCTGATCAACTCGACATTGTTGATCAGCGTGATGGGCCTGCCGCCACGCGTTGCCTCGGCGAGCGTCCATGCGGTCGAGACCTTCACCACCGCGGCGTCGGGCATCAGCCATGTCCTCCACCGCAACGTGAACTGGCGGCTGTTCGCGCGGCTGGTCATCCCCGGCATGATCGGCGGCATACTCGGCGCCTATGTGCTGTCGTCGGTCGACGCCTCGGTCGCGCGGCCGTTCGTGATGACCTATCTGAGCGCGATCGGTCTCTATTTGCTCTTTCGCGCCTGGCGCGGCCGGGTCGAACCGCGGACGCCCAAGGTGATCGAGCCGCTCGGGCTGGTCGGCGGCTTTCTCGATGCGGCAGGCGGCGGCGGCTGGGGCCCGGTAGTGACGAGCAATCTGCTGGTGCAGGGCGCCAGCCCGCGCGAGACGATCGGCACGGTCAATACGGCGGAATTCTTCCTGACCACGACGATCTCGGCGGCGTTCATCTTCACCTTGGGCTTCGCCGCTTTCACCCTGCAGACGCTCGGCATCCTGATCGGCGGGCTGCTCGCGGCCCCGCTGGGCGGGTGGCTCGCCAAGAAGGTACCGGCGCGCCCGCTGATGGCGATGGTTGGCGTGTTGCTGACGCTGACCAGCGCGTTCTCGATCTATCAGGCGTTGAGCAAATAGAATCCGTCAGGCGACCGCGGCGTGCACCGTGGCGACTGCCTTCATCACCGCCGCCCAGCGCACCGCGTCCTGGATCGCCTGCGCCGTCACGCCGGCTTTCTTGAGCACATTCTCATGCGCGTCGATGCACAGGCCGCAGCCGTTCATCGCGCTGATCGCCAGGCTGAACAGCTCGAAATCGTCCTTTTCGATTCCCGGCGCGCCGATCACGTTCATGCGCAGCTTGGCCGGCATGTTGGCATATTCCTTGTTCCCGGCGAGATGCGTGAAGCGGTAATAGACGTTGTTCATCGCCATTACCGCCGCCGCCGCGCGTGCCGCGTTGGCGGCTTCGGGCGACAGCTTGTCCGCGACTTCCGCTTCGGCCGCCTCGACCAGCGGCTTATGGCCGGAGGCATGTGCGCAGGCCAGGAGCAGGCCGTATTTGCGCTGGTCGCCGAGCGACGTCTCGTTGAGCAGCGAACCGACATTGAGCCGGATGTCCTTGGCGAAATCGGGCAGCGACTGGGCGAAATCCTTGAGCGACATGCGATAGGCTCCTCGCGGCGACCATCGCCGGCGTTGGGATAAGGCCCCGGCCGAAGCCGGGGCGAAAGTTGGGAAGAAGGTGGCGCGGGGCCGAGGGGGGGAAAGACCCCGCGCCGGGGGATACGGCCCCTGATTCAAAGGCCGCATCTGTTAGACGAAGTCGTTACGCGGCAACCTTGAGGACATCGTCGCCCTTGTTCCAATTGCACGGGCAAAGCTCGTCGGTCTGCAGAGCGTCGAGCACGCGCAGCGTCTCCTGCGGGTTGCGGCCGACGTTGAGGCCGTTGACCTGCACCGCCTGGATCACGCCATCGGGATCAACCGTGAAGGTGGCGCGATAGGCGACATTCTCATCTGCATCGAGAATGCCGAGCGCGGCGGCGAGCTTGCCGCCATTGTCCGCGATCCACGGGAAGTCGGCGGCGGCCAGGTCCGGATCCGACTTGCGCCACGCCAGATGGACATGGCTGGTGTCGGTCGAGGCGCCGATCAGCACCGCGTCGCGATCCTCGAAATCGCCCTTCAGCCCTGCATAACCGACGATCTCGGTCGGGCAGACGAAGGTGAAGTCCTTCGGCCAGTAGAATACGATCTTCCACTTGCCCGGCGCATGGGTGGTGACATCGATCGTCTCGCCGGCGGGCAAGGCGTCGGTGCCCTGCTGGACGGGAACGGTGATGGCGGGGAACTTGTCTCCGACGGTCAACATGATCTTGGGCCTCCTGCCAAAGGAATTGGGGTCGGCCTTCTTGGACATCCTCTCGGGATCGGCGGGCCTTCGGGCCTCTTCCGTCACGGTCGCATATAGGCTGGCTATTGAACGATCCAATAGGTTATTTACTTAGCGCTGATCGACTGAGGCGATAAATGAGTACGACTTACCTTCCAACGCTCAAGCAGCTGCAATATCTGGTTGCACTCAAGGATCACGGGCATTTCGGTCGCGCGGCCGAGGCATGCTTTGTGACCCAGTCGACGATGTCGGCAGGGATTCGCGAGCTCGAGACGCTGATCGGCGTGACTCTGGTCGAGCGGACGCGGCGCGTCGTGCGGTTCACGCCGCTCGGCGACCGCATCGCCGACAAGGCGCGGCGCGTGATTCGCGAGGCGGAGGAACTGGGCGACATGGCGCGCGCCGCCGGGCGGCCGTTGTCGGGGGAAATGCGGATGAGCGTCATCCCGACGATCGCGCCATTCATGCTGCCGCACATCCTGCCGGCGCTGCGTCGCGATTATCCCGATCTCAAACTGTTCCTGCGCGAGGAGACCACGGGCGCGGCGTGCGAAGGCCTGCACAACGGCCGCACCGACTGCGTGCTGCTGGCACTGCCTTATGCCTGTGGCGAAGTGACCGCGGCGCCGTTGTTCGACGATCGCCTGTTCGTCGCCTTTCCCGATGCCGAACTGCCCAATCCTCCCGCAGTGATCGCAGCAGCCGATATCGACGAGGACCGCTTGCTCCTGCTCGAGGACGGCCATTGCCTGAAGGACCATGCCCTCGCCGCCTGCAACCGGCCCGAACTGGGCGCGCATGCGATGATGCTGGGTACGTCGCTCCACACCATCGTGCAGATGGTCGACAATGGTCTGGGCGTGACGATGCTGCCCGAAATGGCGGTGCAATCGGGCATATTGGACAATACCGAGATTTCGGCGCGGCCGCTCGCCGGGGATCACGCCACGCGCACCATCGCGTTGGTGTGGCGGCGCGCATCGCCGCGCGAACGCGATTTCCGGCTGCTGGCCGACATCCTCAAGGCGGCGGCCTGACGCTTTTCCGCGTCGGTCGAAAGGAAACCAACCGGCCATTCAAGCGTATCCTTTAGGACGCCCGGGACGGGTGCACCCATGAAAGGATGCTCATAGAATGAAGCTGTTACGTATCCCGGCACTTGCTCTCGCGCCGGTCCTTGCCCTTCCCGCCTTCGCGCAGACCACGCCCGCCGCTCCGCCGGCGGGCACCGCACCGCAGACCGCCGCGCCTGCACCCGCCGCTGCAGCCGCTCCCAATCCTTCGGTCGGCGGCGCGGCGATGGATGCCAGCAAGACGATCGTCGCCAACGCCTCCGCCGCGCCCAACCTCTCGACGCTGGTCAAGGCGATTACCGCCGCAGATCTGACCGCCACCTTGTCGGCCCCAGGCCCGTACACCGTGTTCGCGCCGACCAATGACGCCTTCACGCGACTGCCGCCGGATACGCTCGCGCAGCTGATGAAGCCCGAGAACAAGGCGCTGCTGGCCAAGGTCCTGACCTATCACGTCGTCCCCGGCACGATCGATTTCGCGCAGTTGAAGGCGCAGATCGCCGCCGGCAACGGCACCGCCACGTTGACCACCGTCGCCGGCCAGCCGCTCAAGGTGACGATCACCGGCAACAATGTCGTCACGCTGACCAGCGTCAACGGCAATGTCAGCTATCTGGAGACGCCCGACGTCCACCAGTCGAACGGCATCGTCCACGTCGTCAACGGCGTGCTGCTGCCCAAGCTGAACTGATCTGACGTTCGGCCATCCGCCCCCCGCCAGGACGGGGTTATCGCGTATGGGCCGGGGTGGCGCAGAGGCTATTGGCTTCGACCGTCATGCCGGCCCTGTGCCGGCATCCACCGTGCTGCATAGCCATCGGCCGCGGGTTAGGCGGCTCCGTGGATGCCGGCACGAGGCCGGCATGACGCGAAAGGAATGGTCTGGACATACCTTCAAGCGGCGCAGTTATGACCGCTTCCATCGGTCTGCTGCGTCGCGATCGCTGTCGCGCTCGCCGACCCAGCGCGCGTCTTGGCCGCGCGTCTCTCGCTTCCAGAACGGCGCGTCGGTCTTGAGGCGGTCGATCAGAAAGGCGCAGGCTTCAAGCGCCTCGGCGCGATGGGCGGCCGCTGCGCCGACGAAGACAATGCGCTCGCCCGGCGCCATCGCGCCGACGCGGTGGATCACGGTCGCTGCCGCCAGCGACCAGCGTCGAGCCGCTTCCGCCGCCAGGTCGCTCAGCGCCTTTTCGGTAGCGACCGGATAATGTTCGAGGAACAGCTCCTCCACACCGCCATCGTCGCGCACCAGTCCGGTGAACGTCGCCACGGCGCCGCCGCCGGCGCGTTCGAGCGCGTCCAATTCGGCCGCGATATCGATCGCCGTCTCGGTGACGATCACGCGGATCATCCTCCGGTCACCGGCGGGAACAGCGCGATTTCGCGCGCCCCAGCGATCGACGCATCGAGCGGCACGAACAGCTGGTCGACCGCGGCCCTGAGCCTGGTCTTGTCCCCAAGCGCCTCGGCATAGCCACCGCCTCGCATCGCAAGCCAGTCGATCAGGCCCGCAACGTCGGCGACCTCGGCCGGCGGCGTCGCGCGTTCATGGCCGATTCCGATGCTTTCGCGCACCCAGGCGAAATAGAGCAGGTCGATCATCAATCCATATGCTTCAAGCCGACGCGCAGATAGTCCCACCCGGTGACCATGGTGAGCGCGGCGGCGCCCCACAAAGCGACCAGTCCGATGCTGTGGACGATCGGCCAGGCCGGGAGCGCGCCCGCCAGGATCATCGCGCCGAGCGCGACGAGCTGGAGCGTCGTCTTCCATTTGGCGAGTTGCGACACCGGGACCGACACCTGCAGCCCGCCGAGGAACTCGCGCAGCCCCGACACCATGATCTCGCGCACCAGAATGATGATCGCCGCGATCACGTGCCAGCCGCCGATGTCGCGCGTCGCGACCAGCATCAGGATGACCGCCGCGACCATGATCTTGTCGGCGATCGGGTCGAGGAAGATGCCGAGCTTCGACACCGTGCCCTGGGCACGGGCGAGATAGCCGTCGAGATAATCGGTCAGCGCGATCAGCGCGTAGAGGACGAAGGCGAACGCATAGCCGAGCTCCCAGCCCGGCCACCACAAGAAGGCGACGAGCAAGGGCACGCCGAGGATGCGCGACAGGGTCAGGATGTTGGGCAGCGTCCACATGATCGCACTTCCTAAGGGCTGTACCATCAACCGGCAATGTCGGCCGAAAGTGCCCCGCGCCAAACCACATTCACCAATTGAGCGATTGTCGCTGGCTATGCCGCTCGGCTAAGGGACCGACTTCTTTCGCCACGACGGGGCCCCAAACTCGTAATGCATAGTGCGCTCGGCTTGTTGAAGGAGCGCCGGTTCCTGCCGCTGTTCGTCACGCAGTTCCTCGGTGCCTTCAACGACAATCTGTTCAAACAGGCGATGGTCATCGTCGTGGTTTATCAGATCTATAACAACCCACAGTACGAACAGAGCTTCACCGCGCTGGCCACCGCGATCAGCATCATACCCTTCTTTCTGCTGTCCGCGCTGGCCGGTCAGCTCGCCGACGCCAACGACAAGAGCAAGATCATCCGCATCGTTAAGACGGCGGAAATCGTCATCATGGCGGTCGGCGGCGCCGGGCTGCTGCTCGCCAAAGCGGGCTATACCACGATCGGCATGGCATCGATGCTGACCGCGGTGCTGGCGCTCGGCATCCATTCGACCTTTTTCGGCCCGATCAAATACGCGATCCTGCCGCAGCATCTCGACGAGGATGAAGTGCTGGGCGGTACCGGGCTGGTCGAATCGGCGACCTATCTGGCGATCCTGCTGGGCACCGTGCTCGCCGGCTTCATGAAGGTGGAGCATGCCGTCATCGGGACATTGGTGGTCGCGGGGATCGGCTGGTTCGCCGGGCGGCGTGTCCCCCCTGCCCCGCGCGTCGGCCCCGAGCTCAAGATCAATTACAACCCCTTCACCGCATCCTGGCGGCTGATCAGCGGGACGATGCACATACCCCGCCTGTTCCTGGCGATCTGCGCGATCAGCTTCTTCTGGACGATGGGCGCGGTGCTGATCATCATCTTCACGCCGCTCGCCAAGAACGTGCTGACCGCGGACAAGCATGTCGCCACCTTGCTGACCGCTCTCTTCTCGATCGGCATCGCGATCGGATCGGTCGCGATCAACTCGCTGCTCAAGGGCCATACCTCGGCCAAATACGGCCCGGCTTCGGTCCTGATCATGGGCGCGTTCGTCGTTCTGTTCTCCATCCTCTGCAAGACGTGGCCGCCCGCGGTCGGCCATTATTACGGCTGGCTGGAATTCATCGCGATGCCGCGCGCGCTGCTGGTGATCGGCGCCCTGATGGGGATCGCGGTCTTCGGCGGGATGTTCGTCGTGCCGCTCTACGCCTTCCTGACGACGACAGTGACCAAGGACGAGACATCGCGCACGGTCGCCGCCAACAATGTCGTCAATTCGGGTTCGATGGCGATCGGCGCGGCGATGGTGACCGCGCTGTCGCATGCCGGCGTCACCCCGACCAACATGCTGTTCGTCGTTGCCGCCATGTGTCCGATATCGGCGTGGCTCGCGCAGAAACTGCACAAGGCCTGCGACTAGAGTCGTTTTCAGCTTCGCTGCATCGGTACCGGCCCGCTCCCCCACCCGGCCGCCCAACAGGGTATGTTATGGGCGGCCGGGTGGGGGAGCGGGCCGGCACTGCAACCGTTTCAGCGTTGCTGAAACAGAGTCTCGCAGACGCCCTCCCGCTCTGCGGAGCGGATCAGAGAATGAGCGTGTAGATGCAGATGAAGAAGGCGGTGAAGCTCATCACGAAGAGCCTCAGGTCGCCATCTTCACTCCTTCGCGGGACCGCACCGTCAAGCCCGAGCCGGCGGCGGAAAGGGTGGCTGGCCCCCCGTGGGGCGAATTCGAGATACCCTGGCATAGCCAGTAGTTAACGCGCCGTTTACAATTTCGGCCATCGTTAACATTGGTTAATTTCTGTCCCCGAATGGGACGATCGCGGCGGCAACGGGTAGCGGCGCCGGACGTGCCTTCATCAGATCATGCGCCCGCCGATCATCACCCCTTTCCATCGCGTCGACGATCCGTAGATGATCGTCGATAGCGCATTCTACGTCTCAGCTCGCCCGCTCCCCCTGGCCCGAGCCCGTCACTCGTATCGAAGGACAATCGCATGACCGAGATCAAACGCTGGCACCAGACCGCGCGCATGAACCAGATGGTGGCGTTTAACGGCCTGATCTTCACCGCCGGCCAGGTCGCCGAGGAAAATGCCGGCAAGAGCGTTGCGGAGCAGACCGCGGAGATCCTGCGCACGATCGACAGCCTGCTAGCCGAAGCCGGCAGCGACAAGAGCCGCATCCTGAGCGCCACCATATACCTGGCCGACATCGCTAGCTTCGCCGAGATGAACAGCGTGTGGGACGCCTGGGTCGCGCCCGACGCCAAGCCGGCGCGCGCGACGGTTGAGGCGCGGCTGGCCGGGCCGGAATATGCCGTCGAGATCAGCGTGATCGCCGCGGGGTGAGCCGGGGCTTGGCCAGCAAGTTGTCAATGTTGCTCAGCGCGATCGTGCAGTGCTTTTGGGGTCGACCACCTTGTCGCGTTCGTAAGCAAGCACGCCCGGGATGGGAAAAAGCCTGTCGATGACGACACCGAATGAGTTCGGCATTTTGTCCATCGCGTGAAGGACGGCTGGCTCCACGGGCAACCCTTGCAGCCGCCCGGCTGGCCGCAGAGGAGTCGCGGGCGGGATCAGGACGAACGGCAGGATACCGGCGGGATTGGCTGGCGGTGCGGGCACGTCCCAGTCATCGGGCATCCGGATGCGGCCGAGATCGGTCACCTTGCCGGCGGCCGCCTCAAACTTGACGGTCCCCATACAAAAGCAGGTATCCATGTCGCCTGGACCCTCCTGCCACATATGGCCGTACAGAACGTAGGTGCCCGGCTTGACCGCGATCAGATAGACATATTGCCCGTCTTGCTTGTCGAATATCTTGCCGATCTGCGTGTTGACGGAGAACCGGGCTTCAAGCGGGTCGAATTCGAAATCGTTGCCCTTGGGCTTTTTCTTCTTGTAGTCGTCGAACGCTGCTCTGCGGTCCTGATCATATTGGGCGATCTCCTCGTTCGACGGAAGGCGCTCGAACCGGAATTCGCTTTTCTGAAGGATGCGAAAGGCGATGTATGCCTTGGTCGGATCGATGGTGACGGGACCGTTGCCGGTGACATGTTCGGCATAATCGACCGCGACTGCCGACTTGCAGATGAGCGGCAGAAGCAGAAGGGCAAGAGCCGCTTGCAATAAGCGCATCACTTCAGCTCCGTCTTGAGGGGGCGCGGGCCAGAAGCGATCTTCGCTTGCTGCATCAGCATCTTCTGGCGGTCGGCTTCGGCCGGTGCCGTGGCCGCGTCATCGAAATTGAAGGATTGCCAGATCGCCTGCGGCAAGCCGTAGCGCTGATAGCCTTTATAGCCCATGCACACGCGCATGTTCGTGCGCCGCGCCTTGCGCCTTTCAGGCACGCCGAACATCTTGTCGGCCCAGCGCGCGCCGATCGCTTCGAAAACGGGGCCAATAGGCGAATTCTTGACCAGTGGATCGTCTGGATCGGGCTTGATGCGGTATGCCAGGCCCCTGGCATATCCGTCGCACTCCTGGAGGTCCGACAACGCTTCGGCGAAAGTCGTGCCATCGCGGTGAAAGTAGAAATATTTGTCATAGGCCTTCACCATCTCGGGCTGCTCATCGAAGGCGAGCGAGGGCACGGCCACTGTGTCGGCGCTGATCGCCGGTGTGGGGGGAGCGGATTGAGCCCGGCTGGCATGTCCGGTGATGGTCAGCAACACAACAGCGGCAATCCGCCCCTGCGTCCCAAATCGCGTCACAATTTTCCCCCGCCCCAACGCAGTATCTCTGGAGCATAGGAGCGCGATATGATGATTTCACCCAAAATTTCGACGTTACGGTGATGGGTGCAATACGGCCAAATTTGAGTTTAGGGATTTATACACCCGTCACCGTAATTTCGAACTGTGATAACTGGTGGAAAGTGGGCATTGGCTGCACGGAATCTAGACCTGCCCTGAGGACGGCTGCACGATCGGAAGTGGAGCAGAACCACCCAATGATGTTACGCGTTCTAGCCCGTATTCTCGCTTTGTGCGTCGCTGCGTCTTTGGCGCTGGTCGGCTCGTGTCACTGGCAACGGGCAGCCGAACAAGAGGGATTTCGCCGGTCCCTACCACCAGAATATCGAGACGGGCAATTTATCAAGTATGATGTCTGCGACCGTCTTTCTGGCGGTGTAAGCTACATTTTTAAGCTCTCACAAGACGCCTCAGATCGCCTTCGAAACAAAGAGAAGGATGGTAATCTTGCGTCACTCGGGCAAAAAGCGAAGTGGAACTACGATGGCATGACGGGTCTGATGTGTTTACGAGATGTCAGTGACTACAGACTGGTAGAATATTTTAACAATTCCAATGCCTACGGACGAAAGATTGGAAGCAGGCATGTTGATTATTTCATCCCCAGCGAAGGTATTGTCGTTGGCGGCAGTGACCCACGTTGAACCGTTGTCACGCCGCTATTATGGCGAATTGCGACATTGAATTTTTCCGGGATCGTCTGGAATTCGGGGCGCCAGTTCCAAGGCACGAGTTCGCCCCAGCGCGCGGCAGTATTACGGTGACATGTGTTGCGGCGACAGGTACAAAAACATCGAATTAGTGTTTAGGGATTTATGCACCCGTTACGGTAATTGAGAGTTATCTAGCACGATGCTTGCTGTTCTGGGCTCCTGCTTTCGCAGGAGCCCGATTCAGATTGAATGGGGCACACCCTAGCCCCGCCCCGCTCTCGTCCGCGCGGTCATTCGCCCGTCCCGCGCGTCGCGCCGCTGGCAGGACCTTTCGGAAAGCCGGCGGCGAGATGATCGATCAGCGCGCGTACGGCCGGCGGCAGGCCGCGGCGGGTTGTGAAGACCAGATGCACGATCCCCTGAACGCCGCGCCATTCGGGTAGCACGCGGACCAGGCGCCCCGCCTTCAGCGCTTCGTTACAGACATGATCGGGCAGGATCGCGACGCCCAGCCCGTCGATCGCCGCATTGCGCACCGCCGCCATGTCCTCACACCCCAGGCGCGGCTCTACGCGTAGCAGGTGCGTGCGCCCCGCTTCGGTCTCCAGGTGCCATTCGAGATCGTCGGCCGCATCGTTGGTCGCGAGCGCTGGAATTTGGGCGAGATGCTCGATCGTCTCTATCCGGTTGGCGAGGTGCGGACTGCCGACCAGGATGCGGGTCGATCTGCCCAGCGAGCGCATCGTCAGCGCCGCGTCGCTGGTCAGGCTGACGCGGACGCGGAGCGCGAGGTCGACGCGCTCCGCGATCAGATCGACCGGGCGATCGGTCGCCACCAGTTGAAGCCGGACCTTCGGATAGCGCAGCAGGAAGGACGAGATCAGCCCCGAGATCGGCTCGATCATGCCGGTGGGGCAGCTGAAGCGGATGCGGCCGTGCGGTTCGGCCTGGGCCTGCATCACCAAAGCCTCCGCCTGCTCGGCCTCGGCCAGGATCGCGCGGCACCGCTCGTAAAATGCCTGGCCGGTATCGGTGACGCGGAAACGGCGGCTCGACCGCTCTATCAGGCGCAGGCCGAGCCGCTGCTCAAGCCCGGCGACGCGGCGGCTGAGTTTCGACTTGGGCTCGCGCAGCGCCCTCCCCGCCGCGGCGAAGCCGCCATGCGCGACCACTTCCGCGAAATAGGCATAATCGTTGAGATCGATCCGCATCATCGTTCCTCCAATGGAACGCTAAGTGCCATATTCGCCGACTACACGCACCATCGTTCACGCCGCATCTAAAGCGGGCAGCGGCGCTGTGCCGCAGACGAGAAGGAAACGGACGATGGCAAACAGATTTCAGGACAAGGTCGTGGTGGTGACCGGCGGCACGAGCGGCATCGGCCTGGCGACGGCAAAGGCATTCGCGGCCGAGGGGGCGTCGGTGTTCGTCACCGGGCGCCGGCAGGATGCGCTGGACGCGGCGGTGAAAGCGATCGGCGGCCGGGTGACCGGCGTGCGCGGCGACATGGCGCAGCTGGCCGATATCGACCGGCTGTATGACGCGGTCCAGCAGCAGTACGCCCAGATCGACGTGGTGTTCGCCAATGCCGGCGGCGGCGAGATGGCACCTTTGGGCGCGATCTCCGAGGAGCATTACGAGAAGACCTTCGCCACCAATGTGAAGGGCGTGCTGTTCACCGTGCAGAAGGCGTTGCCGCTGTTGAAGGACGGGGCGTCGGTGGTCCTGACCAGCTCGACCGCCAGCATTTCGGGCACGCCGGCGTTCAGCGTCTATTCGGCGACCAAGGCGGCGATCCGCAACTTCGCCCGCAACTGGATCCTCGACCTCAAGGACCGGCACATCCGGGTCAATGCGGTGAGCCCCGGCGTGACCGACACGGCCGGCCTGAATGAGCTGTTCGGTGGCGGCGAGCAGGCCGAGGGGACGAAGGACTATCTGGCGAGCCTGATCCCCGCCGGCCGCGTCGGCCAGCCCGAGGAGATCGCCAAGGCGGTGCTGTTCCTCGCCTCCGACGACGCCAGTTTCGTCAACGGCGTCGAGCTGTTCGTCGATGGCGGCCAGGCACAGATCTGACGAAGGGATTCCCCTGGGGCGTGGCTCCGGGGGAGTCTAAAGACGGAGGGAATGATGATAGCGAACGCCGAATCCGCGGACCGTATCCGCGAGTTGCTGCTGCGCAATCTCCAGGAGGTGTTCGGCGAAGGCGATGGCGAGCGCCGCCGCGCCGCGATCGACGAGCTCTGGGCGGAGGACGGCGTGCTCTATGCGCCGACCGGGCCGATCACCGGCCATGCCGCGATCGCCGAGTTCGCAGGCGTGCTGCGCGCGACGCATCCCGACTTCGCTTATTTGCCAGGCAATCCCCAGATGCTGCACAATGCCGGGCGGCTCGGCTGGGGATCGGGCCCGCGCGGCGCGGCGCCGGCCTATACCGGCTGGGACGTCATCCTGGTCCGCGACGGCCTGATCGCCGCGCTTTATGTCTTCCTCGACGAAGGGTCGGCCGAAGCGCAGCGCATGCGCGACACGCGCCATAGGTAGCGGGATCGGCGCCGCCGCCTGCCCGGCACGGTGTCTTCAGTTGACGAGATGCAAATAGCGCCCGTCGAATCCGCCCACCCCTTTCAGCCTGTCCAAGTCTGGAATCACCACCAGCCCGCCGGCGAGACGCTCGATACATCCCTCTGCCCGCAACGCCTTCAGCGTGCGGTTGACATGCACCGGCGTCAGGCCGGTGGCATCGGCGATATGGTCCTGCGTGAGTGGCAGGGGCACGCGCGCGAGATCATAACCCTGCGCATCCAGGCGTACGGCAATTTCCGAAAACAGGTGCGCGATGCGCGCGCGCGCGTCGCGACGCCCGACATTGAGCGTCCACTCGCGAAAAATCGACGAATCCACCAATAGCGACCGGATCACCGTCTCGGCGATGGCCGGCCGCCGCGCCATCAATTGGCGAAGGTCAGATTGATAGACGCGCGCGACAACCGTTTCGCGAATGGTCTGCAGGCTGTCATCGGCGACCGGCAGATAGAGGCGGTCGAAGTCGATCGGGTCGCCCGGCACATAAATCGCCATGATCTGGCGATCACCGCTTTCGGTCAGGCGAAAGCGGTGCACATAGCCCGACACGAGGATCATGCAGCTAGTCGTGGGGTCTCCTTCACGAACGGGCTGGGAATTCGGCAATTGTTTCGATAGTTTAAACGGCAAGGCCTTGAACAATTCGGCATCGCCATCGGACAGCGGAGAATGCAACCGAAGGCGCCGGACGCACGTTTCCAGCGGAGATGTATCGCAAGCTCGTTCGGTCTTCGTCATGCGTTCGGCCTAATGACGCTAGTTGTCGCGACCACGCTTTAGATTAGATAGTTCTCAACTATCATAGATCAGCATGCGCCGGAAATGATGGGGCGCCTATTCGGGAAGGTACGTGGTGAGGTACTATTTCCACCTACGCGATGGCGTCGAACGCCTGCTCGATCCGCAAGGCGCGGACGTCGACGACCCGGCGCAGCTGGCGCGCATGGCATTGAAGGAAGCGCGGGCCGTGGTCGCGCAGGAAGCGCTGGAGGGGGAGATCAACCTGCGGCAACGGATCGAGATCGAGGACGAAGGCGGCAACCTGATCCACTCGCTGAGTTTCGCGGATGCCGTTCGAATCGTGTCGGACCAGGACCGATAGTTTCAACGGCTGCAATAGCGGTCGATGCCCATCGGGCATCGCCGATTTCAGCGCGACGCCGCGGCCGAACGAGGGGGAGGCCCGGCCGCGACCAATGAGCGATGACCCGGAAACGGTGCCGCCGCATTAGCTTGAATTAGAAATGACCCATACAGCATAGGTTAGACCCGGGCGAGCAGGATGCCCGCCGACTTATGCGCGAGTTACCACCATCACGGCGCCCTCCGAACCGTAAACGCTGCTCAAATCCTTGATGGCTCCAACCGCGTGGACCGTGCTTCCGTCGTTACGCAGGAATTCGGTTTCGAAGCGTCGCGTGCCGCCGTGCGACAGCACATCCTCGATGATTTCCCTGAGCGCGACCCGCCGGCCGATCGGGACGAGGTCGACGACGGAAATATTGTCGAACCGTTCGCGCGGGAGTTGGAGCAAGTCGCTCATCGCCCGATCGACCTCCGCGATGCGGCCGCGGACGTTGATCCAGATATGGCCGATCCCGCCATGCGCCAGCATGGCCTCGATCAGCGCTTTCTTGGTGTCGGCCATGCGAAACGCCTTGGCCTCCTCGGTGACGTCGCGCGCCAGGATCGCGATCCCATGATTGACGCGAAACGTTTCGACCCGATGCCATGTATCCATACCGAACAAGCCAGGCAGTTCGAACGAGCATGGCTCGCCGGTCCGCGCGGTGCGATTGTAATAGCCCTGGAACATGGTTTCGCGCAGCGTGGGCACTGCCTCGAACAGGCCGCATCCAGGCAGCGAGTCGCTCGCCTTGTGCGCCATCGCATGGGCCGTGCGATTGGCCATCACGATCGTGCCCGATTCGTCGACGACGACCAGCATCAAGGGCAGCCAGTCGGCAAGCTCCTCATCGGAGACGGCCGCATCCTGATCCCCACCCTGTGTCGCGGCGACGAAGTCGTTGTAATCGGCAATCGGAAGAAGTGCGTGGGTTTCGCGGCCGTGATGGGTAACGAAGACGGTCCTGCCCGTCTGACTCAAATGACCAAATTGACGCGGAAATTCGGACGCTCTGACGAAAATCCGCTCCACCTGCTTCCCCTTCGGTCACGCGAGCCCAGCCCACTGACCGCGTCGCACCCTGGTTTGAACGCCCGGAACACGCGGTGAACTCTCGCGGCGACCTTGCGCCCATCGTTGCGATAGCGAAATAACATGTGTTTGGAATCAAATGGCGAAACGCGAATTGGCGTTAGGACCGCCCACCGCTGTCGGCGGATGCGATTGGCCGGCCATCGATCTCTGTGTTCGGGCGCGATATCGACTGTCGGCATATCCACCGACGCTCTGATCGATCGCAGCTTATCTTGCCGCAATCAGGGCGCGTCGCGGGACGGCGCTCGAACGCGCGGCACATCCAGCGATTTGGGGTTGGTGGAGCCGAGGGGGATCGAACCCCTGACCTCTGCAATGCCATTGCAGCGCTCTCCCAGCTGAGCTACGGCCCCACACATTCCGGGAAGGAAGGCGCCCCTAACCGGACGGCGCCCCTTTGACAAGCGGGGGTTAGCCCGCTTGCCTTAAAAAAATGCGTCGATCAGTTTTCGTCTTCGTTGCCGCCGGTCTCGACACCGAGATCGTCGTCGCCGCCAAGATCGACTTCATCGTCGGCCGAAGGCTCGCCTTCGTCCTCGATGCCGATCTCCAGATCGTCACCTTCCAGATCCGAATCGTCCTTTTCGGGCTTCTCGGCCTTGATGACTTCGAACGGCAGAGGCTGCTTCGACTTCAGGATCGGCTCGGGCGCCCAGGCGGTGTTGCAATTGATGCAGGTAACCGGGTCGTCCTTGCCCAGATCGTAAAAGCGCGTTGCGCATTTCGGGCACGTACGCTTCGTGCCCCATTCCGGCTTGACCATGCCGATTTGTACCTTTCGATTTATGTAAATTCCGGGGATCGACCCCTAAAGTGGCGCGCGCCTTGCCATAGCGCAAGGTGGCTGTCAAAGCCCGCGACCGATGTCGCACGCCCCCGCCAGATCCCTGCAAATCGAATCGTCCGCCCGGCTGTCGGGCCGCGTCACCGTTCCCGGGGACAAGTCGATCAGCCACCGCTCGCTGATGCTGTCGAGCCTGGCGGTTGGCGGGAGCCGAATCGAAGGATTGCTCGAAGGCGAGGACGTGCTGGCGACGGCGGCAGCGATGCGGGCGATGGGGGCAACCATTGAGCGCAGCGAAGACGGGATCTGGCGCGTCTGGGGCGTGGGAGTCGGCGGACTGCTCCAGCCGGCGGGCGCGCTCGACATGGGCAATTCGGGGACGTCGACGCGGCTGCTTGCCGGGTTGGTCGCCAGCCATGCGATCACCGCGACGTTCGTCGGCGACGCCTCGCTCAGCAAGCGGCCGATGGGCCGGGTGATCGATCCGCTGTCGCTGATGGGGGCGGAGTTCACCTCCAGTCCTGGCGCCAAAAACTCACAATGCCTGCCGATGATGGTGCGTGGCATCTGTCCGGCGGTGCCAATCGAATACACGCTTCCGGTCGCTTCGGCCCAGGTCAAGTCGGCGGTGCTGCTGGCAGGACTCAACACACCGGGAATCACGCGCGTGATCGAGCCGGTACCGACGCGTGATCATAGCGAGCGGATGCTGGCCGGGTTCGGCGCCAATCTGACGGTCGAGGCGACCAATCGCGGGCGCGTCATCTCGATCCATGGCGAGGCCGAATTGAAGCCGCAGCAGATCGTCGTGCCGGGCGATCCCAGCTCGGCAGCGTTCTGGGCCGTCGCGGCATCGATAGTACCGGGCAGCGAAGTGACGATCGCCAATGTCGGGCTGAACCCGACGCGCGCGGGCATCTTCACCGCGCTCAGGATGATGGGCGCCGACATCACCGAGGTCGATCCGCGGACGGTGGGCGGCGAGCCGGTCGCGGATTTGATCGTGCGCCACGCGCCGCTCAAGGCGATCGACGTGCCGCCCGACCTCGCGCCGAGCATGATCGACGAATATCCGGTGCTGTTCGTGGCCGCGGCATTGGCGGAGGGGCGCACCGTCGCGCGCGGCGCGCACGAACTGCGGGTCAAGGAATCGGACCGCATCGCGGCGATGAAGAACGCACTCGAAGCGTGCGGCGTGACGGTCGAGGAGTTCGACGACGGCCTTGCCATCACCGGCAGCGGCGGCGAGCCCATTCCGGGCGGCGGCACGGTCGCCTCCTTGCTCGATCACCGCATCGCGATGGCGATGACCGTGGCGGGGCTGGTCGCGCGGCGGCCGATCACGATCGACGACGTCGCGCCGGTCGCGACCTCCTATCCGGTGTTCTTCGAGACGCTGGAGCAACTGGCGGGCCGGGCATGACGCGCTTGATCGGCCGCCGCGAATTGCTTGCGGGCGGCCTCGCGCTCGGTGCCAGCTTCGCCCTCCCCCACCCGCTCTTCGCGCGCAAGGCGGACGGCTATCCGGCGCCCGATCTCGAGAGGATGGTCCCGGTCGAGGGCGGGCGCGTCTATGTCCGGGTCAACGGCAAGCTTGGCGGACCCAAGCCGCCGATCGTCATGCTGCATGGCGGGCCGGGCGGCGATCACGAGCATTTCATGCCGGCAGTCGCTTTGGCCGACGAGCGTGCGGTGATCTTGTACGACCAGCTCGACAGCGGGCAATCGGACCGGCCCAACGATGCGAAGAATTGGCGGGTCGAGCGCTTCGTCGACGAGATCGAGCTGGTTCGCAAAGCGCTCGGGGTCGAGCGCTGGCATCTGCTCGGGCATAGCTGGGGCGGCACGCTCGCGCTCGAATATGGCGCGCGGCGCCCGGCGGCGTTGCGCGGCCTGGCGATGGCCAGTCCGTTGGTGTCGACGCGGAGCTGGATCGCCGACGCCAATGCCTTGCGCGGCCAATTGCCGGCCGATGTCCAGGCCGAGATCGCCAGTTGCGACAAGGGGCCGAGCCGGGTGTGCGACGACGGCGTCAATGCCTTCTACCGCGCCTATAACGGTCGCGAGCCGGCCAAGCCCGCCGCGATCGCTTATGCCGGCGCGCATCCCAATGGCTTCAATCCCAAGCTCTATAATGCGATGTGGGGGCCGAGCGAATTCGCCTGCACCGGCAGCTTGAAGGATTATGATGGGGAGCCTTTGCTGGCCCGGCTCGACGGGCGGCGCACGATCTTCCTGGGCGGGCAATATGACGAGGCGCGCCCGACCACTTTGGCCGGATTCGCCGCGCGCGTGCCGGGCGCCGAATACGGCACCATCCCGGGCTCGGCGCATGGTATCTTCGCCGACCGGACGCTGGAAACGGTCGCATTGATCCGCGGCTGGCTGGCGCGACAGGATGCCAAGTCCTAGAGAACCGCGATGGAGTTAAGCGTATGATCATCGCCGTGGACGGTCCCGCCGCCAGCGGCAAGGGCACCGTCGCCCGCGCCCTGGCCAAGCATTATCGCCTGCCGCATCTCGACACCGGGCTGCTGTACCGCGCGGTCGGCGAGAATGTACGGCGGATGGACCTCGACCCGACCCGGGAAGCCGATGCGGTTGCGGCGAGCAATTTCGACGACGCGCTGCTCGACGACCCCGCCTTGCGCACCGACGAAGCGGGGCAGCTCGCATCGATCGTCTCGGCGCACCCGCTGGTCCGCGCGGCTTTGCTGCAGCGCCAGCGCAAGTTCGCGCAGCAGGAAGGCGGCGCGGTGCTCGACGGGCGTGACATCGGCACGGTGATCGCGCCCGACGCCGACGCCAAATTGTTCGTCAAGGCGACGCCGCAGATCCGCGCGCGGCGCCGCCACGCCGAACTGAAGGAACGCGGCAGTACGCTCAGCTTCGACAAGGTGCTGGCCGATATCCGCGTGCGCGACCAGCGCGACATGGGGCGCGACGCGGCGCCTCTGGTGATGGCCGCCGATGCCGGCATCCTCGACACCAGCTTCCTGTCGATCGAGGCCGCGGTGAAGCGCGCGATCGAGCTGGTCGAGCGGCAATTGCGGCTGAAGGCGGCGAACGGCTGACTTCCTAAATCCTCCCCGGCACGGGGAGGGGGACCGCGCGCGTTAGCGCGTGGTGGAGGGGGCCCGCGACCAACTAGCCACAACCAAGGAGGCCTGCGATCGTGGGCCCCCTCCACCATCGCTGCGCGATGGCCCCCCTCCCCGTTCCGGGGAGGAATGATCATATAAAGAATTCTTTATATCTCGCTTGACCTGGCGCATTTTCAGCGGGATAAGGCTCACGTCGAGGTTCTTCGGACGGGTTCGCCTGCGCCGAAGCTAAGACGGGAAGCCGGTGCGGCCCTTCGGGGTCAAGGCCGGCGCTGCCCCCGCAACTGTAAGCGGCGAGCGGCGGTCGATGAGTGTCACTGGGGGCTTGCCCCTGGGAAGGCCGGACCGACGTGTTGACCCGTGAGCCAGGAGACCTGCCTCCGACGCGATAACGTCCACCGGCGGGGTGTCCGGGCTGGCCGCTTGCATCCTGCGGTCGGCGCGCGTCGTCCGTGCGTGCTCGTGTCTGGTTCCTGCCCTGCCCTTCATCGGGGTATGAAGACCATGACCGTCACTGTTGCCACACTCGGATTTCCGCGCATCGGGCCGCGCCGCGAATTGAAGGTCGCGCTCGAATCCTTCTGGTCGGGCCAATCGTCCGAAGCCGAACTGCTCGAAGCCGCCGCGGGGCTGCGCACCGCCGCCTGGGCGCGGCAAAGGGCGCTCGGCGCCGACTGGCTGCCGTCCAACGATTTCTCGCTCTACGACCATGTGCTCGACACCAGCCTGATGCTGGGGGCGATCCCGGAGCGCTATGGCAAGGCGGCGGGCGATGCCGACCTCGCCACCTATTTCGCGATGGCGCGCGGCACGACCGGCGCCGATGCCGGCTGCGGGCACGGCAGCCTGACCGCGTGCGAGATGACCAAATGGTTCGACACCAATTACCATTATATGGTCCCCGAACTGGTCGCCGGGCAGAAGCTCGCGCTGAGCTCGGCCAAGATCGTCGACGAATATCGCGAGGCCAAGGCGCAGGGCTTCGAGACGCGTCCCGTGCTGCTCGGCCCGATCACCTGGCTGAGCCTGGCCAAGGGCCGCGGGGTCGATACGTTCGACTATCTCGATGAGGTGCTGGGACTGTACACCGCGGTGCTAACCCAGCTCGGCCAGGCCGGCGCCGACTGGGTGCAGATCGACGAACCGGTGCTGGTGCTCGACCTGAGCGAACGCCAGCGCAACGCGATCACCCGCGCTTATGCCAAACTGCCGCGTGCCGGCGTGAAGCTGATGCTCGCGACCTATTTCGGCGGGCTCGAGGACAATCTCGATCTCGCGATCCACTTGCCGGTCGCCGGGCTTCACGTCGATCTGGTTCGCGCGCCGCAGCAACTCGACGCGGTGCTGGCCAAGGCGCCCAAGTCGCTATTGCTCTCGTTCGGCGTGATCGACGGGCGCAACGTCTGGCGCGCCGACCTCGCCGCGTTGCTCGACCGGTTCGAGCCGATCGCCGCAAAGCGCGATATCGTGCTCGCCCCGTCCTGCTCGCTGCTCCACACGCCGGTCGACCTGGCGCTGGAACGCAAGATCGATCCGGAAATCGCGCAGTGGCTGGCCTTCGCAGTGCAGAAGGTCGGCGAGCTCGCCACCCTGAAGCGTGCGCTCAATGAAGGCCGGGGCAGCGTCGTCGACGACCTGGCGGCGTCGAGCGCGGCGGCGGCGGCGCGCAAGACATCGCCGCGTATCCATGACGATGCGGTGGCGAAGCGGCTGGCGGCGATCACGCCGGCCGATCGCGAGCGGCGATCGCCCTACCCTGTCCGCGCCGCAGCACAGGCGGATGCGCTTGCCCTCCCCGCTTTCCCGACCACCACGATCGGCTCGTTCCCGCAGACCGCCGAGGTGCGCCGCGCGCGTGCCGATCATAATCGCGGGACGCTCGATGCTGCGGCCTATGACCAGTTCCTCCGCGAAGAGACCGAGCGCGCGATCCGCTGGCAGGAGGAAGCCGGGCTCGACATGCTCGTCCATGGCGAGTTCGAGCGCAACGACATGGTGCAATATTTCGGCGAGCAGCTCTCCGGCTTCGCCTTTACCGTCAGCGGCTGGGTCCAGTCCTACGGCTCGCGCTGTGTGCGTCCGCCGATCCTGTTCGGCGACGTCTCGCGGCCCAAGGCGATGACCGTCGAATGGTGGCGCTACGCGCAGAGCCTGACCGACAAACCGATGAAGGGCATGCTGACCGGCCCGGTGACGATCCTCAACTGGTCGTTCGTCCGCGACGACCAGCCGCGCGAGGCATCGTGCCGGCAGATCGCGCTGGCGATCCGCGACGAGGTGGTCGACCTGGAGAAAGCGGGCGCCAAGGCGATCCAGATCGACGAGGCGGCGTTGCGCGAAGGCCTGCCGCTGCGCCGGCGCGACTGGCGCCATTATCTCGATTGGGCGGTCGATTGCTTCCGCCTGTCCGCCGCCGGGGTCGCCGACGCGACGCAGATCCACACGCATATGTGCTATTCGGAGTTCAACGACATCCTGCCGTCGATCGGCGCGATGGACACCGACGTGATCTCGATCGAGACCGCGCGCTCGCAGATGGAGTTGCTCGAGGGGTTCGCGCGCTATCGCTATCCGAGTGCGATCGGGCCGGGGGTCTATGACATCCACGCCCCGCGCGTGCCGACAGTCGAGGAAATGCTCGCGCTGATGCGGCTGGCCCAGGACCACCTCCGCCCCGAGCAATTGTGGGTGAACCCCGATTGCGGGCTGAAGACGCGTAAATGGGAGGAAGTGAAGCCGGCGATCGACGCGATGGTCGCCGCCGCCCGCGAATTGCGCGTCCGCGTGGCGGAGCCGGCCTGATGGCGGGTGTCGTCCGCCTCATCGACATGGTGTTCCCGGGCGACACCAACCACCATGGCACGCTGTTCGGCGGGGTGGCGCTCGCGCACATGGACAAGGTGGCGTTCCTCGCCGCCTCGCGCCATGGCCGGGCGCCCTTCGTCACTGCCGCCTCCGAAAGGATCGACTTCGCCGCACCGGCGCTGAAGGGCGAGCTGATCGAGGCGGTGGGACGAGTCACCCGCGCGGGCACGCGATCGGTCGATGTCGAGATCGAACTAACCGCCGAGGCGCTGCTCAGCGGCGAGCGTCGGCTGTGCACGCGAGGGCTGTTCACCTTGGTCGCCGTCAGGGGCCCCGACACCGCCCTGCCGCTGCCGCCACTCGATCATGGGGAGCCCGAACCGACGGATGACCGGCTTCACATGGCCGATATGGTGTTCCCGCCGCAGACCAATCACTACGGTACCCTGTTCGGCGGCGATGCGCTCCGCATGCTGGGCAAGGCCGCGTTCATCGCCTCCACGCGTCACGCTCGCGCGGTGATGGTGATGGCGGCGTCCGATCGCGTCGACTTCCGCTCGCCGGTGCGCGAAGGCGAGATGGTCGAGCTGATCGCGCGGGTGATGATGCGCGGGAAAAGCTCGGTCCGCGTCGGGGTCGACTTATGGGCGGAAGACCTGCTGAGCGCGGACCGTCGCAAAGCGGCTTCGGCGGAATTTGTGATGGTCGCGGTCGACCCGGTCGGGCGCCCGACGGCAATCGGCTGAATATCTTGCCTCCACACGCCTTAGGCGCTATGGGCGCGACCGTCCGGCGAGCAGGTTCTCGCGGAGGAAGGCGCGGAGGCACCCTCTAGCGCCCTTTTCGCATTTTAGCGTTGAGCCTATCCTCCGCAGCCTCTGCCCTTCGGATGCCGCGTCGGCGTTCGGCCGCCGCGGCGTTTTGGCCAAGACCACCGGAGACAACCGGTTGGCCGGAAACAGTTGATTAGGAAACACATTTTTATGGCCACTACGGCAAACCCGACGCGCGACGATTTCGCGAAAATGCTCGAACTGACACTCGGCGACGCCGACGGCTTCGAGGGCCGCGTGGTGCACGGCACCGTCACCGGCATCGAAAACGACATGGCCGTCATCGACGTCGGTCTGAAGAGCGAAGGCCGCGTGCCGCTGCGTGAATTTGCCGCGCCAGGCCAGAAGGCCGACCTCAAGGTCGGCGACGAAGTCGAAGTGTTCGTCGACCGCGTCGAGAATGCCAATGGCGAAGCGATGCTGTCGCGCGACCGCGCGCGCCGCGAAGCCGCCTGGGACAAGCTCGAAGCCGAATTCGTCCAGTCGGCCCGCGTCGAAGGCGTCATCTTCGGCCGCGTCAAGGGTGGCTTCACCGTCGACCTCGACGGCGCCGTGGCGTTCCTGCCCGGCTCGCAGGTCGATATCCGCCCGGTCCGTGACGTCCAGCCGCTGATGGACATTCCGCAGCCCTTTCAGATCCTGAAGATGGACCGCAAGCGCGGTAACATCGTCGTGTCGCGTCGCGCCGTGCTCGAGGAAACCCGCGCCGAGCAGCGCTCAGGACTCATCCAGAGCCTGGCCGAGGGTCAGATCATCGACGGCGTGGTCAAGAACATCACCGATTACGGTGCGTTCGTCGACCTGGGCGGCATCGACGGCCTGCTCCACGTCACCGACCTCAGCTACAAGCGCGTCCAGCACCCGAGCGAGGTCCTGAACATCGGCGACACCGTCAAGGTTCAGATCATCCGCATCAACAAGGACACGCAGCGCATCTCGCTCGGCATGAAGCAGCTCGAGAGCGATCCGTGGGATGGTGCCGCCGCCAAGTACCATGTCGGCGCCAAGATGACCGGCCGCGTGACCAACATCACCGAGTACGGCGCGTTCGTCGAACTCGAAGCGGGCATCGAGGGCCTGGTCCACGTCTCCGAAATGAGCTGGACCAAGAAGAACGTCCATCCGGGCAAGATCGTCTCGACCAGCCAGGAAGTCGATGTCGTCGTGCTCGAGGTCGACGAGGACAAGCGCCGCATCTCGCTCGGCCTTAAGCAGGCCCAGGCCAATCCGTGGGAAGCGTTCGCCGCTGCTCATCCGGTCGGCTCGACGGTCGAGGGCGAAGTCAAGAACGCCACCGAATTCGGCCTGTTCATCGGCCTCGACAACGATGTCGACGGCATGGTCCACATGTCGGACATCGCCTGGGGCATTTCGGGCGAGGATGCGCTCAACCTGCACCGCAAGGGTGAGATGGTGAAGGCGATCGTGCTCGACATCGACGCGGAGAAGGAGCGCATCTCGCTCGGCATGAAGCAGCTCGAGCGTGGCGGCCCCTCGGCCGCGGTCGTCTCGGGCGCCGGCGACAAGCTCAACAAGAACTCGATCGTCACCGTGTCGGTGCTCGAAGTCCGCGACGCGGGCCTCGAGGTTCAGGTTGGCGAGGATGGCGCCACCGGCTTCATCAAGCGCACCGATCTCGGCCGCGACCGCGACGAGCAGCGTCCGGAGCGTTTCCAGGTCGGCCAGAAGTTCGACGCCATGGTCACGGGCTTCGATCGTTCGAAAAAGCCGACTTTCTCGGTCAAGGCGATGCAGATCGCCGAAGAGAAGCAGGCCGTCGCGCAATACGGTTCGTCCGATTCGGGCGCATCTCTGGGCGACATCCTGGGCGAAGCGCTCAAGGCCCGCGACACCAAAAAGTAAGACACAGATTGGGTAGCATCCTGAGGATGCTACCCTTTTTGTTGCAATTTAACTGTCGAATCGGTCCTATTGCGTTCGACTGATTTTCTTTATGATGTACGTCGGTGGGGGCCCTTTTTCCGTGAGGGGGAATTCTCGGGAAACGGGTAGTCGATGGAGAAGACCGGGAATGCCTCGGTGGTCCTTCGATTCTGGGGAGACCGTGTTCGTATGATTCGTTCGGAACTGATTCAAAAGCTGGCAGAAGCCAATCCCGATCTTGCGCTCCGCGATGTCGAAGCGATCGTCACGACGTTCTTCGATGAGATTTCGCGGCGCTTGGCGGCCGATGGCCGCGTCGAACTGAGGGGCTTTGGCGCTTTTTCGACCCGCGCGCGCGGCGCGCGCACCGGCCGCAACCCGCGGACGGGCGAAGTAGTGGAAGTAGACGCCAAGCGCGTCCCCTATTTCAAACCCGGCAAGGAAATGCGCGTCCGGCTCAACGTTTGAGCCAAGGCGGCCTGGTTCAAGCGCTGCGAAGCGTAGCTTGAACCAGGACTCGCCGCAGGCCGGCCGGCAGGCGCTCCGCGTCTGACCGACGTCACGCGATTCACTCGCGTGACGGCACCCTCGCCTTCCAACTCCCGGCTTGACCCAGACGCGCGCCTGAGCGACCTGTGCCGCGACGCGGACGTGGCGAAATTGGTAGACGCACGGGACTTAAAATCCCTCGCCCTATGGGTGTGCGGGTTCGAGTCCCGCCGTCCGCACCAGATTTGGTAGACTGGCGCGCGACCGACGCGCGAGCAACTCGCGTTAATCATAAAATAGTGTCGGGTCGTTAGCGCGGACCCTGATGGAGCCGCGCGCAGATATCCCCGGCAATGCCTCGGCCGTTCCCCGACTGGCGCGGCTTGACGGGCTGCGTGGCATCGCGGCGTGCGTCGTCGCCGGCTATCACCTCCAGATCTTCTTCTATAACGGGCTCAGCGACTTCTTCGGCGGCGTTGCTGGCTGGTTCTTTCGATGGGGCTGGACCTTCGTCGATCTGTTCTTCCTGATCTCCGGCTACATCTTCGCCCATGTCTATCGCGGCGGCGCGGACCTGCGCACCGCGCGCCAGTTCGGCGACTTCGCCGTGGCGCGCGTCGCGCGGCTTTATCCGCTTCACCTCACCATGTTGCTGATCGTGGCGGTGCTGGATTGGGGACGGCCGGAAAACACGCTCCCAATCTTCCTGTGCCATTTGTTCATGCTGCAAGGGATCGTACCCGGGGCCGATAGCGGATTCGTCGGACCCAGCTGGTCGATCTCCGTCGAAATCCTCTGCTACTTCCTGTTCGCGCTGGCCGCCGGTTCGGGCAAGCGCGCGGTCACCTGGGTTTCGGTGGCCCTGGTCGCCCTCATCGTGACGAAGCTCGCCCTGCTCGGATTGCCCGGTGGGCCCTGGGGCGCCGACTATCTGATCGGCGGGGTGCTCGGCTTCTTCATCGGTCAGCTGATGTGGCAGCATCGCGAGATACTGGCGCGGGTGCCGACCATCATCCTTGTCCCGGCATTGGCGATCGGCGCAACGATCAATGTCGGCTCTTTCAGTCCATTGCTGCCGCTGGACCTCTTGGCCTGGCCGTCGGCGTTGTTGCTTGTGTTACGCATCAAGACGTTCGAAACGCGCCCGTTATTGTGGCTGGGGGACCGCAGCTATGGCATCTACCTCGTCCATTATCCGGTCCTGAACCTCTTTTTCGCCGCGCTCGGCAAGTCGCACGCCAGCTGGACGGGCGTCATCGCTCTCTATGTGACCTTCTCGATCGTCGTTCTGGCGCTGGCGAATGTGGCGCTCATTCTGGTCGAGCGTCCCGGCCGCAGAGCGGTGCGCGCGGCGTGGGCCAAGCGCCATCCGGCGCCTCCGCTTGGCGGTTCGGTTGCGGCTTATCAGGCGGCGGACAGCAATCCTTAGCGATGATCCTGCTTTGGTCATGGCGAGCCCCGTTACTAGGTAAACCCAATCTATCGTTCATCGGCGGCGGGCAAGAGGCCGGATGCCACGGGAGCCAAAGCCAATCGTTTTGCCAAGGCGCTGTCTGAAATTGGGCCGGGAGCCGACTGGCAACTTCCGGGCTTGTAACTTGAGAAGGTGACCAAAATTTGCACAGCCTGGTGCGGTGGAAGTCGTAGTTCAATTCTCACCGGCAGCACCATTTTCTCGGTACTAGGTAGCAAGCGCATCAAGTGCGGTTCTAGCGCTTATCCGTCCCCTTGTCGGCACAGATGACTGCCCGCAGCGTCTCGTTCTCGATCGATACGCAGCGCCGGCCCCGCCAGACATGGTCGCGCAGGCGGCAACCGGCGTTGCGGTGCGGCCCGAAGCGCGGGCCCGTGTCCTTCATGATGCTGGAAGTTCCTCTATTTGTGGCGTCGAAAGCGACGTGCTGAACGTCGCATAGCTGGATGCGTGCATCGGAAGACGGTCGTTCGCGTGAAGTTTGCTACCCGACTAGCGACGGCATTCCCGGGCGGCGGACGGTACGGAGGACCGCGAAGAGGGGCTGGCGCCGGGCGGGGCTAGCCTCACTCCATCGCGACAAATTCGCCCCCGTATGCAACGCATCAGCCCGTCTGGGTGAACTGAACGTCATCGACCTTGATCCACTGATTGGCGCCAGCGGTTGAGGTGAAGGCGATGGTCGCCGATTTGCTGGTCACGGCGATGTTATCGATGGTGATGAGCGTCCAGCTATTCGTCGTCGGAAAGGTGACCGTGCGCTCGGTTCCGCCAAAGTTCAGCACGCGCATCAGCGCCTGCGCCTGACCGCCGGAGCTCTTGACGCGCGCAGTCAGCCGGTAGGTGCCATTCGGAATGAACTTCAGATTCTGCTTGGTCGTCACCTGATAGGCTGCGTTGGACATCTGAACGAGAGCACGGTTGCCGTTGTAAAAGTCGTCCGTCACCAGATAGCTGGCGGCCTTGTCGTAATTCTCTATCCAGGCCGGGGGATTCCACAGCGCGAACGCGTTGTTGGGGGTCGCATCGAAGCTGCCGTTGCCGAGCAGATTGGCACCGGTGAAGGGCTTGTTGTAATAACGGAAATAATCGAAATCGCTGTATCCCGGTAGCGCCCCGAGGTTCGACGGATTTGCCGTGCGGATCGCGGTGAGCCAAAAGGTCTGCGGCGTGAAGACGTAGCCGTTAGTGGTGTTGTCGATGGTGAACTTGAGCACGCCGTTGACGTAGAATTTGGTATAGGTCGGCGTGTACTCGAACCCGTATACGTTCCAGTCGCTATAGTTGACGCCCATCAGCGCACCGTTTCGCGCCCCCAGCCGGTGACTGGTTTCCCCGGCCGCCTGGACGAAGTCGCCCATGTCCATGCTGTCCGGCGAATTATGTTCGAACGCATCGATCTCGTAGAGTTGGTTGTTTTCGGGCTGCAGGGCGGCGTCGATATCCTGATCGATCTTCGGGTCGCCGCCGGCGCCCGAGAGGTCGCGGCGAATGCCCATCGACCAGAAGGATGTATGCAACCCGGTCGTGCCGCCGAAGAGACGGGCGCGGATCTCGTAATAGCCATAGCCGAAGTTGTTGCGCGACATGATACCGCCGCCGGTATAGTCCGACACACCGTCGCCGTTCACATCCTCGTAGCCGAACCTCAGTCGCAGGCTGCTGCCGTCGAGCGAGACGTTCTGGGATCGGACATAGCCGCCGGCATAGGGCTCGGCGATGCGATAATACCAGTCATTGGTGTTGAGGGCGGTCGCGTTGAACTCATCGGCATAGGCCAACGAATATCCCGCAGGTGGCGCCGCCGACGCCGCCTCGGGCCACCCGATGTCATAAGCCCCCGCCATCGCGACCATTGCAAGTGGGCAGCTGACCGACGCCTTCAGGATATGCCGCATAGTTCTCTCCCTTCGATGAAGCGCCATGCCGGCTCCTGTCGGTTCTCGAAGCGCCGAGCAATATTTGACGCTTTTTTAGCAACGAGTCAATTCGACCGAATTTTCTTCCAAGAGAAATCTATCTATTCTAAACGATGATTTACGCGCTCGCCTTCCCATTTTTATTGCTTATATCGCAATGCATGGAGAGTGAACGCTCCAGCGAATGGAAGAACTCTCTTTAGAGCTCAAGCCGCAAGCCAGCCGTCACTAAGACGGAATCGATGGAGCGGGGTTCGCCCGGAGCGAGTGTCGCGGTATGGCAACCTGGCTTTCTGACCCAGCCGTGAAAGTCAGGGGTTGCAGCCAGGCTGACCAACGCCGACGATGGACCGCGAAGAATTATCCTTTAGGGCGAAGAGAGACTTGGCCGCGGCCTCAGAACGCTAAAGCCCCGTCACGTATTCTCGCCTTTTAAGCTTCGGGGAATGGAGCGTGCGCGGCGCCAATTCAGCTCGGTCGCGATGGCGGAATTTGGGCCGGGAGCCGACTGGCAACTTCCAGGCTTGTAACTTGAGAAGCTGACCAAAAATTGCACGGCCTGGTGCGGTGGAAGTCGTAGTTCAATTCTCAACGGCAGCACCATTTTGTCGGTACTAGGTAGCAAGCGCACCAAGTGCGGTTCTAGCGCTTAAGCAAGTCCGTTACGTTAGGTTCGGCGCGCTTCGGGCACAGCGTATACGGGTCGATCGAACACGGTCTGGGGATAGGCGTCCGCGTCCAAGAAAATCAGAACGCTTTCGTCATCTGTGCGGACCGTCAGACTTGCATCCCAATCCTCGTAGACCTCACCGGCACACAAAATCACGGTCTCAGCTCCAATCCGAACCTGAATGTTCTGTAGCCGATCGTCATCGTCGAGCGACCAGTCAATCGCACTGATCTCTCCTTTCGGAAACTCGTTCATCTCTCGAAGCCGAAATGGCAGCGCTAGCAATTCGGCTTTCGGCGACAGCTGTTCGCTCGCAATACTCGGCCATAGCGGGAATGACTCGTCGTCCTGGGTATTCAGCACATGCAGGATTGTGCCGTCCGTGAAATTAATTTCGAGCGTCATCGCCTGTGCAAAAGGTAGTTGAGGATCGGAGAAGTACGGCGCTTCGTCGGGGCCGTAGATCGCCAATTCATGCACGCGGGTACTGGCGACGATTTTGCCCACGCAACCCCGCAGCGCCGCCGTCCATTGGTCAGTCCAAGAGGTTGCGCTAGGTGCCGGCCAGTCGCCCATTGGCAGACTCTTGCGCGGTTCGGCCCGCGCCCGCAAGAGAGCATTTCCTACGCTATCCAGCACACTAGGGAGAAGCCATCGTCATGGAGTATCGCAGATCGCCCTAGCTTGCTCTGACCCGGACACGCGCAAGCCCGACCAGCACCCTCGTCTCCTAACTATCGATCATCACCCCCGAGTAGGCCTCGTCCTCGAGCGCCCTGCCCGCTCCTACGGCCACGCTGGTCAGGGGATCTTCGGCAACGATGACCGGCACGCCCGTCGCCTCGGCCAGCGCGTCGCTGATGCCGGTCAGCAGCGAGCCGCCTCCGGTCATGACGATACCGTGATCATGGATGTCCGACGCGAGTTCCGGCTCGGTGGCGCCGAGGGTGCGCAGCACGGTCTCGATTACCTGATCGACGAGGTCGCTGAGCGGCCCGGCGATGTCCGCCTGGCAGATGTCGATCTCGCGCGGCACGCCGTTGACCTGGTCGCGGCCGCGTACGGCCATGACCTCCCCGCGCCCGTCCTGCGGCATGCGGGCGACCCCGATCGCCATCTTGATCCGCTCCGCCGTCGTCTCGCCAATGACCAGATTGTGGTTGCGGCGAATGCTCGAGGCGATGGCATCGTCCATCTTGTCGCCGCCTACGCGCGCCGATGCATGATGCACGAGGTTGCCAAGCGAGAGGACCGCAACCTCGGTCGTGCCGCCGCCGATGTCGACGATCATCGTGCCGACCGGATCGTTGATCGACAGTCCCGCGCCGATCGCAGCCGCCATCGGCTCCTCGATCAGGCGGACCCTGCGCGCGCCGGCATTGGTCCCGGCTTGCCGTATCGCCCGCCGCTCTACCTGAGTCGCGCCCGAGGGAATGCAGACCAGAATATCCGGCCGGCGCGGGAGCCGCGAGGGGCCGCCATGCGCCTTGTCGATGAACGCCTTGATCATCTGTTCGGCGATATCGACGTCCGCGATGACGCCGTCGCGCATCGGACGCACGGTCGAGGTGCCCTGCGGCGTCCGCCCGATCATCAGCTTGGCTTCCATTCCGAACGCCCGCAATCGCTTCAAGCCGTCGATCAGCTCGATCGCGACGACCGATGGTTCGTTGAGCACGATGCCCCGGCCCCGCAGGTAAACGATGGTATTCACCGTGCCGAGGTCGATCGCCATGTCATTGGAGGTCGTGGAAAGAAAGCGGGGTACGCGCATGATTACTCGATCTTCAGGAGGCGCGAGAACGTCCGCGCATCATTGTCCGGCGTTCGGCTCGTCATAGAGGGCGGCGAGCCGGTCGACTTCCGCAATGAGCCCTCCCTGCTCATTAAGCCACCATTGAGTCGCACCGGGCATCGGGTGGCCAACACGCCCCGTCGCGCATTGTGGCAACCGATGCTAACCCCGGGGCTGCTGAAAGACGCGCGTTATGGCGTCATGGCCGTTCGAAATGCCGGCGGGGATGGAGGTGAGAATGGCACGAAAGGATTTCGACCCGGCCAGCGTTCGGCCGGATGGGCGCCCGGCGTCACGAGCAACCTTGTTTGACCCAAAGGGAGAAGGACCGTGGAGAGGATCGGTTGCGGGACTGGACCTCGACGGGCCGGTCACGGTGCTTGCTTATGGCACCGACGAGATCGGCGTAGGGCCGCGCCTGCATGTTCATCCGTATGACGAGACCTTCATCGTAATACAGGGTCGCGCCCGCTTCTTCGTAGGCGACATCGTGATCGACGCTTCCGCCGGAGAGGTCGTGCTCGGTCCGGCGGGGGTGCCGCACAAGTTCGAGAATCTGGGGCCGGGCCGCCTTCAGACGATCGACATCCACCACTCCCCGCAATGGATTCAGACCGACCTGGAGTAGCTCGTCTGCAGGTGCGGTCGAGGCCGCCCGACCTCTGCACGGACGTTCGCGCCCGCGGCCATTGGGCCCGCGGCTAATGGGCCCGCCGCCATCGGGATCGTCAGGACCTGCCTTGGCCAGAGCGGAACTCGGGGTGGGCGTTGCCCACCCCGAGGCGCCTTACATGCCGTCGACGGCCTTGCTGACCATGACGTTCACCGCGACGCGACGGTTCTGCGCCTTGCCGGCGGCGGTGTCATTGGGTGCGGCGGGATCCGCTTCCGACATGCCGGTGGGAGTCAGCATGCGATAGGGTTTCCAGTGGCACGCCTGCTGGAGATAATTGACGACGCGGCTGGCGCGCTTCTCGCTGAGCGATTGGTTCAAATCCTGGCTGCCGGTGGAATCGGTGTAACCGACGACGAGAAGCAGGGCGTTGTTCATGCCTTCGGCTTGCTGTGCGGCGGCGCAGAGATCGGCCTTCGCCTGGGGCGACAGATCCGCCCTGCCGGTGGCGAAGGTCACGTTGGTTGTGCCCTTGACGTTATACTGATCGATGTCGGCCACGCGGCCGCGCAGCGCCTCGGTCGCCGCTGCCTGTTCGCCGAAGCGCTGGTCGGTACCGTTGCGGATCATCGACGCGGTCCGCAGATCCTTGCTCTTGAGCGCGATCTGGTCCGCGACGAGGCCGCCGCCCCATTGCACGGTCTTGATGCTGACCGGCAGGCCGTTGAGCAGCTGGTCGGCGGCGAGCTTGTTGCTCCGGATGCCGAGCAGACCGCCCTTGGACTTGATCCGGGTTGCGTCGCTGAGCAAGACAACCGTCTTGGCTCCGCCGGCGGTTGTCACTTGCATCTTCTGGTCATTGCGCGCCGAAATGAAGCCTTCGACCTCGGGGCCGTCCGGCATCCCGGACAGATCGGCGGGCACGGTGCCATTCACGGTGATGTCCGGGTTGGCGGGCGCCGCAGCCGGGGCCGGAGCGGTATCCTGCGGGGCCTGCTGCGCATGCACGCCAGCCGACATCGTGCCGGTAAGCAGGGCGAGCATGAAAAGCATTCTGGGGGTTCTGGAAATGGCAGTCATCGCATTGCTCCTTGAAATCTAACCAGTCGGACTTCGGTGGTCGCACGTATCGTCCGGCCGTCCTCTCCGTGTTGCCCATCGGGCAGTTTGCGCGCGCCACACCAATTTCCCTCCGGACGTGCGACGCGCAGCCGTACGCGAACATCAGGGAGGTGCTGGGTGTTCGGGCCAACCTTTCGCGCAGATGAACGACGCACGTGCCCCAGCCGCTCTCAGGGACGATTGGAGCGCATTGCGCGGCGAGCCGATGAATCGCGTTGCACAACAGCGCACTAGTTCGCGCGCCCCGGCCGACCTCGATTGCGGGAAGATCGGGCACAACAGTCGAAGATCTATTTTCCGGTAATTCGCCGACATGCCGGACGGTCGAATGTCGCGCGCTTATCAGTCATCGCGTCCGGATTGGGGGACACGGACTATCGCGACCAACTTCATGACAAAACCGGGCGCGCACGGAAACTTTCAGCAACTTTAAATTAGTTGGAACTTGAATGCGTTATGCCTGGGACCTTGTCGTCCTTCTTCCCGGCGGACGTGCGGTCCCGTCGTCGGCAGCATGGCGCAGGCGCAAGGAGTTTGGCACAAGACCGGAATGACCGCGCTTCGCCGCATCCCCGCCCTGCTGCTCCTACTGCTCGCGTCGTGCAATCCGCGCCCCGACACCGGGCCGGTCGTGGTGAGCGCGATCGGCGGGCGGCCCTCCTATCCCGACATCAACAAGCGCCCGGCCGATACCACGCAGCGCCTGCTACTGGACTCGACCGCGCAAGGGCTGGTGCGCTTCGACGCGAGCGGTCAGATCGAGCCAGGGCTGGCCGAGCGCTGGATCGTAATCGATCAGGGCCGCACCTATATTTTCCGCCTGCGCGAGGCGGAATGGAGCAATGGTGGCAAGATCACCGCGGCGGACGTCGCCATCATCCTGAAGCGCGCTATCGCTCCGCAATCGCGCAATCCGTTGAAGCCGTTCCTGACCGCGATCGACGACATCGTGGCGATGACCGACCAGGTTATCGAGGTGCGGCTCAGCCGGCCGCGTCCCGATCTGCTCAAGCTGTTCGCCCAGCCCGAATTGGCCGTGCGGCGCGAAAATCCGCCGGGCGGGAGCGGTCCGTTCCGGGTGTCCGCGGCCGCCGCCAATTCGGTGATGCTGCGTCCAGCCTTCGATCCGGCACGGTCGCCCGACGATGAGGTCGCCGAACCCGGCCCCGAACAGAACGTCCAGCTGATCGGAGAAAGCGCCGCGCGCGCGGTGCTGCGCTTCACCCACAAGGATTCGGATTTCGTGGCCGGCGGGTCGGTCGGCGACTGGCCGCTGATCGCGATGACCAAGGTCGCGCCGACGAATATCCGGCTGGATCCCGCCGCCGGGCTGTTCGGCCTGGCGGTCGTCAGGCGGGACGGCTTTCTCGCCGCAGCGGCCGGACGCGCCGCGATTGCCGAGGCGATCGATCGCACGGCATTGATTGCTGCTTTCACGCCCGATTGGGGGCAGCCGGTCGAGCGGCTGTTGCCCGACAAGCTCGATTCCGCGAGCGCGCCATCAGTCTCCTCCTGGGCGACGCTGACGTCCGATGCCCGCTTGGCCGACGCGCACCAGCAAGTGGCGGCCTATCGCCTCGCCAACCCGGGAGAGATCGCGTTGCGCGTGGCGCTGCCCGATACCCCGGGGGGTAACGTGCTGTGGGGCCAGATCGGCGCGCGGCTGGCCGCGATCGGGATCCGGCCGGTCCGCGTCGCGATGCGCGCCGATGCCGACCTGCGGCTGGTCGACGAGGTCGCGCCTTATGACAGCGCCCGCTGGTATCTCGCCACCGCTTGCGTGCTGTGCAGCGACGACGCCCAAGCCGCGCTGACCGCCGCGCGCGATGCTCCGACCCTGACCGAGCGCGCCACGCACATCGCTGAGGCGGATGCCGCGCTGGCGGCCGATATCGCCTTTATCCCGATCGCTACGCCCTTGCGCTGGTCGCTGGTCTCGCTGCGGCTGCAGCAATGGCAGGGGAACCCGCGGGCGTGGCACCCGTTGAATCGACTACGGAACGACACCAACTAGACTGGACCATGGCCAACACGACCCGTATCCCCCGTCCCGATATCAGCCAGATCGTCCCGATGGGGCGTGATGCCGCCTCCGTGCGCAAGCGTATCGAGGGGTTGGAGCATCTGCTCGAGGGATTGTTCACGATCCCGGGCACCAAGCAGAAATTGGGGCTGGACGTGATCCTGGACCTGGTCCCCGGCATCGGCGATCTGGTCGGTGCGGCGCTGGGATCGTACATGGTATGGGAAGCGCGCAACCTGGGCATGTCGAAAACCCAGATGGCGCGGATGTTCGGAAATGTCGGCGTCGACTTCGCGCTGGGGCTGATCCCCTGGGTGGGCGCGGTGCCCGATTTCTTCTTCCGGTCGAACAGCCGCAATTTGAAGATCATCCGTAAGCATCTGGACAAGCACCACCCGTCGACGGCGGTGGTCGAGGGTTAGCCGCGGGCGCAACGGCCCGGCGCCGTCTCGAACACGAATGCATTTGATATTCAAACTCCCCTCCCTGAACAGGAAGGGGCTGGGGTGGGTGCGCGCGTCTGCGCGCTCTCAAAAACTCAAATTCCGCCGAGCAAAATAGCATCGGACGAGGCATCGAGCCTCGCCCGATGCTAACCCACCCCTTGATCCCCTCCCTTTCAGGGACCGTTGCAAAAGGTGTGCGGAGCTGATTCCTTGGTGGTCGAGGAGTGAGGCGATGGTTGAGAAGCGGACAGGTCAGTTCAGTTTCGTGGAGGCGCTGGCGCCGCAACTGAGCACGGGGAGTGGTCGGCTGGATCGGCTGCACGCTCTGGTGAAGTGGTACCGGT